>ERZ650311.241-NODE-241-length-37910-cov-15.720433_pt1 | contig 37910 bp, 35 predicted proteins | sample MGYA00376247_ERZ650311 | MGnify/ENA primary metagenome ERZ650311 (study PRJEB26733, sample SAMN07839324) | wastewater metagenome | biome: small river; feature: stream; material: water | place: USA: North Carolina | collected 2016-07-28 ...
ACCATTCCCTCCGGGTCTGATGTTATGCCTCAAACACAAAAATTCGGACAGGCTCACGAAGGTAGGTCAATCGGGCATTCTTATGGGTGTTCATCCGGGGCAGGCTCTCAAGGTGACTGGGGGTTTGGCGATTTCCAGTCTCTCAGAATCTCCCCGGGTGAACACCCGAAACAACCTATTGAAACTTCACAGCTAGAGGCGGCCATTGCCCGCGCAGCCGAAGGAAACACCCGCGACAAGCTCCCCATGAGCAGCCGAGAGAAAACCGAGACGGCGTGGCGGCTCACCCTCGCTGAGACGTCATTCTCCAAGGCCAAAGTAGCGGAGCTATCAGGCGCCAGCGCCCGCACGGTCGCCACAATGCGGGAGGTCCGGGCGAAGCTCATTCAACTGCACCCCGAGCGTGACCTCAGCGAACTCAGTTGGAACCGCGCCCGGATGCTCGCCAAAGGGGAGGAAGCCGAAGAAATCAACTGGGATGACCGCATCGAACAGGAGGCACGGGAGTTCGCCAACCTCTTGGCAAAGCACCTTGGAAAGCGCGGGCACCAGCGACGCGAGGCTTTCGCCAGGGCACTGGAAATCTACGATGACGGCCTGCCGGCCTTCTTGCGGGGACATTGGGCGACGGACGATGATGAGGAAATCGACATCGACGACTGACCGCGCCCCGGCATGTGCATCCTTATGCCTGTGCAATTGCACAGAGAAGGCCCCAGCGGAGTTCAGGAGCGCGGCCGGGGCGGCGTCACATCGAACGTGATCCGCTCCAGAATCTCGACCTTAACGCGCAGCGGCGTCTCACCCCGATAGCCACGCTTCACGGCGCTTTCGCCTTCGCGCGAGTGCCCCGAGATTGCATCGGCGCGGGGCTCATTGATCTCCTCAGCGCGGGCCATGAAGGTCGAGCGGAAGGCGTGGAAGCCAACCAGACGGGCGCCCCGCGACTCGTCACGCAGACCCAGGGCCTGCAGATGAAGCCGGAACCACCGCTCAGCGCCACCCGCTGCTCTGCCCTTCACCGGCGCCCACATGGGGAATAGCAGCGCCTCGCCGGCAGCCTTGAGCCGCTTCACGTAATCCACGAAACCCAGGCCAACGAGGGTGGAATGGACCGGGACACGACGCTTCGAGGTCTTGTTCTTGACTGATTTATCCACGCCCTCGGCAGCTGCGCCCTCTTCCGTGATGTCGAGGAACCAGACCCCCGGCGCCTGCGGGTCATCGTCCCGGATGTCGCACTGCGGATTTAGTTGGCACAGCTCATTGATCCGGGCGCCCGTGTAGAGACCCAGGAGCGGCAGCCAGTAAGCCGACGCCTGCGACGGGTCCGCAGCGAAGGCCGCAGCCTCGGGGCCCTCGAATAGTCGCTGAAGCTCTTCGGGACGCATCGGACGCTGACGGTTCTTGCCCTCCTCCTCGGTTCCTCGGTACTTGATGCCCTCGGTCGTCAGGTGAATCGGCCAGCCGTTGTCCCCGAAGGTCACGCGGGCGTACTTGAAGAACGACCGCAGCGCCATCTTGTACGTGTCGTCGAAGGTCTTTTCGGCCATGCGCTCCGGCCAGTCCATCGCGGCAAGCTCCTGGACGGTCTTGCCGGTCTGGCGGCGCTTGTCCAGCCAGCGCGGCGGGAGGCGCTGAATCATGTCGAAGAACTCCGTGACGGGCTTCTGGCGAAGCTGGGAAACCGGCACGTCTCCCATGAACTCGATGAACAGCGGCAGCACCGCCTCATACTTCTTCGTCACCGGAGCCTTCGGGTCGTGTTGCTGCACAAATGCCGCCTTGACCACCGAGAGCAGCGGAGCGCTGTCAGCCTCCACAAGCACAGACACCGCCGGGGCGGGACGTGGTTGAGGATTGGGCGTGGAATCAAAGCCACCGGCTGCGCGTTGCTTCACGACCTCCGCAACTTCAAGACAAGCCTCCGCGAAGGCCAGCGCCGCGTCAGTCGCCTCCGACGATGACTTTTCAAGCGGCACTCCGACACCCGCCATGCGACGAAGCGCTAACGCCTCGAATTCATCCAGCACACCGGGAAACGCGCCCTGGACTGCCAGCCGGGCGGAATCACGATCAATACCGATGACGGACAGGCGATATTCAGCCGAGAACGCCCCACCGTCGGCGAGGAGCCGTCGCCCGACCGCAGAAGCATCAGCCGCCAGTTTCTCAGCCTTGAACCGGGCAACCTCGCCGGCCAGCACCTCACCGAGTTCTTGCGGGGTGAGTCCCGGACGAACGGGAACGGCAGTTCCCCCCTCTACCACCCGTCGAAGCCCCTGGAACCGGGCTGAGAGGTCAGCCAGCCAGCGAAGGCACTCCGCCCGCGCCTCTCGGGCATCGGCGGTCTTGGTTGAAAATGTGAGGGTCTTGACCCCGCCGAAGTGCGGGAGAAGGTCGGCAGGAATGCGCTTCTTGTGGCGCCACTGCTCGCCGTGGCGTTCAAGCGTGGGGTGAGTCATCTTGTCGGCTTTCATCCTTGGATTTTAGCTGGATGTTCCCAGCGAAGTTCCCAAGAAAGCCTTCGGGGGTCGTCTGCAACCCCTTGAATTACAAGAAACCCTAGAAAAAACAAAGGCCCCTTTCGGGGCCCGTGTCTTTTTTGGCGGAGAGTGAGGGATTCGAACCCTCGATGCAAGTTTTAGCTCGCATGCTCCCTTAGCAGGGGAGTGCCTTCGACCTCTCGGCCAACTCTCCGCAACAGCCCGCCATTATAGGTAAGAGCGGACTGCCTGTCAAATCAAGAAGTGGCCTGATCGAGGCCGAATGCGCGATGCAGCACGCGGACGGCCAGCTCGAGGTACTTCTCGTCGATGGCGACGGAAATCTTGATTTCGGAGGTGGAGATCATCTGAAGGTTGATGCCCTCTTCCGCCAGAGTACGGAACATGCGCGATGCAACGCCCGGGTGGGAGCGCATGCCGACACCGACGATGGACACCTTGGCCATCGTGCGGTCGCCCTTGATCTCGCGCGCGCCGATGTGGGTCTGCACGCCTTCGAGGATCTTCATCGCCTTGTCGTAGTCGGGGCGATTCACCGTGAAGGAGAAGTCGGTGGTGCCATCGTGGCCGACGTTCTGGATGATCATGTCCACATCGACGTTGGCATCCGCCACCGGGCCGAGGATCTGATAGGCGATGCCCGGCTTGTCGGGAACGCCCAGCACGGTGATCTTGGCTTCGTCACGGTTGAAAGCAATGCCGGAGATGATCGGCTGTTCCATGTTCTTGTCTTCCTCAACGGTAATCAGGGTGCCCTCGCCTTCCTCCTGGAACGAGGAGAGAACCCGCAGCTTGACTTTGTACTTGCCGGCAAATTCCACCGAGCGGATCTGCAGCACCTTGGAACCGAGGCTGGCCATTTCCAGCATCTCTTCGAAGGTGATGGTGTCCAGCTTGCGTGCTTCCGGCACGACGCGGGGATCGGTGGTGTAGACGCCATCCACGTCGGTGTAGATCTGGCACTCGTCGGCCTGGATCGCGGCGGCAAGCGCCACACCAGTGGTGTCGGAACCGCCACGACCAAGCGTGGTGATGTTCCCGACCTCATCGACACCCTGGAATCCGGCCACGACCACCACTGCGCCCGCATCGAGATCGCGGCGGATGTTGTCGCCGTCGATATCCAGAATGCGTGCCTTGGTGAACGAACTATCGGTTAGGATACGCACCTGGCCGCCGGTGTAACTGCGGGCCTTGATGCCGATTTCTTCGAGGGCCATGCACAGCAGACCAATCGTGACCTGCTCGCCGGTGGAGATCACCACGTCGAGTTCACGGGGGCTGGGGTTAGCGCTGACTTCCTTGGCCAGTGCGATCAGACGGTTGGTCTCGCCGCTCATCGCGGACAGGACGATCACCATCTTGTGCCCCTGGGCATGGAACTTCGCGACCCGCTTGGCCACGTTCTTGATCCGTTCGGGGTTGCCGACGGAAGTGCCGCCATATTTCTGAACTATGAGCGCCATCTTGACTTCTAAGAAGATGAGGATGTGGAAAGCGCGTGATCTTAGCGGATAACGCGAACTCTTGCAGCTTTGACGCAGTGCCGGCTACTACCCGGGGGCGGGTGTGCATCTCGTCACAAAGAATTCGTGTGGTAAACCCTAACCCATCCAAATATACCGTTGTATGTGTTGCGAGTAGTGATCTATACTTTCCGACATATAACGAAAGTTATAGCAGACAACAGCGAAACCGTTGTTAATAACGAACAGAGTCAAACCCTTGAGGAACAAAGAGATGAAAACCACCGAAAAAGTTGATGTCCGTGAAATCCGCCGCAAGCTGGGCATGAACCAGTCCCAGTTCTGGTCCAAGATCGGCGTGACCCAGAGTGGCGGTTCGCGCTATGAAAGCGGCCGCAACATCCCCCGTCCGGTTCAGGCGCTGCTCCGTCTGGTGCACATCGAACAGGTCGATATCACCAAGATCAAGAAGGACGACGTCGAAGTGGTCGAGTACCTGAAGGCCACCAACCCCGAGCTCTTCAAGACCCTGAAGAAGGAAGCCCGTGCCAAGCGCAAGGAACGCGTTTCGCACTGAGCAGCCGGCGTAGCAGTACTCAAGGGCTGACCGTCACGGTCAGCCCTTCCCCTTGCAGCCTGTCACGTATCTGGCTGGCGATCGCATCAAGCTCCTCCGGCGTGAGGCGCTGCAGATGCACGGCCTCCGGCTGATACGACGGTCGCGCCACGCCGTACAGCAGCACGCCCTTCAGCCCCGCTGACGGGTCGTTTTTGCGCGCCTGCTGCAGGGCGTATTCCAGCATCGCCAGGTAGTTTCCGATCTGATCCTGCGATGGCCGAGCGCCATCCCAGGCGAACACGCACGTCTGTACCCACGTCGGGCACAGCGACATGCACAGCGCCAGCCGCCGGGCATGGGTCCGCGGGTCCACATCGATCCCGTTGATGCGCTGGATGTCGTCCGCCGTCCCGGCATCGAACTTGAACCACACCTCGCCCCCCGCCAACGCCAGCCGCTTCAGCGCCGCCTGCACATAGGGCCGGTCAATCAGGCTTCCATTGGAGATGAGCCGCACCGGCACCGCCGCGAGGCCGGCCTCGTCCCGCGCCGCGATCACCCGTTCGACGATTTCGTCGAAGGCCTTGCTGCTGGTGGGCTCGCCGTTGCCCGAGAAGGCGATGTCACGGATCACCCGCGCATCTGGCGGCACGTGCTCTTCCATGAAGCGCCCGCTGCACAGCGCCGCCAGAAACCCGCGCAGTTCCGCATCCAGCAGCGCCACGTCGATCTCGGGCGCCGCACCGCGGACCAGCCCCGGCACCTGACAATAGGCGCAGTGCCAGTTGCAGGCGTTGTTGGGATTGAGGTTGATGCCCACCGACACGCCGCCGGCACGGCGCGAAACCACCGGATACACGTAGGTCAGGCTGCTGAAACTGCGGTTGTGATCAGTGACCGTGAGCATCTGCCCGGGGGTTTTCATGGTGCTGTCCAGCTGTAAAAACGAGGTGCGTATAATACGGGACCTTTTTTCCTACCCGGAGCCTTGCGCCCGGAGCATCCATGCAGATCACGCGCCGCCTTGAATTCGACGCCGGCCACCGGATTCCCGATCACGCCAGCCAGTGCCGCCACCTCCATGGGCACCGCTACGCGCTGGAGATCACCCTGTCCGGCGACATCATCCGCGCCGACGGCCTGCCGGCCAACGGCATGGTGGTGGATTTCGGCGACGTGAAGGCCATTGCCAAACAGCACGTTGTGGACGTGTGGGATCACGCCTTCCTCGCCTATCGGGGCGACACCGCGGTGGTGAACTTCCTCCAGGCCATCCCCGGCCACAAAACGGTGCTCCTCGACGTGGTGCCCACCGCCGAGAACCTCGCCGTCGAAGCCTTCCGCATCCTCGACCCGCTCTACACCGGCGTGTATCAAAACCACGTCCGCCTCGAGCAGGTCCGCATCTACGAAACCCCCAACTGCTGGGCCGACGCCCACCGCAGCGACCTGGGCTGACGCTCAGGCGATCTTCAGCGCCAGCTTCCCCACGCCTTCCACGCCGGCCTCGATCGCATCGCCCGACACCACCGGGCCGACGCCTTCGGGCGTGCCGGTGAAGATCAGATCGCCCGGCTCCAGCCGGAAGAGCGTGGAAAGCCGCGCGACGATCTCCGCCACAGACCAGATCATGTCCGCCAGATCACCCCGCTGACGGGGCTGGCCGTTCACCGTCAGCCAGATCGCCCCGGCCTGCGGATGGCCGCAATCCGCCACCGGCACCAGCGGCGCGATGGGTGCCGAGCGGTCGAAAGCCTTGGCGGCCTCCCAAGGATGGCCCTTCGACTTGAGCGCCGCCTGCAGGTCGCGGCGGGTCATGTCGAGCCCCATCGTATAACCCCAGATGTGCGCCAGCGCCACCTCCACCGGGATGTCGGCACCGCCCTGGCCGATGGCAACCACCAGCTCCGCCTCGTAGTGAAAATCCCGCGTCTGAGTCGGGTAAGGCAGTGCCAGCGACGCCCCCGGCACCACCGCATCGGCCGGCTTGCAGAAGAAGAACGGCGCCTCGCGGGTCGGGTCGGCGCCCATCTCGCGGGCGTGGGCGGCGTAGTTGCGCCCCACGCAGTAAATCCGCCGCACCGGAAACACGCCGGCACTACCCGCCACCGGCACCAACGCCTGGGCCGGCGGTGCAATCACGAACTCGGTCATCGTCTGTCTCTCCAAAACGCCCATGATGCGCACCCGCCGCCCGTCTTGCAAACCCGGCGCGGTAACCGGCTACCACCCATCCCAGCCAGCGGCCGGCCACACTTTCTCCGCGGTTCCCCATCCACCCGAACGGAGCAAGACATGGCCAAGAAAATCCTGATGATCTGCGGCGACTTCTGTGAAGACTACGAAACCATGGTGCCGTTCCAGGCGCTCCAGGCTGTAGGCCACACCGTCGATGCCGTCTGCCCCGACAAGAAGGCGGGCGACACCATCGCCACCGCCATCCATGATTTCGAGGGCGACCAGACCTACACCGAAAAGCGCGGCCACAACTTCGCCCTCAACGCCACCTTCGCCGACATCGACCCATCGGAATACGACGCCCTGGTGATCCCCGGCGGGCGCGGCCCCGAGTACCTGCGCATGTACCCGGAAGTGATCGCCGCGGTGCGCCACTTCTTTGCGGCCAACAAGCCGGTGGCGGCCATCTGCCACGGCGCCCAACTCCTCGCCGGCGCCCGCGTGCTCGAGGGCCGCACCTGTTCCGCCTACCCGGCCTGCCGGGCCGAGGTCGAGCTTGCCGGCGGCACCTACGCCAACATCCCGGTGGATCAAGCCGTCACCGATGGCAACCTTGTCACCGCCCCGGCATGGCCTGCCCATCCGGCGTGGATCGCCCAGTTCCTGGCAGTGCTCGGCACCCGCATCAGCTGATATCTGCCCATCGGCACAAAAATCCCCGCCAGCTCTTACAATAAGCTGACGGGGTTTTCCCGCTTTCCTGAGCCCGAACGATGTGCCAGATCTTCATCAACGCCGACCCTGAGCTCTACGCCACCCGCAGCCGCTCGATCCGCCTGCATGGCGTCGCCACCAGTCTGCGCCTCGAGAACCTGTTCTGGCAGGTGCTCGGCGAAATCGGCGAGCGCGACGGCCTCAGCGTGCCCCAGCTCCTCGGGCGGCTCTACGACGAGCTCACCATCAGCGGCCGGCACGACGAAAGCACGAACTTCACGTCCTTCCTGCGTGTCTCCTGCCTGCGCTACCTGCAGTTGCAACTGGCCGGCCGCATCCCCGCCGACCCCCGCGTGCCGATCCGCGACCTCGACCCCGCCTGGGTCCTGGCCGCCGAACGCCGCCCCTCCGCCTGAAGGCCCCCCCCAATGATCGACCTGTACTACTGGACCACCCCCAACGGCCACAAGATCACCCTCTTCCTCGAAGAGACCGGCCTGCCCTACACGCTCCACCCCATCAACATCGGCAAGGGTGAGCAGTTCCAGCCGGATTTCCTGCGGCTCGCCCCCAACAACCGCATCCCCGCCATCGTCGACAACGCCCCGGCCGACGGCGGCGAGCCCGTCTCGATCTTCGAATCCGGCGCGATCCTGCTCTACCTTGCGGAAAAGACCGGCCAGTTTCTCTCCACCGATCTGCGCCAGCGCGTCGACACCCTTCAGTGGCTGTTCTGGCAGATGGCCGGCCTTGGCCCCATGGCCGGGCAGAACCACCACTTCACCCAGTACGCCCCCGAGCAGGTGCCCTACGCCATCGACCGCTACGTGAAGGAGACCGCCCGCCTCTACGCCGTGCTCGACCGCCGCCTTGCCGACCGCGCCTTCATCACCGGCGACGACTACACCATCGCCGACATGGCCTGCTACCCGTGGATCGTGCCCCACGAACGCCAGCGCCAGAACCTCGACGACTTCCCCAACATCGGGCGCTGGTTCAACGCAATCCAGCAGCGGCCGGCCACCGTGCGTGCCTATGAAATCGCAGAGCGCATCAACCCCAGCCAGCCGCCGATGAGCGACGAAGCGAAGAAAGTGTTGTTCGGACAGGACGCCAGCACCGTCTCCGGGCGCTGACTTTCCTCAAGCAACAGGACGGCGGGGCGCGCTTACGGTAAAATTGAGTGTTTTGCTGAAGCCGCCTTAACGCCCCGGGCCCAAGACCGCTTCACCCTCCACCCGGCCCGCGCCCCCCGCTCCCATGATTGCTCCCATCGAACGCTTCGATCAGCTCGACCTCCAGGCGCCGATTCTGGCCGCCCTCGCCGAGATCGGCTACGAAACCCCCTCGCCCATCCAGGCCGCCTGTATTCCGCACCTCCTCGCCGGCCACGACATCCTCGGCGAAGCCCAGACCGGCACAGGCAAGACCGCCGCCTTCGCCCTCCCGGCGCTTGATCGTGTCGAACTTGCCCAGCGCAATCCGCAGGTGCTCGTCCTCGCCCCCACCCGCGAGCTCGCCATCCAGGTCGCCGAAGCCTTCCAGCGCTACGCCAGCAAGATGCCCGGCTTCCACGTGCTGCCGATCTACGGCGGCCAGAGCATGGTCGTCCAGCTACGCCAGCTCCAACGCGGCGCCCACGTGATCGTCGGCACGCCTGGTCGGGTCATGGACCACCTCGAGCGCAAGAGCCTCAACCTCGACAACCTGACCACCCTGGTTCTCGACGAAGCCGACGAAATGCTGCGCATGGGCTTCATCGATGACGTGGAATGGATTCTCGAGCACACCCCCACCGCCCGCCAGACCGCCCTGTTCTCGGCCACCATGCCGGACGCCATCCGCCGCGTCGCCCACCGCTACCTGCGCGACCCGAAGGAAATCAAGATCAAGGCCGCCACGGCCACCGTCTCCACCATCCGCCAGCGCTTCCTGCAGATCGCCGGCCCGCACAAGCTCGACGCGCTCACCCGCATCCTCGAGGTCGAGGACGACTTCGACGCCGCCATCGTCTTCGTGCGCACCAAGACCGCCACCGTCGAACTGGCCGAGAAGCTCGAAGCCCGCGGCTACGCGGCCGCCTGCCTCAACGGCGACATGACCCAGCAGCTGCGTGAGCGGGTCATCGAACAGCTCAAGAACGAAACCCTCGACATCGTCGTCGCCACCGACGTGGCCGCCCGCGGCATCGACGTGCCCCGCGTCAGCCACGTCATCAACTACGACATCCCCTACGACACCGAAGCCTACGTCCACCGCATCGGCCGCACCGGCCGCGCCGGGCGCTCCGGCAACGCGATCCTGTTTGTCGCCCCGCGCGAGAACCACCTGCTGCGCCAGATCGAACGCGCCACCAAGCAGCCGATCGAGCTCCTCAAGCTGCCCAGCCGCGAAGCCGTCGCCGACAAGCGCGTCGCCGCCTTCCGCCAGCAGGTGAGCGAAGTCCTCGAATCCGAAGACCTGAGCTTCTTCCTCGACGTCATCGCCGGCATCGAAGAAAAGCAGGATGCCAGCGCCCACGAGATCGCCGCCGCGCTGGCCTTCCTCGCCCAGAAGGATCGCCCGCTGCAGATGCCCGACACCGGCAAGCCCGACATCGCCCAGCTCGCCGCCGGCAAGACCGACCGCCCGGCCCGCGAGCCGCGCGAGAACCGCGGCGAGATCCTCGAGCGCCGCCGCGACTACGCCGAAGGCCGCCTCGCCCGCTACCGCATCGACGTGGGTCGCGAGCACATGGCCAGCCCCAAGGATATCGTCGGCGCCATCGCCAACGAGGCCGGCATCGAAAGCCGCTTCATCGGCCAGATCAACCTGTTCGAGGACTACAGCACCGTCGAGCTGCCGGCCGATCTGTCCAACGACGTCGTCCAGATCCTGCGTCGCGCCCGCGTGCGCCAGCAGCCGCTCAACCTGCGCCTCGCCAGCCCCGAAGAGGCCAGCCGTGAACGCGGCCGCCCCGCCGGCCGCGGCGCTCCGCCGAAGAAGCCCTTCCGCAAGGACGGGCCCGCGGGCGGCTTCAGTGGCGGTTTCAATGGCCCCAAAAAGCCCGAGTTCTGACAAGGATCAGAAGCTCCGCCTCAATACGGTGCGTAGATGAGGCGGGGCTCTGTTAAAATCCGGTTACAGTCATACTCCTGCAACAAACAAACTATGTTCGGACGCCTGCTGCCCCAAGAGGGCCGTTTTTTTGAACTTTTCAACAGCCACGCCGAGCAGATCGTTCTTGGCGCCCAGGCGCTGGTCGCCCTGATGGATGATCTCGGTGGTGCCGAAAAGCACATCGCAGCCATCGAAGAAATCGAACAGATCGCAGACAAGATCACCCACGAGACCGTCGCCCAGGCTCACAAGAGCTTCATCACCCCGCTCGACCGCGACGAGATCCACAGCCTCATCAACGCCATGGACGACATCCTCGACACCGTCCAGGACGTCGCCGAGTGCACCACGCTCTACCACATCCAGCGCATCACCCCCGAAGCGCAGCAGCTGGCCAACGTCAGCCTGTCCTGTTGCACCCGCGTCAAGATCGTGGTCGGCCTCATCTCCAACATGGACAACGCCAGCGCCGTACTGCAGACGTGCCAGGAGATCGACCGCCTCGAGACCGACGCCGACCGCATCATGCGCGGCGCCATGTCCAAGCTCTTCCGTGACGAGCGCGACGCGCTGCAGGTCATGAAACTCAAAGCCATCTACGAACAACTCGAATCGATCACCGATCGCTGCGAGGACGTCGCCAAGATCGTCGAAGGCATCGTGCTGGAAAACGCCTGAGCATCGCCATGGAACCCGTACAGATCGGTTTCTGGGTCATTGCCGGCCTGGTCGTCGTTGCGCTCGTCTTTGACTTCATGAACGGCTTTCACGACGCGGCGAATGCCATCGCCACCGTCGTGTCCACCGGGGTGCTCAAGCCCCACCAGGCTGTTGCCTGGGCCGCCTTCTTCAACTTCATTGCCCTGTTCATCTTCCAGCTGAAGGTGGCCAGCACCGTCGGCAAGGGCATCATCGACCCCACCATCGTCGACCACCACCTCATCTTTGGCGCGCTCCTCGGCGCCATCGCCTGGAACGTCGTCACCTGGTACTACGGCATCCCGTCCAGTTCGTCCCACGCCCTCATCGGCGGCATCGTCGGCGCGGCCATCGCCAAGGCCGGCACCGAACCGCTGATCGGCGCCGGCATCGCCAAGACGGTCTCCTTCATCATCATTTCGCCGCTGCTCGGCTACATCCTCGGCTCGCTCATCCTCGTGATCGTCGCCTGGATCTGCCGGAATAAAACCCAGCGACGGGTCGACAAGTGGTTCCGTCGGCTCCAGCTCGTCTCGGCTGCGCTGTACAGCCTCGGCCACGGCGGCAACGATGCCCAGAAGACGGTCGGGATCATCTGGATGCTGCTGCTTGCCGCGGGCGTCACCGCCCAAGGTGACCCGGTTCCGTCGTGGGTCGTCGTGCTGTGCTACATGGCCATCGGCCTCGGCACCCTGTTCGGCGGCTGGCGGATCGTCAAGACGATGGGCCAGCGCATCACCAAGCTCAAGCCGGTCGGCGGCTTCTGCGCCGAAACCGGCGGTGCGATCACGCTGTTCCTGGCCACCGCGCTGGGCATCCCGGTGTCCACCACCCACACCATCACCGGCGCCATCGTCGGTGTCGGTTCGGTGCGCCGGACGGCCGCCGTCCGCTGGGGTGTCGCCGGCAGCATCGTCTGGGCATGGATCCTCACCATTCCCTGCTCGGCCCTGATCGCCGCTGGCGGCTACTGGATCGGACGCACCCTGTTCTGACCTGACAACCGGCTTGACGCGCCGGATCGGAAACCCGATCCTCTCGCATCAAGCCGGTTTTTCATTGAACAACGCCCCATGGCCACCCCCACCCTCAAGCAACAGAAAACCTTTGCCCTCGTCCGCATCATCGGCGGCTTCGCCGCGGCGATGGTGCTCGGCTATTCCTTCATCGCCAACGTGATCGCCGGCCAGCCAATGGAAGGCGCGGTGCTGCTGACCGGCATCATGGCCCTCGTCGGCCTGGGCTACTCGGCCTTCTACACCCGCAGCCTGAGCCGCATCGCCGAGGCGGAAAAAACCGCCGGCGGATCTTGATCCGCAGCGCTTCCAGCCTGGCGGCCAGCGCCCTGGCGGTTGGCGCGCTGCTGCTCGGCGGCTGCGCAAGCACCGGGCCGGTGGAATCCCGGCCGTCCCCGAAGCTTCCTCCGGCAAGCGGCAGCACGCCTCCCCTGCCCCAGACGATTCCGGCCCCTCAGCCCGAAGCGCCAAAACCGATTCTCACGCAGCCAGCTCCGGCACTCCCCCCCACCGTTCAGCCCGCACCGCGCCCTGCCGCGCAGGTCGTGCTCGGTGAGCGGGAAGGCCGCGCCCTTGTCGCCGGCTTCCTGCCGCCCTACGTCAAGGATCGCGACGGCTGGGCCACCGACATCCACACCGCCTTCAGTAGCCTGCGTCTGCCGCTCACGCCGGACAACATCTGCGCCGCGGTTGCCGTCATCGAGCAGGAATCCACCTTCCAGGCAGACCCGGTGGTACCCGGCCTGTCCCAGATCGTCTGGAAGGAAATCGACACCCGGCGCGAAAAGATCCACCTGCCCCGTCTGCTGGTGGACGCCGCCCTCCTCAAGACCAGTCCCGACGGCCGCAGCTACAAGGCGCGCATCGACAGCCTGCGCACCGAGAAGCAGATGAACGCGCTGTTCGAGGACATGATCTCCGAGCTGCCCAATGGCAGATCCCTGCTGGGCGGCTACAACCCGGTGCGCACCGGCGGCCCGATGCAGGTCAGCATCGCGTTTGCCGAAGAGCAGGTGCGCGAAAAGGCCTACCCTTATCCGCGCCGTGACTCCGTGCGCACCGAAGTCTTCACCCGCCGCGGCGGCGTGTACTTCGGCATCGCGATCCTGCTCGACTACCCGGCGCCCTACAGCAAGATCCTCTACCGCTTTGCTGACTTCAACGCCGGTCGCTTCAGCAGCCGCAACGCGGCCTTCCAGTCGGCGGTCGCCCGCCTGTCCGGCCAGGCGCTGGCCCTCGATGGCGACCTGCTGCGCTACAAGGACGGCGCGCCCGCCGCCGAACCCAGCGCGACGCTGTCGGCCCTCGCCACCATCAACGGGCGGCTGGGACTGTCCCGGGATGCCCTGATCCGCGACCTGCGCCTCGAAAAAACCCCCGCTTTCGCCCAGACCGCGCTCTATGCCAGGGTCTTCGCCCTCGCCGATGCGGCGGCCGGTGCGCCCATGCCCCGCGAGGCCATGCCGCAGATCGACCTGAAGAGCCCCAAGATCCAGCGCAAGCTCACCACCGCCTGGTTCGCCGAGCGCGTGGACGGCCGTCACCGAACCTGTCTCGGACGCGACCGCTCGGCCCTGCCCTAGGCCGGCAGCCCCGCGAATTTCCTTGATCCAGGCCAGATTCCGGGCCACTCCCACGCTATACAATCGAGTACAAATCGCGGCTTCAAGCCGTGGTTTAATGCTGCGCTATAACGATGACCATGGGAGATAAACAGATGACCGTCCAGGCGCAATACGCCGCCAAGCGCGTAACTCCGGCCGAAGCCATCCGCAATGTTCATAACGGCGACACCATCGTCGTGCCGACTGCGGTAGCCGAACCCCCCGCGCTCCTTACCGCCCTTTCCGAACACCGCCGCGACTTCCGCGACGTGAAGGTGTCGCAGATCCTCGCCGTGCGCAAGTTCGGCTACCTGGATCCGACCACCGCCGAAAACGTGCGCCACGTGGCGTACTTCTTCAGCGGCGCGACCCGCCCCGGTTTCAAGGAAGGCGTGGGTGATTTCTACCCGAGCTACTTCTCCGAGATGCCGCAGCTCATCGATCGTGGCCTGATGCCTGCCGAGGTGGTGTTCACCCAGGTGTCCCCGATGGACGAGCACGGTTATTTCTCCCTGGGCCTGGCCCCCGACTACACGATGGCCGCCATCCGCAAGGCCCGCGCCGTCATCGTCGAAGTCAACCCGAACGTTCCGTTCGCCTTCGGCAACTGCCACATCCACATCTCCCAGGTCACCGCCCTGGTCGAGAACGATGAGCCGGTGCTCGAAGTGGGCCTGCCCACCATCGGGCCCGTCCAGGAAGCCATCGGCAAGTACGTCGCCGACATGATCGAGGACGGCTCGACCCTGCAGATCGGCTACGGCGGCATTCCCGACGCCGTGGTGATGCAGCTCACCCACAAGCACGATCTGGGCATCCACACCGAGATGGTCGGCGACGGCATCCTCACGCTGCTCGAAGCCGGCGCGGTCACCAACCGCCGCAAGAACTTCATGCCGGGCAAGATGGTCGCGACCTTCGCCCTCGGCTCCAAGAAGCTCTACAAGTTCCTCGACCGCAACCCGATGGTCGAGATGCACCCGGTGGACTTCACCAACGACCCGTACATCGCCGGTCAGAACGACAACCTGATGTGCATCAACGCCACCCTGGAGATCGATTTCCTCGGCCAGTGCGGCTCCGAGAGCCTGGGCCCGCTGCCCTACTCCGGCACCGGTGGTCAGTCGGACTTCGTGCGTTCGGCCAACCGCTCCAAGGGCGGCAAGGCCTTCATCGTGCTGCCGTCCACCGCCAAGGATGGCACGATCTCGCGCATCGTCCCGACCCTCACCCCGGGCACCCACGTGTCGACCAGCAAGAACGACATCAACTACGTGGTGACCGAGTACGGCGTGGCCCAGCTGCGCGGCAAGACCGCCAAGCAGCGCACCAAGGAGCTCATCAGCATCGCCCACCCGGATTTCCGCGGGCAGCTGACCGAAGCCGCCAAGAAGATGCATCTGCTGTAAGCCGCAGCCGGCAGCCCGGCGCTGCCGATTGCACGCTTCAACAAAAAGCCCCGGTCACCCGGGGCTTTTTGCATATTGCGTCGGGAAGGCCGGCGCGTTCAGGGAATCTCGGATTCCAGCTGGAAGCCGGCACCGTCGTCGATGCCCAGCACCTTCACCAGATAAGGCATCACCTTCTTCAGCACCGGCGGCAGGGTCCACGGCGGATTGACGATGAAGAGGCCGCTGCCGTGCATCCCGAAACCATCTTCGGCGGGCTTCTGAACGTCCAGGCTCACGTGCAGCCAGCTGGTGATCGGCAGGCGCTTGAGCTTCTCGGGGAGCTCCCGCGAGGCCATGCTGTGGAGCTTGGGATACCAGATGATGTAGGTGCCGGTCGGGAAGCGGCGCAGGCTCTCCTTCATCATCGTCAGCACGGTGCGATAGTCGGTCTTCACCTCGTACGGCGGGTCGATCAGCACCAGCCCGCGGCGCGACGGCGGCGGCAGGAAGGCGTTGATGCCGGTGAAGCCATCCTGCTCCAGCACCATCGTCTGATTGCCCGCGTTCTCGAAGGTCTTGGCGAGCAGACGGCTGTCGGCCGGATGCAGTTCGAACAGGCGCATCTTGTCGTCCGGGCGCATCAGCGGCGCCGCGCAGCAGGGCGAGCCCGGATACAGGCGGAGCTTGCCGCCAGGGTTGAGGTCGCGCACCACGCGCAGGTATTCCTTCAGCTCGGACGGCACGTCCTTGCGGCCGAGCAGGCGGCCTACGCCCTCTTCGTATTCGGCGTTCTTGCGGGCAAAGGCCTCGTCCAGCGCATAGCAGCCGGCGCCGGCGTGGGTGTCGATGTAAAAGTAAGGCTTGTCCTTCTGGTTGAAGTATTCCAGCACCTGGACGAGGACGAAGTGCTTGAGCACATCGGCGTGGTTGCCGGCGTGGAAGGCGTGGCGGTAACTCAGCATGGCGGTTGCACCCGGGCAAGCGGGCGGCAAGGGTCGATAGATCAGGGGCGCGATGCTAACACCTCGGCCGGTGGCACGCCTCCCCGGCGTTCAATCGGGCGCGTCGTACTTCCGGCGCGAACCCCGGAAACGCTCGACCGGATACTTGGCTTCGTTCTTGGCGAGCTTGGCCCGGGTGGCCGCATCCAGGTCGATGCCGGCCCGGTCGGCGATCAGCAGCAGGTAGAGCAGCACGTCGGCGCATTCGTCCTCCAGGGCCTCGCGGGCGTGGAGATCGGCGGGGATCGCCGCAATCTCGTCGTCGGTCTTCCACTGGGTCAGCTCCAGCAGCTCGCCGGCCTCGAGGTTGAGCGACACGATGAGGTTGCGCAGGGAATGGAACTGCGACCAGTCCCGCGCGTCCCGAAAGGCCGTCACCAGCCCTGCAAGGCTGTCGAGATCACCGGCCATCGCCCTGCCCCGTTCCGAGACCACCTGAAGCGTTCACAAACATCCAGACTCCTTGTCGCCGTCCGCGGCATTGAAGACGCGCTCACGGGCGTCGGCCACCGCCGCTAAGCCCTTATTTCGCTTACCGAAAGTGTGGCAAAAAGGGCGCCAATCCCCTTGCACTCGAGCGTCACCCTGTTATTATGGCGCGCTCTTCACCCGGCCATTCGGCGGTACGGGTGAAATTCAAACCATAACAGGAAAATAACATGCCGATTTATCGCCTCGGAGAGCATACCCCGCAACTGCAGGAGGGCGTCTGGATTGCCGACACTGCCACCCTGATCGGCGACGTGCATCTTGGTCGCAACGTCAATGTGTGGTTCGGGGCGATCCTGCGGGGCGACAACGACCCGATCACCATCGGTGAGAACACCAACATCCAGGACGGCTCGGTGCTCCACACGGATGACGGCGTCCCCCTCACCATCGGCAGCAACGTCACCGTCGGCCACAAGGTGATGCTGCACGGCTGTGCGGTGGGCGATGGCTCCCTGATCGGCATCAACGCGGTGGTGCTCAACCGCGCGGTGATCGGCAAGCACTGCCTGATCGGCGCCAACTCGCTGATTCCCGAAGGCAAGGTGATTCCCGACCGCTCGCTGGTGTGCGGCTCCCCGGGCCGGATCATCCGCGAGCTCACCGACCACGAGATCGCCAAGCTCCAGGCCAGCGCCGATGGCTACGTGAACAACGCCCTGCGCTACCAGGAGCAGCTCTCCGAGCTGTAAACGCACAACGGCCCTGCCGCGGCGTGTGCCGCCTGCAGGGCCGCAGCATCCCGCCAACTCCGGCCGGATGTGATGTACCCGAAATCTGGACTGCTCAGTCCAGGTTCAGCCGGATCGGCTGGTGATCCGAGGCCGCCGTGGCCTGATCCACCGCCACCGCATCCACCCGATCGACCAGATCGGCGCTCACGAAGAAATAATCGCAGCAATACGGCCGGTCCGGCCATTCGGCGCCATTCAGGCCCACCGTGTTCAGGTGCGGAATGTCGCCATAGCAGGCACGCCAGGCGTCTTCCCAGCCCGACACGTCGGCGCTGATCGGCGCGGTCATCCGGTAATACTCGGGGCTGCCCGGCTCGCAGTTGAAATCTCCGCAGATGATCGCCGACACCGGCCGCGGCCACACCGCAAAGGGCGAATCCTGCTTGCGCTCATCCAGCGTCGGCGCAGCGCTGGCGGCGAGCCGCACCGCATCGCACTGCAGCGCGTGGAGCGCGGCGATCTGGGTCATGCGCTGGACGCGGGAGTAGTACTCCAGATGGGTGTTGAGCACCCGCATCGGGCCACGCGGACCTTCCACCACCACCTCGAGGCACACCCGCGGCATGCTCGGCACGCCGTCTTCGGGCGGGCGCGGCAGACTGTGGCGGAACACCTGCCCCACCGGCAGGCGGCTGAGGGTGAGGTTGCCAAACTGGCTGCGACCGCCGGCCGCATCCGGCAGATCCACCGCCGGCGCAAAGTGCGCGCCATAGCCCGGGAAGGCCTCGGCCAGACGGGCAACGCTGTCCGTGGCCACGCCGCCCTGCAGCCCGGCAAAACCCACCGCGACTTCCTGCAGGCAGATCACATCAAAATCACCCAGCGTCCGGATGGCCGAAATCGTGCGCGGGAGATTCACTTCACCATCCGCACCGCGCCCCCACTGAATGTTCCAGCTCAGTAGCTTCATCAGGAAAACCTTATTTTCTTGCTCGACAAACCGGGCCGACGCCAGCGCGCCGACCACCGCCAAAAAGCATAGCAAGCCCGTGCCACCCGCTCGCCCTCAATCCATGCACCGCCGTGCGCAATTGCCGGTCGTCATGCCTTGGCGGCAGGCGTGCTGTGGATTATCTCCCCCAAATTGGGGCGCATCCAGGGCGTCAGCGCTAAAGCAGCTTGTCACGCCGCCGTAAATCACTTCGTCTCCCGTTCTCAAGAGCCGCCCAAGATCATGTCTACGCCCCAGGAACTTGTCGCCTGCATCGAAAAGCTCGCCAGCCTTCCCGCCGCCTACCACCGCATCCGCGAACTGCTCGACGATCCGGACAGCTCGGTCTATCAGGTGGCGGATGCGGTGGCCAGCGACCCGGGCATCACCGCCCGTGTGCTTCGTGTCGTCAACAGCGTGCTGTACGGCTTTCCGGGGAAGATCGAAACGGTTGCCCGGGCGGTCAATCTGATGGGGATGCAGCAGGTGCATGATCTGGTGCTGAGCACCGCGATCATCGGCGCGTTCTCGGGCATCCGCCCGGCGCGGATGCACATGACCCGCTACTGGCAGGACTGCATCTACCGGGGTCTGGCGGCCCGCGCCAGTGCCAAGCTGATGGGCACGGGCGATCCGGAGCGGATGTTCGTCGAAGGCCTGCTCGCAGACATCGGCCATCTGGTGATGTACCAGGCCAACCCCGAAGGCGCGTCGGCGGCCCTCGAAACCGCCCGCACCCGGCACATCCCGCTCCCCGAGGCCGAGATCAGCCACCTGGGCTGCACCCACGCCGAAGTCGGCGCGGCGCTGGCGTCGGCGTGGCACCTGCCCAACGGCTTTGCCACCGCCATCGGCGCCCAGCTGATGCCGGCCATGGGCGGCCACCACATGACCGAGGCCGCCCTCATCCACCTGGCCAACCAGATCGTGGCCACCGATGGGCTGGAGAACGCCGACGAGGCCGCCCTCGCCGGGATGGACCCGATGACCGTCGCCACCCTCGAGATGAGCGTCGAACGGATCGGCTCGATCCGCGCCGCCGTGCAGACCGAGATGCCGGCGGTGATCGCCCTGTTCTTTCCCCAGGCCTGAGCGCGGATCAGACTCGGCGCAGGATCGTCTCGACGTACATCCCGGGCTCAAGGGTGCCGCGCCACTCGACGGTGGTGCTCGGCGAGCGCTGGTCGTACCCCCGGGAAACCCAGCCTGCCAGCGGCACATCTGCGCCGCGCAGGATGCTCACCTCGCCATCGGGCGGCAGCACCATCGACAAGCACACCGGACCATTGGATACCGACAGACCATCCGGCGTGCAGGTGACGTTGCAGGCCTCGCTGAAATGCCAGTGCAGCGTGACGGACTGCGGGCCGGCAGCCTGCACCTCGTCGCGGATCGTCACCCTGTCGGCCAGGCGATCCACTTCCCAGCTGCGGCGATGCACCGGCCGCCCCGGCAGGCGCCGGTAGCCATCGTGCTCGGCCACCAGACGATCGACGATACGGGTGGATTCCCGTTCGAGCACCGTCGTCCGGTACTTCCGCACCCACATGAACTTGCCGCCCGACACCGCCTGATCCTCGCCGGCGATGGACAAGGTGTTGTGCATCGCCGTGCCGCGGAAGCCATCCCGCCAGGCCCGCGGCCCGTGGTAGGTGCCGGTGCCCGGATCGACGAGAAACTCCCGCCCGGCCACCGACAGGGTGAAGGACAGCGCATCCGCATGACCGTGGGCCGCGATGCCGCCAAGGCCCAGGGGGCCGGCATCGGCCACCAGGCGAATCTCGTCCAGGGTATCCAGATGGGCGCCTAACACGAACACGCCGCCATCCGGAAAATCCACCCGGGTGGTGGCCGGCGCCGCCTTGAGCAGCAGATCATCGAAGGGCACGCAGGCCTCGCGGCCGAGCAGCCAGCGGGTGCGAAGATCTACAAAACCGGCCTTGCGCGCCAGGGAGGCGTTCTCGAACAGCAGCGCACCGGTGGCAAGCTGGCTCTGGAAGGCGCAGCCGCCGGCGCTGAGGGAAAGGCCAGTGACCCGACCGTCGTCCGCATCGCCGAACATCGGCACGTTGCCACCGCTGTCCATCACCGCCGCCACATACACCAGCATCGCCTCCATGCGCGACCAGTAGGCGTCTGAAAAGGGCTTGCCGGTGGCCCGCGCGGCGAGCCCGGCGATCAGCAGAAAATCCCACACGAACTGCTGGTAGGCGGTGGTCTGTTCGCGATTGACACCGTCCGGGGCATTCTGGATGAGCGCCTCGCGCTCCAGGCCATCGCGGGAGACGCGCCGCCACTGCTTGGCCTCTTCCCAGTACGGCCAGGTGGAGCCGGCCACGAACAGCCCGGTCAGCTCGCCGATCAGGTGGTTGTTGGCCGACGAGTGCCGCGACAGATGCCCGCGGATGAACTCCGCGTGGCGCCAGATGCTGCTCAACCAGTCGGCCCGCAGCACCTTGCCCACCGGATGCTGGAACAGCGGCGACGACAGCCCGCCGATCAGCTGCCAGGCGATCGACCAGTTGATCAGCCGGATGCCGGCCTCCAGCGCGCTCGACCAGTTCGGCCCCAGGCCATACGGGCACTGGACGAACCAGCTCTCCAGCAGCGTGCCGATCCCTTCCAGGTAGCGCATGTCGCTGGTGAGCTGCCAGGCCTGGGCCAGGCACACCAGTTCCAGGTGCCGGTTGGGCTCCCACAGGTACTTGATGTCGCCGGTCACCGCGGGATCGCGGAAGGACATGGTCTTGCCGTAGGTGAGCGGCAGCAGCGCGCCGTTGGCAGGGTTGCGGTTCCACTCCGGCGGAAAACCGAGGTTCATGGCTTCGTTGGCTAAGATCCGCCAGTGGCCGGCGAGCACCTCGTTGGCCCGCTGCAGGATGGCGCCGGCGGGCTCGGGGAGCTCCCGCGGCAGCCAGCGGGCGCCCAGGCGGTCGAGCCGGGCCACCGGCACTTCGGTGGGGGCCTTGCGGCGCTCCATCGCCAGGGTGGCGCTGGTGCTGGCGCGGCCCATGATCTCGGCGATGGACATGCAGCGCAGGCGGTTCCAGTACCACCCGACCTGGTTAAGACTAGACATTGACTTCCTCACTTCCACTCAGCCGGCTGACGATCTGCCGGAACTTTCCGTTGCGCGTGCGCGGGATCTCGGCCACGCGCTCGATTCTGATGATGACCTGCTGACCAAGCCGCTCACGGGCACGCAGCAGCAGCGCGTGCTCGTCCCGCTGGCTGAATTCGGTGCCGGCGACGATGCGGATCACCACTTCGTCCAGGCGCTCCTGCACCACCTGGGCCTCGACGAGCCCGAAGAGCCCGGAGAAGATCCAGTCCAGCATCACCACGTGGCGTCCGTCGGGCGTGCGGATGGCGTCGTCCACCCGGCCCAGCACCCGCTCCACCACCCGGAAACTGCGCCCGCAGGGGCAGGCGAAATCCGGGTCGGCCAGCACCACCCGGTCATCCGCGCGATACCGCAGGAAGGGCATCAGGCGATTGCCGAAGCCGGTGGCGATGAGGTTGGAGGTGCCGTCGCCATTGGGCTCGAACTCCACGCAGCCGTAGTCCTCCATCACGTGATGGTGGCCGTGCTCGCAGGTGCCGATGGCGGCGACCCGCTCGAAGGCGCCGTACCAGTCGAAGACCTGACAGCCGAAGCGCTCGACGATGATGCGCCGCTCCTCGGCGCGCAGTGTTTCGGACGAGGTGACGATGCCGCGCAGCGACTTGCCACGGTAGTTGCGGTCGTGCTCCTCCAGCCAGCGGGCCAGGTAGCCCACCGATGAAGGATAGGCCTGGATCATCACCGGGTCGAACTGCTCCAGCGCCTCGATGTAACCCGCGCCGTTGCTCGGCGTGAGGTGGTAGGAGGACAGCATCAGGGTGTTGTCGGCCCGGTTCATCCGCCACAGCTTGCCGCCGGACTGATTGGGCGGCACCACCGGATCGCCGCGCAGCCAGGCCCGCCGCTCGCCCTTGTGAAAGCCGGCCCAGCGGGACTGGCGATCGATGAAGGCCTGCTCGAAGGCGATCGACGCCCGGTCACGCCAGCCGGCCATGGCCTGGCCGGTGGTGCCGCTGGTCGAACCCTTGAAGCGCAGCCACGGCCCGCCTTCGGCCACCATGCGCTCGCCCTCGGCGATCACCTCGTGCTTGGTGAGCACGGGGATCTCGGCCAGATCGGCAAGGCACTGCCAGCGCGTCGGGTCGATCCCCAGCCGGCCGAACAGCTCGCGGTAATACGGCACCCGGCGCCCGGCGTCGAGGGCCAGGGCGCGCATGGTCTCGAGCTGGAGGGCCTCCCACTCGGCGCGGGACAGCCACTGGCTGGCCTCGATGCGCTCGGTGATCCGGCGCAGTTCGCGCTGGTCGGTCACCAGGCCGCGCAGGCGGGTGGTCACCGCCAGCAGGTGTTCCTGCACGTCGGGCGAGACACGACGATAAAGCTTCGAATGACTGGATAGCATCGACCCGCTCAATCCTTTCCGCCGGACGCACGGTCGAGGCATCGCCAGGCGGACTCAACCATCGCCCGCACCCGTTCGATGCCATAGCTGTCGAGCACCCGCTCGCGCCCGGCCTCGCCCATCCGCCGTGCCAGCGCAGCGTCGGCCAGCAGCGGCTTGAGGGCCGTCACCAGCGAGGCCACGTCGTCCGGCTCCGCCAGCGTGCCGTTGTAGCCATCGGTCACCACCTGGGGAATCCCGCCCACGCGGGTTGCCACCACCGGCAGGCCGGCGGCCTGGGCTTCGAGCAGCGCCATCGGCACGCCTTCAAAACGTGACGGCAGCAAAAATATGCCGGCCCGGGCCAGCAGACGGGCCTTGGCCTCGCCCGCCACCCAGCCGGGCAGCTCGACCCGCTCGGCCACGCCAGCGGCCACCGCGGCTGCGCGCACCCGGGCCACATCGCCTTCGCCCGCGAGGATCACCCGCAGGTCGGGGCGCGTGCCAGCCAGCCGCGCCAGCGCGTCGATCAGCACGAACACGCCCTTGGCGTCTTCCAGCCGGCCCAGAAAGAGCAGCGTATGGGGCTCGCGGGGCACATCGGGCGGAAGCTGCACCGGCAGCACCGGGTTGGGCAGCACACGCACGTCCGGATGGCCGATGTGCTTGCGCAGCCATTCCGCCCAGCTTTCGGAGAGCACGAAGACCACCTCGGCGCCGCGCACGCTGCGGTTGATCCACGCCCGCTCCAGCGCCGAAGCACCCGCGTGGTAGCGATCGAAGGCGCCCCCGTGCAGATGAAAGATGTACGGTTTGCCGGCCAGCCGGGCCAGCGCCAGCAGCAGGCTCTTGCGGCGGAAGCTGGCGTTGGAGGCCGAGTGGGCGTGCACCGCCGCCACCCGGCCCAGGGCCAGCAGCAGGCAGAAACGCAGCAGCGCGCCGGTGAACACCACAAGCTTGGCGACGGCGCTGCCGTCGGCGTAGGTCGGCAGATGCAGCACCGGCCGGCGGCCGCCGAAACCCGCGTCCTGCCAGATCCGCATCACCGAGGCGATCCCGCCGCGGGACTGGATATCCGGCCCGAGCATCACCAGCATCGGCGCACCCTTCTCACGCATGGGTCACCTCTGCCTCGGCGCTGATGTGCTGGACGATGGTGCGCAGCTTGCCGTTGGCGGTGCGCGCCATGGACGACACCTCGCGCAGCTCGGCATCCACCATGCCGTGGAACTTGCTGTGGAAGAACTGCTGCAGCTCGCAGCAGGTCTCGCGGGTCAAGCCGCCCCCCGCCTGCAGGCGCACGATCAGGCGGCCGGGCTCGAACTGCTCGTACTGCACCGCGTCGATCCGCGCAAAGGCCGGCGGACGCAGGCCGCCCACCGAGGTCATGGGGATCGCCCGGCCGTCGCGGCCGTAGATGAAGTCAGAGTCGCGCCCCTCGATGCGTTCGAGCACCGCAAAACCCGGCAGATCGCGGTGTTCGGGGCCGGTGGACCACTGGGCGATGTCGCCGGTGCGGTAGCGGATGAAGGGCATCACCCGGTTGTCGAAGCCGGTGACGACGATCTCGCCGGAGACGCCCCGCTCGGTGATGACACAGCCTTCGTGGTCGATCAGCTCGACCTTGCCGTACAGCGGCCACACGAAATAACGCGGGTCGTCGGGCATCGAGGCAGCCATCACGGCGCGCTCCGAGTGGCCGTAATGCAGCAGCACCGGGCACGGGAACACGCGCCGGATGGTGTCGAGCATGAAGGGCTCGACGGTCTCGGAAAAGAGCTGCACGCCCCGCACGCGGCGGACGAAATCCGCGTGCTCGGGGTGCTTGTCCAGCCAGTTGGCAAACAGGTACACCGCCGACGGGTAGCCCTGGATGCCGCTCACCCGGTGGCGGAGCGCGGCCGCCACGTGGCCCGGCATCAGTTCATCGGTGAGGTGATTGGGGCTGATCGCCAGCATCCGCTTGATCGGGTCGTAGCTGTGGGTCACGCCCTCCTCCGCGCCGCGCACGTTGCGGCCGCGCAGGGACAGGATGGTGACGCGGCGGCGGTAGCCCAGGCGACGATTGAAGCTGTCGATGTACGCGGTCTCCTTGCAGCGGGTCAGGCCGCGTTCGAGTAGAAAGCGCAGGGGCTCGGACGAGGAGCCGCTGGTCTGCATCGGCAGGCCGGCGTCCGGCGGGCAGGCGGTGGAGCGGTAGGCCTGGGGATGGCGTTTCAGGTCGAGGCGCGTGGTCAACGGGAAGGCCGCCAGCCACGCCTCCACCGGCGCGCCGTCGCACAGCAGCGCGAGCACGCCAGCGTAGGCCGGCACGGTCTCGGCGGCCCAGCGCAGGGTGCGACGCAGGCGCTCGTCGGCCAGCAGCTTCAGCTTCTCGGGGCAGCGCAGCTGGGCCTCGGCGAGAAAACGCCGGTAGCCGGTGCCGTAGCGCATGGCCTTCGGCAGGCAGCCGTAAGCCAGCCCCAACGGGGTCTTGATCCACTGGGGGGCATCCAGGTACTTGCCCAGCCAGCGGTAGAGATGGTCCTCGACGCTCATGATCCTAGTTTCTTGCGGTGGTCTCCGCGGGCCGTTCGGTGAGGTGCTGGATCATCAGCCGGCGCTTGCCGCGGGCGGTGCGCTCGATGTGCGGCACCACCTGCAGCTCGGCTTCGACGAGGCCCAGCAGCTTGGTCCGGAAGTAGTCGTCGATCACCGCCAGCACGGCGGGATCGAGGGGTTCGGCCGATTGCAGGCGGACGGTGATCCGCCCCGGCTCGTGTTGTTCGTACTGGGTGGCTTCCACCTTCAGGAAGGCCGGCGGACGCAGCCCGCCCAGGGACGCCACCGGAATCCGGCGGCCGTCACGGGCCACGAAGTAGTCGTTGTTGCGGCCGTCGATGCGTTCGAGCACCGGATAGCCGGGCAGCGCCGGATGGGGCGCGCAGTCCGACCACATGGCGAGATCGCCGGTGCGGTAGCGGATGAAGGGCATCGCCTTGTTGTCGAAGCCGGTGGCCACCACCTCGCCCTGCACGCCGGGTTCGGTGATCGGCTGGCCGGCTTCGTCCACCAGCTCCACGTGGCCATACAGCGGCCACACGAAGTAGCGGTGGTCGTCGGGCATCGAGCCGGCCATCACCGAGCGCTCGGAGTGGCCGTAGTGCACCAGCACCGGGCAGCCGAAGACCTTCTCGATCAGCGCCACCATGCCTTCGTCGGCGGATTCGGAGAACAGCTGCACGCCCCGCACCGCCTGGGTGAAGCGCGGCACCGGGTTGAATTCCAGCCAGCGGGCCAGTTCATACACCGCCGACGAGTAGCCCTGGATGAAGCTCACCCCGTACTTGATGGCCGCGTCCACGTGGCCGGGCATGTAGGCGGCGTCCAGGTGGTTGGGGCTGATCCACAGCATCTGCTTGATCGGCTCGTAGCTGTGCAGCGGGCCGTTGTCGGCCGCCGCGCCGCGGATGTTGCGGCCACGCAGGGACAGCACCACGTCCTGCCGGGTCAGGCCGATGCGGCGGCTGAAGGCTTCGATGTAGGCCGATTCCTTGGAGCGGGTCACGCCCTTCTGCAGCGCAAACTTGAAGGGCTCGGCCACCGAGCCGCTGGTCTGCATGGGCAGGCGCTCGCCCTCGCCGCAGGCGGTGGAGAGATACGCCTCCGGGTTGCGCTTGTAGTCGAGCTTGGTCATCAGCGGGAAGAGCGCCAGCAGTTCGGAGAGCGGCATGTCGATGAGCAGCTGGGCGGCCAGGGCGGCGTAGGCCGGCACGGTCTGGATCGCCCACATCAACGTTTCGCGCAGGCGCGATTCGGACAGGCGCTGGATCTCGGCCGGGTCGGCCAGGCTCGCCTCGTCGCGGAAACGCGCGAAATCCTTGCCGTGGCGCCAGCGGTCGGGCAGCAGGCTGTAGAGGCGCCCGAGGGGTTCCTTCACCCACTGGGGGGCATCCATGTAGCGCTTGAGCCAGCGGTAGCCCCAGTCTTCAATCCCCATCCCGTGCCTCCCGTCTCAGCGCCGGACCCACTCGCGCGCAAACAGCGCAACGAAGGCCATGTCGTCGATGAAGTAACGGCGGAACATCCGCCGCGGCTCCTGCAGGAAGCGGTAGAACCACTCCAGGCCAGCGTTCTGCATCCACACCGGGGCGCGCTTGACGAGGCCCACCGCCACGTCGAAGGTGCCACCGACGCCCATCGCGAAGGGGATCTTCATCGCCGCCTGATAGCGGGCGAGGAAGGCCTCCTTCTTGGGCGAGCTGATCGCCACGAACAGGATGTCGGCGCGGGCCGCGGCGATCTGCTCGACCACCTGGGCTTCCTCTTCGGGCTTCCAGTAGCCGTTGCGGTAGCCGGCGATGGTGAGGCCGGGGTAACGGGCCGGATACAGCCGCGCGACACCGCTCACCACCTCTTCACGGGCGCCCAGCAGATAGACGCGCCAACCCTTCTTCGCGGCCTGGGCCATCAGCGCCTCGAACAGATCGACGCCGGTGACGCGCTCCTTGAGCGGCTTGCCGAGCAGGCGCGAAGCCCACACCACCGGCATGCCGTCGGCGTTGATGAGGTCGCAGTCATTGATGATCTGACGCAATGCGGGGTCGCGGCTGGCCTTGACGATCTTGTCGACGTTGACCACCACATGCTGGTGCGGCGTGCCGGCATGGATGAAGCCCTCGACGACGCCGAGGGTCTCTTCCATGTTCAGGTTGTCCACCTTGCATCCCATCAAATCAATTCTCATTGCGCTGTTTTCCCGTCGGAATTATCCCGGCCACCATCGCTGCGACCCGTGGCGGAGGGCACGGGGCGCGTGCCGCGTACCGCCGCAAAGCGTGACCGTCTTGTCAGAAAGTCGAAAACAGTGAGCCCCGGCGCGTGGCTGAGGGTGTGCACGCAGGCAATCCCCGGCTTCCAGCCCGGCTCGATCCGCTGTTCGGTGTGTTCGATGTACTCGGTGGGAGTGAGCCGCTCGATGCGCCGCAGGCTCAGCGCGTGGCCGTATTCCGGCACGCATTCCTGGGCCGGCCGCAGCAGCTTGCCGTCACGGATGAAGAGCGGCCCGGCCGGGCGGGCGAAGCGCGCATCGGCCACCACCGGGTTGGCGGCGTGGGGTTGCCACGGGCCCAGGGGGTTGTCGGCGTAGTAGGCGTGCAGCTCGTCGTGCTTGTCGGCGCCCGGCTCGGTGACGTTGCCGAGCATCCACCAGCGGCCTTCGTGCTCGAACAGCGTGGCGTCCACCATGTCGATGCCGGTCATGATGTCGGCGACCTTCTCCCAGTGGTCGGGCAGGTTCACCGAGCGGTAGAGCTCCACGCTGCGGTTGGCGCCGCTCTCGGGCACCATCCACAGCTGGCCTTCCCATTCGAACAGGAAGGGGTAGGAGAGGTGCCACGGACGCACCATCACCGACACCGGCTCGGCCCAGCTGCCGTCCGCCTGCACGCGCATGGCCTTGAGGGTGCCGCGGCCTTCCCGGTAGATCACCTCCTCGATGAACACCCACCAGCCGCCGCCCTCCGCCGGCCACACCATCGGGTCGGCCCAGAAACGGTCTGCGGGCGGATGGATCAGGGTCGCGCGGGCCGGGTCGAGGCACAGCGCGTCCTCGAACACCAGCGCCAGCCCCCACTGGTCGCGGCTCAGGGCCTTCGACGCCGAGCGCGACACGGTGCGCCGCACCAGGGTGGCAAAGCGCTGGGCCGCAGGGCTACCCGGAAAGGCATCCACGCCGCCGGCCGGCACTTCGGGCAGCGGCGCCACGGCGCCCTCCGCCGTCAGGCGCACCAGCGCCCGACGCACCATGCCCATACCCTTGGCGATGGCACGACGGCGGTTGCGGCGGATCGAGAAGGTGCACGAAGCCCCCAGCGAGGTGTCGATCACCGCGCCGCCGGGGATGGTTTCGAGCTGGATCACCGTGCTGTCGGCGCCCTCCACCACCGGATCGGCGCCCGCCAGCGGGGTGACCGCCGGGCGGCCGGAGAGCATCAGCGCCCAGTGATGGGTCGGGCTGACGGCCATCGGCATCGGCGCGGTGCGCAGGTCGAGCAGCACGTCACAGCCCCGGGTGGCGAGCCAGGCGTCGGCGGGCTCGGCGGTCGGCGCGATCCACTCGGCCACGCCGGCCGGGGTCGGCAGCTCCGCCAGACGCAGCGGCGAGGCACCCCGGTCGAAGACCATCTCGTCGACCCGGTCGGCCCAGTCGGCGGCCGGCAGCGGCGACGCATCGCGCAGCAGCGCAACGAGACGCACATCGGGCAGGTCGAGGCAGTCGCCCACCAGACGGACAACCCAGCTGGGCACCGGCCCGGCCGGGAGGAAAACAGCGAGGCGCACGGTCATCGCGGCCTCCGAACGCGGCAAGTTCATGCAAAAACCTCCGGCGCGCGGCGCAACACGGCCCGGCGCAATAACAGGTTGCGCGACAGGGTCGCGCCCAGAAGAACGGCAAACAGACACAGCACCGCATCCACCCCCGGCGGTGCAACGAGCATCACCAGCCCGCAGGCGGCGACGAAGATCACCAGCGAGAGCACATTCACCCGCAGCGGCAGGCGGGTTTCCTCGACGGTCTGGAGATAATTGGCTTCCGGCAGCACCAGCTGGCCCACGTAGAAGCTGGCGAGCTGGAGCACGAAGATCGCGGTGGCGCCGGCCAGGGCAAAATCGGGCCGCTGGCCCCACCACGCCAGGCCGCACCAGGCCAGCACGGCCAGCACGCTGAGGGCGGTGTTCACGCGGATCAGGTCGTGGCGCAGGGTGTCGAGGGTCGCCCGCACCTCGCGATGCCCGGCCTGACGCACCACCCTGGCCAGCGCCGGCAGCGCGTTGAAGCTGAGGGCGCGCGGAAACAGCAGCAGCACGCTGGTCAGGCTGCCGATCAGCGCCACCAGCCCGCCGTAGCCCTCGCCCGCCACCCGCACGGTGAAGGGCACGAGGATCATCGACATGCCGGCGCTGACGAAATTGAGCGCCGCCTGCTCGGCCGAGGTGCGGGCACTGCCGGCGGGCAGCGCGGCGGCTTCGTGCCCCCGGTGGCGCATCAGGTGGACCAGGCCGGCGAGGCCCAGCAGCGCAGTGGGCACCGCCAGCGCGGCGTAAGGCATCCAGCGGTGACGCCCGCCATCCACCACGATGCCGGCAGTGAGCAGCACCACCAGCAGGGTTTCCAGCACCAGCAGCGGGCGGTAGCACGTCAGCGCCAGACCGTAGTGGCGGGCCACGGTGTAGGCCGTCCAGCCGGCCAGCAGCAGCGCCGTCCAGCCCGGCTCGAACAGCCAGCCGCCCCACGCCAGCAGCGGCAAGGGCAGGCAGGCGAGCACGGTGAACACCACCGCGCCCCGGGCGAGCCCCAGCATCACCGGCGCGGAACGGCCCTCGCCCGCCACCGGCACCCGCGCCAGCACCAGCGCCGACCAGCCCACCGCCGAAAAGAGGCCCAGCATCATGGCGATCGACAGATCGTTGGCGAAGCGCCCCAGCGCCTCGGTGCCGCACACCGCCTGCACCAGCGCAAAGTGGAGCAGGCGCTGGCCGCCGGGCGCCGCGGTCACCGCCAGCACCTCGCCACGACGCAGGAGGGCCGCCATCGAAAGGCTCATCGCGCGCCCTCCCCGCTGATCCGCTGCCATGCGGCGGTCGCCGCCACCAGCGCCAGGGGCATCAGCAGGCTGGCCTGAGGACGGAACATGATCCCGTTGCTGAACGCCGTGGACGCCCCCAGCGCCGCCAGCAGCGGCAGCGCCACCCCCGGCGGAAAGGCCGCGGCCCACACCGCCAGGATCGCCAGGACCATCCCCAGCCCCAGCACGCCCTGCTGGTTGAGCAGGCGGATGAAGTCGTTGTGGGAATCCTTCGCGCTCCACCACCACACTTCGGACACGATCCAGTCCGAACCCTCGCCATGGCCGAACATCCATTCCAGCAGCGTGCTGTTGGCGAGGATGTCGATCTTCTGCAGCCACATGGAGAAGCGGCCGGACGTCACCTCGACCAGCTCGTCCCACGACGGCAGGTGGATCAGCCCGAACAGCAGCGGCACGAAGGCCAGCGTCAGCAGGCCGGCAAAGCCGACGAACATCACCACCGGCGCCATCCGCATGCGCTGCAGCATCACCACCGCGCCAAAGGCGACCGCCGCCACCATCGAGGTACGCACGCCCCAGCCGTAGAACACCAGCAGCAGCGAGAACAGCAGCTGCGCGATGAACAGCCGGCGGCTCAGGTGCCCGGCTTCGAACAGGAACAGCGACAACGCCGCGCACACCACCACCAGATACGAGCTGGTGTGCAGCGAGGCAAAGTAAACCGGCCAGAACGGCTCGCCACCTCGGTTGAGGGAGGGCGGCATCACGACGAGCGCAAACACCACCATCACCCAGATCAGCACCAGGGTGATCTGCATCAGGCGGATCACCAGCGCCGTCTCCCGCTCGTAGAGCCGCAGCAGCAGCACCGACAACAGCGGCGGCGTGACGATCTTGAAGTACTCGAAGACCGCCGTCGAAAAGTTGAGCCCGGTCAGCGCCTCGGTCGTCAGGAAGGACGCGAGGCCAATCGGCACCGCCACGAGGATCAGCGGTGCGCGCTGGAGGATGGCGTCGGCGTAGGTGCCGATGCCGGCGAACATCACCCCCAGCAACATGGCGTCGGCCAGCCGGTTGTAGATGGATTCGCCTTCCGCATCGATCACCGGCTGGGTCAGCATCACCGCCACCGCCAGCTTCAGCCACAGGGTGGCGAAGAGCGCCCAGGCAAAGCCCTGCGCCACCCGCTTCTCAAAGGGGGTGGCGAGGCTGACGGGCGCCGTGGCGGAGAGGGCGAAGGCCATCAGAAATCGAGCAGCACGCCGCCGATCACCACCACGCCGGCGTCCCGCAGGCCGGCCGAGAGCGCCGCCACCCGCTTGTGGGCCGAGGCGTGGCGACGGGCCACGATGATCGCGCTGCCACAGGTGGCGGCGACGAGCTGGGCGTCGGCGCCCACTTCGTCGGCCGGGGTATCCACCAGCGTCATCTCGAAGGTTTCCCGGGCCACCGCAATCTGCGCGCCGAAGGCCGGACGGGCCAGCAGCTCCTGCGGGTTGGGCGGCACGATGCCGGCCTGCAGCACCGACAGGTGATCGAAGCGCGAGTGGGGCTGGATGGCGCCGCCCTTGTCGCCCCGCTCGGCCAGCCGCGAGGCCAGGCCGCCGGCCGGCGGCAGGCGGAACAGGGTCTGCTGGCGCGGGTTGCGCAGGTCGCCATCGACCAGCAGGGTGCGTTCGCCCAGCTGGGAGAACACCACCGCCAGATTGGCCGCCAGCCAGCTGCGCCCTTCACCGCGCACCGGCCCGACGATGGCGACGGTGCGCAGCATCGGGTTGGCCATGCGCCGCAGCACCAGCTGGCTGCGCAGCTTGCGCAGGGCTTCAACGCGGGGCGAGGTGGGCTCGAAGGCAGCCACCAGCTCCGGGTCGGCGCCCTGGTCGCCAGCGGAGAGCACCGGGTAGTCGAACTGCCGCGACAGGGCGGCGTGCACGTCGGCCTGGGTCACCAGCCCGAGCTCGATGGCCGCCGCGCCGAAGGGAATCCCCCGCTCCCGCTGACGGGCCGTGACACGGGCCACCGCGTCGGCCGACAGGCGGCCGGTGGACACGAGGATTTCACCCAGATTGGGGAAGGCGACCGGAGGTTTTTCGAAGGCAGACACGTGGGAATGACCGGAAAAGGATTTCATGTCCATGGATGGTCCTCAGGCCCGCCGCAGGGCAAGGCGCAGGCGCGAGCCCTCGTTTGCAGCGTCCGGCAGGCGGGGGATCTCGGCCAGCAGCGGCGCGCCGATGGCGTCGTCCAGATCTGCTGCACTACGGATGCGGCGGTCGAACAGCTCGCGCACGATGCTCACCGCCATGGCCAGCAGCGCGCCGATGACGATCGCCAGACCCAGGTTGAGCAGCAGCTTGGGGCTGGCCGCTTCGGTGGGCGGCACCGCCACCGATAGCACGGCCACATTGCCCTGGCGCGACTTGCTCTCGAGGCTGGTCTGGGTCAGGCGGGCCATCACCAGGTCGTAGGCCTTCTGGGCGCTATCGACCTCGCGCTGCAGCACGCCCATCTCGTCACGCTGCTGCTTGAGCTGCAGCACGCGCTGCTTCTGGGCTTCGAGGCGGCTCTTGACGTCGCCTTCGCGGGCCTGGTTGATGCGGGTGTTGGTGCCCACCACCGCGGCCACGTTGCCGGATTCGGCACGCAGGCGGGCGCGCAGGGATTCCACCTCACCCTTCACGCGCTGGTACTGGGGATGGTTCTCGCCGAGGTAGCCGGAGAGCTCGGAGAGCTTGGCTTCCTGCCGGGCCAGATCCACCTTGAGGGCCTGGACCAGCGGGCTGGCGGTGACTTCGTTGGCGCTGCCGCCCTGGCGCTGGCGCGACGTGGTTTCGGTGCTCTGGGCCTGGATGGCCGTGTATTGGGTGGAGAGCTCGGTGAGGCGCGCGCTCTCCAGATCGAGCTTCTCGTCGCCCACCAGGCCGTGGCTGCGCTGGAACTCCGACAGGCGGGCCTGGGCGGTTTCCAGGTTGGCGCGCAGGGCCTTGGTGTGCTCGTCGAACCACGCGGCCGACTGCTTGGCCGGCTCGATCTTCAGCTCCAGATCGGTCTCCACGTAGGCCTTGGCCAGCGCGTTGGCGTAGTCGGCGGCAAACTTCGGATCATCGCCGGTGAAGGTGACGGTCAGCACGTTGCTCTCGTGGGACGGGCTCACCTTGACGAACTTCTTCAGGCGGCCGGCGATCCAGCGGTCGGCATCGCCCTGCCCGCCCGAGGCCTTCTGCCACTTTTCGGCCCAGCGCGGCATCTGCGCCACCTTGAGGGCCGCCACCGCCTTGGCGCCAACCCGCTCGCTGGCCATGATGTCGGCCTGGGTGGCCAGGAAGCCCGGCGTCGAGCCACCGCTGCCCGGATGCACCACCAGCGGGTCGCCCCCGCGCGCCTCGACCACCACTTCGGACGAAGCCACGTACTGGCGCGGCAGCACGAGGCTCACCACCAGGGCCAGCAGCACCACGCTGCCCCACACCATGAAGAGTTCCCTGCGCCGGGCCCGGAGTACCGCCAGGAGTTGAGTGATGCCCATGTCGGCGTCCGATCAGAAGAGGGCCTCGCGGACGACGATCACGTCATCCGCCTGCACCAGGTCGTTGAGTTGGGGAGTGAGCACGCGCACTGCGCCGTCCTGGCTGCGGCGGTGGATGCGCACGCCGCGCTCGGTGCCCCGCTGGCTGAGGCCGCCGCCCATGGCGAGGGCCTGCAGCACGGTCATCTGGCGCTCGATGCGGTAGGCGCCGGAGCGCTGCACCTCGCCATACACGTACACCTGCGGGGCGCGATGCACGTAGAGGGTGTCGCCGGCCATCACCGGCAGGTCCTTCTCCGGCGTCCAGGTTACGAAGAGCTCGGTCACGTCGATCTCGGCGCGAACCCGGCGGCCGCTGCGCATGCCGGTGAGGATCACCTTGTCGGCGCCCTGGGGCGCCATGCCGCCGGCCAGGGCCAGGGCGTCGGTGACCTTCATCGCGGTGCTCTCGAGCGGGTAGCGGCCGGGCCGGGCCACCTGGCCGAGCACCGCCACCTGGGCGCCGCGCACCTGCTGGAGCACCACCGTGACCTGGGGCTGGAGCACGAAGCCGCCCTTCTTCAGGCCGTCGGCAATCGCCTTCTCGGCGCCTGCCACGCTCAGCCCGCCCACCTGCACGTTGCCCACCAGCGGGTAGCTGATCGAGCCGGTTTCGGAGACGCGGGTCTCGAGGCTGAGATCCGGGTTCTGGAAGACCGAGATCTTCAGCCCGTCCCCCGGCCCGAGGCGATATTCCTGGGCGGCCGGTTCCTGCCCGGTGGCCTCCCGCGCATGGGCCGGCACCAGCCCGGCAACGAGCGCGAGCCCGGTCACCAGCGCACCCAGCGCCGCCCTGCCGCGCTTCCAACCTGTCGTCAAAACACCCACTGCAAGCTCCCCGCCAATGTCCAATAGTTGAAACTCTGTGCCGCCTCGGTCGAATTGCGCCGTTCCCGCGTCAGCGAGGTGATCCAGCGCGTGCGCGGCGTCAGCTGCCAGGTGCCGGCCACCGCGGCCAGCACACCCTTGTCTTCCCGCTGGGAGGCAGTGCTCACCCCGAAACCCGGGTCGCCCCGGTACTGGGCGTCGCGCCATTCCAGGCGGCTGTCCACCCGCAGCTTCGGCGAGTACTCCCAGACCGCCCCAAACCGCAGGCCCTTCACGGCCACGTAGTTCGAGACGAAGTCCTGGGCCGGCTCCACGTCGTGCCGCAGCGTGGTGCTGATCAGCGTGCGTGGCGTCACCCGCCACTCGAAGCCGACGCTCCCGTTGTGGCCCGTGTAGTTGTTCTGCGGAAAGCGCTGGTAGCTGCGGCTCACTGTGCCCAGCCGGGCCAGCAGGCGCGTTCCGCTTCGCAGCGGCAGCGTCGCCTCCGCAAAGAATTCGTCCTGCTCGAAGCGCGATTCGCTCAGACCGGTGACCGTCACCGGCGCGTTGGGGTATTGGCCCTGGGCACGCCGACGGGTCACCGCCACCACCGCCCCCGACGCCGGCGCGTAGCGCAGCACAGCGTCAAAACCGGCAAAATCGATTTCATTGCTGGGCCGCGAGCCATCCGGATAACGCCGGCTGCCCTGCCCCACCTGCGCGCCGACAAACCAGTCCGGCGCCACCTGATAAAACCCGCCGGCCGTGAACTGCCGCGTCACACCCAGGCTGCGCTGCTGCTGGCGGTAGTAGGCAAAGTCGTCGGTCGCCTCGCGCTGTTCGGCAGACAGCTCGCCCTTCCAGTCCGGCCCTGCCGTCCAGCGCCAGCGGCCCACGAGGCTGTTGGCGTTGTTGTCCAGAAAACCGAACTCCCGGTAACGCGACACCGCCAGCTCGTAATCGAGGGTGAACTGCTGCCCGGCGTAGTACTTCTCCAGGCCCAGGCCCAGCTTGGTGGTGCTGTTCCAGTCGCCCATCCCCTTCAGGCCGGCTGCCGTGGCCGCCGCAGCACCGGAGAGTCGAAACAGGTTGCTGTCGTAGGTGAGGGTTTCGCTGACGCTGATCCGCGAGCCGATGCCCTTGCCCAGCGGCAGGTCGATGGGGTCGCTACCCCGGTCTTCGGCCGCCACCTTGGCCGAATCGTCGGACAGCGCCCGGCTCAGCTCCAGATACGGCGGGTCCAGCTCGTCGCTCTCGAAAAGCGGCCCCGGCCTGCGCGGTTCGCCCAGCATGGTCGAAACGTGGAGGGCCACGCCTTCGCTACCAAAAGCGGGCAGACCTGCCCCGATCAGCAGCAAAACACCCCCGACACGAACACCAAAATCACGCAAATCCGCACCCCGATTAGCAAGTTGCAGCATCTTGAGGGAGAAGCGGACGAAATCAAGCCAAATTTTACGCATTTTGCAAAAGCACCGGCGTTCTGCACAGTTTTTTGCAAACAAATTCACATATCCAATAAATTTGACATTAACAATATCGAACTTGCAGTACATTCCGCATCGACCAGACAACCATCGGGATACAACAGTCCGCCATGCAGGCCGCCATCGAACGACAGGCGCCGGGGATCAAGCCCCACCTGTCCCTGATCTCCATCTTCGAGGCCCTTCTCGACCCCATCGCCTTCTCCGGCAGCCTGCTGGGGGTGGCGAACTGGTTTGGCGTGGGCGGGCAGCCTGCCTACGCGGTGCTGGCGATCACGGTGTTCCTGCTGGCCCAGCCGATGCCGATGCACATCGACAGCGGCCTCAAGGCGCTGTACCGGGGAAGCTGGCTGAAGGGGGTCGCGCTGTTCGGCATCCTCACCCTGATCGGACTGATGACGGGCTTTGGCAGCGCCTACGCGCCAGAGGTACTGCTGGTGTGGTTCGTGGTCGGGCCGGCGACGGCCGCCCTCGCCCGCCATGCCGCCCACACCTTCACGCCGATGGTCATGGCCCACGCGGGCTACCGCCAGCGGGCGGTGATCGTGGGCGCCAGCCACGCCGGCCTGGCCGTGGCCGACCGTCTCGAACGCTCCCGCCGCGCCGGCAAGCGCCTGCTCGGCTTCTTTGACGACCGCCATTCGAGCCGCCACGCCCGCGCCGGCATCCACCATCTGGGCAAGATCAAGGATCTGGTGGATTACGTGCGCGACAACGACGTGGACGTGATCTACATCGCCCTGCCCATGAGCAGCCAGCCGCGCATCCTCCAGTTGCTGGACGAGCTGCGCGACACCACGGTGTCGATCTATTTCGTGCCGGATTTCTTCATGACCGACCTGATCCAGGCGCGCATGGACGACCTGGGCGGCCTGCCCGTGGTGGCGGTGTGCGAATCACCGTTCACCGGCGTCAATGGCCTCTTCAAGCAGGCTTTCGATTTCGTGCTGGCGGCGGCCATCCTGGTGATGATCTCGCCGCTGCTGGTGGCCATCGCCATCGCGGTGAAGGCCACTTCGCCGGGCCCGGTGCTGTTCCGCCAGTACCGTTACGGCCTCGACGGGGAGCGCATCCTGGTCTACAAGTTCCGCTCCATGAGCGTCTGCGAGAACGGCGACACCATCACCCAGGCCCGGGTGGGCGACAGCCGGGTGACGCCCCTGGGCGCCTTCCTGCGGCGCACCTCGCTCGACGAGCTGCCCCAGTTCATCAACGTGCTCCAGGGCCGCATGAGCGTCGTCGGCCCGCGCCCCCACGCGGTGGCCCACAACGAGACCTACCGCAAGCTCATCAAGGGCTACATGATCCGCCACAAGGTGCGCCCGGGCATCACCGGCTGGGCCCAGGTGAACGGCTGCCGCGGCGAGACCGAGACGCTGGACAAGATGAAACGGCGCATCGACTTCGACCTGGAATACCTGCGCAACTGGTCCTTCCTGCTCGACCTGCGCATCATCCTGCGCACCGTCGGCCTGATCCGGAAAGACCCGAACGCCTACTGAGGCCGACCTGAAAATGCGAAAACGCAGCCTGACGAGGGCTGCGTTTTTTGCTTCAGGGGGCCGAAAAGCCATCCCTCTGCAGCGTGAACCGTAGGTCAATGAGATGGACTCCTCCCTCCTGAAACGGCTTCGATGAGCCAGACTG
>ERZ650311.242-NODE-242-length-37905-cov-17.329062_pt1 | contig 37905 bp, 36 predicted proteins | sample MGYA00376247_ERZ650311 | MGnify/ENA primary metagenome ERZ650311 (study PRJEB26733, sample SAMN07839324) | wastewater metagenome | biome: small river; feature: stream; material: water | place: USA: North Carolina | collected 2016-07-28 ...
TCCGCGGCACCCTCGGCCGTCTGCTCTTCAAGGGCGACGACGTGAAGAAGTCGGTCAAGGTGATCTCGGGCGGCGAACAGGGCCGGATGCTGTTCGGCAAGCTGATGCTCCAGCGCAAGAACGTGCTGCTGCTGGATGAGCCCACCAACCACATGGACATGGAATCCATCGAATCCCTCAACTCGGGCATCGCGGATTTCAGCGGCACGCTGTTCTTCGTCTCCCACGACCGGGCGTTCGTGTCGTCCATCGCCACCCGCATCCTCGAGATCCGTGGCCCCGGCGACATCGTCGATTACCGCGGCACCTACGAGGAATATCTCGCCAGCCAGGGCATCGAGTAAGCCTGTCGGCAGGTTTCAGACGACGGCGCGGCTTTCCGGCCGGGTCGTCGTCCGCTGCGCCTCGATGTAGGCGCGGCAGGCTTCCGGGCTCACCGCCGGGCTGTACAGCCAGCCCTGGAAACCGTCGCACCCCAGGCTCGCCAGCAGATCGCGCTGGGCCTGGGTCTCCACGTACTCGGCCACCAGCCGCACATCCTGGCTCCGGCACAGCTGGCCGACGCTGGCGATGATCTCGCGGCAGCTGGCGTTGTTCAGCACCTCCCGCGTCAGCGATCCATCCAGCTTGATCGCGTCGATGCGGAAGCGCCGCATGTACAGCAGCGAGCTGTAGCCCATCCCGAAATCGTCCATCGCCAGCTTGACGCCCAGCGCGCCCAGGGCTGACAGGTTGTGCGCCGAGGTTTCGGTGCTGCTCACCAGATGGCCTTCGGTGATCTCGATCTCCAATGCCCCGGGCGCCAGCCGGTGGCGCGTGAGGCAGCGCTCGACCCGCGCCGCGAAGGCCGGGTCTTCGAGCTGCAGGGGCGAGACATTCACCGCCATCTCGATGCCGGAAAGGCCGGTCTCGCGCCACTGCTGCAGCTGCCGGCAGGCCATCTCGAGCACCCGGTCGCCCACCTCGTTGATCTTGCCCGCATCCTCGATGATCGCCACCGCCACGTGGGCCGGCACGCCGCCCAGCAGCGGGTGATCCCAGCGCAGCAGGGCCTCGACGCCGGTGACCCGCCCGGCCTGGTCGAGCTTGGGCTGGTAGGCCAGATGGATGCGGCCGCTGCGCAGATCCTGGTCGAGCCGAGCCGCCAGGCTCCGCGCCAGGCTGCCGATCTCGTCGGTGCGACCCAGCAGCTGCTGGCCCGGCTGAACCAGAATCCCCTGCATCGAGCTGATCAGCCGCGCGAAGGTGGCCCGGGTGCGGGCGCGCTGGAGGCGGTCGTTGCGGCGCACGAAGGGCAGGTAGATCGCCACCGAGAGCCCGATGTTGACCAGCTGCAGCGCAACCCCCCGCCACGAATCGGCGGTGAGCCAGGCGTTGAGCAGCAGCGGCGTGGCCCACGGCACGTGGCCGGCGTTGGGCGGGACGAGGCCGGCGGCCACCGCACCCCAGGCGACCAGCAGGCTCGCCAGCGGCGCCAGCAGGAAGGGCAGCAGCAGCGTCGGGTTGAAGACGATGGGCAGGCCGAAGATCAGGATCTCGTTGATGTTGAACAGGGCCGTCGGTGCCGCCAGCCAGCTCAGGCGCCGACGGCTGCCGCGGGTGACGGCCAGCAGCGGGATCAGCAGGCCGATCGTGGCGCCCGACCCGCCCAGCAGCACGAAGGCATCCACGAAGGCGTTGGTGATGATCTCCGGCGGCACCTGCCCGGCCTGCAGGGCGTGGATGTTGGCTTCGCTGGCCGGGAAGAGGTGGTCGCGGTAGAACAGCTCCAGCGCGTTGTTGCCGTGCACGCCGACGAACCACAGCAGGTGGGCCAGCACGGTGAACAGCACGGTGCGCAGCAGGGCGCTGTCCGACAGCCCGAACAGCCAGCCCAGCGCCCGGTCGCCGATGGCGTCGGCCGACTGGGCGTAGGGCGCGATCAGGGCGTGCTGGATCACGCAGAACAGCCCGATGGTGAGCATGCCGGGGAGGACGGACTTGAGCACCGCCGGGAGTTCCGAGTCCGCCTCGGCCAGCATGGACAGGTCGAGCCCGCGCACGCGCCGCAGGCGCAGGAAGAGCTCGGTGGCGGCGATGCCCACCAGCACCGACAGGAACACCCCCCGCGGCACCGCCAGCTCGCTGGAGAGCAGGCCCTTGCCCGGCAGGACCAGGATGAAGTAGCAGCACAGGGCGATCAGGGCCACCGCCACCGGGCTTGTGTCGGTGCGCTGCCGGGCCGCGACAAGCGCCGCCAGCGCATGGCTGGTGGCGAACACCACGGCGATCGACAGCAGCCCCAGGCTGGCCTGCCAGGCGGACTGCACGGCAGCGCGCCAGTCGGGCCCCCACCAGCCGTCCATCGCGGCCTGGTAACCGGGGATCGGCAGGTTGAGGACGAGCAGGGCGACGGCGCCGCTCAGCACCAGCGGCAGGGTCAGCAGAAAGCCCCGCCGGACCGCCGGGGCCCAGGGATGGTCACCCGCGCCGGGGCGGTCCGCGTCAGTCATGGCGTGGGCATGCGGCAGCGGGGTGAGGCAGGAGCGGACATCGGCATGGGGCGTCCTCGGGTGTCCTGCCCGGGCCTTGCGGCGGCGCCGGGCGGGCGGATCGACTGTCGGCGCCTCTATGGGCGCCTGCCCGGTATCATCGCGCATTCCGCACCGACTGTAAGCCCCATGCCGCAACCTTCGATCCTTGCGCTGCTCTCCGCGCTCACCATTGCCTTCGGGCTGGTGGCGGATCGCTTTGGCGGCGCGTGGGGCCAGCCGCTGGTGAGCGTCTGGGTGTGGGCCCTGTGCGCGCTGCTGGTGGTGGCGCATCCGGCCCAGCGCACGCGTCTGCTGGCCTGCCTGGTGATCGCCACCGCGGGCGAGGTGGTGCTGTCGCTGGTCTGGGGGCTCTACGACTACCGCCTCGGCAACCTGCCGCTGTTCGTGCCGCCGGGGCATGTGCTGCTCTACTGGCTGGGCCTGTACCTCGCCGATCGCCTGCCCGGGCGGCTCCTCACGGCCACCGCGTGGCTGGCGGTGGCGGGCGTCAGCGCGCTGGCGCTGGGCGGCGTGGACTGGCTCGGGCCGCCGCTCCTGCTGATCTTTCTGGCCTGTCTGCGCTGGGGGCCGGCGCCGCGGCTTTACGCGACGATGTTCCTGCTGTCGCTGGTCATGGAGTTGTGGGGCACCTGGCTCGGCAACTGGGCCTGGCGGGCGACGCTGCCCGGGCTGGGCTGGCCGGTGAGCAATCCGCCGCTGGCGGCCGGGGCGTTCTATTGCGTCCTCGATCTGCTCAGTGAAAGTGTGCGACGGCGCCGGGTTGCTGCAACTGCCTGAGGGTGGTGGCGGTGTAAGCTGGCATTTGCCAATGAAGCTCTCCAAGCTCTCGCTCATCTTCTCGGTCGTGCTGCTGTTGATCCTGGGGATCAACGGATCGATCTCGCTGCTCGCCCTGGCGGCCTTCGACAAGGTCCAGGCGGTGCAGCAGAACCGTGCCGACGCCCTGCGCCAGGTTGATGACCTGCGGCGCGAGATGGAAATGCTCAGCCGTCTCGTGCGCAGCTACGTGGTCACCGGCGAGACGAGCTACCTCAAGTACTACTACGCCATCCTGGCGATCCGCGAAGGCGAGCGGCCGCTGGTTGTCGATGACGACCCCACCACCTACTGGGACCGGGTCATCGCCGGCACCACGCCTTTCGTCCAGCGCCCGCCCGGGACAGGGGTTTCCCTGCGGGCTCGGATGATTTCCCTGGGCTTCGACGGCACCGAGCTCGAAGCCCTTCAGCAGGTGCTGTCCGAGGCCGAGGCGCTGAAGGTCCACGAGCAGGTGGCCTTTGCCGCCACCCAGGGGCTCTACGACCCCAAGGCCGACTCCTTCGTGTCGGAAGGCGTCCCCCACCCCGAGCTGGCGGTCAAGTTCGTCCATAACCGCGAATACGACATCCTGCGTGCCCGCATGGCCCAGGCGGTGGCCGAACTCAAGGGCCGGGTCGACCGCCGGACCGGCGCGGCCGTGAGCGACGCCCGGGCCCGCCTGCGCGACTGGATCGTGACGGCGATCATCGGCATGGTGGTGACCGCGCTGCTCGTGGTGCGGGGCTTCTTCACGGTGCGCCGGCGGGTGCTCCAGCCCATCGAGGACATGTGCGCCGCCACCGACCGGCTGGCCCGCGGCGAGTACGACGCGCGCATCCCCGACGTGGCCGGCGTGGCGGAGATCCGCACCCTGCGCGACACCTTCAACTCGATGGCGGGCTCCATCGAGAGCGACATCCTCGACCGCGAGCACATCCGCCAGGAGCTGGTCGAGGCCCGCGCCCGCGCCGAGCAGGCCACCCAGGCCAAGTCGATGTTCCTGGCCAACATGAGCCACGAGATCCGCACCCCGCTCAACGCGGTGATCGGCATGGCCGAGCTGATCCTCCACAGCCGGCTCTCCCCCCGCCAGCGCGACTACGTCAGCAAGATCCGCATCGCCGGCCGCACGCTGCTCGACACCCTCAACGACATCCTCGATTTTTCCAAGATCGAAGCCGGCCGGCTGGAGCTGGAAGACATCCCCTTCCGGCTCGAGCAGGTGGTTGCCAACGCCTTCCTGCTGGTGGAGCGCACGGCCCTCGAGAAGGGCGTCGAGCTGCTCTTCGATGTCCGCCCTGCCAGTGCCGGGCTGCTCCGTCAGCGCCTGAGGGGCGACCCCCTGCGCATCGGTCAGGTGCTCGCCAACCTGCTCTCCAACGCGGTCAAGTTCACCCCTTCCGGCCATGTGTCGCTATGCATAGACGGCAAGCTGGCGGACGACGGTCGGCATCTGGTCAGCCTCACCGTTGAAGATACCGGCATCGGCATGCGGCCCGAGCAGATCGAGTTCCTCTTCGACGACTTCGTCCAGGCCGACGGCGCCACCACCCGCCAGTACGGCGGCACCGGGCTGGGGCTCGCCATCGTCCGCCGGCTGGTCGAGGCGATGGGCGGCGAGATCCGCGTGCAGAGCGCGCCGCGCGCCGGCAGCCGCTTCCAGATCCAGATCCCCCTGACCCGCGACGGCGACGAGCCGGCGAGCCCGCTGCCGCCCCTGCCGCCGATGCGCGTGCTGATCGCCGAGGATTACCCCGAGGCCCGGCTGGCCCTCATCGACCTGCTCAACATCGAAGGCATCGACGATGTGGAAGCGGTCAGCAGCGGCAGCGAGGTGATGGCCTGCCTGCGCGCCGCGCGGGCCACGGATCGACCCTACGACCTGATGTTCCTCGACTGGTCGCTGCCCGATCTCGACGGCGGCGCCATCATGCGCGCCCTCGGTGAGCAGCCCGAGCTGGTGCCCGCCCACATCGCCCTGATGTCGGTGCCGCGGACCCTCGGCGAGGATGTGGCCGAGCTGCGCCCCGGCGGCCTGCACTTCTGCGACCGCCCGCTCCTGCCCGGCACCCTGCGCCAGCTGTGTGGCGTCGTGCTGGGCCTGCAGACGAAGGAGGCGGGCGGCAGCGTGGCCACCGGCGCCCTGGACGGGATGCGCGTGCTGCTCGTCGAGGACAACGCCACCAGCCGCGACGTGGCGGTGGCGCTGCTGGGCCGCTGGGGTGTCGAGGTGGACACCGCCGCCGACGGCCGCGACGCCCTCGCCCAGCTGGGCGCCGAGGCGCCGGATTACTACGCCCTGGTGCTGATGGACCTGCAGATGCCGGTGATGGACGGCTACGAGGCCATCCGCCAGATCCGCGCCCGGCCCGAACTCGGCGATCTGCCGGTGTATGCCCTGTCGGCCCACCGGGGGCGCAGCGTGCTGGAGCACTGCCTCGCCCTGGGCATGAACGGCTGCCTCAACAAGCCCTACGAGCTGCCCGAACTGTTCGACGTGCTGAGCCGGCATTACCGGCCCGAGTTCGCACCGGCGCCGACGCCGGTGCCCGCCGGCGGCCCGGCGCTGATGGGGCTCGAAGCGGTGCCCGGGCTCGACCCCAACTGCGCGATCAACGACACCGGGATCAGCCCGACCCTCTACCCGCGCCTGCTCGCCAAGTTCCGCGCCCAGTTCGCCGACGGTCCGGAGGCCCTGCGCAAGGACGTGGCGGCGCGGGACTGGGCGGCGGTGGCGCTGTCGTCGCACACCCTCAAGGGCCGGGCCGGCCTGCTCGGCATGAACGGGATCTCGATGATGTCCGGCCGGCTCGAGGCCGCCGCCCGGGCGGGCGACCCGCTCCGCGCGACGACCGCCCTGGCCGAGCTCGAGAACCAGATGCGGCCCCTCGTCGAAGGCCTGGGCAAGGTGCTGCTGCCCGATGTCGGCGAGACCGACCCGTAGCCCGCGTTGCCCGATCAGACGTCCCCCCCGGGAAGCGTCTGACGGGGGCGTGGCGGCTGCCGGCCGCCCGCGCCGGGCTGCCCGGCCCGATCACCGCGTGACCAACCCGCGCTTCATCGACGGTCAGGGCCATGCTGTCCGCTCACGGTGCCGTTTTATGCCGTGAGGCTTTTCGTGACAGTTTGTTGCCAACCGTCCCGGCGCCTCGGGAGAGAATGTGCCGCGATCCCGGCGCCTGGCCAGGGATGCCCACATTCTTCCGCGATGAGTCTTCTCCTTCGAATCCTGTGTGTCGGCCTGGCCCTGCTGGCCCAGGCGTCCGCCGCCCAGGATGTACGCTACTCGGCCTTCGGAACCATCGGCTACGCCCGATCCACCGACGAGCACCGTTACCAGCGTGCCGTCGACAGCGATGGCACGCTGGCGCGCGACTCCCTGCTCGGCGCCCAGATCGATGCCGCGCTGACCCCCGAGCTCGGCGCCACCGTCCAGGCCCGCCTGGCGCCGGCCGGCAACAGCGACGAGGAAGTGAACCTGCGCCTGCCGTGGGCCTTCCTTTCGTGGCGGCCCGACAATGCGCTGACCATCCAGGCCGGCAAGATGCGCCTGCCGGTGCTGCTCTACGCCGAGAACATCGACGTGGGCGCGACCTTCCCCTTCGCCCGTCTGCCGGTGGAGATCTACGCGATCCTGCCTTCCTGGGATTTCTACGGCGTCTCGGCCAGCGGCCACTGGACGCCCGGCGCGCTGGAGGTGGATCTGGATGGCTTTGCCGGCTGGTCCCGCACGTCGGCGCGTGTTTATGTGCGCAACCGGCCGGGCTCGGATGGGCCTGTCGCGTGGTACGAGGGCATCCACGGCGGGCTTGTCGGCACCGTGCTTACCGTCCGCCGGGGCGACAACCGCTACCGCCTGGGCGTGCTGGCCTGGGATGCCCGGCTCGACACCATGCGCTTCGGCAAGGAGTACCCCTACGTGCCCATCGCCCCGGGCACCGGCTACTACCAGACCAGCAACGCCCTGCCTGGCCCCGGGGTGGTGATGCGCGACCGCATCCGCTCCCAGATCGTCAGCGTCGGCTTCGAGAACGAACTGCCGGGAGGCTTCCGGGCGGTGGGCGAGGGCGTGCTGCGGTGGGGCGAGCGGGTGGATCAGGCCGCCGGCACCGACGCCTGGGGCGGCTATCTTTCCCTGCTACGCCCGACCGGCGCATGGACGCCCTACGTCTATGCCGCGAGCCTGCGTTCGTCGTCCCGCGCCCGCAAGCTCTACGCCAAGCTCAATGGCAGCCGGGTTCCCGACAGCGTGCCGGACGCCGCCCTGCTCAACGCCAGCCAGATCTGGGGCGCCGACACGGTGATCCTCTCCGACCAGCGCACCTGGGCGGTGGGCACGAGCTACGCCCTCGCCAGTGGGCAGGTACTCAAGGCCGAATGGCAGCGCACCCATGTCGGCCGCAAGTCCGCCTTCCTCGACGTGCCGGAGGGCTCCCCCGAAGGTAGCCGTCAGCTGGATGTCTTCTCCCTCTCCTACAGCTTTTCGTTCTGAGGGGAGACGATGCTGAAACGACTCCTGCTCTTTGTCGTGGGCCTCTTTGCCGGGGTTGGCCCGGTGCCGCTCCGGGCGGCAGGCAATGTGGTGCTGATCGGCCATCCGTCGGTGCCGCGCCTCGACCGGATGGCGGTCGAGCGCATCTACACCGGCAAGATCGTCGAGGTGGGCGACCAGCGCATCATGCCCCTCGACCTGCCCCCCGACAGCCCCGTGCGCAGCCGCTTTCTCTCCCGCTGGCTGAGCCGCGACGAGGCCCGCTACACCGCCTACTGGACGGTGCGCCGCTACGTGGGCAAGGGCGTGCCGCCGCTGGAGGTGGCCTCCACCGCCGACGTGATCCGGCTGGTATCCACCAGGCCCGGCGCCGTGGGCTACATCGACGAAGCCGACGTGACGCCCGGCATGAACGTGGTGGCGCGCTGAGGGGGCTGGCAGCCGCTCACAGGGCCTTCCGCGCCGCCTGCTCGCCCCACCACACCGCCTCCTCGAACACCGAATAGCCCGACAGATCCGCATGGGCAAACAGCACCGGTCCGTCCGCGGCCCGCAGCGCCGCGAGCCCGGCGTTGGCGAGGCTGCCCGGCACCGGTGTGGCCATGCCGTGGCCGCGCACGGTGATCTCCACCGCACGGGTGCGCCGCCACAGTTCCAGCTCGCCATAGGCCGCGCGCAGGTCGACGCCAGCGAGGTCGAGCAACTCGTCGGCGCTCGCGGTGGCGAGGCGCTGGCGGGCGTCGGTGGGTGAGGCATCGGCCAGCGCCCGGTAGGTGGTGAACACCGTGTGGGCCGGCCGCGCGGCGCGGATCAGCTGATGGGTGGCGACCACCCAGCCGAGGCCCGGGCTGGCGTGGATCACGTTGTCCCAGGCCAGCGGCTCGTCGTCGGATTCCTGCGGGAAGCCGTCCAGCAGGAAGTTCGCCACCAGCCACGGGGCCTGGGGCGGCAGATGGCGGGCCGGGTCGAAGCCCCGTTCGCGGATCATCGGCACAACATGCGCCGCCACATGCAGCGGCATCGCGCAGATGGCGCGGCGGGCGTGGATGCGGACGATGCCGGCGAGCGTGAGGCACAGGATCGCCACCCCGTTGCGGGTCTCGTCCACGCGCAGCGCGTGGCCGGGTAGCCGGCGTTCGGCGGGCACTCGGGCCAGCAGGCCGCGGGCGATCCCGGCGAGGCCGTCGGGCCAGGTGAGCAGCGCGCCGTCGGCGGCGTTGGCGGCATGGCCGCCGCGGCTGGCAAAGTAGTGCAGCCCGAACCACGCCGACACGCGATCCGACCCCGCGCCGTATTCGTCCCGGCACACGTAGTCGAGCCAGGCGTGGAGCGTGGGCGAGGTGTAGCCCTGGGCGATGAGCCAGTCGCGGAAGGGCACGCCATCCAGGCGTTGCCAGTCTGCATCGTGGCTGGATTCCACCACCGGCACGCAGAACAGCCGCTTGCCGTCGCCGCCGCGGCGATGGGTGAGTTCGGCAACAAAGGCCAGAAAGCGCCGGTGCTGGGCGGCCTCGACAGGCCCGACGGCGTCGGTGGGCAGCAGACCCTCGTGCCACTGCCCGCCAAACAGCAGGCGCTCGTCCGGGGCGTGCACCAGCGCCGTCTCGGCAAAGCGCGGGCGCTCGGCAAACGGGTCGGCCTCGATCACGCCCTGCTCGAAGAGGATCTCCCGCACGGTGGCGGATTCCATCGACGGCAGCGGCAGGTAGTGGGCGCCGCGGGGGTGCGGGATCGGGCCGGTGGGGCTCATCATCTCGCCGCCAGCGGCGTTGCCAAGGGGCTCCGGGCCTTCCACCAGCAGAAAGTCGTCAACGCCTTCCTTCGCCAGCCGCCAGGCGGCGCTGAGCCCGGCGATGCCGCTGCCGAGGATCGCCACGCCGCAGCGGATCTCCCGCGTCGGGGCGGGCAGGGCGGTGGCGTCGCGCAGGGCGTGGCCTGCGTCCATGCCGGGGCGCAGCACCGTGATCGGGATGCCGAAGTCGCGCAGCTGCCGGCAGCCGGGCAGGGTGGCGAGGGCGCCGGCGGCGAGCCCGGCCTGGATCCACCGGCGGCGGTCCATCAGCGCACCACGTTGCGCCAGTCCTGTTCGAAGTAATGCACCAGGGTCTGGCTGTTGAGGTGGTTGGGCTCGACGGCCGGCGGGCGCATGTCGGGCGGAAAGCGGAACATCGCCCGGGTGGTGTCGGCGTCGAGGAAGCGGGTGGGCACCGGGTAGCTTTCCGGCGGCACGAAGCCCGGCCGGCGGGTGGCGAGGTTGAAGCCCCACTCGCCAAACGACGGCACGTAGGCGTGGTAGGGCTGGGTGACGAAGCCGGCCTCGCGCAGCGTCGCGTCGATGCACCAGAAGCTCTTGGGCGCAAACCATGGCGAGGTGGACTGCACCACCAGCGCGCCGTTTGCCGACAGGTGCTTGGCCATCAGCCGGTAGATGGGCACCGAGTAGAGCTTGCCGAGGCCGAAGTTGGACGGATCGGGAAAGTCCGCGACGATCAGGTCGAACACCCCGGCGTTTTCATCCAGCCACTGGCCGGCGTCGGCGTTGATGACCGTGACACGCGGATCGGAGAGTGCGCCGCCGTTGAGCTCGGCAAGATACGCGTTGCGGGTGAAGAGATCGGTCATCGCCGGGTCCAGGTCCACCAGCGTGATGTGCTCGATGTGCGGGTAGCGCAGGATCTCGCGCACCGCCAGCCCATCGCCGCCGCCCAGCACCAGCACCCGCCGCGCCCACGGCATCGTCGCCAGTGCCGGATGCACCAGCGCCTCGTGGTAGCGGTGCTCGTCGCGGCTGGAAAACTGCAGGTTGCCGTTGATGTGCAGGCGCGTGTCGTCCTTCCAGCGGGTGACGACGATGCGCTGGTAGGGCGTGGTGGTGGCGTAGATCACCTCGTCGCCGAACAGCCCGCGCTCGGCCCAGCGGGTGAGGTGCTCCGAGGCCGCCAGCCCGATCGCCAGAAAGGCCATCGCCAGCACGCCGCGGGTGAAGCGGCCGCGGGCGCCGGGCACCTCGGCGCGGTAGTGCCACAGCGTCCACAGCGCCACCGCGGCGTTGGCCATCCCGAACAGGAAACCCGTGCGTGACAGCCCCAGTTTGGGCGCCAGCACCAGCGGAAACAGCAGCGAAACCACCAGCGCGCCCAGGTAATCAAAGGTGAGCACCCGGCTCACCAGCTCGGAGAACTGCGCCTGCCGGTTGTGGAGCACCCGCATCACCAGCGGAATCTCCATCCCCACCAGCACGCCCAGGGCAAACACCAGCGCGTACAGCACGGTGCGGAAGGGCGCCGACATCCACGCAAAGAGCAGGAACAGCAGCGTGGCCGACACCCCGCCGACGATGCCCACCAGCAGCTCGATGTCGATGAAGCGAGCCAGCGCGTCCTCGTCGCGCACGTATTTGGACAGGTGCGAGCCGACGCCCATCGCGAACAGGTAGCAGCCAATGATCGACGAGAACTGCAGCACCGAATCGCCCAGCAGGTAGCTCGACAGCGCCCCGGCGATCAGCTCGTAGGCGAGCCCGCAGGAGGCGACGACGAACACCGACAGGATCAGCAGGCGATCGGTGGCGGCAGCGGGGGTGGGGCGGGCGTCTGGCATGGCGCGGACTCTACCCGGAATGCGCTTGCCGGGCATCAGAAATGCTGGCTAAATGCCCCGCTTGCAGATTCGGACTCGGGCCATGGACGCGCTGATCAGTTACTTCCTGCACCTCACTTCGGGCCTCGCGATGGTTGCCGCGTTCGCTGGCATCTACATGGCGGTCACGCCCTTCCACGAGCTGGCGCTGATCCGCCAGGGCTTCGTGGCGCCGGCCCTGTCGCTGGGCGGCGCGGTGATCGGCTTCTCGCTCACCGTCGCGTCGAGCATCCTCCACAACGACAGCTACCCGCTTTTCATGATGTGGTGCGGCGCCGGCCTTACGGTGCAGGTCGTCACCTACGCGGTGCTCGCCCGGGCCTTCCCGCGGCTGCCCGACCAGCTCGCCGGCAACAACGTGGCCGCCGGCGCCACCGCCGGCATCGTGTCGCTGGTGGTGGGCATCATCAACGCAGCGTGCATGTCCTGAAACCGCCTTTCATCCAGCAGGAGAAACCATGAGCCTCGGATCATTCATCAAGAAGCAGTTCATCGACGTCCTCCAGTGGAACGAGGATTCCGACGGCACGCTGGCGTGGCGTTACCCGATGGAGGATTTCGAGATCCAGTACGGCGCCAGCCTTACCGTGCGGGATTCGCAGATGGCGGTGTTCGTCAATGAGGGCAAGGTGGCGGATGTCTTCGGGCCGGGGCGCTACACCCTCACCACCCAGACCATCCCGCTGCTCACCAATCTTAAAAACTGGGACAAGCTCTTCGAGTCGCCCTTCAAGTCGGACGTGTACTTCTTCAGCACCCGCCTGCAGCTGGGCCGCAAGTGGGGCACGCCGCAGCCGATCACCATCCGCGACAAGGATTTCGGCATGGTGCGGCTGCGCGCCTTCGGCATGTATTCGTACAAGCTGGTCGATCCGAAGCACTTCTTCACCGAGATCAGCGGCACCCGGGCGAGCTACACCGTCGACGAGCTCGAGCAGCAGCTGCGCAATCTGGTGGTTGCCACCATGAGCGCCACCCTGGGCGGCTCGGAGCTGCCCTTCCTCGACATGGCGGCCAACCAGATCCTGCTGGCCGACAAGATGCGCGAGGCGATGCTGCCCACCTTCGAGCGCTACGGTCTCGCGCTCGACAACTTCGCGGTCGAGAACATCTCGCTGCCCGAAGAGCTGCAAAAGGCCATCGACACCCGCATCTCCATGGGCATGGTGGGCGACATGGGCAGGTACACCCAGTATCAGGTGGCCACTTCGATGCCCCTGGCCGCCCAGAACGAAGGCGGCATCGCCGGCGTGGGGGCAGGGCTGGCGGCAGGCGTGGGCATGGGCCAGGTGATGATGGACGCCCTGCGCGGAAGCCAGGCGCCGGCTGCTGCTCCGGTGCCTGCTGCTGCGCCGGCCGGCGACGACCCCGAAGCGCGCCTCGCCAAGCTCAAGGCGCTCCTCGACAAGGGCCTCGTCACCCAGGCCGACTACGATTCGGCGAAGGCCGAGATCCTGAAGAAGCTGATCGGCTGACCCACCGCCCGCCCTGACCGTGTTCAAGCTCGCCTGCCCCAGTTGCGGGGCCGAAGTTGTGTTCCGCTCGCCCACCTCGGCGATGGCTGTGTGCGAGTACTGCCGCAGCACCCTGCTGCGCGACGGCGATGCGGTGCGTGACGCCGGCAAGATGTCGGCCACGCTGGAGGACTACTCGCCGATCCGCATCACAACGTCCGGCATCTACGCCGGGCGGCGCTTTGGCGTGGTGGGGCGCATCCAGCTGCGCTACGACGCGGGCTTCTGGAACGAGTGGTACATCCTCTTCGACGACGGCGGCACCGGCTGGCTGTCGGACGCCTCCGGCCAGTACGCCGTCACCCTCGACACCGGCCTCGCCGGCGATGCGCCGCCCTTCGGCCAGATCGTCCCGGGCGGGCTGTACCGCTGGGACGGCGTGAGCTACACCGCGTCCGATCTGCGCACCGCCCGCTGCACCGGCGGCGAGGGCGAGCTGCCCTTCCGCGTGGGCGAGGGCTGGGAGGCCAAGGTGGCCGACTACCGCCAGGCCCACCGCTTCCTCACCCTGGATTACTCCGAAGGCGACACCCCGCGCCGCTACGCCGGCAAGGCGGTGACGGTGGCCGACCTCAAGTGTCAGTTGCTGCGCAGCCCCACCGAGATCGCCGCCAGCGCCGGCAAGCTGCCCGGCAAGGCGGCCAGCCTCGAATGCCCGGCGTGCGGCGCGTCGATCAGCTGGCGCCCGGCGGTGGCGGCCCACCTCAACTGCCCGGCCTGCGGCACGGTGTCCGACGCCAGCACCGGCACCGTCGAGGTGATGCAGGCCGTCCGCCGCGAAGCACTCGCCCACACCACCCTGGCCCTGGGCGACGCCGCCACCATCGACGGTGCCCGCTACGCCCTCATCGGCCTGATGCGCCGGCAGACCACCGGCACCGGCGAGGGCTGGACGGAATACCTGCTCTTCAGCGAGACGGCCGGCTTTCTGTGGCTGGTGGAATCCGCCACCGGCTGGGATAAGGTCAAGGTGCTTGACGTATTTCCCGAGTCCGTCTCGGCCAGCGCCGTGCGCCTTGCCGACGCCGCCTACACCCGCATGGACAGCTACACCGCCGAGGTCACCTACGCCGCCGGCGCCTTCAACTGGCGGGTGAAGGTGGGCGACAAGGTCAGCGTCACCGAATACGTCGGCAGCCGCGGCACCCTCACCAGCGAACGCACGCCGGCCGAGATCACCTGGTCTCTTTCCCAGCGCGTCACGGCGGCGAGCATCGGCGCGTGGTTCGGCAAGCCGGCCCTGGCCGCTGCGGCCGTTGCCAGCGTCGGCAAGGCCGACACCGCCCACGTCCCCGCCGAGGCGCTTTACGGTCTGGCTGCCAGCTTCTCGGCGGGCCTCCTGCTCCTCAACCTGCCCATCGCCATGTTCGGCCGGGGCGGCGGCGTGATGTTCGTGGTGGTGATCGGGCTGGTCCTCTTGTGGGCGCCCCTGTTCAGCGACAAGTTCGGCGGCGACTCATGAAGCGGGTGGGTTACATGATTTACGCCATCCTGGTGGTCGTGGTGGTCACCATGATCAACCTTGGCGGCCAGTCGAACAGCAGCGGCCGGAGCTGGAGCAGCAGCTCCGGCTCCTCCGGCGGCAGCTGGTCGTCCGGTGGAGGCGGCCACAAGTGAGCGCCCACCTGCCCCGGGGTCGCCACCTGCTGGCCGATCTCACCGGCGTCGCCGCCGAGCGCCTCACCGACCCCGCCGCCCTCGAAACCCTGCTCCGCGACGCCGCCCGAGCCGCCGGCGGCACCGTGCTCGGCGGCCACTTCCACCCCTTCGGCCCGGGCCTCGGCGTCACCGGCGTGCTGCTCCTGGCCGAATCCCACCTCAGCATCCACACCTGGCCCGAGCACGGCTTTGCGGCGGTGGATGTCTTCATGTGCGGCAGCGCCCGGCCCGAGCTGGCGGTGGACGTGATCGAGGCCGCCCTGGCCCCGGCGAGCTGCGTGCGACGGGACGTGGCGCGGGGCTGATACGCCGGTGGCCCGCATGGGCTGCGCGGTGCCGAAACGGCCCGTCGACTCATTTAGAATGGGCGCCTGTCCAAACGCAAGGCGGCCCCCATGACCCCTACGCCCGTTCCCCTGCCCGAGTCCTATCGCCTCCTCAACCACGGCCCCACCGTGCTGGTGTCGTCGGCCCACGGCAGCCAGCGCAACGTGATGGCGGCGGCGTGGAGCATGCCGGTGGATTTCGACCCGCCCAAGGTGGCGGTGGTGATCGACCGCAGCACTTTCAGCCGCGAGCTGATCGACGCCTCCGGCGAGTTCGTGCTGGCGGTGCCAACGCGGGCGATTGCCGACAAGGTGGTGGCGGCGGGCTCGCAGTCCGGCCGGGATTGCCCGGATGGGGACAAGTTTGCCGCCCTCGGGCTGGATGTGCTGCCGGCCTCGAAGGTGGCGGCGCCGCTGCCTGCCGGCTGCATCGGCTGGCTCGAATGCCGGGTGATCGACGAGCCGCACATCCAGCGCACCTACGATCTCTTCCTCGGCGAGGTGGTGGCCGCCTGGGCCGACCCGGCGGTGTATTCCGACGGGCGCTGGCATTTCGAATCCGGCGGCGACGCGCTGCGTAGTCTTCACTATATTGCTGGCGGCGCGTTCTTCTCGACCGGCGAAGCCTTCGACGCCAAGGAGTGATGAGATGGATCTGACCGTTGTCTTCGAGAATTCACAACTCGCCCATATCATTGATCAGGCGATGATTTACCAGTGCGCCTGCCCTGGTCAGGTGGCCCAGCACATCCTCGGTCTGCGCGAGTTGTACCGCTACCAGACCAGCTGCCGGGCGATGCGCAGCGAGGATTTCGGCGTCCACGCCCGGATCATGGAATCCGTGCAGCGCACCCACGCCGAAATGGAAGCCTGTCTCGTGGACGTACTGGCTGCCGAGGGCTGGGACATGACCACCCTGACCATGCCTGAGGGCCTGCGCAAGCTGCGCGACGATCTGCTGGCGGAGTAGCGGATGAGGGGTTTTTCGGGCGGCTGAAAATATTTGTGCACCGCAACAAAAAGTGCTTGCAAAAGTTTTTGCTGCGGTGCAACATGAAGCCATACCGAAATCAGTTCGGTGATCGCAAGCCCAACCCAAACTTGAGGAGATCATCATGGCCGTTACCCCCGAAACCCTTGCCGCCGCCGCCAAGACCAACGCCGAAGCCAGCCTGACCAGCGCTTCCGCTTTCGTTGCCGCCGTGTTCACCGCCGTCGAGCGCGTGTCCACCCTGAACCTGGCCACCGCCCGCACCGCCTTTGACGACAGCGTCGCCTTCTCCAAGGCCATCATCTCCGCCAAGGACCCGAAGGCCCTGGCCGCCCTGAACCTGGGCGCCGTGACCCCGGCTGTCGAAAAGAGCGTGGCCTACGGCCGTAGCCTCTCCGTGATCGGTGGCGACACCCAGGAAGAGCTGACCAAGCTGGTCGAAGCCGAAGCCGCTGCCCTGGGCAAGAACTTCGACACCGCCCTGGAAGGCCTCTTCAAGAACGCCCCGGCCGGCTCCGAAGCTGCCGTCAAGGCCGTGAAGACCGCCCTGGCCAACGCCAACTCCGCCTACGAAGGCGCCTCCAAGGCCGCCAAGCAGGTTGCTGCTGCCGCCCAGGCCAGCGTCGAGAAGGCTGCCGAAGTGGCCGTCGAGAGCGTTGAAAAGGGCACCAAGGCTGCCGTGTCCGCGCTGAAGGTTGCCTGAGCATCAAGCCAGTCGGCCGCGGGGTCATAGCCGCGGCGTGGAATGAAGCTGAAAAGCAGTCGATGAAAAAGGCCCTTCGGGGCCTTTTTCATTGGCGGGTTCCGGTTGAACATGGCGAGCACGGCATCGGGCCGGCGCGCGTTTCGGGAGTCCTCTGATGGGTCGTCGCAAGTCACCGCTGGTTTCTGCCTTTTTCAAGATGACCCGCGCCGGCATGCGCCAATCGACCCGCATCGGCCAGGCCGCGGCGAAGCAGGGCATGAAGTCCGGCGGCGAACTGGCCGAGCAGGCCGGGCGGATGCTCCGCGCCGTCGCCACCCCCACCGACGCCCCCAAACCGATCACCGGCGGGCGCTGGTTCGACGGCCGCTGGGGGCTCGGGCCGCTGGCGATGCGGCGCTACCGGCTGTTCATCCCCACCGGCGGCAGTGCCCGCAAGCCCTTGCCGCTGCTGCTCCTCCTCCACGGCTGCGCCCAGGACACGGCGGCCTTCGCGGCGGTAACCCGGGCGGCGGTCACGGCCAAATCCCGCGGTTTTGCGGTGCTGATGCCCGAGCAGGCCCAGGAGGCCAACCCCCAGCGCTGCTGGAACTGGTTCGGCAGCGAAGCCCGGGTCGGGCTCGAAACCCAGCTGCTGATGGCCATCGTCGATCACGCGGTGGCCGCCAACCCGCGCATCGCCGGCCCGCTGTTCGCCCTCGGCCTGTCGGCCGGCGGGGCGATGTCCATGACCCTGGCCCTGCGCCACCCCGAGCGCTTCACCGCGGTCGGCAGCCATTCCGGCGCGGCGCCCCACAGCGCCAGCACCCCGCTGCAGGCCGGGCAGTCGATGCGCGGGCGGCGCTCGCCTGATGTGGACGCCATCGCCCAGCGTCTGGCCGGTCGGCGCCTGCCGCCGCTGGTGCTGATCCACGGCGACCTGGACCCGGTGGTGTCCTTCGAGAGCGCCCGCGCTGCTGCCGGCCTGTGGGTCGACCTGCTGCCCGACGGCGTGACCCCGCGTGAGCAGGAAGACGAAGTGAAGCGCGGCACCCGGCGGGCGATGGTCCGCCACGACTGGAAGACCGGCCGCCGGCCCTACGTGCGACTGCTGCGGGTGCGCGGCCTCGGCCATGCGTGGAGCGGCGGCGCATCCGGGCAGGCGTTTTCCGACCCCACGGGGCCGGACGCCTTGCGCCTGGCATGGACGTTTTTCGCGGCTACGATGGAACAAGGGGCTGCGCCGCGGCTCTGACCTGCTTTCAGCCGGAGACCGCCATGCCTGCCGACCGCCTCCAAGACCGCGCCGCCGGTGCCCTGCTGGGCGCCTTCATCGGCGATGCCCTCGCCCTCGGGCCCCACTGGTATTACAACCTCGACGAGCTGCGCGCCGACTTCGGCGAGTGGATCACCGGCTACACCGATCCCAGGCCCGGCCGCTACCACGCCGGGCTCAAGGCCGGCGACCCGTCCCAGGCCGGCATCCTGCTGGAGCTCACCCTGCGCTCGCTGGTGGAGCGCGGCGGCTACGACGAGGCGGATTTCTGCCAGCGCCTCGAAACCGAATTCTTTCCGCAGATCGACGGCACGCCCATGGCCGGCCCCGGCGGCTACACCAGCCAGTCGATCCGCGAAGCCTGGCGCAAGCGCGTCGTCGACGGCCAGCCGTGGGGCGCCTGCGGCGGCAACGCTGACACCACCGAAGCCGCCGAGCGCATCCTCGCCATCGCGGTGCGCTACGCCCGCCAGCCGGCCGAACTGGCGTCGGCGGTCACCCGCAACACGGCGCTCACCCAGACCGACGGCACGGTGCTGGCGATGACCGTCGCCTTCGGCGCGGTGCTCGGGATGCTGGTGGAAGGCCACATCCTCGACGGCGAGCTGTCGGGCAAGCTGATGGCGCGGGTCAAATCTGGCGAGCTGCCCTTTCATGCGGTGACCAGCGGCAACCTGCAGGCCCCGACCGGCGCCGAAGCCCCCACCCTGGGGCGCTTCCCGTCGCCGGACGCGCTGCTGGGCCCGTCCAACATCGCCCGCGCCGCGCTCGACCCCGGCGTGCGCATCGAGCCCGCGTGGAAGGCCTCGCTGGTGTATGGCATGCCCTGCGCGGTGTATCACCAGTTTCCGGCGGCGTATTACCTGGCGGCGCGCTTTGCGGGCGACTTTGAATCGACGGTGCTCCACGCGGTCAATGGCGGCGGGCAGAACCTCGCCCGGGCGATGCTCGCCGGTGCGCTGGCGGGGGCCCAGGCGGGGCTGTCGGGGATTCCCCGGCGCTTCGTGACCGGCCTTGCCCGCTCGGACGAGCTGGTGGGGCTCGCCGAGCGGCTGGCCCTGGCGGTCTAGCAGCGGCCCTTCTTGGCCTGACCCGGCGGGCAGTGGCCTTCGTTGCCACGGCCCGGGTGGGGTTCGCAGCGGCCGCGGAAGTTCTTGCGGCCCTCGTAGCGATGGCAGTTGTCGTGCCACCAGGCCTCGTCGCGCCAGCGGTCGCCGTCCCAGTAACGGCCGTCCCGGTTGCGGTCGCCGATGTAGAGCGACACGCCGGGGGCGCGGATCGACAGGTCGACGTCGATGGCCGAGGCTGGCGCAGCGGCCAGCGTGGCGACAAGCAGGAAGGGCAGACAGAGGATCGGACGCATGAGCAGCTCGCAGGATGAGGAAGACCCCCCGACTATACGGCCCGGCGGGCGGTTCTGCCCGGTGACGACAATCTGAAAGGGCGGCTGCCCGCATCGGCATGACATCGTTACAATGTCCCGAAAAAAGCAATCACCACCCGGCACCACGGGACACGGGGAGACAGACAGCATGGCCGTCATTTTTACCAAGACCGAGCGCGGTCACGCCGAGATCACCAGCCGGGCCGGGGGGCTCAGTCCGCGCGTGCGTCGGGTGCTGATATTCGTGGATGGCAAACGCACGGTTGCCGAACTGCGCGACATGCTCCAGTACGACGACCTCCAGCACACCCTGGGCCTGCTCGAAGAAGAAGGCTACATCGAGATGGCCGGCGTGGCCGGGCCGAGCGGACGGGCCCACGAGGCGCCGGTGGTCATGCCGTCGATGACGACCTTCCGGCTGCACCCGCCGGGCGACGATCCGGTGCGCCTGCAGAAGGCCCGCAACTTCATGCTCAACACCCTCAACGCCTTCGTCGGTGCGCTGGGCACGAGCTCCCTACAAGATCGCATCGAGGCCGCCCGCAACCAGGCCGACCTGCGCGCCCTCTTCGACGAGTGGTACTACGCCATCGTCAGCTCCCGCGACGGCCGCCGCGAGGCCGAGCACCTGCGCGGCAAGCTGCTCGAGGTGATCTGAGCGCCGGCGTGCTGGCCGGTCTTGCGGTGCATCAATTACGCGCCGGCCGCCGCGCACTAAGCTGGGCCTGCCATGGATGATCCCAGCCTTGATTTCAACACCCCCGGCCGCGAGATCGCCGTCGCCGCGGAGGCGCTTTACCTCACCAACCTGATGATCATCCCCGGCATCGCCTTCGTGGCGCTGCTCGTGCTGTGGTTCCGGGAGCGCCAGCGGGCGCCGGAGCTGGCCCGCAATCACCTGCGCCAGACGGTGGCGGCCAGCCTGTGGGCCGGCGCGCTGCTGGTTGTGGCCAACGCCGCCATCATCCTGGCGGGTGGCTACGACTCACCCCACACCTGGATCATCGTGATCCTGTATTTCACCACCTGCCATTCCACGCTGATCTTCTGCGGCGCCATTGGCCTCGCCAAGGCGCTGGCCGGCAAGCCCTTCCGTTTTCCGCTCATCGGGCCTGCGGCATGAACGCACGGGTAATCCCCATCAAGCTGGTCGGCACCGCCGCCGCGCCGCCCGACGGTGGCCGTCAGCGGCTGCGGCGCTGGGCCCAGGCCGGGTTCTTCGTGTTGTTCGTCCTGGCGCCGGTGTTCAACCTGCTGCGCTACGACCTGGTGGCTGGCCACGCGTGGCTGCTGGGCTTTGAATGGCACGCCGGGCTGGAGGATTTCTCCGCCGGCCGCATCGACGCTTTGGGCGCCGTGGGGCGGGTGATCGGCCGGGTGCTGCTGCCCATCCTCGTCGCCGGCGGGGTGCTGATCTGGGTGTCGTGGAAGTGGGGGCGGCTGTACTGCGGCTGGCTGTGCCCGCATTTCTCGGTGGTCGAGACGATCAACGCCTACATGCGCCGGGCCACCGGCAAGCCCAGCGTGTGGGAGTCGCGTCAGCTCCCGCCCCGCGAGCCCGACGGCCGCCCGGTGCGCTACGACAGCCGCTGGTGGTTCATCACCGTGCCCCTGGCGGTGGGCTTTGCCTTCGTGTGGGCGGTGGTGCTGCTCACCTACCTGCTGCCGCCCTTCCAGGTGTATGGCCACCTGCTGGCCGGCACGCCGACGCGCAACGAGTTCATCTTCATCACCGCCGGCACCGTGGTGCTGTCGGCGGAGTTTCTCTTCGCCCGCCACCTGTTCTGCCGCTACGCCTGCGCGGTGGGGATGTTCCAGAGCCTGGCGTGGATGGGCAACCGGGAGGCGATGGTGGTCGGCTTCGAGCGCGACCGGGCGGCCGACTGCGCCAGCTGCTACAGCGCCTGCGACCACGTCTGCCCGATGCGCCTCAAGCCGCGCAACATCAAGCGCACGATGTTCACCTGCACCCAATGCGCCCAGTGCGTGAGCGCCTGCGAGACTACCCAGCAGGACAACCCCCGCGGCCCGCTGCTCCAGTGGGTGAGCGGCGAGGCGGCGCGTCACAACGAAGCGGCGTTTGCCGCACCGAAACCGGAGAGGAAATCCCCGTGACTGGCTTCAACGACTTTGCCATCGCCCGGGCGCTGCACGTGCTGGCGGTGCTGCTGTGGATTGGTGGCGTGGCCTTCGTGACGATGGTGCTGATCCCCGCTTGCCGGGCCCAGGTCGAGGCGGCCAGCCAGCTGGAGCTCTTCGAACGCCTGGAGCACCGATTCGCCGCCATCGCCCGCTGGAGTGTGCTGCTGGCCGGCGCATCGGGCCTGTGGCTGACGTGGCGGCTGGACGCCTGGAGCCGCTTTGCCGACTTCGCCGGCTGGTGGTGGATGCACGGGATGGTGGCGGTGTGGACGATCTTTGCGCTGATGCTCTTCGTGCTGGAGCCCTTCGTGCTCCACAAGCTCTTCCAGACCCACGCCCGCCGCGATCCGCTGGGCACGATGGCGCGCATTCAGCGCGCGCATGTGGTGCTGCTGACCGTCAGCCTGATCGTGGTGGTCGGCGCCGTGGCCGGGAGCCACGGCGGCTGGGTGTTCTGAGCGCCGGTTTCAGTGCTGGCGCAGCCAGCGGATCACCGTGGCGTAGAGCAGCGCCGGTTCGACGGGCTTGGAGAGGAAGTCGTTCATGCCGGCCTCGGTGCAGCGCTGGCGATCCTCGGCGAAGGCGTTGGCGGTCATGGCGACGATCGGCACCTGTTGCCCTCTGGGGGTGGCGCGGATGGCGCGGGTGGCGGCGAGTCCGTCCATCTTCGGCATCTGCATGTCCATCAGGATCAGCGCGTAGTCGCTCGCCGCGGCCATCCTGACCGCTTCGGCGCCGTCGCTGGCCACATCCACCGACAGCCCAAGCTCGCCCAGCAGCTCGCGGGCGATCTCCTGGTTCACCGGGTCGTCCTCGGCGAGCAGTACGTGCGCGCCCTGCAGGGCGCCTACCAGCAGCGCCTCGAAGTTGTCGGCCTCGGGTTCCGGCTGAGCTGCCGGGCCGACGGCTTTCTTCAGACGGGCGGTTAACCAGAACACGCTGCCGACGCCCGGCGTTGATGTGGCGCCGGCGTCTCCGCCCATCAACTGGGCCAGGCGGCGTGCGATGACGAGGCCGAGGCCGGTGCCGCCGTGCTTGCGGGTGGTGGTGTTGTCGCCCTGCTCGAAGGTGTTGAACAGGCTGGCCAGTACCGTCGGGGCAATGCCCGGGCCGGTGTCCTCCACCTCGAAGCGCAGCAGCACGTCCTCGGCACTGTCGGCGGCGATGCCGAGGCGCAGGGTGACGCTGCCGCTGTCGGTGAACTTGATGGCGTTGCTGACGAAGTTGAGCAGCGCCTGGCGCAGGCGGGTCGGATCGCCCACCAGGTGTTGCGGCTCAGGCGGCGCCTCCACGACGAGGCGCAGGGATTTCTCGGTCGCGCGGCTTTCCATCAGCGCGGCCGCCTCGTGCAGCAGCGAGGCCGGGTTCAGGGGGGTCTGTTCGAGCTGCAGCCGGTCGGCCTCGATCTTGGAGATGTCGAGGATGTCGTTGATGACCTGCAGCAGGTGGCGGCCGGCGGCGTCGATCTTGCCGAGCTGGGCCGCCTGGCGGGCGTCGAGCGGGGTGCGATGCAGCAGGTGGGTCATGCCGATGATGGCGTTGAGCGGGGTGCGGATCTCGTGGCTCATGTTGGCCAGGAAGATGCTTTTGGCCTGGCTGGCGGCCTCGGCCTCGGCGGCGCGACGCTGCAGCTCGGCGTAGAGGGCGGCGATGTGGGCGTCCAGGGCCTTGCGCTCGCGGTTGTCGCTCATCGTGGTGCTGCTGAAGGCGTAACTGCCGTCGGCGTTGCGGATCAGTTCGGCACTGATCCGCACGGGCAGCATGCTGCGATCCTTGCGCAGGACGTCGATCTCCACGTCGGTGATCCGCCCGGTTTCCTTGAACTCGGCAAACTGCCGCTCGAAGCGGGGGATCTCGTGGGGCGCCAGGACGTCGCGGATGTTGAGTTTGCCGATCACCTCGTCGCGGCGGTAGCCGAGCATCCGCAGCCCGGTGTCGTTGATGGCGACGAACTGGCCTTGCGCGTCGATGGAGTGGTAGCCGCAGGGTGCCTGGTTGTAGAGCACGTCGATCTCGGCGCTGCGCTGGCGCACGAGGTCTTCGAGGTGGTTGCGATGGCGGTCGAGCTCGGCTTCGACCTGCTTGCGCTCGGAAATGTCGGAGTGGGTGCCGGCCATCAGCAGCGGTGAGCCATCGGTGTCCCACTCGATGACGCGGCCCTTGGTCAGGATCCACTTCCAGCTGCCGTCCTTGGTCAGGCAGCGCAGCTCGGCTTCGTGAAAGGGCGCCAGGCCCTGGAGGTGGCGCTCGATGGATGCTACGGCCGTCGGAAAATCATCCGGGTGTACCGCCTTGGGCCACGCCTCCACCGCCAGCGTGCGCTCGCCCAGCTCGAAGCCGAGCATCGACTCGTAGCGGGCGCTCACCTCGAAGGCCCCGGTCTTGAGGTTCCATTCCCGGAAGCCCTGGTTGCTCCCTTCAAGCACCCGCGCGTGGCGCTCGTCGCTGGCGCGCAGCTGCTGTTCGGCGGTGCGCTGGCGCGTGATGTCGCGCAGGGCGAGGCAGATCCAGAGCCCCGCGTCGTCGGTCTGGAAGGCGCTGGCGTGGAATTCGGCGATGAAGTCGGCGTTGCCGGCGCGCCGGCAGCGGAACTCACCCTGCCAGCGGGCCCCTTCGGTGGCGGTGTCGAGCCCGGCTTGGGGCAGGTCGCACAGCTCGGCAACATTGCGCCCGAGCAATGCGTCCGTCGCGTAGCCCAGCAGCCGGCACGCTGCCTCGTTGGCCGCGACGACCTCGCCCCCCTGGCGACAGCAGACGAGCGCTTCCGGGCTATGGACGAAAAGGGCCGACGCGATGTGGGCCGGCGGCGCGTGGGGCATGGGGAGGCTCCGATCGGGACAGGCAGGCTTTACGGCACCGCCCACGCAAATCTGACCCGATTTTTTACAATTCGTGCCGTGCTGCACGAAGCGTGAAACGCCTCCTTTCATGCCGTCCGCACGCCTGGTGCAGACGGTCATTCGCCGGTCATGAGCGCTGGCGGCGGTGAGCCGCGCCAGCGCGCGTTTTCAGCTCGAACAGCTCACCGACAGGCTCCCCGCCCAATCCGGCGGCGGGGCGGCGAAGCGCTCGAAATCAGGCTGCTCGTCGAAGGGCTTCGACAGGCAGGCAAGCACCGTGGCCGTCTCGCTGAAATCCCCCGCCTGGGCGGCGCGGATGGCGGATTCGGCGATCCAGTTGCGCAGCACGTACTTGGGATTGACGGCCCGCATGGCGGCCTGGCGTTCGGCGTCAGGCCGGCCTTCGGCCTTGAGTCGCGCGCGCCACAGGTCGATCCACGCGTCCAGCGCGAAGCGGTCGATCACGATGTCGCGCAGCGGGGCGTCGGTGGCGGCGCGGTGGGCGTCGTCCACCTCGGCCGGCAGGGCCGACAGGAAGCGGAAGAACTGGGTGAAGTCGATGCGCAGGCGCTGGAGCAGGCCGAAGGTCTCGCCGACGAAATCCTCGTCGCCGGGCAACGCATCGGCAAAGCCCAGCTTGGCGCGCACCCGGGCCATGAAGGTGGCCTCGAAGGTGGTGGTGTAGTTGTCCTCGATGGCGGCCTGCACGTCGGCCCGCTCGCCCACCAGCGACGACAGGGCGTGGCCCAGGGCGTAGAGGTTCCAGTGGCCGATCTGGGGCTGGGCGCGGTAGCTGTAGCGGCCGTGGTCGTCGGAGTGGTTGCAGATGTGGCCGGCGTCGAAGGCGTCCATGAAGCCGAAGGGGCCGTAGTCGAGCGTGAGGCCGAGGATGGACATGTTGTCGGTGTTCATCACCCCGTGCATGAAGCCCACGGTCTGCCACTGGGCCATCAGGCTGGCGGTGCGCCGGGCCACATCGGCCAGCAGCGCGGCGTAGGGGTTGGCGGCGTCGCGGCATTCGGGGCGGAAGCGGTCGATCACGTAGTCGGCCAGCTGGCGGAGTTCGTCGGTGCGCTTGCGGGCGGCCCAGTGCTCGAAGGAGCCGAAGCGGATGAAGCTCGGCGCGAGGCGGGTGACCACCGCGGCGGTCTCGATGGTCTCGCGGCGCACCGGCTCGTTGGAGCCCACCACGCACAGGGCGCGGGTGGTGGGGATGCCCAGCGCGGCCATCGCCTCGGAGCACAGGAACTCGCGGATGCTCGAGCGCAGCACCGCGCGGCCGTCGGCAAAGCGCGAGTAGGGCGTCTGACCGGCGCCCTTCAGCTGGATCTCCCAGCCGCTGCCTGCGCCGGCGACTTCGCCCAGGAGGTGGGCGCGGCCGTCGCCCAGCTGGCCGGCCCACATCCCGAACTGGTGGCCGGAATACACCGCGGCCAGGGGCTCGCTGCCCGGCAGCAGCTGGTTGCCGGCAAAGATCTGGGCAAACTCGGGCCGGGCGAACTCGGCGGGGTCGAGCTGTATCAGCGCGGCGGCGGCGGGGCTGGCGGCGACGAGGTAGGGATCGGGCAACGGGGTGGGCGGCAGCCGGGTGTAGAAGGCGTCCGGCAGCCGGGCGAAGGCGTTGTCGAAGGGCAGGGTTTCGAGGGTCGGCATGATCGTGTTGGGGGAATGATTGTTATTTGAAGTATGCGGGTCGGACTGGCGCGCCCGGGGCTTTGTTCCGCCCGGGGCGGATGGTAGCCGGGTGTAACCGATCTGGAACCCTTTGTCGGATAGGCTGGGCTTCGCAGGCAGCGCTTGCGTCGCGGTCTGCCATGTCGATAAAACAACACGCTTCAGGGGGTCTCACCATGTCTTTCAAATCCTGGACGGCAGCCGCGCTGCTGGCCGGCGCCGCTGTTGCGCCGGCTGCCCACGCCACCGTCGTCAGCTACAGCCAGAATCTCGTCTTCAACGCCGCCAGCCAGAGCTTCTGGGGGCCCGGCGGCTCGTCGGCGAGCTTCAGTTCGTCGCGCATGTTCGGTTCGGACGGGCTGGGCATTTCGTACGCGGTGTCGGCCAGCACGGGCACGATTTCCGGCGCCTACGCCGGCACCATCAGCGGTTCGTACATGAACTGGGCCGGTGGCGACAGCGAGGTGTGGCGCGGCACCTTTGCTTTCAACGGCACGGCCGGGCAGTCGCTCACGTCGTCGATCGGCGCCAGCCTCAATGTGATCGCCCATGCGATTGGTAGCGATGTATGCATCATCTGTGCCAATTACTCCCTGAGTGGCACGCTGGCCACCGGGCCGGCCCTCGATCAGGTCACCACTGCCAGCGACGTGATGACCTTCGCCTCGCCCGGCGTGGGCGCCAACATCGGCATCGGCAGCGTGAAGGCCGGGGTGGATCTGAAGATCCAGGAGAACCTGAAATTCACCCCGCAGGCGGTGTCGACGGTGCTCAAGGCCACCAGCCAGAACGGTACGGTCTTGTCGCAAAACGTCTATTTCGACGTAAACGGCGCAGCCCGCGACCTCTACATGTATCTGCCGGAGCGGGGCAACTGGACCTTCGATTTCACCGACATCAAGCTGGTGAACAGCTTCGACAACGACTTCGTGCTGGGTATCGACCCCTTCGTGGCCTACACCGTGGGCGTGCGCTGCGGCGATCCCGGCACCAACCGCGACAACGGCTGGTTCTGCCTGGCCGACGACAAGGCTACCTTCCACCTCGCCGGCGTCTCGCTCTATAACGGCGACCCGTTTGCGCTGAACTTCTCCAGCCCCGACGCCACCGCCTTCTCGGTGCATGAGGCGCCGGAGCCCGGCAGCCTGGCGCTGCTGCTGGGCGCGCTGGGCGTGGGCGGCCTGCTGCGCCGCCGTCGCTGATCGACGCCACGCCACGGCAGGCCGCGCCGCCGTGGCGATCCGGGCAAATTGCCCGGCGGGGATGGGGTAATCTGCGGGGCGCATGACGCCCTGCCGCCCACGGCGGGGCGGTGTCCTCATCCCCCTTCTGCCTGCATGACCGATCGCCCGCCCGCACCGCCCGCCGCCCCGGCCGCGGTGGATCTCAAACACCACCTGCTCCTGCGGGTGAGCCTCTTTGCGCTGGCCATCGGCGTGCTGGCCACCGTGGTGGTGCTCCACCAGACGCGGGAGCGCATCCGGGGCCATATCTCCCGCTCCGGCGTCACCGTCGAGCGGCTGATCGCCGGCGAGGCGGACCAACTGCGTGACGCCTTCCGGCGCAGCCTGGACGGCCTCTCCCTGTCGTCGCTGGATGGCATCGGCCCGCTGCTGGGCATCTGCGTGGCGGTGGAAGACCTTTACAAACGTCCGGTGGTGAATCGCTGCTTCCACGAAGACGGCGCGGCGCCGGCCCCGGTGCGCTGGCTGCTGGAGCGCTTGATCGGCCCGGATCTCGCCTATCGCGGGGTGATCGGCCAGTACCCGGGCGTCAAGGTGGGCGAGTTCGTCGTCACGCCGGATCTGGACAGCGAGGGCCACGCCGCGTGGGTGCAGATCCGCACCGTGCTGGGCATGAGCCTGGCGATCCTGCTCCTCAACCTGCTGATCTACCGCCCGGTGCGCCGCGCCCTGCGCCCGGCCGACCAGATCCTGGCGGTGCTCGGGCGGATGGAGGCCGGCGACCTGTCGGCGCGGATGCCGCGCCCGCGGCTGATCGAGCTGCGCCGCATCGCCGCCGGCTTCGACCACCTGGCCGAGCAGCTCCAGAAGACTCTCGCCGCCCAGCGCCAGCTGGCCCAGCGCCTGCTGGCGGTGCGCGAGGAGGAGCGCCGCCGGCTGGCCCGCGAGCTGCACGACGAGTTCGGCCAGTGCCTGGCGTCGGTGGGGGCCGAGGCGGCCTTCATCGCCGCGCGGGCCGAATCGACCGACCCCACGCTGCTGCCGGCGGCCCGGGCGGTGTCGGCGGTGACCGGGCACATGATGGAAAGCCTGCAGGGCATCCTGCACCAGCTGCGGCCGGTGGGGCTGGAAGAGTTCGGCCTCGCTGCCGCGCTGGATCAGCTGGTGGCCGGCTGGCGGCGGCGTGAGCCCGGCTGCGATTTTGCGCTGGTGGTGGAAGGCGAGATCGACGCGCTGCCCGCTGATCTGACCGTGAGCCTGTACCGCATCGTGCAGGAGAGCCTCACCAACGCCCTGCGCCACGGCACGCCCGGCCGGGTGGCGGTGAGCCTTGAGCGCGACGGCGCCGGCTGCCGGCTGCGGGTGGAGGACGACGGCGACGGCGATGCCCCGCCGAGCCCCGGTAGCGGCCTGGGCGTGCTGGGCATGCGCGAGCGCGTCGAGGCACTGGGCGGGCGCTTCGCCCTCGAACCCCTGGCGCCCCGCGGGATGCGGGTGCGGGCGGATTTTCCGCCCGAAGCGCTGCTGGCCACGGAGCACGATGATGCTTGAACAGACCCGCCTGCTGCTGGTGGACGACCACGCGGTGGTGCGCGAGGGCTACCGCCGCCTGCTGGAAACCCGGCCCGATCTGGCCATCGTGGCCGAGGCGGCCACCGCCCGGGAGGCGATGGACCGCTTCCGCATCCACGGGCCCGACGTGGTGGTGCTCGACCTGAGCCTGCCCGACATGGGCGGGGTCGAGCTGATCCGGCGTCTGCTCCAGCGGGACGCCGGGGCACGCATCCTGGTGTTCTCGATGCACCGCGAGCCGCTCTTCGCCACCCAGGCCCTGCGGGCCGGCGCCCTGGGCTACGTGACCAAGAGCAGCCCGCCCGAGGTGCTGGTGAACGCGGTGTATCAGGTGGCGGCGCGACGTCAGGTGATCAGCCCGGACATCGCGCCGGAGCTGGCCCTGGCCCTCATCGACCGCCCGCGGGAGCCGCTCGCCGAGCTGGCCCCGCGGGAGTTCGAGATCCTGCGCCTCTTGCTCGATGGGCTGGGGCCGGAGGAGATCGGCACGCGCCTGTCGATCTCGGCCAAGACGGTGCAGAACTGCCACTACCAGATCAAGAGCAAGCTGGGTGTGCGCAGCGACATCGAGCTGACCCGGCTGGCGCTGCGCCTCGGGCTGATCTGAGGCGGTTCAGGCGGGCGCGGCCTCGGCGGCCTGCTGGGCCTCGAACAGCGCCTGCAGGGTTTCCAGCGTCAGCTCGGCGATGGTCTGGCCGGCGTCGTCGAGGATCTCGTAGAGGATCTCGCCCGGCAGCGGCCGCATGCTGAACAGCACGATCGCGTCCTCCGCGCCGCCGCCTTCCCGGTGGGGCGCTTCGCTGGCGGGCGAGACGGTGTAGCTGCCGCTGGGGCGCACCTCGCGCAGGCGGCCGTCCATCTCGTAGAGCCGGTGCTCGCCGCGGATCACGAAGGTGTGGTTGAGGGCTTTGTGGCGGTGCAGGACGATCTGCTGGCCGGCGTCGAAGCGGAACAGCACGTCGGCGATGCGGCGCGGCAGGTCCACCTGCAGGATCGAATACGCAAAGTGGGGAAAGTCGCCGAAGGGCTGCCAGCGGATGGCGTCGGTGTTGAAGGCGTGGGGCATGGGGTCTCCTGGGGTGATGGGGTCTGGCCGGTTGGCGGCTGCCAGTAAACCCTGCCTGGTGCGGGCTCGCCGAGGTCAATCTGCCCGCCGGGTGCCGGGCATTGCGCCCGTTTCTGGCGGGCGGCCGGGGTCGGGCAAATTGCCCGTTTGATCCAGGGCAGGATGCCGCAGACCGCCCGCCGGCGCGGCCCTAGAGTGGGTCGGGAGACGGGTGCCCGGTGGCCCTGTCCGCAACCGACGGAAACCACCATGCTCGATCTGAAGAGGGCCGCTGTTGTGGCCCTGATGTGTGCCTCTGGCGCGGCGGCCGCGGCGGGCAACCTGTTCTGCGGCGGCCCGGTGCCTCAGACCGGCGAGCCCACCGACCTCGCCCATGTGGTGGGCGACCAGACCCTGGAATACCTCGCCGACCAGCCCGCCAGCCTGATGGTGTGCAGCAAGGGCTACCTGTTTGAGAAGTGCGGCGACCACGCGACGGCGATGAAGATCTTCGACCGCTGCATCGCCGCCGGCTACATCGGCGCAATGATCTGGAAGGCGCTGATGCTCCAGGATGGCGCCGAAATCCCCCGCGATCTGGCCGGCGCGGCCGAGCTGATGCGTCGCGCCGCCGAATCCGGCGATTCGCCCTACGCGGTGCTGGGCAAGCTCCACTACGCCAGTGCGCTGCACGAGGGCAAGGGCGTGCCGAAGGACGAGGCCGCTGCCCGCCGGTGGTTCGAGGCCGCTGCGGCGGAGGGCAACCCCGACGCCATCGAATTCCTGCGTACCGGCTACCACGTGGGCGACCGGGACGGCTCGACCCGCGGCGTGGGCGTGCCGCCGCCGGTGCAAGCCAGCCCCTTGCCGGGCGAACTGCAGGAGCAGGCCGCGCGGCCGGTGGAGCGCATGGGCCCGGCGGCGCCGCTGGCCCGTCGGCTCAGCCAGACGCCGGCCTTGCCCCCCGTTGCCGCGCCAGCGCTGCCGCCGGCGGATGCGCCTGACCAAGCCCGGCCTGTCGTCGATCCGGCCCCGCCGCCTCTACCCGCCGGCCTGCGCCTCGAGCCGGTGGCTTCGCCCGCCGTGCCCGCCCCATCGCAACCCGCCGCCGGCCTGCTGGCGGTGCTGCTCACCGCCTTTGCCGCCGGCGCCCTCGGGCAGGCCCTGCGGGGCCGGCGCGTCGCCCCTTCCCCTGTCCTTTCCGGAGCCTGAACCATGCCCCCTTCCATCGACGGCCTGATGTACGAGGCCAGCCAGCTGTTCCTGATCCCGGTGCTCGCCGCCATCGGCTTGCTCTTCCTGTACGCCTTCTACGCGCTGGGCGCCTTTCTGTGGCAGATGGTCCAGCGCCGGGCGGGCGTGGCGGCGGGCTTCGAGCTGGCCCTGGCCCGCCGGGCTGACCCGCGCCTGCAGCCGGCCGAGCTGGAGTCCATCGCCGTGGCCCGGCTGGAGCTGGTGCGCATCGCCACCCGGATGGCGCCGATGCTGGGGCTGGTGGCGACGATGATCCCCATGGGCCCGGCCCTCAAGGCGCTGGGTGAGGGCGATCTGGGTGACGTGTCGCGCAGCCTGACGGTGGCCTTCTCGGCGGTGATCCTGGCGTTGATCGCGGCGGCGCTGACCTACTGGGTCGGCCACGTACGCCGGCGCTGGTACGCCGACGACCTGCTGGCCATCGAGAAGGGCGATCTGGCGTTGCGCCCGTCCGCCATGGCCGCCGAGGTGGCGCGATGAGCGGCCTGCGGCGCCGGCTGACGGAAGATGCCGACGGGGACGACCCGCTGCTGTCGGTGGTGAACCTGATCGACGTGTTTCTGGTGCTCATCGCGGCGCTGTTGCTGGCGGTGGCGAAGAACCCGCTCAACCCCTTCACCGACGAGCGGGTGACGGTGGTCCGCAACCCGGGCACGCCGGGCATGGAGGTGGTGGTGAAGGAGGGCCGGAAGATCGAGCACTTCCGCGGCGACGGGGCGAGCCAGTCGGCGGCGGGCGGGGTGCGCGCCGGCAGCGCCTACCGGATGCCCGACGGCGGGCTGGTGTACGTGCCGGAGTAGCGCCGGGCTTATTCGGCGCTGCGCGGGATGCGGATCTCGAACACCGCGCCGCCGTCCGGGTGGTTGCGGGCGTTGATGCTGCCGTCGTGGCCGCGGACGATCTCGCTGGTGATCGCCAGCCCGAGCCCGGTGCCGCCGGCGCCGGTCTTGGTGGCGCTGCTCTGGACGAACTTCTCGAAGATCTGCTGCTCTTCGCCGGTCGGAATGCCGACGCCCTGGTCGCGCACGCTGAAGGCGACCGCCTCGCGCTTGCCGAGCATGCAATCCCGGTAGGTGACGGTGATGGTGCCGCCCGGCGGCGAGAACTTGATGGCGTTGGAGAGCAGGTTCTGCACCGCGTGGTGGAGCTGCTGGGGGTCGATGCGGGCGACGGTGTTGCGGGTCTGGCGGTCGATGGCGAAATTGAGCCCGTGCTGCTTGAACAGCGCCCCCAGATCCGCATGGACGCGGTCGACGACCACCGCAATGTCGCCCGGGTGCAGCGCAAAGTTGATCCGGCGGGCTTCGAGCTTGGCCAGGTCGAGGAGGTCGTTCACCAGATCGGCGAGGCGCGAGCCGCTCTGGTGGATGCGCTGGAAGTAGTTGATGAGCTTCTCGTTGGGCACCTGGCCGGTGCGGGTTTCGCCCAGCCGCGCGTAGGACATGATGCCGTGGAGCGGGGTGCGGAACTCGTGGGACATGTTGGCCAGGAACTCGCTCTTGAGCTGGCTGGCCCGCTCGGCGGCTTCCTTGGCGGAGACGAGATCGGCGGTCTGGGCAGCGACCAGTTCGGAGAGGTGATCCCGGTGGCTGCGCAGCTCGGCCTCGATGGCCTTGCGCGCCGAGATGTCCTTGGAGGTGCCCCGATAGCCCAGGAACTCGCCTTCCGGCGAGATGACCGGCAGGCCGGACAGGCTCAGCCAGCTGATGAGCTTCACCGGGTGGTGGACGCGGTACTCGAAATCACGGAACTCCTGCCGGGCGGCGATCGCGGCGTGGAAGCGGGCCCACTTTTCGGTGTCGGCCAGATCTTCCGGGGCGGCGAACTCCTCGCGCCGTCGCCCGCGCACCAGATCGATCATGGTGTGCCCCTCGGGGCCGCGGCCGATGTAGCTGGTGAAACGCATGTCGGCGTCGGTTTCCCAGTACCAGTCGGATGAGACTTCGGAGTAGTCGCGGAAGCGCTGCTCGCTGTCCTTCAGGGCCTGCTCGCGCAGGCGCAGGGTGGTGATGTCGGAACCGACGATGACCACGCCTTCGAGCTTGCCACTGCGGTCGTGGAGGGGCGCGGCACGCAGGATGTAGTGGCGCGTGCCCATGCCGGGCAGCCGGCTCTCGAGGCAGGTCTCCATCTCGACGCTGCCCTGCTGCAGGATGGTGCGGAACAGTACCGTGCCGGGGCCGAAGCTGGGGGACGCTGCGCGCAGCCCGGCCAGGGTCTCGTCGGCGAGCAGGGTGTCGGGCGAGACGCCGATGAGCTTGGTCGGGTTGATGCCCAGGCTGCGGCGGACGGCGGCGTTGGCGCGGCTGATGAGCCCGAAGCGGTCGATTACCAGCAGCAGGCTGTCCATGGTGTCCATCACGTTGGTGATGAAGCTGCTCAGGCGCACCTGCTCGGCGCTCTGCTGTTCGAGCAGGCGGGACTTGGCGCTGACCTCGTCCACCATGGCGTCCATCATGCCGGTGACGGCCGTGATCTGCTGTTCGAGGGTGGCGTTGGCCTGGCGGAGGGCTTCGACCTCCATGCGCAGGCGGGCGACCTCGCCCCGGGTGGGGTGCGTGATGGCGCTGCTGTCGGTCGTCACGATGCAGAAATCATCGCCCACCTGACGCACCTGGAGGATGGCGTTCTCGTCGGCGGTCTCGACCTGCAGGCCGTGGGCCGGGCAGATCAGGCGGCCGTCGCTGTCTTCGGGGCTGTGGTCGAGGCGGTGGCCTTCGTGGGGGCAGGCAGCGGGCAGGGCGACCCAGCCATCGTTGCGCTGGACGACCAGGATGTGCAGTGGCGTGTTGTGCCCGGGCAGGGCGACGACGCCGCACAGGCGGTCTGGCCGGCCGACGACCTCGCGCAGGTTGCGGATCGGGATGGCGTCGGTGTGGGTCATGACCACAGCGCCCGGATGCGGGTGGCGGCGGCGTCCACCGCGTCGGCCACGGGGGCCGACAGCCCCGGCGAGAAGGCAGCTATTTGGCCGGCCTCGACGCCCACCAGGCGGATCGCCGGCAGGTGGTCGAGGGCGGCGGGCAGCAGCCGGAGCAGCCCGCCAACCCCGGCGCCGTGGAAGCCGGCCGGGGCTTCGTCGCGGGCGGCGGCGTCGGCGAAGTCGTCGGCGTCGAGTTCGTGCAGCGAGCCCGGCGGGCCGAAGCCGGCGACGGCGTCGACGATGATGGCTTCGGCGCAGCCTTCAAAGCAGCCGATGGCGGAGAGCCCGGCCAGGTCGGCGCGCATCAGGCGCACCCCGGCCGGGAGCGGAGCGGCGGCGAGGCGGGCGTGCACTGCGGGGCCGAAGCCGTCGTCGCCGTGCAGCTCGTTGCCGAAGCCGTCGTCGCCGTGCAGCTCGTTGCCGAAGCAGATGACGTGAATGGAGCGGGGCGCAAGGCCCCGTCCCTCTCGGGGGAGGTCAGACGCCATAGCGATGGCGCTCCCCGCTGCCGACGAAATGCACCGTGCACACCAGGCACGGGTCGTGGGAGCGGACGATGTGGCCGATCTCGATCGGGTCGGCGGGGTCGGCCAGCTCGACGCCGATCACGCTCTCCTCCCAGTGCCCGTGGCGGCCGGCGCTGTCTTTCGGCGAGGCGTTCCAGGCGGTGGGGGTGACGATCTGGTAGCGGCTGATGCGGCCGTCTTCGATCTGCAGCCAGTGGCCGAGGGTGCCGCGGGCGGCCTGCACGAAACCGTAGCCTTCGCCATTCTGGAAGGCGTCGGCCGGGGGCGGGATGTAGTGGGGCGTGCCGATCAGGCCGGCAAGGTCGGCCAGATGGTGCTTCATCCAGTGCAGGGTGTGGGCGGTGCGGCGCAGGCGGGCGAACTGGCGCAGCCAGGTGTTGGGGCCTTCGAGGGCGAGCAGGCTGGCCACCAGGGCGTCGCCGCCGGTGAGGAGCTCGGCCAGCGGGCCGGTCTCGACGACCAGATCGCCGTAACGCGGGGCCTTGGCCCAGGTGTAGCGGTCGGTGTCGGGCTGGTAGTCGGGCACCGTCTCCCCCGCAAAGGGGTGGCGGCCGCCGGGGTAGGGGCGATACCAGGCGTGGCGGACGTGCTCGTTGACGAGGGCCTGGTCGAAGGCTTCGAGGCGGGCCCCGTCGGCGTGGTAGATGCCGGCGGGCATCAGGGTTGCGCCGTCGGTGTAGGGCGGGGCCCAGCGCTGCGGGTCGTGCCAGGCGCCGGCTGACAGGAAGTGGCGGGCGCCGCCGCCGATCTTCTGAAGACCGATGGCGCGGGCGAAGCGGGTGAGGAGGCCGATGGCGCTGGCGGCGTGGGCGTCGGCTTCGAGCCAGCTGAAAAAGGCGTCGCTGCTGTCGAGGGCCAGCCAGTTGTCGAGGCTGTCGCCGATGGCGTCCTGCTCGTACCACTCGATGGCCTGATCGACGATGTCCTGGCAGTCGATCAGGTCGCGGGCGGAGGCGCCGCGGGTGACGCCACCGGGCAGCATGTACGACGAGTGGGGCCACTGCCCGCCGAAGATTGCCACCAGCTCGACCACCTTGCGGGACACCGCCAGGGTGGAGCGCACCACCTTGCCCTTGAGGGGCGCGAAGGCGGCTTCGATGTCCGGGTAGAGGCGCTGGCCGGCGTAGCGCGGATGGATGAAATCCGGCGTGAAGAACAGGAAGCTCTGGCGCAGGTCGCTCTGGACGTTCTCGGCCATCAGGCACAGGTTGCGAATCAGCGTGGCCTGGGGCGGCACCGGCAGCTGGGCGAGGCGCTCCAGCGCGAGGGCCGCGGTGTACAGGTGGGCCGTGCCGCAGATGCCGCACACCCGCGGGGTGATGACGAGGCCGTCCTTGGGGGCGCGGCCGATCAGGAGCTGCTCGAAGCCGCGGAACAGGGTGCCGACGCAGCGGGCGTCGACGATGCGGTTGCCGTCCAGGTCCACCTGGAACTCCAGGTCGCCTTCGACGCGGTTGAGATCGACGTTGAGGGTGGTGCGGGCCATGGTGGGGTCAGGTCTCCATGTCCCGGTTCTTGATGCGCAGCGGCGCAGCGGCGTGGGCGAGGTTCTTGTAGGCCATGTAGTGGGCACGGGAGACGCCCAGGGGCAGGGCCACCGGCACGGCGCCGATCTTTTCGGTGCGGAACAGGTCGCCATCCCGCGGGAAGCCTGGTGAGGTGCAGCCGAAGCAGGGCACGCCGGCGCGGGTCTTGCTGCTGCGCCGGTTCCATAGATCACTGTTGCAGTTGGCGAGGGTGTTGGGGCCCTGGCAGCCGAGGTTGAAGAACAGGCAGCCGCGGCCGCCGAAGTCTTTTTCCTCGATGTCGTACTCGTGGTATTCGTTGCGGGTGCAGCCCTGGTGCACCGTGCTGCTGAAAAAGGCGCGGGGGCGGTTGAGGAAATCCAGCTCGAGGGGCTGGTCCTGGGCCAGCAGCGCGAGGCTGCGGGTGATGGTGTTGGGATGCACCGGGCAGCCGGCCAGGTTGATGACCGGGTTGCCGGATGTCGAGCGCCATTCGGGCGGGAGCATTCCGCCGGGCTGTTCGCGGTCGAACTGCAGGCCGGTGCAGTCGGTGGGGTTGGGCGGCGCGGCGGGGATGCCGCCGAAGGCCGAGCAGGTTCCCACCGCCACCACGTGGCGCGCCCGCGCGGCCAGCGCGCGGGTGATGTCGATCTTGGCGCGACCCCGGTAGCTGTCGAACATGCCGGTGCCGTAGGGGCCGGTGATCATGCTGCCTTCGACGCACAGGATGTCGAGGCTCTGGGTGCCGGCCTCGATGGCGGCGATCAGCTCGCCCAGGGCGCCGGCCGGCTTGGCGCTGAGGGACGGGTGCCACAGGATGTCGAGGCTGCCGCTACGGACGAGGCTCTCGACCGATGGGCTGTCGGCGTTCAGGAGCGACATGGTGTCGCCGCTGCATGCGCCAGTCTGAAGCCAGAGAAGGGTTGCCATCTTCGAGTTCCGCCGGGGCTGGAGTGTTGCCCGCGCCGGGATGGTCGCGGACGAGCCGACCTTCGGATTGCAACGGCCGGGCTCGACGTTTGTTACGTCAGCCAATCGCTGCAGCTTTAGGTTGTCTATACAAAAAGATATACGCGAAGCGGGCGCCGGGCAATGTCGGGCGTGGTTTATCCGCCCGAAACCGGCGCCGCGGCGGCAAGCTCCTCGTCGCTGAACAGCCGCGAGCGGGTGACGAAGGCACGTCCCTTGCCGCAGTCGAGGGAGAAATCCCCGCCGCCGCCGGGCCGCACGTCGAGGGTGAGCTGGGATGAACCGTAGTAGGCGAACTCCTGATGACCCAGGTAGAAGGGGGCGCCGCCCACTTCGCCGAGCAGGAGCATGGTCTGGCCGGGGATGACCTCGCCGAGCTTGTAGCAGTTGGGCACGCTGCCGTCACAGCAGCCGCCGGAGAGCACGAACATCAGGGGGCCGAATTCACCGCGCAGCTCGTTGATGAAGGCGAGGGCGGCGTCGGTGGCAATGATTCTCGGTGTCATGGGGCTCCTCCAAGAAAAAAGCGGGACGGGATTCCTCCCGCCCCGCAACACCTTGCCTTACTTACAACAGGGACGACACAAACACATCAGAAGAAGCCGAGGGCGTTCGGGCTGTAGCTGACCAGCAGGTTCTTGGTCTGCTGGTAGTGGTCGAGCATCATCTTGTGGGTTTCGCGACCGATGCCGGATTCCTTGTAGCCGCCGAAGGTGGCGTGGGCCGGGTAGGCGTGGTAGCAGTTGGTCCACACGCGGCCGGCCTTGATGTTGCGGCCCATGCGGTAGGCGCGGCTGCCGTCACGGCTCCACACGCCGGCGCCGAGGCCGTACGGGGTGTCGTTGGCGATCTCGAGGGCTTCGGCTTCGTCCTTGAAGGTGGTCACGGCCAGCACCGGCCCGAAGATCTCTTCCTGGAAGACGCGCATCTTGTTGTGGCCCTTGAACAGGGTCGGCTGGATGTAGTAGCCGCCGG
>ERZ650311.243-NODE-243-length-37903-cov-6.647643_pt1 | contig 37903 bp, 47 predicted proteins | sample MGYA00376247_ERZ650311 | MGnify/ENA primary metagenome ERZ650311 (study PRJEB26733, sample SAMN07839324) | wastewater metagenome | biome: small river; feature: stream; material: water | place: USA: North Carolina | collected 2016-07-28 ...
CAGCTTTCCAAACGTGATTTTGTTTTTGTCACCCCCCCTCGGTCCCGAAAGTCGCCTTCTCGTGCGTGCTCTTTATGTGGTGGCACTTCAGGCACAGCGGTTGCCAGTTGGCGGGATCCCAAAACAGCCGCATGTTGCCGCGATGGGGAATAATGTGATCGACGACGGCGACGGGTTCGTCGCGTCCAGCAGCAGCACAACTGCGGCACAATGGGTTCGCCGCTCGATACCTGCGACTCTCCGCCCGCCAGCGTGGCAGCGAGTACAGCTTCTGCCAGTCCTTGGGGCTTCCCGATCCGAGCGTCTTGGCTCCGGATGGTTTTGGTCGAAAGCGTTTCGCGGGCTGGCTCATTTCAACAGCCTTCCCTGCATCGCCTCCAGCGTGCGTTGCATCGCTCGCTTCACTTCTCGCGGATCAAAACCCGGGCTCTCGGCATATCGATCGCTGGCACTCTGTCCATCTTCGATTGCTCGCCATCCATCCCGGACACCATTGGCCAGAAGCAGCACGACGACACCAGCGGTCAGCCCATAACACAGCCCGACCAGATACTCGAGCACGCGTTCGGCCCGCTTCATCCACTTCGCACAATCGATGGACACAGCAACACTCCTCAGCACCACTCACAAGAGCCCGGCGTGTTGCTCCCGCCGGGCTCCTGCTCGCGGTCCCACATCCTTACGGGCTCGGAGCCGCTGCGAACGAGCTGCCCGAGGTCGCGGCCGCCGTGCCGTTGCTCGAACCGACTGCGATCGGATTGCTGGGCCAGCGTCCCAACGCCGGCAGCTCACCGACCGCGATCCCATTGGTGAGGATCTGCAGCGAATCTTCGGTGGGCCAGTCCTCGACACCGGGCACCGTGTCGATCATTTCCGTCTGCGTGAACCACTTACTCGGGTTGTACGCCTTGAAATACTCTTCGGTCAGCGTGAACGCCGGATCGCTCGCCGTTGCCGCCGGCACCTGCAGCAGCTCGATCGCCATCCGCTTGTAAACGATCTGCAGATACTGCCCGATCAGCCCCGCGAAATCCTGGGACACATCCAGCAGCCGCGTCGCGTTCTCCGTGTGCTGCATCGCCTCGGTCAGAGCGGTCAGGATGAATCCGCAGTAACTCTTGAGCCAGCCATTCCGCACCGTGAAATACGGCACCGGATAGACCTTGAACTGTTCCGGAGCGGGAACAGCGTGCTTCACTTCGGGCGATGGATCGTTTGCCGGGCGAGACCGAGCCGCGAGCAGATCGCGAGCCCGCACAATCAGCTTGTGGATCCGCATGATCGTATTGATCGAGGGAGGCACGCGCGACCGCATATCGGCGTGGAACATCACGCCCTGCAGGTTGCGGCCGATGGCCTCGACCAGCTCGCGGATCACTCCGTTCTGAGACTGGTAATCATCGCTGGCATTCGGCACGGCCAGCCCATGCGGGCCCCAGTCGCCGACGTTGTACCACAGGAACGCGTCAGTTGTCGTAATCATGTCACACCTTCAAAGAATGGCCTTTGCTGGCCAGGAACTGGTTCACCAGGCTCTGAAGCGTCGTCACCGTGTCGACGCTGCCCGGATACTTCCGCACGATCTCACGCATCGCAAACGCGAGCGCTTCTGAAACGTGGTCCACTTGCACCGACGCAAACTGCGTCGAAGTCGTCATCACCTGCGGCCCGGGTGGCGTGTCGATCGTCACCACGGGCGGATTGTTCGGCGGCGGTCGCGGAGAATCGGGCGGCACGGAATGATGTACACGAATCAACGCCCTCAGCGTCGCGACTTGTTTCATCGCGGGCCTCACGACAGTCAGCCAGCCAATTCCACCAGTCGACAGTCCCGCCGCCACCGCCGCGGCCAGAACGACCGACGCCTTGCCGAAATCCCACCAGGCGGCCGCCCGCTCAACGATCGGAGCCCGTTTTTCCGAACTTTTTTCCATCGTCACCCGTGACGTTGCGTCCTCCGCTGCAAGGTTTTTTCCTACATCCAAAACGCCATCAGGCTTGAGCACCGCAATCGGTCCCAAATTTTTCCGAAAGTTTTTCACCCCATCACTCGTCACCGGGGCAGACTCTGCGGATCCCTCTTTCGCCGTCTCATCCAACGGCGTTTCGCTGTCAGGCTCGGCCACGGCGGGCCGGCGTTCGCCGGTTGGTTCGGCCACCGCTCCACTGGCCAGGGCAGGTTTTCCCGTCTCAATTGGCGTCGGCTTACTCTGTTCAGCTGGCTTGTCTGGCCATCGGCCCTTATCACTCGGCCCATGTCCCGCCTTTTCCGGCTCCGGACCATCGACACGCAAGGGCGGCGTTGCATAGCTGGGGCTCCATGAGACAGCCAGGAACCGCCGGATCTCGTCGACTCCCACATAGACCGCATTCCAGGGAGCCTCCGTTTCACGAGCGAATACAATTCCGCACAGGTTGCCACGACGGTCGAACACGCCGCCGCCGGAATCTCCCAGCTGAATCGAATGCTCCGCGGTGAGCCGGCAATCGGTTTGATTGACTCGCCCGCCAGCACGGGCTCGGCGGCGTTGATATTCCTTCCCCAGCACGAATCCGCCGACCGTGACCTCATCGCCCGCGGTGGGATCTGCTTGCGACAGACACGCAAGCACCTGCGACTGGGACGATGTAACGCCAATAAGGGCCAGGTCGGCATACTTGGAAAAACGGATGACTTCCGCCGGGATCCATTGTTTCCCGAGACCGACTTCAATCCGCTGGTTCTGTGACACATCCACGACATGACGAGCGGTGAGCAATACCCACCCCTTTTTCCCGCTCCGCGTCTCGGCATCGCTGAACACGACCGCAGAACCGCCTGCCACCACCACCTTGCGGTTGATCCGACGACAGGTCATTCCCTCACAAACCGCCTGAGATCGCTCCTCAGTGATCTGCACTCGCACCACCGCAGCGTCGGGCACATCTCCGGAAGCGAAAGCGGGTGCACAGGAGAGAAGCAAGGCCACGAAGAGCATCCCAGCCAGCTTGAGAGCCCGCTGAGTGCCTGTCAGGTTCCGATACTGCTCCCGGTGCGACTCTCGAGCGCGAGTCAATTTCTCCTCGCACCGCTCGCAGATCGTCGACTCCTCCCGAGCCTGCCCGGCCCAGCAATTCATGCACAGCATGAAAACCTCCGTTTCTGGTTCAATTCACGCGCTCATAAGCCCCGGTCTTCACCAGCTCTCGCAACAATCGCCCGGGCGAATACGCCGAGGGAGCGGACCAGTTCATGAGATCCGCCCGCTGCAGGACCGTGGCGATCAGCTCTGAGCAGAACAGCCGACGCCGCGACGCCGGCACAAAGTGACGTAGAATTCGCGTCCCGCTGAGGATCGCCCCCGTCATGTCGTACGGGACGTGACGCGCGACTGCGGCCCGGAGATCGACTCCGATGCGATCCTTCTGGTCTTGAGACAATGCCACGGCCGGGCGGTACACCACACAGCGCCCGTGGTAGGCGTTCCACCGATCGATCGGGCAGTGTTCCTGCACCCCATAGACGGGTCGCTTGCAACTGGCTGCGGTTCCCTGGGCCATCGTCGTCGACTCATACCAGAGCGGCTCTGCTCCGGGCTCCCGATGGATGATCGCGACATGCGACGGCGGCCAGACCAGCTCCCAGGGAGGCAATACAGACACCGTCATCAGCGAAATGAACCGCGAGACCCAGTCATGCCCCCAACAGGCGACCACGTCGCCCGTGTGCAGCTTCGGCGGGTTGTGAAACGTGCTCATCATTGTTCGCTCGCCAGGAGGTTTGCTACGCGATCACGTAGCTCTTTGACCTTGGCGTCAATGACCTTCTCGATCGCTGCGTTCAACTCCGCCGTGAGCTGACGGGCTGATTCTCGACCGATCTCGACGAACTTGAGCTTTGACACCCAGATTTCAATTCGAGTTTCGTTCTCACCGCCGCCCCAATGAAATTCCAGTGATTCAATCGCCGCCGCATCTGTTAACAGATTGGCTATTGCTGCAGTGTTTTTGCTCATCGGTATTCCTTCCGCTCGATCGGCGTCACCTGTCCCCGTTGCTCCATCATGCGAGCCTCATCCAGATTCCGGGCCTTGCACTTGTCGCAGAACCCCGACCCGTTGAACGTCGCGTCTCCGCACCGTTTGCACGGCAAGCCCGGCGGCAATGGAAAAGGTTCAGCGTCCACAGCTCACCGCCTTTTTCCGATCCCGATAGACGCGACAACACTCCGCGGAGCAAAACGAATTGTTGTGAGAGTGGGTAAACCCACAGTTCGCACAGCGTTTGACACGATTACCAGACTGGACACGATTCACGGACCCAAACGCCGTGATCCCCATTCCACTCGTGAGGAGAGCTGCCAGCAGAACACTCTTCGACATTGGCCGTAGACTCATCTCAATTCCCCTCCACGCGTTGCCGCTTGATCTCTCGCCCCAACTGGTACAGCTGCTCAATGCCATCGGTTGATTCTGCATTGAGCACCCACATCAGCGCCGACACGATGCCCAGCGCGTATTGGTGTCCCTCCATGTTGTCGGCCTCAGCCGCCCTCGCGGCCGTGGCAATCGTCGACGCATACATGCGAATCTGCTCCACTGATCGCAGTGTTGTCGCGAAATCTGCAGACCGAGGATCAGGTGCACCCATGTCACACCCCATCCTGCACAATGCCCGCGAGCTTCTTACACACTTCCCGTACGCGGGGATTGAACGCTTCCCAGTTACCCAAGTGCCCCGCCCATTGGTGGCAGTTGAGACCGAACATGTCCGGGACTTCTGACTTCTCGCACAGCGTGATCAGGTTCGTCGGATCAAGTTCCAGCTCGGGATGCAGGTGATACGGCTGAATGTGGTGCACGTTCAGGCTGTGCTCATTGCCGCACAGCATGCACCGCGGGTTCTGGCGCAGGAATGCCCGCCGAACTTTGGGCCACTGCGTCGAACGTCGTGCCGTTGGGTGATCCGGCCCTTGTTTCACGTCTATTGCCTTTTGACGAGTTCCAGACTTCTGAGGCGTTCCTCGTGATCGCGCAGTAATTCCCGATGCTGGACCAGATCGCGATCGAGCGACCCCTTGATCTCGCCCAGCGTGAATGTGGTATGGGCCGCGAACGCGATTCCGCCGAGCACTGAAGCCGCGATCGAAACCCACACCGCGACACGCCCCCCATCACGCACAGTCATTTCGCACGACTCCATGTCCTGCCCTCAGCCCTAGGCTCTTGACCCTAGGCCATCCTCCCCTACACTCTGCCGAACACCTCGTCGGTGCGCGAGTCCTCCATGACACTCGTTCAGCTGTCGCATAAACGCGGACAGGCACCACCACCGATTGAGACCGGGACGCCCGTTGAGCGGACCCGCAGCGGTGACGATGTCGCCCGCCAGATGTTCGATGTCCTGACCATGGAGCAGGTCGAACCGACTCCCCCGCATATCCACGAGTGGGAAAAGATCCAGCGGCTTGCGCTTTCCGAACGCCCGCACGACCAAACAACGGCGTCCTATCTGCTTGATAAAATCACGCGGGGAACGACGCTGCAGCGACACAATCGGGCCAAAAAAGCGGCCTGCCTGATCCTGCACACACTCGCCGGGCTGACCATGGAGCAGCTGGCCCTTGCGTTCGATCACCCGAAAGGGCACATTTCCCGGCTCGTCCGACAAGCCGCCGAGGAGTTCCGTCAGGCGACCGCCGACTCCGACCAACGAGTCGACACCGAGACGCTGCTTTCTCAGCTCTCCCGAGATCGTCAGCTGACTTATCGCGACCGCGACCGCCTCAAACGCCGGGCCCAGCGTGTCGCCCGCAAACTCTTCGAGATGCCCGCCAGCGAACGGGCCTTTTTCACCACCCAGCTCAAACGGTTTCTTTAGTTCATCCGTCCTCACGCACGGGCAGCGTTTCGACCCACGTCGCAATTAACAGCATTTCTGCGGATGTTGGAAGCCGCTCGTCAATCTGTCCCGTTGTCGCCGTATCTGGACGCTCGAAAATCAGCATGGGCGGTGAGCGTTCCAGATCGAGCATCACCAGGCAGTCGGCGGGAATGACAGCGCTCACTGAGAACCGCAGCGTACAGGGGTAAAACTCAATTTTCGCGAGGTTCATAGCTTCATTGCCTCGATATAAGAGCCGGCTTTGACAAGACCAACCCCCGTCACCGATCCAGCGAACACCAGATTTAAACGCAACGTGCCGATCGTCGTGACATTGATCAAAACCTCGAAACCGAGCGAATTCCCCAGAGTGTTCGTCGAACGCGCTGGACCGGAAATCACCGTGGGACTGCCTGTTGTCAGCGTCGACTGACTGTTCGCAGTATTGCTCACACCAATTCCCATTGGGTCATTTGCGTTTCCTGCGATGACCAGCCCGGATTGAGCTTCGAGTCGAATGCTCGTGTTTACCGACAACGTCGTCAGCAGCACATTAACGAGACCACGCACGCGATACCGTCCGGTCGCAGTGAACACCAGATCAAGTCCCGGGTAATTCCCCGCGGCGAAATTACTCCCGGTCCCATTGTAGGATGCACTGTCTGCAGACAGAACCACTTTTGTCGGCACGTCCTGCTTGGCGGCCGCCCGCTCCGTCGTGTAGTAGCGATGCGTCGCACCTTCAGGCAGATCGTCCGACGTGGTCCCCGAAAAACTCCCCGTATCCCCTTGATCGCCCTTGTCTCCTTTAGCTCCCGGCTCACCGATCTCAACCACCTGTACCTGGGCGATCGTCTCGACGGTGCATTCGATCACCGGCGGCGTTTCCATGACGATCGTAAAGTCGCCCAGATCAGCCATTATGCCACCACCGTCACGCGGGGATCGACGAACACATCAAACTCGGCGATCCTCACGCGCTCCGCCGTCGCGTCGGTCTTCTTGGCCAGCAGCACGTCGGCCTTGTGGCTCGGTGCGTCGAGGTTCCCGTCCTGATTGACGAGCAGGGCGGTTTTGTCCGCGGGAATCACGATCGTCAACGAGTCCTGAATTCCCGACACTGCCGCGCCGTAGGCAATCGCGTTCCCGACCGAGGTATTGTTGACCAGCGACAGGTCAATCAGTGGCGTTTCGACCGCCCGCTCCGCCGACGAGGCAAACGACCGGCGGAACTGCAGGTAGACGTTGTAGAGCGTCAGGTCCGTTCCCGCCCAGCGGAGCGTAAACCGCCCCGTCGCCCCCTGCTTGATCGTCAGCGCCACCCGTGCCATGCGTCACCCCTGAGAAATGGGGAGGGGATGCGCTCGAGAGGGCCGAGGGCTGAGGGCCTAGAGCCCAGAGCTAGGAATACCGACATTCAACCGCTTGAACTCGATCACCCAGACATAGGGGTTGATCGACCACGAGCCGGGCCCGTTGATGCGTTCCCAGAGCTGGCGATAGGCCACCCGGGCATCGTTGCGGAAGTCGAAGTCAGGCGATCCCTGATGATTCTCCGCCACCGTGACGCCCTCGGCGTATGCGTCGGCCTCGCTGATGTCTGCCAGCCGCTCGATCCTCACGTCGACGATCTGGGCCCAGACACGAGCGGCCCACTTGGGCATGTGAATTGATGGAATAGACTGCTTTATTCTGAATCCTGATGGCCAGATCACGGGCATTTGTAAATGAATACCGTCTGACACATAGCACCAGTTCGTTGTTCTTACATGAGGACTGTGTCCGGGGTTCGGTTCTCCGTCCGGAATTTGCTTCAAAGTTTCCCGGCCGTAGATCCGTTCGCCAGCGAATCCATATGGGCACAGATTCTGCAACTGCGTTGTGCGCAGATCTTGCCACAATCCCCGCCGGCAGCGGAACGTCCAGTCGTAGCCAGGCGTCTGGCTCCGCTGGAACTCGGTCACTTTGCCGAACGTTCTCACCCGTTGAATGATCCTCCGGGTTTGTGTTTTCTTCCCCGCCAGGAACGCCCGGACCATCTCCTCGTTGAACAACAACGGCCGCGACTTCACCTCTGACAACGTATCAGTGACCATTTTCCGTGCCTTTCGTGCCTCCGTGGTTCATCTCATCCCCTTCAAAATTGACTCGACATCAAACTCCATCAGGAACTTGAACACCGCTGGCGGTGGGATCAGGGGTTGGGGATGGAGATCCGCCGGCCAGTGCCGTTCCACCCACGCCAGGCACTTCACCGCTCGCGGCACGTCCGGGCCATCGCCGGATGCCAGCACTTCGAGGCAGAACACCACCTGTTCCCGTGTCAGCGATTCAACAATGGCCGATCGCTTCGACCGGGACAGGTCGGGAACGCGGCCTGGATCGGGTTTGGGGCCGTCCAGACGCTGCTTGAGTGCCGACCACTCCGCTGTCCGGACGCCCCATTTCCCACAGTCGGGCGGCGCGTCCGTGGCGAACTCGTCCCGGAGCCGAATCACGATCTGGCCCGGGTGATAGGGGCGGACAGTTTTTCCGGTTTCGGGATCGGTCAGGCTCTCGCGGTCGAACCAGTCGAGGATCGCCGCTACCTGATCGCAGCTGTAACCGATCCGCAGAGCCTCCCGCAGCGTCGCCACCGCCGACCCGACACGCAGACGGACCAGACGTCGAATCAGCTCTCGCTCGCGGGGATCAATGGTTCTGGTGGGCATGGGGGAGGGGGATCGCTGAGGGTTGATGGTTGAGGGTTGGGGGCCAGAGATCAGTTGGTTTCGGCGACTTTGTTGAAAAACTCCTCTGTTTCCTTGCGATACGAGTTCACCAACTGCGTGGGATCCTTGCCATCGATCAGCAACTTCATCACCTGCATTCCGTTCGCGACAGCGCTCCTTGTCATACCCATCGCACCGTACTTTTCCTCGATCGACAGCATTCCAAGCATCATCTTCGCTGTTGTGAACATGAACATTACTTGCTGTTTCTCGTTCATCGCCTCCCTGCCTTCCTGCTGATTGCTGATTGCTGACAACTGAAAACTTCCCCCCCACTCCCTCACCCTCATCGAGAGTGGGCGGGTGTATGGGCGTTTTACTTAATAGAGAATTCGGCACTAGGTGCCGAATTAATTCTGCACCAGGTGCCGAATTGAATTCCGCACTCAGTGCCGAATTGAACTCGTCGAGTGCCGAATTGAACTCGTCGAGTGCCGAATTGGAATCGGTCGTTTCCTCGCTCGGGAGCAGTCCCCAGGCGGCCAGAATGGTCGGATCCTGATAGGGCTCCGCGTCGCTGAACACCGTCTGCCAGTCGATCGAGATCACCAGCCGGCGAGCCCCTCCCCGGCGCGTGTCCTGCTTGTGGATCAGGTGCATCGATTCGAGGACATGAATCGCCTTGCCCAGCTGCCTGACGCCCAGGTGCGATTGAGCGGCGAGCGTGGCCTGATCCCACCACTGCTCGCCATTCTTTCCGCAGCGGTCATCGATCGCCCGCAGCACCGCCAGGAGCGTCGCCGACCGGACGTTCGATCCATCCTTCGACACCCCGTCCGGCAGCCTCAGCCGCCGCAACGCAGCCAGCTGAGCCCCTCGGCTGAAGTCGAATTGTTTTTGAGCTTCGGGCATCCGTGCAGCCTGAGAGACGAGCGACAAGAGATCAGAAAGGGGGGGTGTCCAGGTCAGCCATTGGTGGTGGTTTGCGGCCAGTTGGGATCGTGTCGATCAGCATCTCCGCGTTAAAGCACTGCCAACACGCAATGCTGGGGACGTGGCGGCCCTTCAGTACGTCGTAGAGTCGCAGGTATTGCCGTGCAAATCTGCGAGCCATTTTTGAGTGAGTGGCTTCCCTCATCCTGTCGTAGATCCGAAACAGACGTTTCAGGATCTTCGGCTTCACTCTGCGGGATTTTTCAACAGCCATGATCACCATTCCCCTTCGTTGCTGTGCTTAGCTTCTGTTCATTGATTCACGTCATACGGCCGATGGCACAGCGGGCAGGCCGATTCGCCACAGCGTTCGACGAAGATCAACACGCCCTCGTTGCCACGGTCGACTTTGATCATGGTCATCGGGAGATGCACCAGCTCGCGATCGTTGGCGATGACACCCGCATCCGCGATGCCATCGAAAGCCGCCTTGAGGGAGGCCAGGGCGTTGTCGCGATCGGGCTGTTGCCCCGAGTGATTCCAGACCACGCGAGCCGACGCATTGCTCCAGGGGAACTCCGATCCCGCGGGAATGCGGACACAGGCGTTCATTTTCGACAGCGCCACGATGCGGGCAGCCCCTCGATACTGTCCGATCGCGTGCGCCTTCTGTCGCCAGTGTGGACGCCGATTCGGAGCCAGAGCCCCCGGCGGCAGCGGTAGCTCAATCGTGATCTGCACGGGTGACTCCCTTCGAGGAGTATCCGATCTCTATGCTCTTTCTTTCGAACTTAGCGAGAATCGCAGCGGGTAGATCAATCCCTTGGGATGCCGCCAGCAGATCGAGATAGATGAAGGCGTCCGCGAGTTCGTCCTCCAGCTTCTGGTGAAGTTCAGGGCTCGTTTCCTTATTCCCTGGGATGCCATCACGAACCCGATTGAGCTTCTTGCCAACGTTCGCCGCTTCGCCTAGTTCTCCGGTCACAGCAAGGAACCAGTCGCTGAGTGACCAAGAGTTGAGTGGGTGATTAAATCCCGTCGCAGCTTCGCATCGTGTCACGTTGCGGCGAGTGAACTCCGGCCAGTTGAACTCAGTTGGCATGATTAACTCCCTTTGAAATGAGCATCTCGCGGAGATGCGAGACGCTGGTGATCAGTGTGGTTTCCGTCCCTTTCCCGGGGCGGACGTGAAACAGCTTCCAGACTTCCAGACCGCCAGCCCCGGGGAGGTTGCGGGCGAACAGCTCACGCCAGCGGATCCAGATCACCGTCGAAAACGGAGCGTCGTTCTCCGAATGCGGCCACCGCTCCACACAGAACCGCATCAGCTCGGCCTCGATCGCAGTCATGTCGCGCGGCTGACAAACGGAGCTTGCTTCGTTATCTCGGTCGCGATGTCGTCAACGATCCGCACATCCATCTCACTGAGACTCGAAACGAGCACGACCTTCTCGGCGTCACTGAGCATGTGGAACTGTAATAGAGCAATCTGCAAGTCGAGCTTCTTTTGCGACAGCGATTTATTTGGTCCTGCCATTCTCCGTGCCTCCGTGAACTCTGTGGTTAGTTTCCGCCACTGGGCTCTCGGCCCTCGCCCCTATTCGGCCTCTTCCTCATACCGCTGCCAGTGCTTCGAGTTCCCGCAGTTGGGGCAGGCTTCGCCGCCGTCGTCGTGCTTGACGAAAATCCCCTTTGACTCGTCCTGCTGGCAGTCATGATCAAGGCACTGTTTCGGGCGGGTGTCCTGCTCTGCGGAGTTGTTCTCAATGCCCCAGGCGGTGATCGCGTCGACGAGCTTGTCCTTGCGTTCGTCGCCCATCCCCTTGATTTTTTTGTACCAGTAGTCATCCGCCTGGATCGCGGCCAGCAGATCGCCGACCGTCTCCAGCTTCCGCTCGGCGGCGAGCTGAGAACTCGCCATCGCCGACAACAGACCTTTCGGGCACCCGTGCTTGACCAGCTCGGCCAGCGGCGCCGAGTCAGCGGGAGTCGATACCCGCGTGGTTGTGGCCGCATTAAAGGGGAAGGCTTTCTGCTTGGCCCGGGGTTCGTACGTTCCATCCTCGACGCGGGCCATGTCCATGGCCAGTTGTCGCAGGTCGGATTCCAGCGACTTCACATCCTCGGCCTTCTCGTCGACGTCGTGTTTGGCGTGCTTCGCGATGGTGCGGAGCCGCTCCAGCTCATCTTTTTCACTGCGGAGCATATCGGCGACGATCACGATTTCGTGACCGATCAGCTCGCGGTAGATGTCCTGCTGCGTGCGGAGTTGATCCGCCTTCACCGCGGAGACTGCCTCTTGGTTCGATTCACTTTTCCCCATTCAGATTCCCTCCCTTAACTGAGCGGCCGTGACCATGAGGACCACGTCCTCGCTGTAATGCCGTGCGTTGACTCCCCGGGCGGAGTGCCCGAGGAAGAGTGATCCCGTGCCCGGGGACACGAGTTGTTGCCAGTGGACGTTCGCCGACTTGCGGCCGTCCTGAAACGTGAACGGCGTGGCAATCCCGGCCGCCCGCTGGATCCGCTCGAAATTCGCGGCCCAGTCGCGGGAGCAGTTCGCAAACCCAAGCAGCGGCGGATCGACTTGCCCGGCCGGGTATCGAATCGCCTCCAGCTCGAACGCGAGAGCACGCGGCAACGGGATGACCAGCGGCTCGGGCTTGCGGCGTGCTGTCTTCTGCGGGGTGAACGCCAGCCAGCCCCAGGTCCATTCGATCGACACCTCTGCCACCGGGCAGCGGGACGACTTGATCCAATGCGAGCGGCGGAGATTCTGGAACAGGTCACAGCGACGGATCCCCGCCCAGAACAGCAGACGAATCGCCGCGGACCACTTCAGAGCCGACTGATAGCGGGGCAGGGAGGCGGCGGCGCAATGGGCGAGCATCGCCTCGACTTCCGCCAGCGTGGCCACGCGGCCCCGGCGGGCGGGACTCTCGTCGACGCGGATGTAACGCGGGACGCTGTCGAGCAGACCGAGCCGCCGACCGATCCCGGTATTGCCGGAACGCCGCGGCCCGCACTGATCGATAATCGCCTGCACGTATCCCATGTGTTTATTGACCGTTCGACCGGTGAGTGATTCCGCCAGGAACTCCGAGAACTGATCGAGATGATCCTCGGTCAGCTGGTCAAGATGGGGTGACCCTCCGTGGTCGCCCCAGAACTCTGACCAGGTCCGCACGGAGCGTTCGTAGTCGCGAATCGTGGAAGCCGCCCGCCGCCGAGACTCCAGCCTCGGCTTGATCTCACTCCGGAACACCTCGTCGAGTGTGGGGAGAGAGTGGGGCTCGTCGCGGTCGTCCGGAGCAAACAGCTTGAGAGCGATCATGATGTCCTCGGGCTGACTCCATTCGACTGTTCTCCTTGCGACAACGGGCAGCTTCCACGATCAGGAGTGAACCGTCTGTCTGGCGATCATGTCTTCCGGGATCGGGTAGACATAAACGCCTTGTGGCTTCGCACCGCTTCGCCAGAGCCCCGCCCAGCGGAACCCGTGATTGGTGCAGTGACACGAAACCAGTTCGATTTCCTCGCCCGCGGGCACCATCAGCCCGCCGCCGTGGGAGAAATTCAGTTCGTGCGTCGTCTGAACGATCTGCCCGATATAGAACGAGGGTAAAGGACTCGTGGTTTTCAGATGAGCCTCGGGGATTAACATCCGCTTCGGCGACTGTGCGGCAGGTTTCAGCCAGCGTTCGTAAGCGAATGAGATCGCGAGGGGAATCAACAGGATCAGCGCGAACGTCAAACAGCCCGTCGCCGATTCATAACTGGTGAAATAGTCAGCCAGCATGACTCACCCCCGTTTCTGAGGCGTGGTCATCCCTGATAACGCCAGCGAGTTCGGCCCGTAGAACCCGCACGGATCGAGGAGCCTCGATTCCGATACGAACCTTATCGCCTTGAATCGCGATGATCTGAATGGAGATTTCCTCACCAATCAGAATCTCCTCGCCCGCCTTTCGGGAAAGCACTAGCATTGCGAATCCTTTCGATCGTAGTGACGCCGACCGGCACGCGACCGGCAGGCAGAAAACCGCCCCAACTGGTAAGTACGAGTTACCAGTTGGGGCATCGCATGCGGGGGAATCTGCGTCCACGGGCTTGTGCTTATCCGGCCGACTCCCCGTGGTCTACGGCTCAGCAAACCTACGCATGGTTCTGCAATCTCGCGATCGCTGAACCCGATTCCCCCTTCTCAGGTGTATGAGGAGACTCGCGAGATCACGGGCACTGTGCAGCCGGTAGCGTGATCACTCCTGCACTGAGGAGTCTCCAGTCGTGGGAGCGGGATTTGAACCCGCGACCTCGTGGTTATGAGCCACGCGAGCTACCAAGCTGCTCCACCCCACAATGAGACCCCGGTGACCAGCCAAGGGCAGCGACTGATCACCAGGGCCACTGAGCGTTTGTTGCCTCCACGCTCAACGAGCTACGCCGCTCGTGTGGGGGAGAGGTTACAGGGTGCAGCTAATATGTCAAGCGGGAAATAAAAAAATCACGGCTCTCGAATGTTTGTTGAGATTTCAAACAGTCGACACTCTATTCCCCTGAGTAGCAAAAGAACTTCCCCTCGCTCGCCTTCTCTCAGGCTTCGCACGAACGGGGGAGTCCTGATCCGAGAACAGCATTTGCCGCCGCAAGTCACGCAGTCCACGATGGGCAGTGTGCTGTTAAAAAACACGACCACTGAGCCGATGAGCACGAGGCAACCAGTCACCAAATCCATACGACCAAAGTACACGAACCAGTTCGCCATCATCTCCATTGCGGGACGGGGCGGGAGTTCACGAACCAGCCTCCAGCGAGTTGGAACCTTTATCGAGTTTTCTTTTGTAGTGGCGGGCGACTCACCCTCAAAGACCTTCATCCATGAGTCATCATCAGCATTCGGCATTTCTTTCAACACAAAGGATTCTTGGCACTCAGAACAGCGTGCACGCTTCCCAACGCTATCAATATTGACTGTGTAAACCTTAGAGCAACTGGGGCAGGCACATTCTGGCATCACAGTCCCCTTGCCGGGTTACACGTTTCATGCAGCCGAGACAGCTTGATTGCGACGTGTCGGTGTTTTTGGCAATCGCGAACCGACGATCAGGTCTGAAATTTCTACTTCCAGTGCTTCGGCGATCCGCTGAATCGTGTCAGTCAGGATCTCACTTTCACCGTTCAGCATCACAACCATCGTACTCTGAGCGATCCCTGTTCGCCGTGACAATTCGTTCCGGCTCACACCCTGTTCACCCAAAATGCGAATAATGTTCGACTTAACAGTCTTGGCGAGGTTGCTCATGTCCATGGCCTCCAGTTTACGGCCTAGAACGCGAGACGCAAGAGTTTGCCTCGCCGATTCATTCCCTGCCATCCCATGCTCAAACGACATCAGGATCAAGTATCCTAATGTCGTTTGAGAATCTGGGTTGGCTGGGTAGCCGTTGAGTGGCCAGAGCCGGGATCGAACCGGCGACACCAGGATTTTCAGTCCTGATGTTTCTGCGCGTCACTTTTACCCCACATACCGCAGCCGACAGGGCTGTTTCATGGCGGGAAGTCTATGGGATCGTTCCCAGCGTCTCAACCGGCCCTCAGTGGTCCGTATCGGTCCAGGTGGCGAACCAGCGGCCCGAGGAGCGGGCGAACGCGGCGAGACCGTCTGAGACGTGTTCTCCGGCCTCGGTCAGACCGCACGTGACCAGAGAGCCCGATTCGGCCAGCGTGAAGCCCAGGGCCTCCAGCTGGTCGATGTAGGGGGCAGTCTCCGTGCAGCCGTGAGTGATTGGCAGGTGGGGATAACGGTCGACAAGCCGAGACAGGAGTAGAGCGTAGGTCGACGAGTCGCCGGCCAGCCAGTCGAAGATCCTCAAACCGTGCGGAGTCAGCTGGTAGGCCAGCGTGCCGATCACGTTCCCCTCTTGCCGGGACGTCAGGAACCCGAAGTCGCGGCCGGGGAGGTTCGTGTACCGCCAGCGGAGAAACTCGAGCGAGCGATAGGTCGAGATCCCGATCTCCCGGGCGGCCAGGTCGCAGAACGGGAACCAGCTGTCGGGCACCTCATCCGAGTGATTGACGACGCCGGGCAGATATTCCAGCGGAGCCGTGGCCCGACCATAGACACGCGTCCCAGTCTGGATCGTGTATCCCAGCTTCTGCTGGCCGATCGATAACGCGACCGCGTTGGGGAACCCAAATCCCAGCCGGCCGAACTCGGCACGACACCGCGAGAAATGCTCGAACATCCCCTGATTGAGTCCCTCGCCCCGCAGCTCCTCGGCGACCGAGACATCGCAGGGCTGAGCCACGCCGATCACATGACCGTTGACGACAATCTGCCAGGGGAGCGAGCCATAGAACCCGACGACCTGATCATCGCGGAGAGCGACAATCCCGATCGGGTCCGATTGTGCCCAGGGCTTGGGAGTGTATTTCCACTCCTGCACTCTGGACGATCGACTGCCGTGGAACGCGGCGTTGAAGTGCTCGCGGATCGCTTCGAGATCCTCGCGAGTGGCTTGTCGATAGGTGATTTCTGACATGGTTTTTCCCTGCGAAATGGGTGATGGGACATCTGCCGAACGCGGTCCGGTGCGCGTCAGAGTGGCTCGCCAGCGGTCATGATCGACCGCATTTTTCCGGGTAGAGGTTTCGATGCCAGGAATCGTGTCCTGACTGAATACATTCGCTCAAGCATCTCGTGGCCTCCATCACCATCGAGTAGGAACCGTATTTGATCTAAAGTGAACGAACGCCAACGTGCTTCACGCAACACATGAGACGCGTCGACGTATCGGGCGACTGTCCGCAAGATGTTCGTCGTCGAGCCGGGGTAGCGGTCGAGATCGTAGGCCGACAGCGGATCGGAGTAGTCGATCGAGTGTTTGCGGTTCTCGGTCAGGTGATAGCACGTCGCCAGGCGAGTCGATCGGACCGGAAGCCCGACCGCGTGACAACGAATCGCGAGTTCCAGATCGCCCCCGTTGCCGATGCCGACGAGACAACTGGCGAACCCGCCCAGATCGTCGAACAGCTCCCGTGAGATCGCCAGACAGCAGCCACCGACGTAGGGGACGTTTTCCCATGTGTCGTCGAAGGGAGTTCCCGCCGAGATCGGCCAGACCTTCGGGAACCCGGTCAGGTCGAGTTTCCAGGCGAGGTACTGAGCAATGAAGCACGTTTCGAATGGACGGCCACCTCCCGCCGCGAACTTCAGATCGTCGGGATGATGGAGAATCGCCGTCTGACATCCGCGAATCCCGTCCCCCTCAGCGACTCCACTGGAGCGGAGCACGTCGATAATGTTCGTCGAGAATGCGACGTGGGCGTCTGTGAAGATCAGCGTCCGGCCGGTAGCCACATCGGCACCTGCGTTCCTCGACCTTGCAATGCCATGCGGAGTTTTTGAAACAGTTCGAATGAGCCGAGCGAATTTCGGATCAAACTGTTCGACCGGATCAGCGGAAGCGTCATCGACGATGATAATCTCGACGACATCCGGATCGCCCAGAGAGCGAATCCCCTGAACCGTGGCGGCGAGGATCGCGGGATCCTCATTGTGCGTCGCGATGATGAAAGAGAATTCGGGCTGGCTCATTACTTGTCACCTCCCAGCATCGCGGCGAGCTGCTCGACGGTGGTTCCGTTGGTGATCTGGCGCCGGCCGAGTCGGTAAGGATCGATCGGCATGGGGTTTCGGCGTTCCTCGGTCGTACAGACGGTTCGATGTCCCATCTGTTTAGCGACTCGCACCACCTCGGCAGATGTGCTTCCGTACGGCGGGGCAAAGTGATCGCACTGAATGACGCCGCTCATCTCTTCGACTTGCATTTTCCCGACTTCGACGAGAGTGGAAACTCGCGTGCCTGAATGTTCATCGAGTCGAACGTGATCACTCGCATGATTTCCGATCGTGTGACCATCTTCGGACAGGGCCACGACTTCAGACCAACTCATGAAATCGGTGTACCGCTGATCATCCGCCGCAAGCCCGTCAGTCATCTGGGGACAGATGAAGAAGGTGGCCTTAATGTTGAACTCTTTGAGAATTGCTGCTGCGTGGTCCCAGCAGCCCAGGCGGCCATCGTCGAACGTGATGACGACCTGCTTTCCGGCCGGTCCGTAGTGCAGCACGGCGTCGTCGAGCGTCGTGAACCGCCAGCCATTGTCGCGGAGCCAGGTCAGATGAGCCCGCAGTAGCTCCGGCGTGATTGACCAGGTCGACGGGTTGTCGGGATCGACCTCGTGATAGGTCAGGATCTCCAGCTGGCGGTCGACGTGAGCACAGGGCACCCGATTGGCGACTCGCACGCGATTGTGCGCGAAGTAGACCCGGGCCCAGAACCGCTGATCGGGCCAGGGCTCCGCCTCGGTCGGTGCGTACAGCGGTCCGGCGTCCTGCAAGGCTCTGGTCCGTGCCAGCACGCAGGAGAACCCCGAACCGTCGATCGTGGCGAACCGCTGGTCGGTATCGATGGCCCGGGAACCGGTCAGACCACAGACCGCCGCAACATCGGCCTCGAACCCGGCGGCGAGTTCCTGCAGGGCATCGCGGGCGGACATCTGCGGGAGAACGTCACCATCGATGATCCACACGAATGGTGTCCGGGCGTCCTGAATCGCCTGATTCAATGAGTCCCAGAACCCATCGTCACGAGCAATGTGAAGGGTGCGACGACAGTGATTCGGTAGAAACTTCGACCATTTGTAAAAGGCAGACTCTTTGGCCGCGCCTATGAGAATCATCGTGATTGGCTTCGACGCGATCGCGTGCAGGTCGGCGTAATCCTTGTGGACCACTTTCCGCGACAGGCTGTCCTCGTGCAGACCAACGTTGAGCGTGAGCCCGAGCCCCGGCACGAACCGGACGCCACGTTCGACGACGGACAACCACATCTCATGGTCTTCGAGCGTCCGCATATCAGAACCGCCCCAGCGGGCATTGCGGAGTTCCTCGGTCCGGCACAGCGTCGAGATCACCAGGAAGTTGGCGGCGTCGAGGAGCGTGCGGTCCCAGGAACGGGCAGGGACGCGGGACTCGACCGTTCCCGTTTTCAGGTCGACATACTCCGCAGACGGATAGACGCCGGCGACGCGGTGGTCCTGGGCTTCCGCGTGCTGCAGCTGCTCCAGGGCCTCGGCGACGAAACCCTCCGGCAGCCAGTCGTCGGCGTCGAGGAAGAGTGTGTAGCGGCCTCGGGCTTTTTCCACTCCGAACCGGCGAGACTTCTGGACGTTGCGGAACTCGACTGAGTAGGAGCGATACGCGGGCAGCAGCACGTCGTCTGGATCTTGCGAACCATCCCAGACTACGATCACCTCGCAGCGATTCGGGCCAGTCTGAGTGACTGCGGACCGTATCGCCTTCTCAGCGTAACGCTCGTACCCCGGCCCGACCGTGATGATGATCGACACGTCGACCTCGGCTCGTTCGTCGGCGTCCTGAGCGAGCGTCTCCCGCAACTCGACGACGCCGATCCCTCCCCAGCCACCGCCGACGATCTTTTCGGACGTGATGTAGCGGGCTTGGAGTTCTCGCCACAGTGGGGCGACGTTGCAGTTTAGCGAGCGGTGAAACGTCGTGTCGGCGATGTCGTGGAACGCGACCAGGCGGGGTTTCAGTTTCTGGGCGAATTCCCAGTCCTCGCGAACGCCCGCCTCGGTGTGGTCCCCATCGATGAACACCACGTCATACGGTCCCAGGGATCGGGCATACAGCTGAACCTCGGTGTCGTGACTGCTCCCGATGATTAACTGGTGCGGATTCGACGCCAGCGGCTCCGGATCGATCGAGACGGTTGTCACGCTCTCGACGCGTTGCTTGAGGACTGATTCGATTCCTCCCGCCCGGGAACCAATCACGAGCACGCGATCGCCGGGCATGATCTCCTCCAGCAGAAATTCCAGCTCGCGGACGTGCTGTTCGCAATGGACACCGTACTGACGCTGCAGCCGCTCCATCTCCCAGCGGAACCCGGAGTGGACGATCTGTGGGAACATGCGGGCAATGGAGTATTCCTCGCCGAGATCCCGACCGTCCGCGAACTCGCACCAGCATTCCTGGGCGGGGAAATGCGTCCCGAGGAAGTGCTCGACACCACCCCAGCAGGGCGTCACCGGGAGCGGTTTTCGTGACGAGACTAACTTCACTGCCTCTAGGTGAATGAGATCCTCACGCTCGACAATCTCTGACTCGGTGTAAAAGTGATGCAGGAAAAAGTGCTTCAGCCGACCGATGAAAAACGTGCCGGAGTAATACCAGCCGTGGGGAATGACGTTGCGGGAAGTCGTGAACGCCCGGAACGAGCCGAACGCCTTGTAGCCCTCGGCCAGCTTCTCGACGCCTCGCCGCCAGTTGAAGGGCACCGTCTCGTACAGCAGCTCCCGCCACAGCTGGACCGCTTCGGAGTTGCGGCGGGCGGCCTGCACGCCTTTGGCGTGGCAATAGATCAGCACGTCGTCCGGACCGCTAGGCAGCATCTCCAGCAGCTGGCGGAACGTCGGGTTTTCGCCTTCTTCTTCATCGTTCGGCAGCTCAAACAGCTCGAATCGTTCGGTGTCGAATTCGGCGGCAATCTCCGCAAACGTCGCCGTGTTCGGTCCGGTTGCGACACCGACGAGACAGCGGCCGTTGATCTGCTCGGCCAGTTCGTGCCAGAGTCTGATCTGATCGAGCCAGGGATGTGTGGGTTCGTCCGGGTGAATCACCGGCCACAGGTGGCATCCCAGGTGCACGATCGGCTGGCCGACGAACGGATCGGGAGCGGGCGGCGGAGCGGCGAGCGTCTCGCGGTAGAGCGGTTCGTTGTGGTAGCCGCTGGGCCAAGTGCCGGGATCGACACCGAACATCCCGGCCGGGCAAAAACCTTCGTTGGCGTGCTCGTGGCATTCGCGGCCGGAGCGGTTGCAACGCTGCAGGTCGCGATGCGGACAGCCTCGACAGATTCTGAGGCGTGCGGACCGCTGTTTCAGCTGGTTCGCCAGATCGCCGCGCGTGTGATATTGCAGCGGGTAAAGGGCGGTCGATTTTTCTTCGGACGTGGAATAGGGAAACGACTGTGCTTGCGACATGGTGAATCCGTGAGTTGGGTGAGACTCACGCGGAAACTCTCCGCGATACCAACGTCGCCAGGTAGCGCATCACGGCCAGAAGGGCCAGACATCGACATACAGAGACTGGCCATCGGGCGGGGTGTAATTGCCGTAAATCCCGGCCCGCTCGAACCGACCGCCGATCAGGGGATCGAAACCGCCCGAGTCATCGCTCCCGAAGTAGATCGGCGGGTTCCCGGGTTCCAGCCCCAGGAACGGCCCATACCAGCAATACCACGCAGACGGCACATTCGCGACACCCTGACTGAGTGGCGACTCATAGCCCCGATAGCCGACGTGCCAGTTGAAATTTCCCGACAGCCCGTAGGGATCGGTTGACCACTCCGCCCACGGTCGATCATTCGTCGGCGACAGCGGGTAGCCGTCCCACATCGCGATTGACGGAGCGGCGAGGGCCTGCAAGCGAAACTCGCCAATCGCTTCCGGGTAGTCGGGCAGGTTGCTGGTCGCGGGGCCCGTGCGGATGAACATGAACGGCGGTGCCGATTGAGCGATCCCGATTCCGCGAGCCGGAGCCGTGCCCCCAAACATGGGATGCGTCGGGCTGGCGTCGGGGCAGGGCGGATTAAAGAGCCAGAGCATCAGAGCACCCGGAACTTGCGGGCCTCGGCGGAGCAGACGACGTACCCCTCGGCATCCGGACACCAGGCGGCAAGGATCGCTGATCCGGGTTGCAACGGCGTGCGATCGGGCGGGGGAGACGCGGCCGTGTGCGGGGCGTCGGGCATCAGACCGCCCTCGAATACCTCGACCACTTCTCCCGTCGAGATCCAGACCGAGGGAAAGGTGATCAGAATACCGCCCCGGTTGACGATCTGATCGGCGATCTCCATCTGGGGAACGGCGATATTGTCGAACTGCTGGCCGCTGAACGTGACCGACCAGCGGGCGATGTAGGCGGTTCTGTCTGCGGGGGGGAACTCCGCCGGAATCTCGGCCGGCGTAAATGTCCCCCCGGTCACCCAGATATCGCCCGGGGCGGCGAACGTCCAGGGGGCGAGCGCCGCCAGAAACTCATCCGGGCTGGCGCTGACGCTAATCTGGTTGCTGATGTATTCCTTGCGGTCCCAGGTGATTGCCAGCCGGAACCAGGCCGCCGAAAGTGGCCGGGCCTCCTCAAACGCTCCGACGAGCTGCACGTCCTGTTGCTGGTACTCGCGGACCCGGCGGGATTTGATCGCCAAGGCGGAGCCGTGACCGTACAGCGGTTGCATCAACACCGCTCGAATAATTCCCTGCGGCGGGAGTGCCAGCCGCTTGGGAGTGGACACGACGGGATCGGGCTCTTCCGATTTTCGGACCGCTCGCGAAATGCGAGTCGCCTCATCCTCCCCGAACACATACAGATCATCGCTCGCCATCGCTTAGCCTCGAATCCAGACGGCACCCGACACCGTCGCCTGCGTGAGAATCGATCCGCCAGTGACATCGATCGTTCCGCCGGCGGTGAACGTGACTCCCGGTCCCATGGAAACGCTGCCCGATCGCTGGATGTAGTCCTTCAGCTGAACGACTTCATCCCGCAGGAGACCAATCCCCAGCGATGCGCCGTAGTTGTTGACGACGTTGTTGGTATTGCGACCGATCCAGAGCACGGACGGCAGCCCCTGTTCGCGGGCGCCTCCCGATCCCAACAGTTCGATCACGACTTGAAACGTGTCGGTGTCGAACCGGATCATCCCGGCCCCGGAGCCGGAGCCCTCATGGGCGGTGATTTTCGCCCCCGTGGTCCAGCCCGATTTGAGATAGGTGGCCCGATACTCACGGAACCCGCTCGGGTTGTTGACGTAGTTCCCCACGCCCGCGTCGCTGGGCGCCCAGCTGCCGAACGATTTCCAGCCGTCGAGCTGAATGTAGACATCGTGCGTTCCGGAACCTCCCGAAAGGCTGATCGGTGATCCGTCGGGACTGGCCGACAGCCGGAATGTGCCGTAGGACCAGTCGCGGACGTAGTACGTTGTGCCCGCCGACAGACCCGTTGGCAGCGTCCCCGAGCTGCGGACCTTGACGGCCTGACCGTCGACGAAATCCCCGGAGCAGTGCAGCAGCGTGGCGTCACCGGCATCGACGGTGAACGACGCGAGCCAGGTGACCCCGTACCGTGGCCCGCTTGTTCCTGTGCGCAGCCACGGGATATGTCCACTAGAAACCGCGCCAGCGGTCCAGTTCAGCGGATCGTCGCCATGCCATGGACCACGAGACCGTTGCACCAGCTTCTGGACGACCGATACGCCGCCCTGATTCGTGGTCGCGATGGTCACGTTGCCATTTCGCAGCGATGAAGCGTTGGCGACCATTGCTGGTACGTCACCCAAAGACGCGGCAAACGTGACGGTCCAGTTTGGATAAGCCCCCAGAACCGCCAGATCACCGGGCGCCAGATTGTTGAGCGCCTCCAAAGCCAGTCGCAGATTTCCCGCAGTGATCAGGGGAACCATTCCGCTGGTCGTTTGCCCGCCGTATGTCAGTGTCCATGTGCCGCCCCATGGGGCACCGCTCATTTCAATTTGCTGCCTGGAAGCCCGTCCGGGCGATCCGGTTGCCGTGCGACTCACATAGACCACAGTGGCCGCCTCAACCACCGTCACCTGCGCGACGTTTGTCGCTTGCAGTCCGGCCGCGTAAAATTTGAGTTTGACGTAGGGAGAGGAGCCGCCATACCCCACGACGATCACGTTCTCGATCGGCCCAGAGATTCCCGGTGATGGGCTGGGTTGCACGCTGATGGAATCTGGAATCGAGGCCGTCATGTCCCCCGTCGTTCCGAATGACGGATGGGCCGCAAGAGCGTTTCTGACTTTGATTGCCCAGGCATTTGCGTCGCTCTGAGTCGTTCCCGCACAATACTCGATCGGGTCAGTGCTGATGCCGTCGAAAACGATTCGGAATGTCCCGACCGACGACACCGACGACTGCTGGATCTTCTGCTCTTCATTCGTGCCAGCCGCACCCTGCGGCGAAGACGATCCCGTGATATACGTTTCCCGATTATTGACGTAGGGATCACCCACTCCCGCGGGAACTGGTGTCATGATAATTGACAACGATTTGTGCCGCCCCCCAAGCGTGACCGTGAGACCAGCCGCCCCGACTGTCCAGCTTCCGGATAGAGACCCTGAGACAGTGACGTTCCCGGCGCCGAATACCGATCCGTGTCCTGTCGCCACTGCTGAACCGCTATCCCAGTGCGTCATGGATTCGAGGGCGACCTGTACGGCCGCGGCGTTTTCGGTGTAGTCGATCCACCGCGTTCTCCAGGACGTTCCAATCCCGGTGGGCACGACAAACCGATACTTGTAACCCGTGTTTCCCGAGGAGTCCGCGACAGAGGGATCCGAGTGCAGTTTCCAGTTGTACGAGGCGTTCGTGCCTGCTGCTCCCTCTGTGAGCGTGCTCACTGTCAGGAGCGATAGTCCACCAGTCAGGGAATCTCCGTTGCCCGTGATCAGTGCCACGTCGACACCGGCATAGACACCGACGAACGTAAACGTCAATCCGGCTTTCAGTGTGGACCCGGCGACGGTCACGCTGCCAGATCCCCAGGCAGTGTCCACCGCCGTCTGTACGGTCGCCGCGCTCGCATTGTACGCGAGCGCCGACGTGGTCATTCCATTCCAGGTCAGAGTCGCCGTGCCGCCGGTGACTGTGCTGTCGAGGCTCACGAGCTGCTGGCAGTTGACTGGCAGTATTCCCTGCTGGATGGGAGTCACGACAATCGAACACGTGCCACCCGTCAGACCTGCGAAATCGACCCGCAGCGGCGAGACATCGACGCCGACGAACGCCCCTTGGAACTTCACCGTCCAGACGTTCCCGACTTTGGAAACCGCGACATCGCCCGCAGAGATGGCGGTCAGAGCCTCAAGCGCTGCCTGCAGCGTCGACGCGGATGCGTTGTACGCGATCGCCGATGTCGTTTCGGTCAGGAAACTCAGCGTGAATGTGCCACCAGTCGCGTTCGAGAGCGTGATCGTCTGGATCTCATTCGAGACCGCCTGATCCCCGACCGTTGTCGTGACGGCGAACGGGCGGCCCGGTTCCTTGGCGGTCAGTCGCAGTTTGGTTCCCGATGCAGACGCCACCACTTCCTTGAACTCGCCCAGCTTGGAGGAGTTCCAGGCGGTGATGATCGCCGCCAGTCCCGAGGGCGTGACGACGCTCCACTTCTGCTTGAATCCGAGTGGACGCCCGCCGATGTAGAACTCGACCTGCCCGTCGTTCAGCGGTGGTTCCAGATCGAGCACTTGGGCGATCGCCGGGGCATCTCCGCGCCATTCGTTCAGTGTGGACATGACAAAAACTCCTAGCGGAAGATCCCGGTTCTGTTGAAGTCAACGAACGGCAGCACGTCGTATTCGAGGGTGATGATGTCGGAAGGCTCGATCGGGACTTTGACGACTTCCGTGAGAGCGTTCCCGGCCTCTGTGCGTGTCCGCGGACGCCGTCCCTCACGATTGAGAAACGCTGGTTCCGAAATCGGTTGCCCCTTGGCGTCGACGATCTCCTCGATTCGCTTGTACTCCACGATCGACCTCGATCCCTGGTCAAACCGGCGATGCGTCACCAGCTCGCGATATCCTTTGTTCAGCGGCTTAAACTTCCAGCCGAGCGGGGAATACTCGAACGTAAACGACGAGGGGCAGTGCCAGACGCCATTGTCGCGCTGGGGTTTGCCGATCGTTCCCGAGGTGAACGCCAGAGTTCCCCGGGGACAGAGCTTGCGTCTGACGACGACGGCGTTGTCATTCGTGCAGTCGGTGAAGTCGTCGATCCAGTCGAGATCGACATCGGGGACAGAGAGTTCGGCGGTGAACTGCCAGCCGGTGATGCGTTTCTTGGCGTCGGGGAAAAAGTCTCCCGCCGTGTTAGTGATCGGGTTCTTGTTGATGTCGTGGGTGACCGGTACTTCGTAGGTCTTGGTCTGGGCCGACCAGAGCGCAGGCGCGTTCAGCGGATTGACGAACTCCTGCGTCTCGGTTTCCGTGGTCGACGTGAGCGAGATGTCCCACAGCTCCAGCGACTTGCCGCGCCGCTTGGCATGGGCCTTGATGATGTAGCAGAGTGGATCCCATGGATCCTGCGTCCCTTCCTGGGGCAGCTTGGGATCGAGTTTGATTTCAAGCGGTTCGGCCTTCGGGTTGTCGGACCGACCGACGAACACGTGGGTGTACGTGCGCCGAGTCCCGCTGCGATCCGATTCGAGCGAGATTCCCGGCATTCGTCGAAGTTCGATCAGTCCCACGCGTTACCCCTTCTGGATGACGGCCTTCTTGACCTTCTTCCACCCGTTCTCAAACTTGTCCCCCAGACTCGATAGCGTTGCGTTCTGCTGGAACGTTCCCGCGTCGATCGACTGCAGCAGGTCTTCGACCTTGGCCTGCGGATCCCGCATCGTGATCGCGGCGATGATCGACTTCATCGCCTCCTCGGTGTTGGCCTGAACGCTGTTGTTGTCCTTGCCGTCGCGTTTGCCGCTGGCGAAATCGACGATCAGGCGTTTATTGGCCTTCAGGGCTTCCGATTTCGTCAGGTCGCCCGACTTCACCAGGGCGGCGGTTTCCTTCAGCTGGTCCTGCAGCTTCTGGTAGGGCGTTTTGTTCGCCTCGACGATGTCCTTGGCCCGATCCTTCCGCCGCTTCAGCTCCTGATCTCGCTTCTGCTCCATCTCGCGGGCGATCTGCTCCTCCCGCTGTTTCGCCTTGCGTTGCTGCTCCTCGATCATCTCGTTCGCGGCTTTTTGCTCGGCGATCCGGTTCATCAGGCCGCCCGCATGATTGGCCAGCCAATCCGGAACGCCGGCCTTCATCAGATTGCGAACCTTCACCTCGGCTTCCGTCGCCTTACCCGACAGAATGTCGAGTTCATCGTTCATGCGGGCGATGTCGGAATACACGTTCGTTTTGTCGTCGATGGCACCTTTCTCAGCCCGCATCTGCCCGACGCTGCGGTTGTCATTAAACGCGATCTTGATTTTCAGTAGCTCGTGCTGCAGCTGTTCAGCCGCAGTGCGATTCTTTTTCAGATATTCCTCGGCGACAGAAAGGTTTGCTAACTGATCAGCACTGACGAACTTAGCTGGTTTCACGCCGCTGAGTTTCTCAGCTTCTTTGCGGGCATCAGCCGTTGCCTGTTCAACCTCACCTGTAATGGACTTGAGAGCGTAGTATGCCGCTGTGGCTGCTCCGAGGCCGATCGCGAGCTGGGTAATGCCTTTCGTTCCACTCAACGCCAGTGCGAGCGTCTGTGCAGCTACGTATGCCTTTTGTGCTGCAACAACTACGAAAATCGCTGCTGCCACGGCTGTCATCGCCGCGCCAACACGCGCCATTGCATAGGCCCAACTTGATGTCGACGATGCAGCGCCCTGGACCACATTCACGAACCAGACGAATCCATTGGCGACAGAGACCGCTCGGTCAGCCAGCCAGGCGGTGACGTTCCCGAGAGACACGAGAGCTGGTTCCACGATCTGGGCGACCTTGGCCCCCGATTCCATCGCCCGGGAGAGCACGCCCGTTTTGATGAACTCCTCACCGACGCGGCGGAGTGACGCCGCGACCGAGTCCTTGAACGTCGACCACTGCCCGGCGAGTGACCGCGACTGCTTTTCCGTCAGCTGGAAGAAATCGCCGCCCGCAGATGTGAGCGAAACGAACGCCTGCTCGAGATGCCGGAACTCGACGACACCATCTGAAACGAGTTCGCGAACCTTGTCCCCCGTAGTTCCGAACTGTTTAGCTAATTCGGAATACATGGAGATTCCACGCCCGGTTAGCTGGTTCATGTCCTGGGCGAAGAGACGCCCCTGCACGCGGGCCTTGCCGTAGATTTCGGCGATTTCCCCGATCGGGGCACCAATGCCCGAGGAGACATCGCCGATCCGCTGCAGGGCGGGCACGACGTTGCGGGCAGACTCACCGAACGCGAGCAGGGCTCGGGCGGAGCCGATCAGCTCGCTTTCCCCGAAGGGCGTTTTGATCGCGAACGTTCGGATCTCAGCGAGCACCTGATTCGCCCGCTTCGCACTCCCGAGCATCACTTCGAAGGCGATCTGGGCCTGCTGGGACTCGGCGGCCAGCTTCACTCCAAACGTCATGGCGGGAGCAGCGGTCACGAGCACGGCAAAGAGACCAGTCGCGAGGGCGGTCAGCAGACTGATCGCCACCTTGGCAGCACCGAACGACGCCAGCATCGCCCCTGTCGCCGTCACGACGGCCCCCATTTTCCCGGGGATCCCGCCCAGACCAAGCTTGAGCAGGGCGACACCGGCGGAGACTGGACCGAGCCCCCCCGACAGCACGCCCAGACCGACCCCCGCCGCGAGTGCCGAGGAGCCCGCCCCACGCAGCCCGGGGGGCAGTGATTTCGTCAGCCCGGAAAAGATATTCAGAGCCCCGGCAGCGGGCGTAATGCGGCCCGCCATAACACCGGCCGCATTGGCTACCGCTCCCATCCCCTGAGCAGCACCAGCGGAGTTCCCCGACAGTGTGGCTTTCCACTTGGCGACCGTCGCGACCACTGCCCCCAAAGTCAAGAGGCGAGTCACCACCACTGAGGACGAGCCCGCCAATCGGGAAAAGCGGTCGATCACGCTGCTCGACTCAGTCTGAACAGATTTCAGGCCGGCCTGAACGTTCGACACTTTGGACGGTTCAATTTTCAGCGAATTGGCCGTCACATCCGACATGGTGCGGGCGGTACGTGTCAGCTTTTCCATCGCGGACACGAGAGGCAGAGTCGCCTGCAGAGCCTGTTGAGCCCGGCCGATGTACTTTTCCAGACCGATCGAGACGACCAGCCCGTTGGCCGTCGTCGTCTGTCCCGCGGCGGCGACCGATGTATTCACCCCACCGGAAGCCGCTGCCATTGCTCACCCCATCGACGCCATACGAGCTGCGAAGCGGTCGATCGAATCCTGATCCACCTGCGGAAAATCGGGTTCCGGTGCGCTCGTTTCTTTGGGCGGTGACGTGAGGTGAAACATCTCGGGCGTCGGCTCCATGTGGCACATCGCGATCCCGCGGAGCACGGTACAGGTCAGATACGCCAGGGCCTCGACGCGACGATCCCAGAACGGCACGTCCAGCTCGGCCAGATACCAGCGGGCGAGCTGAGAAAAGGGCATTTCATCAACTTCCGCGAGATCGCAGATCTGGAACTCCAGAGCGAACCGAACGGCGAAGCGTTCGATCAGCTCTGGGGGGAACCGTTTCCCAGCAGCCCGTTCACCCGCATGGCCGCCATCACGAGCGGTTCGAGCTGCTCATACGGATAGGTCGCAATCTCATCGCAGAGAGCCTGCAGGGCCTTTTTCTCGGCCTTGTTGATCGTGTCCTCGTCAGCTTTGCCGTCGTACGGAAAGAACTCCTGACCGAGTTCGAGGTACGTGTCGCGGGGAAAGATGGGAGCCCCGTTGAGCGAGCAGCAGTGAATCAGCAGCGATTCCCGCATGTAGCTATTGCCGACCGCCAGTAGCGTTTTCTCGAATTCTGTCCGCTGGTGCACGGTCATCGCCGAGACCGTGTAAACCTGATCGTCGAGAGTGACCGACTCGGTCAGGAGTTCTTTTCGCTTGAGCATGGGTGAACTTTCGCAATGGGTGAAAAACGGATGCCCGGGAGACCATCCCCCGGGCACCCCGACAACAAGATGCGGTTAGGCCGACACAGTCGGTTTTGCGGGCGGATCCTTCACGATCTCGACATATCCCGCCGCGACCAGTGCGGAGACTCCGCCCGCCTCGGAATCAGGCAGCTCGAACACAGTCCCCTTGGGCGTGGGCCCGGTGGTGCGGTCGAGATCCTGCAGGGCTTTGACTTTGATAGGCATGGCAATCGGTCCAGGTGAGAAGAGGGAGACGCCGGGGCGTCAAACTAGGTCGCGGACGGGAACGTGGCGGGAGATCGCAGCTTGATTTCGGCGGAGAACGTTTTGAACTTCTTCGCCTCAACCATCGGTTTGAACGACTTCGCCGTTCCGGTGAACGTGATGTCCTTGCTGTTCGGGCTGGTGATCTTCCAGTTCTTGTTCTTGTTAGAACCGGGAGCAGTGATCTGGTCGAGAATCGCCTTATGCGTCGGCGACTCCGTGTTGTAGAAACCGTCGATTTTCACACTGCCCGGCGTGGCCAGACCGACGACTTCCCCGTCCTCGACATAGGTCGAATCGAGACAGGTCAGATCGTCGAAGAGCGGCTCTCCATCCGGTCCGTCGATCTTCGAGACCGCAAAAACCGTCGTAAAAACGCTGGCGATCTCCAGCTTGAGCAGCGTTCCCGTCGAGATTTCTTTGCCTTCCGCCATGATTCCCACTCCCCGAAAACAGTTGATCAGCCGACCGGCTCACCAAACGCGACCGAGTAGCGCAGCCGCATGACCTCCCGCTTGCCGCCGGCATCATCCTTGATATCGACCAGCTCGCGGACCATCGAATCCTTCGCACAGCTGAGCACCGCCCCCGAGCGGAACCCGTTGAGCCCGGAGCCCGGCCGCGTGCCGTTGAGTTCGATCGCTTTTTGCAGCAGTCGGGCGTCGCGGTGGCTTTTGGCAATCGCACAGACTTCGATCGTGACCAGCTCGAACGGTCCCGAGAGGAGATCCCCCTCGCCGCTGTCGTCGAGATCGGTCTGGGCGTTCTCCTGGGCGACGATCACCGTGACCGCGGGGAGCGAGTCGGCTTGATCGAGCACGCCCGGACGGATCCGTGTACCGACGATCGCCGCGACGGCGCTCTGCGCCTTCAGCTGGGCGATGATCACGTCTTCCACGAGGACCGGGGCATCGGCGGCCATGATTTCCGCACTCCCTATTTTCGTTCCTGGGCCAGCAGTTTGACGACATCGCGGTCGGGGCTTTTGAGCACGGCGGCGACGTACAGGTAGACCGTCTGGCCACCGGGATCGATCCAGACAACCCGCATTTTGGGAGAGATCAGCGTCGTCGACGGATCGGCCCGCATTTCGATCTGACAGACGACTTCCGCGAGATTCTGCTGGGCGGGCGTCAGAGAGTGCTCGGAACCGGTGAGGGCTTTGACTTCCCCCCAGGGCTCGCACGTCGTCGACCAGCTGTCGATCATCTCATTCGAGGCGTTCGGCTCGGAGACGACACACTGCACGTTCAGCTTGTCGCGATATTTCCCGGCACTCATACCCACCCCTCCAGGCGATCGAGGGCGGCGTTCGTGCCGACCAGGTAGGGCAGTTCGGACAGGTCGCGAATACAGAATGGATCGATCAGGGCTTGAAACGCCCGTTCGCTCCGCATGGGCAAATCGTCGCGGTTGTCATACAGAGCGGCAATCATGACCTTGATCGCCGACTTGATCGGAGCGGGAACCGCCGACGCCGCGCCGTAACCGGCGGTGAACTGGATCCGCACCGCGTTCAGCGTGTCATCGGCCTCGGGCCAGCCCGCCGTGTCGACGAGAACCCGCCCCGGCTCGCTGACTGCGTCGACCGTGTAGCGGCCCGTCGAGAGGCTCACCCAAACCCCATCGACGAGGTATTCGATCGAGGCGACGGCAGCGAGCCGGGGACGTGGCAGAAAGATCCCGCGGCCCGCGGGGAACCGATCGAGATAGAGTCGAAAAGTCGCCGTCACGAGCTGACGCCAGGTCCGCTGTTCGACCAGATCACGAGCGGCGGTGATCAGCGACGAGATCAACGCGTCCTCGTGGGAGTGCGTCACGCGCAGTTGAGCCTTGGCCTCATCCAGCGTGATCGGTTCCTCGGTCGGAGCTGTGACGACAGAGAGGGCCATCGGGACGGACTTTCACGGGTGAAGGAAAGACGCGGGGGAGCGATTGGAGAAGACTCCCCCGCGTCCGTTGGGGAACCGGGGCGGCTCCTAGTCCTTGGGCTTGCCTTCCGCCTTCAGAGCGTCGGCGGCGGCTTTCTTGGCCGCCTTCTCCTCGTCGGCGATCCGCTTGTTGTAAGCGTCGAGATCGGCCTGAGTGGCCATCTCAATAGTTTTCTTCTCGAACTCGTTGGTCGCCCAGGCTCGGGGCACCTCGGCGACTGCTCCGGCTTCGTAGGACGTGCCGGTGGTGGGCTCGTGACTGTGAACGTTGAATTTTACAAGAACTGTTTCCATTGGAACCTCGGGTGAACAGGGACAGGACAGGAACGGGAGGGGACGCAATAAAACCCCGCCGGAGTGATCCGGCGGGGTTCGAGTCAATCAATCGCCTTAGTAGACGATGTCCAGGCACTTGGTGATGCCTTCCGGATTGCGGAACTGGATATCCGCCGTCTGGTAGACATCGATCGCAATGTCGGGCTTGCTGGTCAACGGATCGACGATCATGTCAATCGAGCCCCAGAGACCGATCATCGCCTGGGTGAAATCACCACAGAACAACGCAGTACAGGTGCCCGAGCTGGTCCCCTTGGTCAGATTCTTCTTGATCTGAGTGGAACGCAGCACAGGCAGACCGGCGGCAATGCCATTGTCCATCAGGTAGGTCGGATAGCCCGACACCTTGACGGTCGTCAGGCCATGACCATAACCGACTGGTGAGGTGATGTACTTCATCGCCTCGGCGTTGGCACCAAACACCGTGGTCTGAAGTTCGATCAGCTTCGCCCAGGTCAGGGCGCCGCCGTTCGTTCCGATGGCCACAGTCGGGCAGTTGGAGGTCGCCGCGATCCCTTGGGGCTGGTTCGACGAACCAGTCCCGTGGAAGCCGGCCAGGTCGATCGCTTCGGCCAGACCCGTGACCAGGTCATCGCGAGCGATCATTTCCAGGTCGAGCGCGGTCTGGTGCATCAGGTCGCGACTGATCTTGGTCGAGCAGCAGACATTCTTCCCGGCGAACGTCACGGTCGACCATGCCTGATCGGCGGGAGTCGCGGCGGTCGATTCGCCGACCCACGCGCCAGCGGCTCGGCTGGTCTTCTTGGGCATCTTGAAGGTGCCCACTAGACCGGGAACTACCTGGGCTCCCGCCTGCTGGAAGACCAGCTTGGCCCGGAGCACGTCGATAAACGTGCGAGCGACAACCGTGTTGATTGCTCCCGCTCCCGCAGTCGTGTCGGTGACACGTTTTTCGGGAGGAGCACTCATTGGCAGAGCGTAGGGGAGCAGAATCCCGCGGGCGGCTTTGTTCGTCGCCTCCAGAGTCCGCTTGTTCAGCTCGTCGTGCACTTCCTTTTCGAGTCCGGACAGCCCGGCCTCACCTGGAAGCATACTCCGCACGACGCGGAACATGCGGAACTCGTTCAGGCGATTGAACGGGTTGTCGGAACCTCCATCGGCACCGCCGAATCGGGGCTCACCGTTCGGTCCGAGACCCTGCAGGGCCATCATCTGGAGCGAGCTGCGAGTGTTGAACTCCTGCTCCGCGCCGTCGAGTTCTTCCGACTCCTTTTGCAGAGCGGTGAACTGGCTCCGCTCTTCCTCGGTGAACTGACGATCTTTGACCGCTTCGCTCAACGCTTTGGCTCGCCGGGCGATCTCGCCCCGTTTTTCGAGCAGTTCCTTTCGTGTGGCAATCCGTACCATGACGGTGCACTCCTTGAATCGAGACAACTGACACGAGCCGCTGAGCGGCAGAGCAGGCGTTGAACGCCTTCGTCAGTCCCGATTCGGTGCGCGAGTCATGCGACCGGCTCGTACGTGCAGACCTCTTTCACTTTGACCGGCAGACCGGAGAGCGTGACGCGACCATCCGCGTCGACGGTGTACCACTGCTTGTAATACGCGGGAGGATCGCCCCCTTCGTAGATCAGAAACGTCTCGTACACTTCCTCGATATAGACCGATTGCAATCCCGACGACGCCCAGATCAGCCGCCAGAGCTGCGACCGGATATCGTCGAACGACGCCGCATCGGTGCGGGACTCGGAGTTCGCGAGATGGAGCTGGAACGCCGCGATCGCGTCGGCGTCGGCTTGACGGCGATCGGGCTCCGGAGCGGGCGGCGTGAGCAGTTGCTGCAGCTGCTGCTCTTCCGCAGCGGAACGTGCCTCAGCCCGCAAACCGGCGGTCGTCGCCTTGTAGGCCGGGAAATCGACGGGAGCGACATCGAGCAGCATCAACGACCGCAGCTCGCGGACCAGATAGTCGTTCTCCTGTCGCCAGGTAACGGCATCCGGCACCGGCCGCGGAACGAATTGGAACGATGAGCCGTCGAGATCACCGCGCGAGAGCGACTCTTTCACCTGCTGACCGAGAGCGTGATTCGGCAGCTCGCAACGGTAGTTCAGCCCCTTGGCGTCAACGGTCAGTGTCAGCGTGTTGGCAGATCGACCGGGAGAGCGACGACCGAGCAGACCCTCGTGGTTGTAGAGACAGCGGACATCGTCCTGAGTGATGGCCAGGTCGAACGCCCCGGGCATGATCCGCTCGCGGACCTCGATCGGATCGCCTTTGGGATTGCTCGGTGAGGTCATCTTGAACCGATACTCGGTCCCCGGATCGGCAGCGTTGTAGAACACCGCCGCTCGCCCTTCGATGTACTTGTCCTCGGTGATCGAGGGAGCGGCCGGAGTGGCTCGGCATTCAGCATTCATAGCCATGGTTAGGACTCCAGGAGAGTTTGAGCGAGTTCGGCGGCGTCGTCGGACCAGCCACGGACAGCGGAAACCGCTTGAGTGATCAGATCGGGAGAGCCTTCGAGGGCCAGCAGCTCGTTCCGATGCTCATCGATGACGGAAAACACTTTGCGCTGGCGTTCCTCGGGCATGTGCCGCAGACGATCGCGGACGGTCGCCTCGTGCTCGCCATACCAGCGGACGATCGATTCCCGCCATTCGGTGGGCTTCTTGGCCAGACGTTCGGCGGCGTGAGCCTCGCGCGAGATCAGCCCCGACATGACATCGGTCAGCACACCATGGAACCCGGCGTCGATCGTGCTCCGCTTCTGGTCGGCGGGGCCTTTCATGGGGTTCACGACGGGTTGCGTCCCCGGCTTGCCGAACACCGACTGAGGCAGATAGAGCTTGTCGCCCTCTGGATCGGGTTCGCGGTTCAAAGCGGCCCGCACTTCGTTGATTCGCAGGAACCCCGACATGATGCCCACGCGGTAGGACTCGTACCGCGTTTTCACGTCCATCTCGATCAGCTTGTCGAGATTGTGGCGGATCCGAATTTTGCGGCGGTCCCAGGAGAACGGCAGCTGGCGCGAGAGAATCTGAGCATCCCGCAGCAGGAACGGACCGAGCACGTATTTTTCGAGCCAGGCGGCCCGCTCGTAACCCTTCAATTCTGAGGGAGGCAGCAGGAAGATTTTCTCCCCGATGTCCTTGTCATTCTGGGCCAGCAGTTCGAGCAGCTGGTAGTCGGCGAACGTCATCGGGTTGTACTGCTCGGCCTCGAGCCCGTTCTCGAGCAGCATTCCCGAGCCGGCGTTGCTGCCGTTGTACGCAGAATCGAGCTGGGCCTTCAGCTTCGCGTATTGTTCCGGGCTGAGCGTGCCCTTGGCCGTGACGATGATGCCCGGCCGGGCGACTCGGTTGTAGAACGACGCCGCTTGTGAACGTGTGCCCGATGCCAATTGGAGATTCGAGGCGAATAACCGCAGCGGTGAGAGTGGAACCTGACCGTCGAGCGATTTCCCCATCAGGTGGATCACTTCCGAGCGATCATAGACCCGGTTTCCGTCGAGCGTCGACACCGTGTAGACCCGACCGCGTTCCCGGTCCTGCGTCATCGTCCAGGCACCTGGGGGAGCGGAAACGAGCGACGCCGGAGCCCCGTTCCGTTGGTCGAGCTGGATCAGGGACAACGATTGACCGTGAACCAGATAATGCGTGTACCGCATATCGTGAAAAACGACGCCCGTCTGCTCGGAATTCGGCTCCTGATTCAGCAAGTATTCAAGATCGTGATCGACCACAGCGGCCCAGCGATCGGTTCCAGGGACGCGTTCCTGCACTTCGAGCGGAAGAGACGACGCCAGATCAGCAACCAGCTTGACCGCCGCCCAGAATGAGCAGACACCGAGGGCGGAATCGACGTTAAAGGGCGGGAAAACTCCACCGCCGCCACCGATCGGAATTCCACCGATCGAAGCTTGTCTCCAGCTGAGCACAGCGGACGAAACCGCACCGGCAGCGCGTCGGAACGTTTGCCTTACCCAGTTGAACATCGAATCTCACCGTCTGGGGGGAACTTCCACCTATACCAGCGGGAGCCCGTAGCGCTTAGAGCGAGCGAATTTGATAGTCCCCGGTATTGCCGTAAGTCTCCATATAGAGCCGGAGTGCCATCAGAGCGGCGACGGTGCCGTCGATCTTGTACAGGTCATCTTTCGACGTGCGAACCGGGCGTTTCAGGATCCCGACCGACTTCATCAGGGTATTGAGCACTTCCCAGGTGAGCACCGGGTTCCCGTTGTGCTGCATTGTGCGCTCGAGCACCCGCCGCATGAACTCGTCGACAGCTGGAGTAAAGTTTTCCATCGACTGGCGGAACTCCAGCCGCTCAATTCCGAGCTGTTTTTCGATCTCTTCGGTCGTGTTGTCGGCGAACGCTGGATCGAATGCGATTTGTTTGATCGTGAACAGCTCCGACAGTTCGCGGAACTTGTCGATCACGGTCTGGTAGCTGATCACGCGACCGTCAACCAGCTCAATCCCTCCCGCATCGGCCCAGGCGTGCCAGGTGATCTTGTCCTTCTGCCGTTTCGCCGTCTCCTCGGGCAAGAAAAAGTAGCTGAGCAGCTTGACGTGCCCGTTGTCCATGGGGAACGCGAGCACGATGGCCGTCGTGTCGGTGGTTCGGCTCATATCGAGCCCCGCGTAGCACTCCCGACCCTTCAGATCGTCGATCGAGAATGGTTCCTCGCACGCTTTCCACTCGGTCGGGTCCATCCATTTTGTTCCCGCCGAGGTCCAGATATTGAGCCGGAGCCGCTTGAAATTAGCCTCGTCGACCGGGTTTCGAGCCGCTTCGCGGGCTTCGGCCCGGAAACCGTCGATCGGAATCGAGATCCCGAGGTTAGGGTTTGCCTCGTACCATGATCGCTCGTCGAGAATCGAGCAGTTCGGATCGCTCACCGTCCGCAGGTAGGGGAGGTAGCTCGATTCCCAGAACTCCCCCTTGAGAATCCCGTCCGCGAACTTGTGCTCGGTGTAGCAGACTGACTCGAGATCATCCCCGGCCGTCGTGATAATCCACCACATCGGCTGAGAGCGGGCGGAAAACGCATACTTGAGGGCGTCGTACAGCTTGCGACCCTTCCAGCGGTGCAATTCGTCGGTAATGGCGGCGTGAGCGTTTAGCCCGTCGATGTTCGGAGCGTCGCTGGCGAGTGCCTTAAACTCGCTTTTACTATCGAGATGTTCGATCAGTGATTTCGATTTCGTCAGCTTCAGCTCATCCTTAAGTGCGGGAGAAGCCTCTACCATTGATTGAGCTTCACCGTGCACGAGTTTTGCTTGATCTTTTGACGTGGCGGTGGCGAATACATGGGCCCCGGGCTCCCCGTCGCCGCACAGCATGTACAGACCGATGGCCGAACACAGGAACGACTTGCCGTTTTTCTTTGGGATCTCGCAATAAACCTTGCGATAACGCCGGCGGCCGTTTGGTCGGACCCACCCATACGCGGGAAATATCAGATCATCACGCTGCCAGGGCTCCAGGAGCACTGGCTTACCCGCAAAATCGCCTTTGGAATGGCACAGGAACTCGGCGAAAAACTCTTCGACGATCTCGGCCCGCTGGATGTCAAACCGACACCCTTCGAGCATGGCCCGCTCGTCGGCTTCGGAGCGGATCCAGCGTGACCAGCCTTGACGCTTCGCTTTCGACTTCAGCCCCGCGAGCTTCGTGATCTGAATCATCACTTACCCCGCTTTTTCGGACTCCTCGCGGCCTTTTTCGCGGGTTTCTGGGGGCGCTTGGCGGCTCGTTTTCCCGCGGCGGCGGCCTTCGCGTCACTGGCCTCGATCGCCTCGCGAGAGCGAGCGAGAAACCCGTTCAGCCCCTTCTTTTGCTCGGCCTTTGGGAGTGTGATCTCGGCCGGTTTCAGCTTCTGCCGAGCTGCTGGAACGAGACCAAACAGGGCGAACCAGCGGCGGAGCCGATCGTCGCAGCTCTTTTCCACCGCGCACGCTGGGTTCTGCTGCGGATATGTTCCCGTCTTCGATGGCATCAGCACAATCAGACCACGGATCGCGATGTCCATCCGGGCCACACACAGCGAGCCATAAGTGAGGCACAGCCGTATCAATGCTGGCTTGTCGAGTTCAGTGATCCGCTCCAGCTTGATCAGCTTCTGCACGACTGAGACCAGATCGGAAGAGCACACGTCTGAACTCCAGTCACGATCAGCGATCT
>ERZ650311.244-NODE-244-length-37844-cov-6.810659_pt1 | contig 37844 bp, 42 predicted proteins | sample MGYA00376247_ERZ650311 | MGnify/ENA primary metagenome ERZ650311 (study PRJEB26733, sample SAMN07839324) | wastewater metagenome | biome: small river; feature: stream; material: water | place: USA: North Carolina | collected 2016-07-28 ...
AAAACCAAAGGCAGTATCCGTTAAGGAAGTTGTACTTCCATGGAATCGATTCCGACGCCCGGATGGTCGTGGAGTGGATGCAACTCTTGGTCCAGAGATGCGTTCAACCGGTGAAGTCATGGGAATTGCGCCAACATTTGGTGAAAGTTATGCCAAGAGTCAGATCGCAGCATTTGGTGCTCTTCCTAAATCAGGCACTGTGTTTATCTCATTGAGCGATAAAGATAAAGCTGCTGGTATTAATGCGGCGCGTGAATTGCTTGAGATGGGTTTCAGTCTTGTCGCAACAGCTGGCACAGCTTGGACACTTGGCGAACATGGAATTCATGCTGCAACAGTTCGTAAACATTCGGATGGAACAGGACCACTTGGCGAAAAAACTATCGTCGAACAGATGGTTTCTGGGCAAATTGATTTGGTGATCAATACACCTGTTGGCCGCGGAACTCGTCAGGATGGCTGGGTTATTCGCACAACAGCGGTGCAGAGATCCATTCCATGCATCACTACAGTCGCTGGATTTAACGCAGCAGTTGAAGGTATTAAGGCGATAAGAAGTGCAGAACTTGGAGTGAAGTCACTTCAAGAATGGTTGGTTGAAATTGCCAATTAATAAGAACGCATCCCAAGTACATGCGGTTATTTTGAGTAACCGTCGAATTGGTGTGTATCACCAGATTGTGCTTGAAGTTGGGGATCTGGTTAAACATATTAAGCCAGGCAATTTCATTGCTATTTCTGTTGGTGGCGAAACTTCACGCATGGTTTTGCGTCGCGCCTTTGCTATCTCTCGGGTTAGCGATCGAGGTACGGTTGAATTAATCATCTCACCACTAGGTAGTGGTTCTAAATGGTTATGTAGCCAACCTGAAGGTTCATTGGTAGATGTCGTTACACCGCTTGGTACAGCCTTCGGTATTCCCACTGAACCAGTTACCGCACTTTTAGTTGGTGGCGGCTATGGATCAGCTCCGCTATTCGGACTTGCTGAAGTCTTAAAGTCTCGTGGATGCCGCGTAATTATGGCGCTCGGTGCAAGTACCGCCGCAAAGATCTACGCACCACTAGAAGGCAAACGAGCTGCAACGTTACTCAAGATTTTTACTGAGGATGGAACAGCCGGTGAAACTGGTCGGGTTACAGATTCAATGCCTGAATTGATTGCCGAACACGATATCCGCGTCATTTATTCATGTGGTCCAATGCCTATGCTTGAGGCAATTTCCAATATCGCAGTTCAAGCTGATGTCGCTCATCAATGTGCGGTTGAAGAATCGATGGCATGTGGTATCGGTATTTGTATGACTTGTGTTTTGCCAGTTGCAAATAAGAGCGGAGAAATTAAGAATTTACGTAGCTGCATAGATGGTCCAGTTATGGATGGTGAAGCAGTTCAGTGGCATTTGGTAGGTAAGCAACTATGAGCTTTGACTTCTCAACAACTTTAGGCGGCGCATGGTTTCCTGCGCCGATATTCACTGCAAGTGGCTGCGCTAGTTCTGGAAAAGAGCTTGCTCAATTCTTCCCGCTACGTGAAATCGGTGCAGTTGTAACTAAATCAATTATGTTAAAACCACGTGCTGGTCGTCCAACGCCACGTATGGCTGAGACGCCAAGCGGAATGCTCAATTCAATTGGTTTACAGGGGCCAGGAATCGATGCCTTTCTAGCAGATGATGTGCCTTGGCTTGCATCTCAAGGTGCGCGAATTGTCGTTTCGATAGCTGGAGAAACTGCAGAGGAGTACGGGATTCTTGCTCGAAAATTACGTGGCGTATCTGGAATTTCCGCAATCGAGGTGAACATCTCTTGCCCTAATGTTGAAAATCGCGGTCTAGTTTTTGCCTGCGATCCAAATACTGCTGCAGAGGTGACAAAGAATGTACGCGGGATTATTGGTGGAGAATTACCGATTCTGGCAAAGCTGACTCCTGACGTAACAAATATTGCCTCTATTGCTTCGTCGGTAATCAATGCAGGCGCCGATGGAATCGCGATGATTAATACTGTGCTTGGAATGGTGATCAATACCGAAACTATGCGCCCACATTTAGGTGGAAAAACCGGAGGCTTATCTGGCCCTGCAATTAGACCAATAGCGGTACGAGCGATCTACCAGGTTCGTCAGGCGCTTCCTAACGTTTCGATTCTTGGAATGGGTGGCGTAGCCTCAGGTAAAGATGCATTTGAAATGATTCTCGCCGGTGCATCTGGAGTATCAATTGGTACGGCATCATTTGGTGATCCATCTGCCGTATTTCGAATTCAAAATGATTTACGTGAAATCCTAATTGCCAAAGGTTTTAGTTCAGTCAAAGAAGCTGTTGGCTTCGCTCACAGGGAGGAAGCATGAGCTCTCCGATTATCTTAGCTATGGATACCGATAATCTCGATACCGCAAAACGTTGGATCGAAGTTACAAACGGTGCGGTCGGTATCTATAAATTAGGACTTGAATTCTTTTTAAAATTTGGAAGAGATGGAGTTGCCTCAATCCAAAAAGAAACGGATTGCCAAATCTTCTTAGATCTTAAACTTCACGATATTCCCAACACGGTTGGCGCTGCGACTGCTCAAGTTGCAGCTTTAGCTCCTAAATTCTTAACAGTTCATGCAAGTGGTGGTAGCGCCATGATAAAAGCTGCTGCAGATAACGCACCGAAGACGGATATCACTGCAGTCACAATTCTTACCTCGTTAAGTCAAGAAGATATGGCGGCCATAGGATACGAAGGAACACCACAATCACGAGCAATCGAACTTGCAAAGCTGGCCGTAGCTTCCGGCGCAAAAGCAATTGTCTGTTCTCCGCTTGAAATCGCAGGAATTCGAAGCGTAGTACCTACCGATATTTCGATTATTACTCCAGGGATCCGACCTCTTGGTACTGCTGGTGGCGATGATCAAAAGCGTGTGATGGATCCAAAGAGCGCAATTGCATCAGGTGCTAATTATTTAGTAATTGGTCGCCCGATAACTGGCGCACAAGATATGGGAGTGGCTGCTAAAGCAATTTACGAAGAGGCGCTTAGTTAATTGCCAACACCTCCAAAGCTAACTCCGGAGCAGAGAGCTGCGGCGTTGGATGCTGCAAAACAAGCTCGACGTAGTCGTTCGGACGTTAAAGAACAGGTGCGCACCGGACAGTTAAAATTACTGCAAGTTATTGAACTTGCATCAACTAACGAAGCAATTGCCAAGATGCGCGTATCTGAACTTTTGGAATCGATGCCTGGCGTTGGTAAAGTGCGTGCTACATCGATTTTGGATCGATTGGGGATCTCTGGTACTCGCAGAATTCAAGGTTTAGGGGTATTACAGTTGCAGAAGTTGAAGAAGGAGTTCACTCCACCAACTGGCGCCATTCGTCCTGGAAAATTATTTGTCCTCTCCGGCCCTGGCGGAGTAGGAAAGAGCACTATTACAAAGGCCCTTGCCGATCATCCTGAATTCTGGGTTTCTGTTTCTGCAACAACTAGAACACCACGAAGCGGTGAACGCGATGGAGTAGATTATTTCTATATCTCGGCAGAAGAGTTTGATCGTCGCATTAGCGCAAATGAATTTTTAGAATGGGCAGAGTTTGCTGGTAATAAATATGGCACGCCAGCTAACGCGGTGAAAGAGAAATTATCTAAAGGCCTAAATGTTATTCTTGAAATCGAAATCGACGGTGCTAGACAAGTTCGTAAATCATCCGAGGATGCCAAATTGATTTTCATCGCGCCACCTTCATGGGAAGAGTTGGTTAAGCGTTTAGAGGGACGTGGGACAGACTCTGAAGAACGTCGAAATGAGCGTCTCAAACTGGCCCAAGAAGAGATGGCAGCGCAATCTGAGTTCGATTATGTGGTCGTAAATGACCAATTAGATAGAGTCATAGCTGAACTGGTATCTTTAGCCGCTAGCAAATAGGTAAGTAAGCAGGGCATAAAAACAGGAGAATCATGGACGGCATCACAAATCCACCAATCGACGAACTTCTTGAGAAGAGCGGTTCTAAGTACAGCTTGGTGCTTTACGCTGCAAAGCGCGCACGTCAGATCAACGCTTACTACTCACAGCTTTCAGAAGGTTTACTTGAATATGTTGGTCCGCTAGTTGAGACCCATGTTCACGAGAAGCCACTCTCAATCGCAATGCGCGAAATCAACGATGGTCTGCTGACTATCGAAAGTCTCGAACCTACAAACTAAAAGATGTCCGAGATACTCCTCGGAGTAGGTGGTGGTATTGCTGCCTACAAATCTTGCGACCTTTTACGTCGCCTGCAAGATCTCGGACATTCAGTCACAGTTATTCCGACACCCTCAAGTTTAAATTTCGTTGGGAAAGCTACTTGGGAAGCGCTTTCTGGCAAGCCTGTATATACCGACGTATGGGAAGCCGTTGATCAAGTTAACCATGTTGCAGTTGGAGAGAAGAGCCAATATGTAATCATCGCACCAGCAACAGCGGATTTAATTGCGCGGATTGCTGCAGGCAGGGCTGATGATTTATTAACAAATGCAATTCTTGCAAGTAGCGCGCCGAAGTTAATAGTCCCGGCCATGCATCCAAAGATGTGGTTTAACGCAGCCACCCAATCAAATATCGCCAAACTACGCGAAATGGGTTTCAACGTGATGGAGCCTGCCACTGGCAAATTAACTGGACATGATTCGGGTGTAGGTCGTTTTCCGGAATCATCAGAAATCATTTCGAAATTCCAAGCTGAGGTCGCTGTTTCACAGGATTTAGTTGGTAAGAAGATTTTGATCACCACTGGTGGTACTCGCGAAGCAATCGATGATGTCCGATTTATCGGAAATCGCTCAAGCGGCAAACAAGGTCTAGCGATAGCTAAAGCCGCAATTGCGCGTGGAGCAGCTGTGACCGTTATTGCAGCTAACGTTGATACCAATTCGCTATTCAACGCCAAGAAGATATCCGTTACCAACACGGCTGAGCTTCAAAGTGCATTAGCCGCTAATTTCGATGCTACCGATGTTTTGATAATGGCAGCAGCAGTAAGCGATGCAAAGCCTGTTGCAACAGAAGGCAAAGTTAAGAAGAGTGATTACAAGAGCCTTGAATTGGTTGAAACACCTGATTTATTAGCTGAAATCTCCAAAAAGAAGGTTCATCAGGTGCTCGTTGGCTTTGCTGCAGAAGAGAATGCAAATCTCTTGCAAGAAGGTAAACGTAAATTAACCGCGAAAGGCTTAGATTTAATCTATGCCAACGATATTGCCGATGGTGCGATATTTGGCTCTGATAAGACCTCCGGATTCATAATTGATGAGAAGAATGTTGAAGAAATACCACCTATTTCCAAGGAATCGCTAGCGACACGTTTACTTGATAAGGTCGTTGAAAGGTTAAACTCTGCCAATGTCTAAACGCCTATTTACCAGTGAATCAGTAACCGAAGGTCATCCAGATAAAATCGCGGATCAGATCTCAGATGCAATTCTAGATTCGCTACTCTCACAAGATGCCAAGAGCCGTGTAGCGGTTGAAACTTTAATTACTACTGGCCAAGTGCATGTAGCCGGTGAAGTGACCACAAACGGATATGCAGACGTCAACACAATCGTTCGTGAAACTGTGCTTGGAATAGGTTACGACTCTTCTGATAAAGGTTTCGATGGAAACTCATGTGGTGTTTCAATTTCAATCGGCCAGCAATCACCTGATATCGCACAAGGTGTAGATGATGCATACGAAGAGCGCGTACAAGCTTCAAACGATCCTTTAGATCTTCAAGGTGCCGGCGATCAAGGTTTAATGTTTGGCTACGCTTGCAACGACACCAAAGAACTTATGCCGCTACCAATCTGGCTAGCACATGAATTGGCTCAGCAGTTAACAAAGGTGCGTAAATCAGGCGAACTCGGTTACTTACGTCCAGACGGCAAAACCCAAGTAACTATTGAATATGATGGCGATAAAGCAGTAGCGCTAGATACTGTTGTTATCTCAAGCCAACACCACGCAGATATTGATGTGGCTAAGAAGTTAACTCCAGAGGTTATCGAACAGGTAATTAATCCAGTTTTGGCAAAGATTGATCTACCAAAAGCGAACTTACGCACTCTTATCAATCCAACAGGTCGTTTCGTCGTTGGTGGTCCAATGGGAGATGCAGGACTTACTGGCCGAAAGATCATTGTTGATACATACGGTGGAATGGCTCGCCACGGTGGCGGAGCATTTAGCGGTAAAGATCCATCAAAAGTTGATCGTTCGGCAGCTTATGCAATGCGTTGGGTTGCAAAGAACGTAGTTGCCGCTGGGCTTGCAGAACGCTGCGAAGTTCAGATTGCATATGCAATTGGTAAAGCGCAACCAGTTGGTCTATTCGTTGAAACATTCGGTACTGAAAAGGTACCTGTTGTAAAGATCCAAGATGCAGTCCTTGAGGTATTTGATCTTCGTCCTGCTGCGATTGTTCGTGACCTAAACCTGTTGCGTCCAATCTATTCAAAGACCAGCGCTTACGGCCACTTCGGTCGCGAACTTCCAGAATTCACTTGGGAGAGCACTGATCGCGCAAGCAAGTTAGCCGCTAGCGTTAAATAACTTATGACAACGCCACTTAAATTGAAAAGTGAGCGGGTTGGCAAGGTAACTCTCACCGAAGATAGACCCTTTTTGTCGGTATTGGTTGACACTGGGGTCTTTCATCTCGATTACGAATTTGATTATTCGTTGCCCTCAAAATTTTCATTACAACCAGGTAATTGGGTTTCAGTCCCATTTCATGGGCGTAATTGTTTGGGTTTGATTGTTTCACGAAGTGCTAAAAGCGCGGTATCAAAGGCGCAACCAATCAATCGTGGCGTCAAAGGTCCATTTATTAGTACCGAACATTTGAAGTTATATAGATCTGTTGCTGAGCGTTGGGCATCACCAATTTTTGATGTGCTTCGTTTTGTTACAAAATACAAGGGGAGCGCGAGCGTTCTACCTATAGGAGCCGGTGAAGGAAAACGTCTCTATCTACAACTATCGCCCAACCAGAGTGAGGTCTCTGCAATCAAAGAGATTGCCATCAAAAGCGCAAAGAGTGGTTCTACTCTTGTAATTGCACCTGAAGCTAGGTTGGCAGCGCAACTAGAGAGCGCGGAATATGAAGTTGCGATGCGCGGCGCTATTTTGTCACCACATAAATATACAAATGTGATTGTTGTGCGAGAAGATTCCGAACATCACTTCGAAATCAAGAGCCCTGGCTTCAATACTCGAGATGTGGCGCTACTTCGAAATGAATATCTGAATGAGAATATTCTTTTTCTCGGATATTCACCATCGCTAGAAATGGCGCGATTAATAGAGAGTGGTTTTATAAGCTTTAAGAAGAGCTCCGGAAAAGTCACGGTGACCGCGAAACCTTCGCAACAAGGTGAGTTGATTCCAAGTTCGTTGATTAAGAACTTCAAAAACTACCTTGGCAAAGGTCCGATTTTGGTGATTGCGCCAAATAAGGGTTATGGCTTAGCTATCAGCTGCGCAGCCTGTAGAAATATCGCAAAATGTAGCTGCGGTGGTAAGTTAACTAAATTCTCCAAGAGCGCTCCACCGACCTGTGTAATCTGTGCGAGCATCTACCAAGATTGGCGCTGTTCGTACTGCCATAAGGAGAAGATTTATTTACTTGGTAGAGGAATTGAAAAGATTGCCGAAGATTTTGGTCGCGCTTTTCCTAATACCGAAATCCATATTGCAACTGCAGATAAAGAGATTGAAGGAGAAGTTAGTAAGCGTTCGATTGTTTTAGCAACCGTAGGAGCTGCTCCCAATCTAAATTACGCTGCAACGCTAGTACTAGAGGGCATCAATTTAGGGTCTGATATGCGAAGCGAAGAGCGATATCTATCAACGCTCTTTAGATATGCTGCTTCATCTGCCGGCAATTTAATGGTGGTCGAAAGGGACGAACATCCTGTTGTTAATTCACTAATTAAATGGAATCCCATTCCATATTTAAACAGGTTAATCAGTGATTTGGCAGAGGCGGATCTACCACCTTCAACTAGACATATCTTGTTAAAGAGTGAAGATGCAGAGCGTATCTACACTGGATTCTTGGCAGCGCTACGCGAAAATAGAATCCCTGCCAACTCTAAAATTCATAACCTTGGTAATGGAGTTATCTCGATCTTCTTCACTTTAAAGAGCGCCAAGACGATGCTCTCTTTTCTCTATGAGTTCCAGAAGCGACGTTCTATGAGTGGCAAGCCACTTGCTAAGGTGCGAATAGATCCATATCTACTCGGTTAGAATTGGCGCATGTCGATTCAGCCAATTCGTCTCTTCGGAGACCCAGTACTGACTTCGCCTGCCAAACCAGTTACCACCTTTGATAAAGAGCTACGCAAATTGGTCAAAGATTTAACTGAAACTATGCAAGATGCGCCAGGCGCAGGTCTTGCGGCACCGCAAATCGGGGTACCACTACGCGTATTTACCTGGGATGTTGACGATGAAGTTGGCCATTTAGTAAACCCGGTTTTGGATTTATCTGATGAACTTCAAGATGGGGAAGAAGGTTGCCTCTCTTTCCCGGAACTTCGATACAACACTCCACGCGCAATGCGAGCTGTCGCCAAGGGATTTAATATGTACGGAGATCCCGTGGTCATCGAAGGATCCGAATTCTTAGCAAGAGCTTTGCAACACGAAACGGACCATTTAGATGGAATTCTATTTATAGATCGTCTAAATGAAGAAGATCGTAAGGCAGCCATGAAAGAGATTCGAAACTCTGAATGGTTTGGACTAGCAGCATCAAATGGCCAGGAACCAATCATAAAAGTCTCTCCACATGGCACCTTTGGCAGAGGTAATTAATGAAGTTGGTAATCGCAGCTACTCCTAAGGTAGCGATTCCAACTATCTCTGAATTAAAGAAAACTCATCAAGTAACACTCGTAACTCAACCAGATCGTCCAGCTGGTCGCGGAAAGCAACTTCGTCAAAGTGAAATCGCAGATGCTTTTGAAGGAGTATTAAAACCTGAATCCGAATCGGAACTCGCCAACATACTCCAAGGCGCTGATCTCTTAATCACGATTGGTTATGGAAAGATTTTAAAAGCCGAGACTCTGGCTCTTCCAAAATTTGGTGGAATTAATCTCCATTTCTCATTGCTACCCAAGTGGCGTGGCGCGGCTCCAGTGCAGAGAGCTATCGAAGCCGGAGATAAAGTCTCTGGAGTCACAGTCTTTCAAATGGATTCAGGTATGGATACTGGACCAATCTGGGTACAACGCGAATTTCCTATCCCTTACGGATTCTCATCTCCGGAACTTTTCGATGCGTTATCAAATCTAGGTGTATCTGCAATCTTAGAAGCGATTTCGGCTATTGAAGGTGGCAGTAAGCCAGATGATCAAAATGGTGAGGCAACGATTGCCAAGAAGGTTTCTAAAGAAGAGTGCATCATTAATTGGAATTTGGATACACAGTCAATAGTCAGAAAAGTCAAAGCATTTGCTTTTAATCCTGGTGTCTCCACATCAATTCGCGGACAGCAGATAAAGATTGTTGATGTGCGTGAAGGCGTTGCAAAGTTGCAACCAGGAGAGGTAAGCAAAAGTGGGGAAGTTGGAACCGTAGATGGCTCGGTTAAATTATTGACTGTCATTCCTTCGGGTAAGCGTGCAATGTCAGCTTCGGATTGGTTAAATGGTTTCAAGCCAGAAGCTGGGGAGCGTTTTGAGTAAGAACTTTCGCAGAGTTACTGAAGATAAACCCCGTCAGATTGCTTTCGAAGTTTTAACCGACGTTATGCGCAATGGTGCGTATTCAAATCTGCTTCTGCCACAGAAGCTTTCAAATAGTGGGCTGGATCAACGTGATAAGGCTTTCACTACAGAGCTCTTGTACGGATCTATTCGGCAACTTGGCCGAAATGATTACATCGCTGCACAATTTAGTGATCGCCCTTGGAGCGAAGTTGATGCTGGAATTGTTGATGTTATCCGTATCGGCGCTTACCAACTATTTGATATGCGCGTCCCGACCCATGCCGCGGTTGATGCAACGGTAAATCTAGCTCGTAGAGTTATCGGTGAATCTAAAGCCTCCTTTGTTAACGCACTGATGCGTAAACTTTCTAGCAAATCTTTGGATGAACATCTAACTAAGGTGCAAGATGACAGCGTCTCTTCTCTTGCGATTCGATATAGCCATCCTGAATGGATTATTAATAGTTATCGCGATTTCATTTCGAATATTGATGAGCTAAAAGAGCTCTTACATTCCAATAACACCCCAGTAAAACCAACTTTGGTCACTTGGCCGGGAAAATCAGAGGTTGAAGAGTTTGAGGGAGAACCAGGAAAGTATTCACCTTACGCGGTTCATATCACCTCGACCCCACAAGAGATTGAAGCAATCCGTCAACGCCGCGCTGGAATACAAGATGAAGGTTCGCAAGTTCTGACAATCGCTTTTGCAAAAGCTGCAAGTGAAAACGAACCTTGGCTAGATCTCTGCGCTGGCCCTGGCGGTAAAGCTGCGCTACTTTCTTATCTTGCTAAAGATGTTTTCTATGCAAATGAAATTTCTGAAGCTCGTGCAGATTTAGTAAGGCAAGTGGTCAAAGCGGGAACTCAGGTCTTAGTTGGTGACGGCAGGGAGGTTGAATTGCCTGTTAAAGCAATTCTTGCAGATGTTCCGTGCACTGGATTAGGTGCGTTACGTAGACGACCAGAGGTACGTTGGCGTCGCAGTACCGATGATTTACGAGCACTCACTAAACTCCAATATGAATTGGCTGAGCATGCGATTTCGGTTCTTCCATCTGGTGGAATTTTCGGATACGCAACTTGTTCGCCTCATATGGCTGAAACTAGAGCGCAAGCTGCAACATTTGAGAAGAAGTTGCCTGTCGATAAAATCGATGTATCGCCATTTTTGCCAAGCAATTTAGAAGGCGGAGTTGCCAATGGTTATATGCAGCTCTGGCCACACCGACACGAGACCGACGCTATGTTCTTAGCGCTTTATCGGAAGCGATAATTAGCCAATGCGCGATATTCGTATCACTCCAAGTATTCTCAATGCAGATCTAAATAATCTAGATAATGAGATTGCTAAAATTTCTAAAGTGTCGGATCTGCTGCATCTAGATATTATGGATAATAAGTTTGTCCCAAACCTAACTTGGAACTTCGAAGCTGCTGAAGAGATTATTCGTAAGGCTCCACTGCCAGTTGATGCACATTTAATGATTGAAGATCCAGATATTCAGGCACCTAGATATGCAGAGGTTGGATGCAAGAGTGTAACTATTCATTATGAAGCGACCGCTAATGTTAAACAAACTTTGCAGAGTATTCGTAGGGCCGGAGCCAGGGCAGCACTTGCCTTAAAGCCAAAAACTGATTTCTCAGTACTACTTGAATATCGCGAATTGATAGACATGATTTTGATTATGACTGTAGAGCCTGGCTTTGGTGGACAGAAATTTATGGCAGATATGATGGACAAAGTCTCTAAATCGCGTAACTTCATTGGAGATGCAGATATCTGGTTGCAGGTAGATGGCGGCATCTCATTAGAGACCATTGAGGTAGCTCGTAATGCGGGAGCAGATACTTTTGTTGCCGGAAGTGCAGTATTTAAGGCGCCAGATCCTGCTGCCATGGTTCTGCAACTCAAAGAATTGGCAACGAAGTAAGTTAATTCAAAGTAAAATTATCAAGTGAAATCATTCGAACAATTGTGGTCAGAGCTGGGCGAAAAGCTCCAGAGCGCTGATCCAAACTCCGGTACCGTTTCATTGGTTAATTCCGGCGTTCATGCTATTGGTAAGAAGATTATGGAAGAAGCTGGAGAAGTCTGGATTGCAGCTGAATATCAGAGCGATCAAGAGCTAGCTTTAGAAATCTCACAACTACTTTATTATTTACAGGTTCTGGCAAAGGCGCGAGGAATCTCTTTAGAAGATATCTATAAGGAACTCTAATGAAGATCGCGGTGCCAAATAAAGGTTCTTTAGCTGATTCAAGTATTCAGATCCTCAAAGAGGCTGGTTATCGTCAACGCACAGATTCGCGCGATTTAGTTCTGGTAGATCCAGAAAACGGTGTTGAGTTCTACTATCTCCGCCCACGAGATATCGCACTTTATGTCGGTACTGGCGAGCTACAAGCCGGAATTACAGGTCGAGATTTATTGATTGATTCAGGAGCCAGCGCTGTAGAGGTTCTGCCCCTAGATTTTGGAGCTTCAACATTTAGATTTGCAGCTCCCGCTGGAAGTTCCTGGAAGATTTCAGATATCAGCGGCAAACGTGTTGCATCTGCCTATCCAGGACTTGTTGAAAATTACTTATCGAAAGCCGGTATCAGAGCAGAAATCGTCCGATTAGATGGCGCTGTCGAATCTTCGGTTCGTTTGGGAGTAGCAGATTTAATCGCCGATGTTGTCAGCACTGGAAATACTTTGCGCCAAGCAGGGTTAGAAATGTTTGGCGATCCGATCCTTAAGAGCGAGGCAGTTCTAATTAAACGTGCCGGAACAGCTACAGCACCTGAATTTGAAACTTTGCAAAGACGTCTATCGGGAGTCGTGATTGCTCGTCAATATGTACTTCTTGATTACGATATTCAAAAGAGCGCGCTTGAAAAAGCTTGCGCTTTAACACCTGGTCTTGAATCGCCAACGATTTCACCTCTAGCCAAAGAGGATTGGGCTGCGGTGCGAGCAATGGTGCTTCGTAAAGATACCAATCGCGTAATGGATGAACTTTGGGCGATTGGAGCACGTGGAATATTAGTTACCGATATTCACGCTTGTCGGCTATAAGTAATTTGAAATTTCCCGTAAATCGCGCTTTTTTATAACCACATCGGCAACATCGTTTAGTGCATCCTTTGCGCAGAATGCGATTCCGATATCAGCAGCTTTCAACATATCAATATCATTTGCACCATCGCCGATAGCGATAGTTTGGATCGGATTTAGCAGATCTTTGAGTTTCACCAAATAGGTTGCCTTTGCCTGACGGTCAATTATCTCGCCAACAACTTGGCCAGTTAACGTGCCCTCTTCAACGCCTAATGTATTTGCAAGATAGTTCTCTATCTTTAAAGACGCCATCAGGGGAGCAATTACTTTGGTGAAGCCGCCAGAAACCACAGCAACTGTATGTCCTTGACTCTGTAGTTCGGAGATAAGTTCGGAAGCGCCGTTAGTTAAGGTGATTTCCTCGCGCACCTCATCAATCACTGATTCTGGTAACCCCTTCAATAAGGAGACTCGCTCTTTAAGCGATGATTGGAAATCTAATTCACCTGCCATTGCGCGATCTGTAATATCTTTAACCTTGTTCTGAACCCCCGCATGAGCAGCGATTAGTTCAATAACTTCCTCATTGATTAAAGTTGAATCGACATCAAATAGGAAGAGCTTTGTCATCGATAATCTACGACCAAATCTACGTTTAGCTTTTCGGCGGCGGTGAGTAAATCCTTTTCAATTGCTTTTGCGTGGGCCTTATCGAGTGAGAAATGGATAGCCAAAAAGTAACGTTCGCGAATGTCCATACTCTGTTTATCTAGAATTTGGATTGTAAAAGGCGAAAGAGTTTCTAGAATCGCCGCTTCGATACCTGGTGCGCTCTCTCCAGTGACAAGAATCAAACCGGTGAAATTAGAGTTCATTTCGCAATTTTAGGGCATTTAGAGATTGCCCTAAGGTAATCTTGCCAACCTATGGCACATGTAGCATCCATCTCAAACGCCATTGTTGCGCGCTCGGGCAAAGATATTCTCGGTCCGGTCTCGTTCACTCTCTCTGAAGGTGAGCGTTGGGTAATCCTTGGCCCAAATGGCGCAGGAAAGTCCACGCTACTAAAGCTTCTTGCAACAGAGATTTTTCCAACTTCAGGAACGGTTGCGCTACTGGGCCATCAAATGGGAAAAGTGGATGTCTTTGAACTAAGAACTCGTATCGGTGTCTGCGGATCGATGAAACACGAACAGATTCCTGAAGATGAAACGGTTAAAGATGTCGTTTTAACTGCTGCTTACGCCGTACTTGGTCGTTGGAATGAAGTTTATGATTTATGGGACGAATCAAGAGCTTCGGCTCTTTTAACAACATTTGGTGTTCGCGAACTCGGTGATCGTTACTACGGAACTCTCAGCGACGGCGAACGCAAACGTGTGCAAATTGCACGCGCTTTAATGATCGATCCTGAACTCTTGTTGCTTGATGAACCAACCGCTGGGTTAGATATGGGCGGCAGAGAAGATCTGTTGACGCGATTTGCTAACTTCGCAACCGATGATCGCGCTCCTGTTACCGTGACTGTCACGCATCACATTGAAGAGATTCCAGCCGGAACAACACACGCACTTCTTTTAAAGGATGGCAAAGTTGCGGTAAGCGGTCCGATAAGCCAAGTCGTTACGAGTGAACATGTAAGTAATGTATTCGGTATCCCTATGGAAGTTTCCACATCGAATGGCCGCTTCTACGCACGCGCTAAGTAAGGTTCATCCTCATTGGTTGGAACTCTTTTCCGAGGATTTTGGTAAGGCAACAGAGTTACTCGATTCGCTAGATGGTTTCACCCCTACATATTCAGATGTCTTCAATGTTTTCGTAACACCGCCAGAAAAAGTTAAAGTGGTAATTGTTGGACAAGATCCATATCCAACTGCAGGGGATGCGATGGGACTTGCTTTCTCCGTTAACCGATCAGAGAAGCTACCAAAATCGCTTGCCAATATTTATGCAGAACTATTTGATGATTTGGGAATTAGGCGTAACTCTGGCGACCTGCGCGACTGGCAAGCTCAAGGTGTTTTCTTGATTAATAGAGTACTTACAACACCGATAGGCAATCCACTTGGCCATAAAGGAGTTGGATGGGAAGATTTTACAGAGAAGATAATTGCTCATCTGGGAAAAAGTGGAGTAGTTGGATTATTGATGGGAAAACCTGCGCAAGAGATGGCGAAATACTTTTCAAAGTTAGTATTGACGCCGCACCCAAGTCCACTTAGCTCGTATCGTGGATTCTTTGGTGCAAAACCATTCTCTGCAGTTAATGCGCTACTTGAAGTGCCTATTAAATGGTGAAAGGGCGCCCTCTTTCGAGAACGCCCTTTCGACTAACTATTTACTCTTAGCCAACCCAAGTATTAATAGGTGATGATAAGAAGTAGATCATAAATAGCGCACCGACAAGCAGTAGCAATGGATGAAGGTCCTTGCGACGGCCCTGTACTAAGCGAATAACTACGTGAGATACGAAGCCAGCGCCGATACCAACAGAGATGCTGTATGTAAATGGCATCAAGATAATGGTTAAGAATGCAGGAATCGCAATTCCAAGATCATTCCAATCAATATCCTTAACTTGAGTCATCATCAAGAAACCAACAATTACCAACGCTGGAGTAGCTGCTTCGTAAGGAATAACAGCTACAAGCGGTGATAGGAATGTGGTTAGCAAGAAGCAGATTCCAGTTACAACAGATGCAAGACCTGTACGCGCACCTTCGCCAACACCTGAAGCAGATTCGATGTATGAGGTATTTGAAGAGATACCAGATGCACCACCGGCTACAGCAGCGATTGAGTCGACTAGAAGAATCTTGTCGTTATTTGGAACGTTACCTTCTTTATCAATCAATCCTGCTTCGTGACCGATCGCGGTAACAGTACCGACAGTATCGAAGAAGTCAGATAGCAGAAGTGTGAAGACGAGCAAGATGGCAGAGATGGCTGAAATCTTGCTAAATGAACCTAATAGATTGAAGTGGCCAAGTAGTGAGAAATCAGGTGTGGCAACAACCTTTTCTGGAAGCGCAGGAACATTTAAGCCCCAACCTTTTGGATTTACCTTATCTGGTGCCACGAAATTTGGACCGATTTTAAAAGCCTTCTCGATGACAATTGCAAGAACTGTTGCGCCGACAATTCCGATAAGTAGCGCACCCTTTGTCTTCTTAACCATCAAAGCGATGATTAGGAGTAATCCAACGGTAAAGACCACGATCGGCCATCCCACAAGGTTGCCACCGTCGCCAAGTTGTACTGGAACTGGGCCAGTAGCAGTGCGACGAACAAATCCTGAATCAACTAGTCCGATCAGAGCGATAAATAGACCGATACCTACTGAGATTGCATATTTCAATTGCTGCGGAACAGCCTTAAATACTGCTTGGCGGAATCCAGTTAGAACTAGAACGGTGATGATTAAACCTTCCAAGACCACAAGACCCATTGCATCTGCCCAAGTCATCTTTGTTGCGATGCCATAAGCAACGAAACTATTTAGACCTAAACCTGTTGCAAGAGCTAATGGGAAATTTCCGATTACACCCATCAGAATTGTTAGAACGCCTGCGACTAGAGCTGTAGCAGCTGCAATCAACGGCAAGTTAGGGGCGTCGCCGCCACCTAAGAATTTTCCTTCGCCATCCTTTACGAAGCCAAGGATTAGCGGATTTAGAGCGACGATATATGCCATTGTGAAGAAGGTGACCAAGCCACCACGAACTTCACGACCGACAGTTGAGCCGCGCTCTGAAATTTTAAATAGATTTTCGAGCATTCTCTTCCTTTACTGTTTTTTTAACGGGGTGTTTTCGACCCGCGGGGAAGGCTGAGAGAAACCCTAGTTGTTACTTAGAGGTAAATCGGGATACGACACCTAGACCAATCGCGACAGATTGGCCGATAAATAGGGCAAATATTGCGGTTCCGAGGCCGATGCGACCACCAAGCAACCATCCACCAATAAAAGCGCATGATTCGATAGCTAATCGAATACGACCGACACGTACCCCAGTCAAATTATGTAGAGAGGTCATAAGTCCATCACGAGGACCTGGCCCAAGGCCGCAAGTTATATAAAGAGCTGACCCAATCCCAACTAACGCGACCCCTAAGAAGTCATAAAGAATTCCGATCGCATAATTACTTGCCTCTGGAAAATTTGAGACGCCAAATTGAATTGCAATTGCAATAACCACAATATTCGAAAGAGTTCCGAATCCAGGTTTCTCACCAAGTGGCCACCAAAAGAAAAGTACAACGGCAGAGATTAAGAATGTGGCAGTTCCCATATTGATACCGGTTTTAAAAGAGAGACCTTGCGCAAGAACTGACCATGGTGCATTACCTGTTAGAGAGTTGACGATTAACGCATCTCCGAAACCAAAGATTGTTAAACCAAAAATCAAAATTGCGACTCGTTTTGGAGCTAAATCCCAACGTCCGGTACCAGTCCAAGGGGTATTTGGAATAGTTCGATGAGGGCGTAGGAAAGCAATTAGCCAAGACATTTGGGAACTCTATCAGTTACCCTTATCTATATGTTTCCAGGAATTGGCACCGTTTTAAATATTGCAACAATTCTAATTGGATCTGTAATCGGTATCTTTATAGGCGAGCGATTAAAAGATAAGACTCGAATCTTAATTACCGATGTATTGGGCATGGTGACGATGCTTGGCGCCGCCGCTGCCATTATTCCGCTATTTAAGGATCAATACACAACGATGATTCCAAAGGGCTGGGCGACGATGCCAGTTTTAATCGCCCTTTTAGCCGGTGGCATTATCGGTTCAGCTTTAAACCTAGAGGAACGCGTAGAACACTTTGGCGAATTTTTACGGAAGAAATTTAAGTCCGAAGAGGGCTCTTTTGTCGAGGGTTTTCTCGATGCCTCACTTCTTTTTGCCATCGGACCACTAGCGATCCTTGGCTCAATCAGCGATGGCATGGGTAATGGAATTGATCAGTTAACGTTGAAATCTGTTCTAGATGGATTTGCCTCTATGGCATTTGCATCGAGTTTGGGTTGGGGGGTTGCCGCTTCGGCGATAGCAGTCGGTGCATACCAAGGGCTATGGACTGTAATGGGACTCTTCCTTGGTAACGTGATGGCCGATTATCAAGTTGATGCAATGACAATTACCGGTGGAATCTTGCTTCTTGCAATTGGATTAAGACTCTTGAAGATCAAAAATATTCCGGTAGGCAATCTGCTACCAGCTCTATTCCTGGCTCCAATTCTCGCCTTACTCTTTAATAGTTTTATGCAATAGTGCTGGTATCAATCACGAATCGATACTTAACATCACTTGCGACTGTTCGTTCATAAGCTTTATCTACATAATCAGCTTTGACTAATTCAATATCACTTACGATGTTATGTTCTCCAGCAAAATTGAGCATCTCTTGCAGCTCAACCATTCCACCAATCATCGAACCGGTTAGGGATTTACGCCCATCTAGCAGCGCTCCTGCGTTTACTGAATAAGGACCATCTGGAAGACCAATGACTACCAAGGTGCCATCTATTTTGAGCGCACCTAAATAGGCATTGATATCAATCATCGCTGAAACCGTATTTAGAATTAGATCAAATCTACGAGCAAGTGGTTTGAGATCTTCTTTTTCTTTGATTACCACAAAATCGGTAGCGCCCATACGAAGTGCATCTTCTCGTTTATTCGCACTATGTGAGAGAACAGTTACTTCGGCACCAAGGGCAGCAGCGAACTTAACACCCATATGTCCAAGGCCGCCAAGTCCCATTACCGCAACCTTCATACCAGGACCGACTTTGAAATGTTTAATAGGAGAGTAGAGCGTGATGCCTGCACAAAGAAGCGGTGCAACTCCAGCCATATCTAAATTCTCCGGAATCGTAACTGCGTAATCTTCGTCAATTACAAAACCAGTTGAATAACCACCAAATGCAATGGTCTTTCCATCGCGTTCATATCCGTTGTAAGTTCCGGTCATTCCTTCATCACAATATTGCTGAAGACCTGATTTGCAAGGTTCGCATTTACGGCATGAGTCGATAAATACGCCCACACCGATTCGATCACCTACTTTAAATTTACTAACTGCGTTTCCAATTTCTGAAACGATTCCAACAATTTCATGCCCTGGAACCATCGGAAATAAGGAAGGGCCCCATTCCTCACGAACTTGGTGAATATCAGAGTGACAGATACCAGCGTGGGTGACTTTAAACGCAACATCATTGGGACCAAGGGCACGTCGCTCGAATTCAAAAATTTCAAGTGGTGCACCAGCGCTATGAGCAGCTAGACCTTTTACCTTCATTGGAAGCTTCCTTTATCTAATTAATCTTGAAAGGGGAGAGTTGGTGTTGATGTATGGGTAGCTTGCGATGCGCGAGCGTTGATTTTGCGCATATGGTGGCGACGGCAGAGAACTTCATAAGAGATTTCATCCTTAGAATTGGTATCGCCGACCACAACTTGTTCACCTTCAGTAACCATGGCGCCATTTATGACGCGAGCATTATGGGTTGCGGGTTCTCCGCACCAGCAGAGCGCACGTACTTGCAGAGTTTCGACGCGATCTGCCAATTCAACTAGCCTCTGCGAACCTGGAAAGAGCTTGGTTCGAAAATCTGCCAAGATTCCAAATGCATATACATCGATTCCTAAACCATCCACAATCATCGCAAGCTCTTCAATTTGACGTTCGGTATAGAACTGCGCTTCATCACAAATGATGAAATCGATTCTTTCGCCAAGGGACATTCGTTCTATTGTTAAACGATGGATATTTAAATCAGTATCAACTTCGATAGCGCTCTTCTGAAGTCCTAAGCGAGACGAGATTAGTCCTTCTCCTGCGCGATCTCGATTTGTGAAGATCAAACCATTTCGACCACGAGTCTCGTGATTGTGAGCAGTTTGCAACGCCAACGTGGACTTTCCGGAATCCATCGTTCCGCAGTAGTAAACCAGCTCAGCCATGGCGTTATCCTGCCACGAGCGAATCGAGTTTCGCTCCCAAGGCGCCAGCTAAATGTTCTGCCATCGCAACTGTTATGTGGGTCTGGTCACGATATGCCAGCAAACCATCGACTATTGCTGGACACTTAGTTGAACAGAGCAGTGGAATCGGATCAAAGATGTTCTCTGATTTATATGGAATTTTAGTCGGCACTGGAGTGTCACAATTCTTTCCAGAAGAAAGACAGATAGGTATGTCGCGGTTCGGCCAAGGTGTATCTCGAATTAAGAGATATTTAAATTGATAATTATCTGCAGCTAAATATGCCGATATTGGAACTTTATAGTGTTCGAAATTTCCTAATACGACCAACTGAGGGTTAATTCTATTTATCTCTGCTAGCGCTTCATTACGATAGTTCTCGCAATTTGCCGCTTTAAATCCACCGTTATCTACCACCGGAATTCTTAGAGCTGGGCAGCTCGATTTGGTGAAGGTGTATAACTTAAATCCGCGATCCTTTGCCCAAATCTCAAGAGCTGGAAACCATTGCGCTGCATGTGAATCACCCAACAGGACCACAGAACGTTCCGCGTTTTTATCACCAAAGATGCAATCTTTTCGGATATGCGAACCGGCATACCCTTGGTGGCAGCCATTTGCATAGATACTTGGCTTGGCTAATGAGTAATTTGTCTGGGTAGAACTTTTATTAATTGCATACGCGGTACCGGTTAGTAAGAGACCGCCAGAAATGGCACCAATTAATACAGTTCTAGTTGATAACTTCATTTGGCGTATTGGATTTTCCACCAAGTGGTAACTAAGAGCAGAGAGCCCAATACACACCAGCAACGATAAAGCTTTCTCTTTATCACCTAATTCTCGCTGCAGATAAAGTGGCGGAATTGTCAGTAGTGGCCAATGCCAAAGATAGATCGAGTAACTCCAGTCGCCAATCTTTAATGCAATTGGGTTACTAAGAAGAATATTTCTCTTTAATGAAATTAGCACAGCGGCAGCACCAAAAATCGGCAGAAGCGCTGGTAACGCCGGGAAGGGAGTCTGCGAGTTAAAAATCAAACTAGCTAAAATGATTGCGACAATACCTGGCCAGATCAATTTTGCACGTATCGGATATAGAACAAGCAGCGCACCAAGACCTAATTCAAACGCTCTAGTAGGCAGAGAATAGAAAGCGAAAATTGGGGCGCTCTTCACTAACACTAGGGAAAGTACGAAACTCCCTATGGTTACTATGAGAACAAATATCTTCCGAAATTTACCGGCGAGGATAATTAGCAAAGGCCAGAAGAGATAGAACTGTTCTTCAACTGCAAGAGACCAATAATGGATTAACGGTGATGGAGTAGCACCCAAATTTTGATAATCGTTCTGCCAATGTGCATAAAGATAATTCGATACGTACCAAGTACTTGCCGCAAGATCCTTAGAGAACTGAGCTCTTGCACCACTCGGAGCAAAGAGCCAGAAAGCTATAGCGGTTGCAAATAAAACTAAAAAGGCAACCGGAAGTAACCGTTTAGCGCGTCGAGTATAGAAATTTCTAAAGGTGAAGGCAGGATCGTTGATAATCAGCGAGGTGATTAGATATCCAGAGATTACGTAGAAAACGTCTACGCCAATATAGCCGCCAGGAAGCCAATCAGCATGGAAGAGAAGTACTAAGCCAACAGCTAGAGCTCGAAGGCCTTGTATCTCAGGAGAGCGAACCACTTAAGACTTTAGACGATAAAGATCGCGTGAATCTCTAGATTTGGAAACTCTGCATGTAATTTTTCACGCCCACCAAGTGCGGCAATCTCGAGCAGAACACCAACACTAGTTACCTTGGCACCAGTAGCGTGTATCAATTTGATCGCAGCTGCAAGAGTGCCGCCGGTTGCGAGAACATCATCAACTAGAAGAACGGTATCGCCAGCTTGTGCTGCATCTTTATGAATTTCAATTACATCAGTGCCGTATTCGAGTCCGTACTCTTGGCGATGCACATCGTGCGGCAATTTGCCAGCCTTACGAATTGGTATCACTCCGCGCTTACTCTGAACGCCAATCGCAGCGGCAAAGAAGAAACCACGCGCTTCGATACCTGCAATAAATTTAGCGCTCTTATCTTCGGCGCTCATCAACTCTGCAACAGACGTCAAAGCTTGGCCATCACGAAGTAGCGGGGTAATGTCACGGAAGAGCACGCCCGGAGATGGATAATCTGGAATGTCGCGGATTAAGGAACGTAGCTCTTCTTTATTCATGGCGTCACCTTATAACGACCATATAGCTATCAGATTTAACTAGAGCGTAAGTGTCCGAAAGGGGACTTGAACCCCTAAGGCCTTGCGGCCACAAGCACCTCAAGCTTGCGCGTCTACCAATTTCGCCACCCGGACTGATGTGAGGTGAATCTTAACTGACAATTTAACTGACATTAAAATCACCAGTTAAAGAGGACAAAAAAGCTAAAAACGGGAGAGAATCGCCATATGAATAGCGCAATTACTGAAGATGCAATCCGCATCTGCCAAGACTTAATTCGTATCCCGAGTGTTAATTACGGAGAAGGTAAGGGCGATGAGCGTGCCGTTGCTGAATATGTAGTTGCTTCCCTTGCTGAAGTTGGAATCGAAGGAAAGATTTACGAATCTGCACCAAATCGATGCAACGTTATTGCCAATATTGAAGGTACCGACCAAAGTCGACCAGGACTTGTTCTACATGGACATATTGATGTGGTCCCCGCTGCAGCCGAAGAGTGGCAAGTTGATCCATTTAGCGCTGAAATTAAAGATGGCGCAATCTGGGGTCGCGGTGCGGTGGATATGAAAAATGTCGACGCGATGATCTTAGCGATTGTCCGTCATTGGGCTCGCAATGGAATCAAACCTCCACGAAATATCGTCTTAGCATTCTTTGCTGATGAAGAGGCGGGATCAACTTACGGATCAAGATGGATGGCTAAAGAACATCCTGAAGTTTTCGCTGGTTGTAACCAAGCAGTTTCCGAAGTTGGTGGATTCTCAGTAACGCTCTCAAATGGAAAGCGCCTTTATATGATTGAAGCGGCGCAGAAGGGAATCCATTGGGTCAAATTGACAGCGCATGGACAGGCAGGACATGGTTCTTTTATCAATAATCAGAATCCAGTAACAGCGCTAACAAATGCAGTTGCAAAACTGGGTAATCATGAGTGGCCACAAACTTATACCAGCGCAGTCAAAGAACTTTTTACCGCGATTGCAGATGCGCTTGGTCGCCCACTTGGTGATGATTATCGTGAATTTTTGGTAGAGATTCCATCTGTTGCAAGAATGATCGCGGCAACGCTTCAGAACACTGCCAATCCAACAATGTTAGATGCAGGCTATAAAGCAAATGTCATCCCAAAAGAGGCGAGCGCAGTAATTGATGGTCGCTTCTTGCCAGGGCATGAGGATGCACTTAATCGCACTATTGCAGAGATTGTTGGTCCTGAGATTAAAATCGAGACAGTTACACATGACATCGCACTCGAGGTGCCCTTTGAAGGACCACTTGTAGATGCAATGAAAGCTGCGATCTTGAAATTAGATCCAGAAGGTATTCCTGTTCCTTATCTAATGAGCGGCGGAACAGATAACAAAGCGCTAAGTGAACTTGGGATTGTTGGTTATGGATTCTCACCGCTTCGCTTACCAGCAGATTTAGATTTTATGGCGCTATTTCATGGAGTAGATGAACGGATCCCACTTGAATCTCTAGATTTTGGCGTGAAAGCTTTAGAAGATTTTCTGCTTAACTGCTAACTTGATCTAACGCTTCGCGCACCACGCCAGGTAGTGAAATCTCTTCACTTCGTAATATTCCTCGTAGCTGCGCACCAGTTCTAGCTCCAACGATTGCGCTGGTTACGCCTACTGCATCACGTACCCAAGCAAGGGCGACTTCAAGTGGAGAATATCCAAGACCGTCGGCTGCAACTTGAACCGCTTCTACTATTCGCTGCGAACGTTCATCTAAGTATGGTTCGACGAATCCTGCGAAGTGAGGACTTGCTCCTCTGGAGTCAGATGGGACGCCATTACGATATTTTCCGGTTAATACTCCACGCCCTAATGGTGACCAAGCGAGTAGGCCAACATTTAGTTCAGTAACGCAAGGCAGGATTTCATTTTCAATTTCGCGATTTAATAATGAATATTCATTTTGAGTTGTCGCTATAGGAGCTCTTAACTCTTGTTTAGTAATTGCGCGAGCAGTCTGCCATCCAGAGTAGTTACTAATTCCAACATAACGAGCACGGCCAGTTTGATATGCCGTTTCAAGCGCTGCCAAGGTGTCATCTAATGGAGTGTTCTCATCCCATGTATGAACCTGCCAAAGATCAACGTAATCTGTGCCGAGGCGTTTAAGAGAGGCATCTAACTCTGATAGCAGTGCGCCTCGTGAAGTGTTTACCGTACGAACACCATCAATAAAGACGATGCCACCCTTTGTGGCAATCACAACCTCTTCGCGCTTGAAGAGCGAACCGATTAGACCTCCGATAACTTTTTCAGAATCTCCAGCGCCATAAACCGCTGCCGTATCTAGGAAATTACCACCTGCATCTAGAAATGCTCGCGCTTGATCGGCAGCTTCATGTTCGTCAGTATCACGACCCCAGGTCATTGTGCCTAGGCCAAGGCGGGAGATATTTAAACCCGTTGCGCCAGCCTTCCGTAACTCCATAGCGCGACCTTAAGCGCTCTCTCCTAAATTGCATTAATCTTTCACTCTCATGTCTCGAATTTTCTTGTTGCGTCACGCACATTCAGTAGCAAATGCCAAGGGAATCCTGGCAGGTCGGCTTCCAAATATGCCGCTCTCCAAGGTCGGCATCGAACAACGTGCAAAATTGAATGTGCGATTAGCTGGTGCAAAGTTTGATCAAATTATTTCGAGCCCGATTCAGCGTTGCTTAGAGACCATCGCGGAATTCAAAACTGATCCAGAAATATACGATGAATTCCAGGAAGTTCATTACGGAGACTGGAGCGGAAAGAAGACTTCTTCATTGGCCCGAAATAAGGCATGGCAAGAGATCCATAAGAATCCCGCTTCGGTTCGATTCCCGAATGGCGAAACCCTGCCAGAGGTACAGACAAGAGCCTTACTTGGAATGGATCTACATCTAAGAAAGAACGCTAAGAATATTTTAATTGCAACTCATGCTGATGTTGTAAAAGTCCTGGTACTTCACGCACTAGGAACGCATCTAAATAATATTGATAAATTGCATATTGATAATGCAAGTATTTCGATTCTTGAACGAGATAAGAACGGGATACGCGTTATCCGCGTAAATGATAATTCCTCGAATATTGCAGAGCTACTGGCATGAGTCGAGCGCGTAAATTAGATCCAGTCTCCAGTTTCATTGTCGGAACCATTGGAAATCCAGGTGAACGAGAATTTTATTTACAGGCCAAATTTCATGGTGGTATCCATAGCTTTGCGGTAGATAAAGGCCAGGTCGCAGCTCTGGCTGATCGAATGGCTATGCTGATTGGCGAATTGAAATCCGCTGACTATCGCTTCGAAAACGTGATTGCAGTTCCATTAGAAGTTCCGTTAATTCCCGAATTCCAAGTAGGTGTTATCGGCATTATCTGGTTAGGGGAGAGCGAACAGGTGGCTCTAGATATCCAAGAGCTTACTGAGGGCGATAATGATTTAGTTCCCGATGACGAAGATGGACCAGCGCTCTTTAGACTTTTGATGTCGCCGGATATTGCAAATAATTTCGTGACTCAAGCCAGGAAAGTAGTTGCCGCTGGGCGTGCGCCGTGTCCGTTCTGTGGCCTACCAATAAATAAGGATGGACATCTCTGTCCACGGGCTAATGGTTACCGTAGATAAATTTAAAGATACTCCTATAGAAGTTGTCGGGCGACTTGTCGATGCCTCGAATGCTTCACTTTTTTGCAAAGTTGGAGATGTTAATGCAATCTACAAACCGATTGCAGGTGAACGTCCACTCTGGGATTTTCCGACTGGAAACTTGGCCTCACGTGAGGTCGCAGCTTTCTTAGTAAGTGAAGCGCTCTCTCTAAATTGCGTACCTTTAACGATTCTTAGAGATGGACCATACGGCGAAGGTTCTGTTCAATTATGGATCGACGACACTGAAGAGGTAGGTGAGCGCTACGTTGAAAGATCTGAGGGGCTTAGAAAGATTGCGCTACTTGATGCAGTAATCAATAACACCGACCGGAAAATCGGACATCTTTTATTTAAAGGTGAGCAAATCTTCGGTTGTGATCATGGAGTTACCTTCCACGAGGAGTACAAGCTAAGAACTGTACTTTGGCAGTTTGCCGATCTTCCCTTAACAGATTCGGAAATGGAAGTGCTAAAGAGTTTTGAATTGGATCTCTCTCACCTGATTTCTGAAAGTGAGATTGAAGCGCTACATCTAAGAATTGCAAAACTCTTGCAAGAGCAGCGTTTTCCGTTACCGCCTACCGATTGGCCTGCGATTCCTTGGCCACCTTTCTAATAGACTCTATTCATGCATAGTTGGCCTTCAGTACCTTTCCCGCAGATACCAAAGGCGAGTAAAGCGCTCCAAATCTACTCGACCGCAGCCCAACAAATAGTTGAACTTCCAGTCAAAGATAAATACCAGATGTATGTCTGCGGAATCACGCCATACGATGCAACGCATTTAGGTCATGCAGCAACATATTTAACTTTCGATTTAATCCACCGATATTGGCGAGCATTGGGTGCAGAGGTCAATTACATTCAAAACATTACAGATATTGATGACCCACTTCTAGAACGTGCAAATCGTGATGGCGTCGATTGGAAAGAGCTAGCGCATTCTCAAATAGACCTCTTTAGGTCAGATATGGAGTTGCTGCGCGTACTTCCGCCCTCACATTATGAGGGAGCAGTCGACGCAATCCCTGATGTGGTAAATGCAATTGAAATATTAAGCAATAAAGGCGCTGTATACGATGTTGATGCAGATAAATACTTTGAAGTTCATAAAGACCAAAACTTTGGAAGCGAATCGCATATGTCAGAAAGTGAGATGCTTGAAATATTCGCTGAACGTGGGGGAGATCCAAAGCGAGCCGGTAAAAAGAGCCCTTTAGATCCACTTCTTTGGTTGGCACATCGCGATGGAGAGCCTGCATGGCCATCGCTTTATGGAGAAGGTCGCCCTGGTTGGCATATTGAATGCGCAGCAATCGCGCTCAAATTTGCCGACCCGAGTGGTGAATTTATAATCGATATTCAAGGTGGTGGAAAAGATTTGATTTTTCCGCACCATGAGATGTCAGCTTCGCAGGTAAAACTCTTAACTGGCAAAAACTTCGCCCGAGCATATGTGCATGCTGCACTTATTGGTTTAGATGGCGAGAAGATGAGTAAATCTCGCGGAAATCTAGTTTTTGTTTCGAAATTGATTAGCGAGGGCGTCAACCCAATGGCAATTCGTTGGGCTCTTTTGAAGCGACCTTATGGCCAGGAATATATGTGGCTACGCACTGAAACTTCAACTGCACAATTCGAGATTGATGAGCTTGTTAAAAAACTAAGAAGCGACGCAATTCCACCAACTGCTGAATTGGTAGAAGAAATCTATAGTCTTATTGCTGAAGATTTAAAGAGTGCTGAAGCGATTGCATCTATCAATAAGTGGGTAGCAAGTGAAGGCACCGGTGGGGATGCAACACAGCTTCGTGCGGTAATTGATGGGCTATTGGGTATCGCCCTGCCTGCGTAAAAATCTTTCAAATTCTTTTGCGATATCTTCGCCGGTAGTTTCTTCGAAATCACTATCGTCTTTATCAGCCTCAAGTTGCTTTACATACTCGCTGATTTCAGAATCTTCTTCTGCCAATTGGGTAACTGCAATTTCCCATGCTTTAGCCGCTTCGGGTAAATCTCCAGCTGGAATAGTGATATCAAAGTAACTATCTAACTCTTCGATTAGCGCGAGAGTTGCTTTTGGTGATGGGGATCCTGAAGCATAGTGAGGTAGCGCCGCCCATAAAGAGAAGGCATCTATCTCTCGTTTCTGGCAGATATCCTGGATGATTCCAAGAATGCCTGTTGGTCCTTCGTAGCGGCTTACTTCAAACCCAAACCGTTTCGCAAGTTCTGGATTTGAACTTGTTCCGGTAACTGTAATTGGTCGGGTGTGGGGCGCATCGGCAAGAAGTGCGCCTAAAGTAATTACGAGTCTTACATCTAGATCTTCAAATAAATCTAATAGCTCATTGGTAAATCTCTGCCACTTGAAAGAAGGTTCTGGACCGCGAACAACAACTAGGTCGAATGGCAGGTGTGGAGTAAAGAGCGCGTAAACATTTGTATTTGGCCAATTGATTCGACGAATTAGAGAGTTATCTACAAATACCATCGGTCTTATCTGCTGATAGTCGTAATACTCTTCAGAATTACTTTCAGCTATTAGATTCTCTTGAACTCCCCAACAATTCATCAAATGAGAAATCGCACCAGATGCCGCTTCACCTGCATCGTTCCAACCATTAAATGCGATAACCGCCACAGGGTCTCGCAATTGCGGTATCTGATGAATCTGCATAAGAACACCTTACGGTAACCTTTCACGCGTGGCGAGTAAATTCTTCGATGCAGTCCTATTTGATATGGATGGATTAACTATCAACTCAGAGCCACAATGGCTTGAGGCTGAAATCGAATTAACCGCACCCTTTGGATACCAATGGACTCTCGAAGATCAGGCCTTCTGTTTGGGAGGACCGCTCTCCAAATTGGGTCAGTACATGTCGGATTTAACCGATGGCGCCGAGAGCGGTGATTTCTTTCATCAAGGCATCATCAATTTAATGGCAAAGAAGGTTGGAGAGCACGCCGATTTCATGCCAGGGGCAAAGGACTTAATTCAGAATTTAAACCTTGCTGGTATTCCTTTAGCTTTAGTCTCCGCGAGTCCCAGAATCATTGTCGATGCAGCTCTTTCGCATGTCCAACCAATTCCATTTAAGACCACCATTTCATCGGATGATGTAAAAGTTACGAAACCTGATCCTGAAGGGTATTTAAAGGCTGCGCATTTTCTAGAGGTCGATATTCGTAATTGTCTAATACTTGAAGATTCAGCAACTGGAGTAGCAGCTGCCAGAGCAAGCGGCGCTCGAGTGATTGCAGTTCCTCATTTGGTGAAGATAGAAGCAGATTCTCAAACAAAAGTTATCCACTCTCTCGAAGAACTATCTGTGGATGTATTGCGGGAGTTTTACCTCAATTGGTAAATGCCGGACAGATATTTTTAAAGCTACACCAATCGCATAATCGGCTCTTCTGGGTTGGCCAGTAATCCTTTTCAATAGAAATTTTGATCTCTTTGCCAACCTGTAACGCCTTCTTTTCGGCGCTTAGAAGTTCGGACTCGGTTGGCGAACTCTTTAATATTTGTTGATCACCTAGATAGAGAAGTTGTAAGAGCTTAGGAATTTCACCATGAATTCGATACCAAAGCAGCCCATAGAAACGTAATTGAAAGAGCGCCTTCTCTTCGTATCCTGCACGAGGCGATTTGCCGGTCTTGTAATCAACAATTCGTACCTCACCAGTTGGTGCGATATCGATTCTATCTACGTAGCCATGTAGAAGAAGTTGGTCCTCTTCATCAAGTTCAAGATGCTCTTCAAAGTGAGTTGGTTCGAAACTCTGTGGATTCTCGATTGAGAAGTAGTTTTCAAGCAGGGCCGCTACGCGATCTAGCCACTCTTTCTCATCGGTAACTGCGGCGGCAAGCTCCTCGTTTGCGCTCTTCTGTTCGTTCCAGTGATGTGGTGCTCGATAGATCGCATTTTCAAGAGTGCGATCAGCTATGGGTTGAGCGAGGAGTTCTTCTAAAATCGTATGAACCAAAGTTCCACGAGCTGCGTCTAAACTGATTGGTTCAGGTAATTTCTGGATAACTCGATAGTTATACAACTGTGGGCACTGTTGATATTCACTAATTCGGCTAGGGGAGAGTCTTATCGCATCCATCTTGGGTATAAACATAGAGCAAGGCGGTGACGCTCTAAGATAGGCGCGTGGCTAATAAGAGTGGATTTTTCGCAAGCGGTGACCGAATTCAATTGACTGACAATAAAGGTCGCCAATATTCATTTAACATCACGCCAGGCAGAGAATTTCATACCCACCAAGGTTTTATTAAGCACGACGACATTATTGGTCTTCCCGAGGGAAGTGTTATTAGCATCAATTCCACAACGGGCGTAGCTCAGAAATTTATGGCTTTTAAGCCGCTATTAACTGATTACGTTTTAACAATGCCACGTAGCGCAACGATTGTCTATCCAAAAGATTCAGCTTTAATAGTTGGATTTGCTGATATCTTTCCTGGCGCCCGAGTATTAGAAGCTGGCGTAGGAAGTGGCGCACTTACTCTTTCATTACTACGCGCAGTTGGCCCAACTGGAATGGTTCATTCAGTTGAAAGACGTGAAGAATTTGCCGCAAATGCAAAGTCAAATGTCGAACATTATTTCAATGGAGTTCCTGAAAATTGGAAGCTGACTTTAGGTAGTTTGGAAGAACAAGAGCTCACCGAAGAATATGACCGAGTTATTCTCGATATGTTGATGCCTTGGGAATGCGTAGATATCGCAGCAAAAGTTCTAGTTCCTGGTGGCGTATATATGGCATATGTTGCTACGACCACTCAATTATCAAACGTTGCGGAGGCACTTAAAAAGGATGGTCGATTTACCGAACCAGAGAGTTTCGAATCGTTGGTACGTCCTTGGCATCACGATGGATTAGCAGTTCGTCCTGAACATCGAATGATTGGCCATACTGGATTTTTGATCTTCGCTCGTCGAATTGCGCCAGGTACTGAATTACTTCCACGTCGTCGCCGTCCTTCAAAGGGTGCATATGGCATCTCCGAAGAATGAAAGATTAGTTAATTTAACAATCGCCTTACTTGCCACAAAGAAGTACTTAACAAAGGCGCAGATTTTCAAAGCAGTAGCAGGCTATGAAGGTTCTGCTGAAGCAACTGATCGCATGTTCGAACGCGATAAAGAAGAGTTACGGGCGCTCGGTATTCAAATCGAAATGAAGAGTATTGACCCGCTCTTTGAAGATGAGATTGGTTATCGAATCCTGCCAGAACGATATCGTTTCGATTTAGGAGAGTTAACCTCCGAAGAGGTTGCTGTTTTGGCCCTTGCCGCTGAGGCTTGGAAAGAGAGCGCGCTAAAGGATTTGGCGCTCACCACATCTGTGCGTTTGGAGTCCTTGGGTATCAATGCCGATTTCTCCGAAATCAATATTGTGCCAACAATCGCAAACGTTCCTGATAATTTCTCCGAGATACTAGAGGCGATCGAGGCAAGCAAAATTATTGAAATTCTCTATCTAAATGCAGACGACAAAGCCGAAAGCAAAAAGATTGCACCTCTTGGCCTCTATTCACAGAAGCAACGTTGGTATTTATATGCGATAGACACAGCTAAGAATGAGGAACGTAGTTATCGCTTAGATCGCTTTACAGGAGCGATAAAGAGAACCAATAAAGGCTTTACTAAAGAAGCATTCAAATTGCCAACAACCCATTTTCCCTCGGTTGAGGTTTTACTAGAAATTCGCAGAGATGCAGCACCTAACCTCTTCTTGGGTTCTGAAGTGATTTCAGAGAATAGTGATTGGGTGCAGATTAAGCGCACCTTCTCCTCAGAGAATGAGGCAATTGCCGAAATTCTAAGACATTCGACCAATGTCAAGGTTTTACAACCAGTATCAATCGTAAGTGCAGTAACTAAGGCGCTCTCTGAGTTGGTGAAGCTTCATGGCTAATATGCGTCTGGCTCGACTAATTGATTTAGTGCCTTACATAACTAAGCACCAAGGGGTAGCAATAGCGGAGTTGGCCAAGAAATTTGGAACCACGGTTACTGAGATTGAGAACGACCTCTGGTTGCTTTATTGCTGCGGTCTTCCAGGTCAGACTCCGCTTGAACTTATGGAATTTCAATTTGAAGATGGCTTCGTTACGGTCCGTAATGCAGATGAATTAAAAGTTCCTCGCTCGCTTACTCAAATTGAAATCGCTTCTTTGATCATTGGCCTTGAGATCCTTGCTACCGAGGGGAGCGAGATCGCCGCAAAGTTAAAGGATCGATTAGCAAATAAATTGAGTTCACAAGTTTCATATCAACCAACAGGTACCGAAAAATATTTTGCTGAGATTCATAAGGCTATTCAAGGTAACCAACTGTTAAAGATTATTTATGGTGGAAGAGAGCGCCAAGTAATTCCATTTGAAATATATGCTGAAAATGGCGCCAACTATTTACGTGCATTTTGCAAGGTTGCAAATGATCGCAGGACCTTTAAACTTTCCAGAATTGAAACTCTCGAGGTTTTGTCAGCGCGTGAATTAGCGCCGAATGATGTGCCTTCTGAAAATCAGCCATTTAAGACAAAGATAAAGGTTCACCGCGATGCCCGTAGGGTTCGTGAAGTGTTTGGCGCTACTGAGGAGATTCAATATTTTTCAAAGGATTGGCTACTTCAGCAAATTCTCACCTTCGGTGGGGCGGTCGAGCTTCTGGAACCAACTCTAAGAAGTGAGTTACGTGAGCTGGCAAAGGCTAGCCAGGGGCTATATCTCGGGTAATCTACCCTTATGTTTCTTAAAGAACCGACTCATATTCTGCTGCTGGTACTGGTACTAGTAATTCTCTTTGGTGCTAAGCGTCTACCAGATTCAGCGAAGTCAGTAGCGAAGTCCCTGCGTATCTTTAAATCCGAGCTTAAAGAGGGCAAGGATGAGCCAAAGAAAGATACCGATAAGGACGAGCAAGACAAGTAAGCCGTGGCTAGCGTAACCGGTGGCACTATGCCGCTTCTGCAACATCTAGCCGAGTTTAGAGAACGTATCTTTAAAGCTTCAATCATCATCGCAGTTGGATCTTTAGCTAGTTGGTTTTTTTATAACGAAATTATCCAGAGATTGGCGGAGCCTGTCTGCGATTTAAAACTTGCACAAAGTGTTGGTTCTAAATCCTGCGGCGCCTTATATATAAATGGCGTACTAGGACCTCTTAACTTACAGATTAAGGTTTCTATTATTGCTGGCTTAATCATCACGGCACCCCTTTGGATCTACCAGTTATGGGCCTTCGTTTCGCCAGGACTTCATAAACATGAAAAGAAACGCGCATTTCTATTTCTTACAGCTGCGACACCTTTTTTTGCAGCAGGCATTACCTTGGGGTACAAGATTCTTCCGGTGGCAATCAGGGTCTTATTTGGATTCACGCCTACCGAGTTAACCAACTTAATCAACTTTGGCGACTATTTAGATTTCGTACTCAGAGTAATTCTGCTCTTTGGACTTGCCTTCGAGCTTCCAGTTTTCTTAGTAACTCTTAATTTGCTTGGGGCCGTGAGCGGTAAGGCGATATTAAAGCCATGGCGTATGTGGGTATTTGGAATTACCTTCTTTATTGCAGCATTCACCCCATCTGCAGATCCATTGACGATGTTATTGCTGGCTATTCCTTTAATTTTCTTCTATTTCGCAGCGGGTGGAATCGCGCTACTTAACGATCGTAGACGCAATGTGGCTATTAGCGATTAATCCAACTAGCGGACAGGGTAGAGGTGCAAAAGTTGGTCAAGAAGTTGCCAACTATTTAGCCGATCGCAAAATCCACTATCGAATCGTTACCGGTGCTAATCCGGTCCAGTTCCAAGAGAATCTACGAAAAGAATCTGGGGTTGGTACTGGAATTATTGCTGTAGGTGGCGACGGGTTAATGCATATGTCATTACAAGTGGCAGCGCATACTAATTTGCCATTAGTAACTATTCCGGCAGGCACCGGAAATGATTTTGTTCGTACACTTGGTTGGAATCCAGATAGACCCCTCGAACCACTCTGGGCTGCAATCACTAAAGAACCAGAGATAATTGATTTGGGCAACGTGGATGGCGAATATTTCGCAGCGATTGCATCAACAGGTTTTGATTCATTGGTTAACGAACGCGCAAATAAGATGAAGTGGCCAAAAGGACCAGCAAAATATAACGTCGCGATGGCTTTTGAATTGCCGAAATTTAAACCGCTTCAATATAACTTCACGATTGATGGCAAGACTTTCCAACGCGAAGCGATGCTAATTGCCGCTGGAAACGGAAAGTCATACGGCGGAGGAATGCTAGTTTGTCCAAACGCTGACCTGACTGACGGTCTCTTGGATTTGATGATTCTAAATCCAGTCTCTAAACGAGAGTTTGTGCAAATCTTTCCTTCTGTTTACGAAGGTAAACACATCGAGCATCCGCAGGTAGAGATAATACGAGCCAAAGAAATTTACATCGATGCTCCTGCGATCTGTTATGCAGATGGCGAGCGTATCGGGCCAATGCCAGCGACTATTTCTGTTTCGGAGAAAGCACTTTCCACATGGAGAGCATGAGCCCTGCCGAGCGCTATGCCGCTTCAAAGGCAAAGGGTAAGCACCCTATAGCTACTAGATTTATCGAAACTTTTGATTTCGAACTGGATGATTTTCAAATCAAAGGTTGTCATGCAATTGAATCCGGTAAAGGTGTTTTAGTTGCAGCTCCTACGGGTGCAGGAAAGACGATTGTTGGTGAATTTGCCGCCTATTTAGCTACCGAACAAGGTAAGAAGTGTTTCTACACCACACCGATTAAAGCGCTCTCGAATCAGAAATATCAAGAATTCGTAGAACGATTCGGAGAAGAGCGAGTTGGACTTCTAACGGGTGATAACAGCATCAATTCAGATGCCGACATTATGGTTATGACCACCGAAGTTCTACGCAACATGCTCTACACAAATTCAAATACGCTAACAAATCTTGGGTTCGTCGTGATGGATGAAGTTCATTACTTAGCAGATAAATTTCGTGGCGCAGTCTGGGAAGAGGTTCTAATCCATTTAATGGAAAGCGTTCAGGTAGTTTCGCTCTCTGCGACGGTTTCGAACGCTGAAGAGTTTGGTGAATGGCTACAAGCAGTTCGTGGCGATACCGAAGTTATAGTCTCGGAAAATCGACCGGTTCCGCTTTATCAACATGTATTAATCGGAAACCGCTTGATTGATCTATTTAACGAAGATGGCACTGTTAACCAAGCCTTGTTTAAGACAGAACGTGAAGCGTTACGAAGAATTCGCACTCCGCAACGACGCGGACGACATGATGATGAAAATCGTTTGGGTCGCCCAGAAGTAATTGAGAAGTTGCAGTTCAACCAGATGCTGCCGGTAATTACTTTTATCTTCTCAAGACAAGGGTGCGATTCTGCTGTTAAACAATGTTTAGCGGCCAATTTACGACTTACAAATACTGAAGAGCGCGAAGAGATTCGAGCCACAGCGCTGAAGTACACCTCAACAATCAATTCTGAAGATCTAGAACTTCTTGGTCACCACGAATGGTTAGCAGCTCTCGAAAGAGGAATCGCAGCGCACCACGCAGGTCTACTGCCGGTCTTTAAATCCTGTGTTGAAGAGCTATTTCAACGCGGTCTATTAAAAGCAATCTTCGCCACAGAAACTCTCGCTCTTGGTATCAATATGCCAGCGCGAACAGTTTTACTTGAGAAATTAACCAAGTGGAATGGTGAAGCCCATGTGCCAGTTACACCGGGTGAATACACCCAGTTAACAGGGCGAGCCGGACGTCGTGGAATCGACATTGAAGGAAATGCCGTTGTGATGTGGTCACCAACGGTTGATTCGGCGGCTGCCGCAGGCTTAGCAGCTACTCGTACATATCCTTTGCGTAGTTCGTTTTCTCCAACCTATAACATGGCGATAAATCTAATCTCTCGATTTGGTAGAGAAACCGCACGTCGATCCCTTGAATCATCCTTTGCGCAGTTTCAGGCAGATCGTGCAGTTGTTGGATTAACCCGCCAGATTCGTAAGAATGAAACTCTCATCGCCGAGCTCATGAAGGATGCACAGTGCCACCTGGGGGATTTTTCTGAGTATGCGCGGCTACGACGCTCGATTAAAGAGGTTGAAGTTTTACTTGGTCGTCGTGATCAACGGAAGACATTTGATAACCGCCAGCGTGGACATATGGAGGGTGAACTTTCCGATCTTCGCAAAGCTATGAAGGCGCATTCATGTCACGGCTGTGCCGAAAGAGAGGACCATGCACGACTTGCTGAAAGAGCGGGACGATTAACCCGCGAAAATGATGGTTTAACTGCGCGAGTAGAAAATCGCACTCATGTTATAGCCAAGACCTTTGATCAGATCTGCCAAGTTCTCGATCACCTTGAATACATCGATGGAGAGAAGCCGACTAGTCAAGGAAAGATTTTGGCAAAGATTTACGGTGAATCGGATCTCCTTCTTACTGAATCAATTCGCAGAGGTTTGCTTGATGATTTAAATGCAACGGAGCTGCTATCAGTTGTTTCCTGCATGATCTTTGAATCCCGTTCTCAAGAGAATTTAGCTCCGAAACTACCCAGCCAAAAAGTTACCTCTACCTTGACCGAGATCATCTCCTTATGGGCAGCTCTTGAGAAGATCGAAAATGATTTTGGGGTTAAAACCCAACGTGAACCAGATGCAGGTTTTTGTTTCATCTCTTACAAGTGGGCCAGTGGAAACTCGCTTAATAGCGTTTTAAAGGGCAGCGATATGTCCGTTGGTGATTTTGTCCGATCAACCAAGCAACTTGTAGATCTTCTCAATCAGATCGCTGGAGCGAGTGATAAACTTCGCCCAGTCTGTAAGGATGCGGTCAAGCGAATCGATCGCGGGGTAGTGGCCTACCTCATGGGGGATACATGACATTGATGTTGTTGGATAGCGCATCCCTTTGGTACCGCGCTTATTACGGAATGCCAGATACCTTGTTGGCCCCTGATGGAACCTCGGTCAATGCAATTCGTGGCTACATCGATATGACGGCGCGTTTGATGAATGTATACAAACCAAATCGCTTAGTTGCCTGCCTCGATGGGGATTGGCGTCCAAGTTGGAGAGTAGATATTTTCCCTGATTACAAAGCTAATCGTTTAGAGGAAGAGGGAGAGGAAGAGGAAGAGCCTGAAACCCTCACACCACAAATTCCGATCTTGCTCGACCTATTAGATCTATTCGGTATTCCCGTTGTTGGCGTCGATGATTATGAAGCAGATGATGTCATGGCAACGTATACCCAGACCGAAAAGGGTCCCATCAGAATTGTCACCGGAGACCGTGATTTATTCCAGATGGTTGATGACAAACGCGATATCAAGGTTGTTTATCTAGCAAAGGGCATTTCTCAACATGATTTAGTAGATATCAAATATGTTTCAGATAAGTACGCGATACCTGGCGATCGTTACGATTTATTTGCCATGTTTCGTGGTGATCCTTCAGATGGTTTACCAGGGGTTAAGGGCATCGGAGAAAAAGGTGCTGCGGTCATCGCTAACAACTTCGCTACCGTCGAAGATGCGTTAGCAGCAGCCCTTGAAGCTCATGAATCTCTGCCACCTGCTCTTGCAAAGAAAATCATCGCAGGTGCCGATTATCTTAAGATTGCTCCTAAGTTAGTACGTGTTGCACGCGATGCTCCATTGCCTAAGGTAGATCTTTCCCTTCCTAAGGCACCTGCAGATTTATCAGCTATCTACCAATTCAAGGAGCGTTACGCGTTAGGTGCGAGCGTTGATCGTTTGATCAGTGCATTAGGTTGGTAGCACTTCTTCTTTCAGTTCTTTCTGGAGCTTTACTATCTGCCGCTTTTGAGCCAGTGGGGAAGTGGTGGGTAGCACCGATCGCGATCGCGGTCCATATGTATGCCTTATCGATCTCCTCTAGAAAAGTTTTATCTTCATTTATCTTTGGTTTAACTCTCAATCTGATAGTTCTGCATTGGAGTAGCACCTTTGTTGGGTCGATTCCATGGGTGATCCTTGCGATCGGTTTATCCCTTTTCTATCTTCCGCTTGCTCTCGTTTCTAAGTGGGGGATTACCGCATATCCATTGATCTACATCCTGCTCGAAGAGGTTCGTAATCGATTCCCTTTTGGAGGATTTGGTTGGGTTCGTATCGCC
>ERZ650311.245-NODE-245-length-37741-cov-12.404553_pt1 | contig 37741 bp, 35 predicted proteins | sample MGYA00376247_ERZ650311 | MGnify/ENA primary metagenome ERZ650311 (study PRJEB26733, sample SAMN07839324) | wastewater metagenome | biome: small river; feature: stream; material: water | place: USA: North Carolina | collected 2016-07-28 ...
CGCGGAATTCGAATTCCTTGCCTTCGAACGGGGTGGTGTCCTTGACCGGACGCATATCCACCAGCGAACCCGGCAGGAAGGCGCGGATGCCATTGACCATCACCGTCAGGCCGCCCTTGACCTTGCCGGTAATCATGCCCTTGACGAGGATTGCGTCGTTGAGCGCCTTGTCGAGATCGTTCCAGGCGGCAATGCGCTTGGCCTTGTCGCGGGACAGACGGGTTTCACCGTAGCCGTCTTCGAGCTGCTCGATAGCAACCTGAACGTAGTCGCCGATATCGACGGTCAGCTCGCCGCGGTCGCCGCGGAACTCTTCGAGGGGAATGTAGCTCTCGGACTTGAGGCCGGCATTGACGACTACAAAGTTTTGGTCGATCCGCACGACTTCGGCGGTGATCACCTCACCGGCGCGCATCTCCTGACGGCTGAGGGATTCCTCAAACAGGGCGGCAAAACTTTCCTCGAAGGAAACTGGGGTGGCAGTGGACATATGGAAAAAAGAACCTTACAACCGTCGCAAAACGGCTCCTAGTTGAAAAACCCTCCGCGCCCGGGCGGGCTGCGAAAGACGTCAATTGCGAAGAACTGCAGCCTTCCCGATGATGAAATCGACCGCCTGCTGAATCGTCATTTCGGATGTATCGAGTAGCGCTGCGTCTTCGCTTCTTTTCAAGGGGGCAACGGCGCGCCGGGAATCCCGGTCGTCACGTTCGCGTAAATCCTTTAGAAGATCGTCCATTTTAGCAGCCATCCCTTTATCGATCAACTGCTTATAACGTCTTTCGGCACGTGCCTCGACCGAAGCCGTGAGGAATATCTTGACCGGCGCATCCGGGAAGATGACCGATCCGATATCGCGCCCCTCGGCAACCAGTCCGCGCCCTTGCCGATAGGCACGTTGACGCCAAAACAGGGCGTCCCGCACGGCCGGCAGCACCGCGACTTTCGAAGCACCGACCGAACACGCCTCGCTGCGGATGGCCTCGGTCACGTCGGCATCGTCGAGCATGACGCACTCGCCCTCGAAACGGGCGGGCAAAGCGCCGGCAATCTCCGCGAGGGCGGCTTCGTCGTCGAGCGCAATTCCCTTGCGCAGACCGGCCAGCGCAACGAGGCGATACAAGGAGCCGCTGTCCAGATGCTCGAAGCCCAGGACCGCCGCCACACGCGAACCGACGGTTCCCTTGCCGGAGGCAGAAGGTCCGTCGATGGCGACGACCGGCACCGGGGTGGCGATCCCGGCGAAGGTGGCGAAGTAATCGGGGAAGGTCTTGTCGACACACTTCGGATCGTTGATGCGCACGTAGGGACCGCCCAAGGTCGCCAAAGAGAAACACATGGCGACCCGGTGGTCTTCGTAGGTATCGATGACGGCCGAATCAAGCCGTGACGGCGGCGTCACGGTAAGGCTTTCCGGATATTCGTCGACCGTCGCGCCGAGCTTGCGCAGTTCGGTGGCCATGGCCGCGATGCGATCGGTTTCCTTGACCCGCCAGCTGCCGATGTTGCGCAAGGTACTTGGACCGTCGGCGAAGAGCGCCGCCACGGCAAGGGTCATCGCCGCATCGGGAATATGGTTGAGATCGAGGTCGAAGGCCTTGAGTCCGCCGGAAGCAGGCGCGCGGGCTTCGATCCAGTCGTCGCCCCAGGTGATTTGTGCGCCCATCGCTTCCAGAGCGTCGGCGAACTTCACGTCACCCTGAATGCTCCGTCTGCCGACCCCGACAACCCGCACCGGACCACCTCCGAGAGCGCCGGCAGCCAGGAAATAGCTGGCCGTGGAGGCATCGCCTTCGACCGCGATGCGCCCAGGCGACACGTAGCGCTGGCCGGCCGGCACGACGAAGCGGCTCCAGCCTTCGCGCTGCACGATGACGCCGAAACGCTCCATGAGGTTGAGGGTGATCTCGACATAGGGGCGACTGATCAGCTCACCCTCGACCTCGATGACCAATGGCTTGTTGCGGGCAACCAACGGTGCTGCCTGCAGCAGACCGGTGAGAAACTGGCTCGACACATTGCCCCGCACGCTGATCCGCTCCGCCCCCAGCAAGGCCGGTTTGAGGGCCAGCGGCGGATAACCTTCCTTGCCGAGCCACTCGACGCTGGCGCCGAGCTGCTTCAGACCGTCGACGAGATCGCCGATGGGCCGTTCATGCATGCGCGGCACGCCCGCAAGGCGTACCTCGGCAAGCGGGTTGTCGGAATCGGACAGACTGGTGACGATGGCCGGCACCAGCGTGCGGATGCTGAGACCGGAGTTGCCGACAAAGATATCGGCGTCGAGCTTGGGAAAACGTCCGCCACAGCCACTCACCCGTAGCGCCTCGCCCTCCGCTGCGACCTCGACGCCAAGGGCCAGGATCGCCTGCTTCATGACGCGGGTATCGTCCGATTCAAGCAGCGCCTCGATGACGGTATCGCCTTCGGCGAGGGCCGCAAGCAACAGCACCCGATTGGAAATACTCTTGGAGCCTGGCAGACGCACCGTTCCGGCGGCCTTCCGCATGGGCGGCAGATCGATGAATTCCATTAAAAATCCCTACTTCAAAGCAGCAATGAACCACCGGCGCGACGGGCCCGGCGACACGGTGCAGATTGGCTCAAGCGGACCCACGGCGATTCACTCGCCGGAAGGCGCTGACGGAAATGCCTTGTCGGCCCACTCGTTGCGGGCACGGCTGGCTTCATCGAAAACGGCTTCGAGCGCCGGTCCGTCGCCCGCCACGAGGAGCGCACGCAGATAGGCAAGCTCGGAAAGATAGGCGTCCAGTTCGGCCAGGATCGAATGCCGATTGGCGACACAGATGTCGCGCCACATTTCCGGATGGCTGCCCGCCACACGGGTGAAATCGCGAAACCCGCCTGCCGCGTAGCTGAAAAGCTGCTCGGCATTGGCCCGGCCGGCCAGATCGTGGACAAGACCGAAGGCCAGCAGATGGGGCATGTGACTCACCGCGGCGAAGACCCGATCGTGTTCCTGAGGGCTCATTTCGTGGAGCACCGCTCCGCAGGCCGCCCACATTTCACGCACCCTGGCGACAGCCTCCGGCCGGTTCTCGGGCAAGGGCGTGACCACTACCTTGCGGCCTTTGTACAGATCGGCACGCGCGGCCGTCGGCCCGCTTTTTTCGGCGCCGGCAATCGGATGGGCCGGCACGACGTTGGCCAGCTGCGCACCAAGGTGGCGGTAGATGGCCTCGATCACGTCGCGCTTGGTGCTGCCCGCATCGGTGACGATGGTGTCCGGTCCGAGATGGGGCGCGATCGCCGCGGCCACCGCATCCATCTGACCGACCGGCATGGCAAGGAGAACCACTTCGGCGCCCTCGAGGGCGACCGCCCAATCGGTGCAGACTTCGTCGATCAGGCCGAGTTGTTGCGCCGTGGCCAGCGGCTCCGGACGCCGCCCGATGCCCACGATGCGATTGACCAAACCCGCCTTTCGCAACGCCAGGGCGAAGGAGCCGCCGATCAGGCCGACCCCGCAGATGACCAGTTTGTCGATCTTTTTCACGCCCGGCACCACTCAGACCAGCGCGTCGGGGAGCGCTTCGAGGAAGCGTGCGTTCTCGCTCTCGAGACCGATCGAGACACGCAGCCACTCGGGCATGCCATAGCCGGCGATAGGCCGCACGATGACGCCCTGCCGCAGCAGGCGCTGATTGACGCCAGCGCCGTCGCCCACCTTGAAGGTGACGAAGTTGCCCGCCGACGGAATCCAGTCCAGGCCCAGACGCTGGAAGCCGTCGGTGAGCTGCTTCATACCGGCTTGGTTGAGTTCATAGCTGCGCTGCAGGAATACGTCGTCGAACAGGGCGGCCGCAGCCGCGGCCAGCCCCACGCTACAGACGTTGAAAGGCTGGCGCACCCGGTTCAGCAAGTCGATGACTTCCGGACTGCCAAGGCCATATCCCACCCGCAGGCCGGCAAGGCCATAAGCCTTCGAGAAAGTGCGACTGACCAGCAGATTGGGAAAGCGCTCGATCCATGCAATGGCATCGTAACGCTGAGCGGGCGCGAGGTATTCGGTGTAGGCCTCGTCGAGCACCACCAGCACCTGCTCCGGCACGCGCTCCAGGAAGGCCTCGAGCTCGTCGCCGGACAGGAAGGTGCCGGTCGGGTTGTTCGGGTTCGCGATAAAGACAACCCGGGTGGCCGGGGTGATCGCAGCCAGCATCGCATCCAGATCGTGACCGAAGTTCCTGGCCGGCACTTCGATGCCGCGGGCTCCAGCGGCCTGGGTCGCCAGCGCGTAGACAGCGAAAGCATGCTGAGCGAAGACCGCCTCGCGATCCGGCCCGAGAAGTGCGCCGGCAACCATTTCGAGGATGTCGTTGGAGCCGTTTCCTAGAACGATCCGGTCCATCTTCAAACCGTAGCGGCGGCACAAGGCGTCCTTCAGCTCAAAGCCGTTGCCGTCCGGATAGCGGGCGATATCGGCGAGCGCCGCCTGCATCGCGGCACGGGTTTTCTCGCCGACGCCAAGCGGGTTTTCGTTGGAGGCCAGCTTGACGATGGATTCTTCCGCCAGCCCCATCTCACGGGCCAGTTCGGAAATCGGCTTGCCGGGCTGATAGGGCGAAATCGCCCGGATATGGGCAGGCGCCAGATCACACAAACGCATCGGGAACTCCAGGAATAATCAGTACACAGCCTGGGGATAGGAACCCAGGATTTTCAGGAAAGCGGCGCGGGGAGCCAGTGCGTCCAGTGCGGCCTTGACGGCCGGATCGTCCCGATGGCCTTCGATATCCACGTAGAAGACGTATTCCCACAAGGCCGCGCGGGCCGGACGGGATTCCAGCCGGTCCATGGACACGCCGGCGTCGGCGAAAGGCGCCAGTAGCTCATGGACCGCACCGGGGCGGTTGGCCGCCGACATGATCAGCGAGGTCTTGTCGGCGCCGGTGCGCCCCGAATCGTGACGCCCGATGACCACAAAACGGGTCGTGTTGTTGGGCTCGTCCTCGATGCTTTCAACAAGGCGCGGAAGGTCGTAGCGCTCCGACGCCGCCACCCCGGCAATTGCCGCCGCGCCGGGTTCGATGGACGCCAGCCGCGCAGCCTCGGCGTTGCTGCCGACGGACACCCGTGACACGCCCGGCAGCGAGCGGTTCAGCCACTCATGGCACTGGGCCAGCGACTGCGCGTGGGAATACACCTTGCGGATGCCGGCGAGACTGGTCTCGTTGGTCATCAGATGCTGGTGGATCCGCAGCACGACTTCGCCGCAGATTTTGAGCGAAGTTCCGAAGAGCAGATCGAGCGTGCGGCCGACCGCGCCTTCGGTGGAGTTTTCAACCGGCACCACGCCATATTGCGCGTGGCCGGCTTCGACCTCGCGAAACACATCGTCGATGGAGCCCTGCGGTGCTAGGCGCGCAGCATGACCGAAGTGCTTGACCGCCGCGCTTTCGGAAAAGGTGCCCAGCGGACCGAGAAAGGCGACGCCCAGTGGGTTTTCGAGCGACAGGCAGGCCGACATCACTTCCCGGAAGAAGAAGGTGACGCTCTCGTCCGGCAGCGGGCCGGCATTCAGGTTCTGGACGCGGCGCAGCACCTGGGCTTCCCGCTCGGGGCGGTAAACCTGCCCGGCCTCGCCGTAGCGGTCCTTGATTTCGCCCACGTGCTGGGCGCATTTGGCCCGTTCGTTGAGCAGCACCAGCAGCTGTGCATCGATGGCGTCGATCTGGTCGCGGACCGCGCCCAGCTCCTGCAACATCTCCTCGTTCATGCCTTCTCCTGAAATTGCGCCGCTCACGCCCTGCGCGCGGCGAAATCCTGCATCAGTTCAACCAAGGCCGCCACGCCTTCGAGCGTCATGGCGTTATAGATCGACGCCCGCATGCCGCCCACGGACTTGTGGCCCTTGAGGCCGACAAGCTGCCGTTCGGCCGTTGCCGCCAGAAAGTCGGCATCCAGCACCGGATCGGCCAGGGTGAAAGGCACGTTCATGCGCGAACGGCAGGCCGGCGCCACCGGATTGCGGTAAAAGCCGGCGCTGGCTTCGATGGCATCGTAGAGCAAGCGCGCCTTGGCGACGTTGAGCGCTTCGACCGCCGCGAGACCGCCCTGTGCCTTGAGATGCTTGAAGATCAGCCCAGCCAGATAGATGCCGAAAGTCGGCGGCGTGTTGAGCATCGAGCCGTGCTCGGCCATGACCGCGAAATCCATGACGGTCGGCGTAGTCGGCGCAGCCTTGCCGAGAAGATCGTCGCGCACGATGACGATCACCAGCCCAGCCGGACCGATGTTCTTCTGGGCTCCGGCATAGATCAAGCCGTAGCGGGACACGTCCATCGGGCGCGACAGGATGTGGGAACTCATGTCGGCGACCAGTGGCACGCCGGCCGGCACATCGGGCAGATCGAACATCTCGACACCGTGGATGGTCTCGTTGGTGCAGATGTGGACGTAGGCCGCCTGCGGATCGAATTCAAGCCCGGTGGGCAGGTCGGTGAAGTTGCCGGCTTCGGTGGTAGCGGCCAGGCGGACGCGGCCGATGCGCTGCGCTTCCTTGTAGGCTTTCTTGGACCACGAACCGGTGACCACGTAGTCGGCCGAGCGACCGTCCAGCAGGTTCATCGGAATCTGCGCGAACTGCTGCGTTGCCCCACCTTGCAGGAAAAGCACCTTGTAGTTGGACGGAATGCCCATCAACTCGCGCAGATCGGCTTCCGCTTCCTCGATGACCCCGGAAAAATCCTTACCCCGGTGACTCATCTCCATGATGCTCATGCCGCGACCGTGCCAGTCGAGCAGTTCGTCGCGGGCTTGCTCCAGCACCGCGGTCGGCAATACGGCCGGCCCGGCCGAGAAATTGAAAATACGCATCGTTTCAATCCTTCCGTCAGATCAGGCTTCGGGCGCAGCGCCTTCGCCGCCTACATCGACACCGGCGTCGTGCTCTTCCTCTTCGCTTTCGAGAATCTTCTGCACGCCCGACAGCGCCGTACCTTCATCCACCGAGATCAGTGTGACGCCCTGAGTGGCACGGCCCATTTCGCGGATCTCGGAAACCCGCGTGCGCACCAGCACACCACCGGTGGTGATGAGCATGAGCTGATCCTTTTCGGTGACCAGTGTCGCAGCCACCACCTTGCCGTTGCGGTCGGAGGTCTGGATTGCAATCATGCCCTTGGTGCCACGGCCGTGGCGGGTGTATTCGGCAATCGGCGTGCGCTTGCCGAAACCGTTTTCCGTAGCCGTAAGAACGCTCTGCTCCTCATCGGCGGCCACCAGCATCGCAATCACGGTCTGACCGTCTTCAAGCATCATGCCGCGCACGCCGCGGGCCTGACGGCCCATCGGACGCACGTCGTTCTCGCTGAAACGCACGGCCTTGCCGGCATCGGAGAACATCATCACGTCGTGCTTGCCATCGGTGATCGCGACGCCGACGAGGTAATCGCCGTCGTCGAGGCCGACGGCAATGATGCCGGCCTTGCGCGGGTTGGAGAAATCGGTCAGCGGCGTTTTCTTGACCGTGCCCTGGGCGGTGGCCATGAAGATGAAGTGGCCTTCGTCGAATTCCTTGACCGGCAGCACCGCGGTGATCTTTTCGCCTTCGAGCAACGGGAAAAGATTGACGATCGGTTTGCCGCGGGAGTTGCGGGTGCCTTCCGGCACTTCATATACCTTGAGCCAGTACAGCCGGCCGCGGTTGGAGAAGCACAGGATGTAGTCGTGGGTGTTGGCCACGAAGAGCTGATCGACGAAATCGTCTTCCTTCACCGCCGCCGCCTGCTTGCCGCGTCCGCCGCGGCGCTGGGCGCGGTAGTCGGTGAGCGGCTGACGCTTGAAGTAACCGGTATGGGACAGGGTCACGACCATGTCCTGCGGCGCGATCAGGTCTTCGATGTTGATGTCGGCGGTGTTCATCACCACCTCGGAACGCCGCGGGTCGCCAAACTGCTGTTTGATCAGCGAAAGTTCGTCACCGATGATCGCGGTGATGCGTTCGGGCCGCGCCAGGATGTCGAGCAGGTCGGCGATGGTGGCCATCACGTCCTTGTATTCGGCGACGATCTTGTCCTGCTCGAGACCGGTCAGGCGCTGCAGGCGCAACTCGAGGATGGCCTGGGCCTGGGCGTCGGAGAGACGATAGCCCTGCTCCGACAGGCCGAACTCCGGCGCCAGGCCTTCGGGACGGAAGCTGTCGGCCGCAGCGCGAAGCAGCATCTCCTCCACCAGCGCCGAGCGCCACTGGCGCGCCATGAGGGATTTCTTGGCTTCCGGCGGGGTCGGCGCCGCTTTGATCAGGGCGATGATCTCGTCCACATTGGACAGCGCAACCGCCAGACCTTCGAGGATATGACCGCGCTCGCGGGCCTTGCGCAACTCGAAAACGGTGCGGCGGGTCACCACCTCGCGCCGATGGGCGAGGAAGCAATCGAGCATCTGGAGCAGGTTGAGCAAACGCGGGCGGCCATCCACCAGCGCCACCATGTTCATCCCGAAGGTGTCCTGGAGTTGCGTTTGCTTGAACAGGTTGTTCAGCACCACGTCGGGCATTTCGTTGCGCTTGAGCTCGAGCACCATGCGCATGCCGGATTTGTCCGACTCGTCGCGGATGTCGCTGATGCCTTCGATCTTCTTTTCGTTGACCAGCTCGGCGATCTTTTCGATCAGCGTCTTCTTGTTAACTTGGTAAGGCAGTTCGTCGACGATGATCGCCTGGCGATCGCCCTTGCCGATGTCCTCGAAGTGGGTGCGCGCCCGCATCACCACCCGGCCGCGACCGGTGCGATAACCTTCATGCACCCCCGAAAGACCATAGATCAGGCCGGCGGTCGGGAAGTCCGGCGCGGGAACGATCTTGATCAGCTCGTCGATACTGGTGTCCGGCTCCTGGAGCAGCTTCAGGCAGGCATCGACGATTTCGGTAAGGTTGTGGGGCGGGATGTTGGTCGCCATGCCCACCGCGATACCGCCCGAACCGTTGATCAGCAGATTGGGGATGCGCGCCGGCAACACCAGCGGCTCTTTTTCGGAGCCGTCGTAGTTCGGCCCGAAATCGACGGTTTCCTTGTCGATGTCGGCAAGTAGTTCGTGGCCGATCTTGGCCATGCGGATTTCGGTGTAACGCATCGCCGCCGCACTGTCGCCGTCGACCGAACCGAAGTTGCCCTGGCCATCCACCAGCATGTAGCGCAGGGAAAAATCCTGGGCCATCCGCACGATGGTGTCGTACACGGACTGGTCGCCGTGAGGGTGATACTTACCGATCACGTCACCGACGATACGGGCAGACTTCTTGTAAGCCTTGTTCCAGTCGTTGCCCAACTCGTGCATCGCAAAAAGCACACGCCGGTGCACCGGCTTGAGGCCGTCGCGCACGTCCGGCAGAGCCCGCCCGACAATTACGCTCATTGCGTAATCCAGGTAGGCGTGGCGCATCTCGTCTTCGAGGCTTATGGGTAAAGTTTCTTTGGCAAACGGGATCATGGCACCGCGAGGAATCGACTATTCGTCGAAAAGACGAAAAGGAGCGAGTTTAGCACGCCGCCGATGCCCGATTTCGGCTCGCCTTCGCCGGAAAACAGGCTTTGGCGCGCGGACTCGCGTTGTGATCCGCCCGCCTCGTGTGATCTAATCCGGCCGCAACGCCCATCACGAGACGGACGCATCAAGCGTCCCATCCATTAAAGGAAGAAATCCATGACCGCAGCCAAATTCCGTCTGGCCTCCGCCAGCCTGCTGATGCTTGCCAGCCTTTCCGCGATGGCCCAGTCCAAAGACATCGTGGTGGACCCGAAAGGCGACGTTCCCTACGTAACGGACCAACGCAACGTCGTCGTCAAGAGCGGCGCCGATCTGTGCTGGCGCACCGGCTCTTGGACGCCGGGCGCTGCCGCCGACGCCAAGGCCGGCGAACTGCCCGTCGGCTGCGAATGCGACAAGGATGTCGTCGGCGCCGACAAGTGCGCCCCGGCTCCAGCCGCCCGCGCGACCGCCCCGGCCCCGGCCGCCGTCCCCGCAGCCGCTCCGGCAAAATGCGATTTCAGCGTAACGCTCGCGGCCGACAACACCTTTGCCTTCAACAAAGCCGTTCTCACCAAGTCGGCCAAGGCCAACCTCGACAACGCCGTGATCGCCAAGCTCGGCGCCTGCGCCTCTGTGCAATCCGTGATCATCACCGGGCACGCAGACCGCCTGGGCTCCCAGTCTTACAACCAGAAGCTTTCCGAAAAACGGGCCAGCGCCGTCCAGGCCTACCTCGCGGGCAAGGGCCTGAAGGCTGAACACGTCGAAACCATGGGTGCCGGCAAAACCCAGCCCATCAAGAGCTGTGACGACAAGCTCGGCCGCAAGAAGCTGATCGAATGCCTCGCCCCGAACCGCCGGGTCACCATAGACGTGAAGGGTCCGGCAAAATAGTCGGCCGGCCACGTCCATACGCAAATCAAACCCCGCCGCGAGCGGGGTTTTTTCTTCCACCAACGAGAAACCGCCATGACTCCGACACCGGTCGACCTGCTCCTCGAAGCACGCTGGATCATTCCGGTGGAACCGGACGACACCACCCTCGACCACCATGCCGTCGCCGTGAGCGACGGCCGCATCGTGGCCATCCTGCCGACCGCCGAAGCCCGCAACCGCTACGTCGCAAAGCGGACGGTCAGCCTGCCCGAGCACGTCCTCATTCCCGGCCTGGTCAATCTGCACTGCCACGCCGCCATGACGCTCATGCGCGGCCTTGCCGACGACCTGCCACTGATGCGCTGGCTGCAGGAAGCGATCTGGCCGGCCGAAGCCCGCCACGTCTCTCACGCTTTCGTCCGAGACGGCAGTCTGCTGGCCGCCGCCGAAATGTTGCGCGGCGGCATCACCACCTGCAACGACATGTACTTCTTTCCGGAAGCCAGCGCCGAAGCCTTCGACCGGCTCGGCCTGCGCGCCGTCATCGGAATCACTGTCCTCGAATTTCCGTCCCAATATGCCGCCGACGCCGACGACTACCTGCGCAAGGGTCTCGCCGCCCACGACGCGTGGCGCGGACACCCGCTGATCCGTTTCGCCCTCGCCCCCCACGCCCCCTACACGGTTGCAAACAGCACCTTCGAACGCGTCGGCTCACTTGCCGAAGAACTCGAACTACCGATTCACATCCATCTTCACGAAACCGCCAGCGAGATTGCCGACAGCCTGCGCGACTTCGGCCAACGCCCCATCGCCCGCCTCGACAGCCTCGGCCTACTCGGCCCGAATCTGATCGGCGTCCATGCGGTGCATCTTGCCGAAGAAGACATCCAGCGCCTGACCGTGCACCGGTGCAACGTCGCCCACTGCCCCACCTCGAACATGAAACTTGCCAGCGGCGCCGCGCCGGCCGCCCGACTCCTCGACCAGGGGCTGGCGGTCGGTCTCGGCAGCGACGGCGCCGCCAGCAACAACCGGCTCGACCTCTTCCGCGAGATGCACCAAGCCAGCCTGCTCGCCAAACTCAGCACTGGCGACGCCTCCGCACTCCCGTCCCGCTCAGTGTTGCGGATGGCCACACTGGACGGCGCCCGCGCCCTCGGACTCGACACCGAGGTCGGCTCACTCCTGCCGGGCAAAGCCGCCGACATCTGCGCCGTCCGCATCGACGCCCCGGACGATCTCCCCTGCTTCGACCCCGTCTCGCACCTCGTCCATGTGCTCGGCCGTCATGCTGTATCTGACGTCTGGGTAGCTGGACAACAGCGCGTAGAGCATGGGAAACTGTTGCAAATAACCAACACGGAGCTATTGGGCGTCGCCCGCCTATGGCAGAATAAGCTCCACCAATGAATTGGATATGCTGCCTGAGTTCATGATGAGCTCCGGCAACGTGGATGAATTTTCCGGTTCTACCCCTTTGCCTTGCGACGAGGAAAACGATGATCAAACAAGCCAAAAAACAACTGCTGATGGCCGCTGCAATGGCCGCTCTCGGCCTGTCCGCCTCCGCCAGCTTCGCGAAAGACGTTGTCGTCGACACGAAGGGCGAAGTTCCCTACGTGATCGATTCGCGTGCTGTCGTCGCCCGTAGCGGTCACGACCTCTGCTGGCGTACCGGCTACTGGACCCCGGCTGCCGCTGCCAACACCATGGCTGGCCAAGTCCCGGTCGGCTGCGAGTGCGACAAGGACGTCGTCCCGGCCGACAAGTGCGTTGTTGGCGCTGCCCCGGCCGCTGGCGCCAAGGCTGCCGCTCCTGCCGTCGCTCCGGTTGCTGAAAAGGTCAAGCTGGCCGCCGACACCCTCTTCGAATTCGACAAGGCTGTTCTGCTGCCCGCCGGCAAGGCCAAGCTCGACGATCTGGCTGCCAAAGCCAAGGACGTGAAGCTCGAAGTCATCCTGGCCGTCGGCCACACCGACCGCATCGGCAGCGATGCCTACAACCAGAAGCTCTCCGAGAAGCGCGCTGCCGCCGTCAAGACCTACCTGGTTGGCAAGGGTGTCGAAGCCAACCGTGTTTACACCGAAGGCAAGGGCGAGAAGCAGCCCGTGACTGGCGACAAGTGCAAGAAGCTTGGCAAGGAAAGCGGCAAGAACAAGAAGCTGGTCGAGTGCCTGCAGCCGGACCGCCGCGTCGAAATCGAAGTGATCGGCACCAAGTAATCTGCTGACCTTCCGACTTCGCGTCGTTCTCAAAAAGCCCTGCTCTGCAGGGCTTTTTGTTTTTCAGAGCGGCGCAATACAATCGCCCCCTGACTTACCCACCCCCGATTACAGCCATGAACGCCGATCCAGCCGAACTGCAGAAATTCAGTGACCTCGCCCACCGCTGGTGGGATCCCGAATCCGAATTCAAACCGCTTCACCAGCTCAACCCGCTGCGCCTAGAGTGGATCGACAGCACAGCCCGGATCAATGGCAAGAAAGTCATCGATATCGGCTGCGGCGGCGGCATCCTCGCCGAATCGATGGCAGCCCGCGGCGCGCAAGTCACCGGCGTCGATCTTTCGGAAAAGGCTCTCGGTGTTGCCCGCCTGCATCTTTTCGAAAGCGGACACAGCGTCGACTACCGCCACATCTCGGCCGAGGACATCGCGAAGGAAGCGCCCGGCACATTCGACGTCGTCACCTGCATGGAAATGCTGGAACACGTTCCCGATCCGGCCAGCACTATTCGCGCCTGCGCCACGCTGGTAAAGCCCGGCGGCCAAGTCTTCTTTTCCACACTTAACCGCAACCTCAAAGCCTACTTGATGGCGGTAGTCGGCGCCGAATACGTCCTCAACCTGCTCCCGAAGGGCACCCACGAATACGCGAAATTCATCAAGCCCTCCGAACTCGCCCGTTACGTGCGCGAAGCCGGCCTGGACGTGGAAGAGCTTGTCGGGATGCACTACAACCCCCTCAGCAAGGTCTATTCCCTCGGTGGTGACACCGATGTGAATTATCTGATGCGCACTTCAAAGCATGACTGAAGCCGTCCTCTTCGATCTCGACGGCACCCTTGCAGACACCGCGCCGGACCTGGCAGGCACGCTCAACCGCCTGCAGGCCGAGCACGGCATGGCGCTCACACCGTTCGCAACGCTACGCCCTCAGGTTTCCCATGGCGTGCGCGGCATGCTCGGTGTTGGCTTCGGACTCGCCCCCGATGCACCGACTTACCCCGCTCTTGCCCAGCGCTTTCTTGGCCTGTACGCCGACGCGCTATGCATCCACACTTGCCTCTTCCCCGGCATGTCCGAACTACTCGACAGCCTCGCACAACGCGGCATTGCCTGGGGCGTAGTCACCAACAAGGCCGAACGCTTCGCCCGCCCCATCGTCGAAGCCCTCGGCCTTGCCGACCGCTGCGCCTGCGTAGTTGGGGGCGACACCGCGAGCCGCCCCAAACCCTTCCCCGACCCGCTTCTCCACGCCTGCAAAGTAGCGGGCATCGAACCGACCCGCTGCATCTACGTTGGCGACGACATCCGGGACATCGCCGCCGGCCGAGCCGCCGGCATGCGAACCCTCGCCGCAGCCTACGGCTACCTCGGCAACACCGAGCCCATCGAAACCTGGGCCGCCGACGCAATCATCGAACACCCCCTCGAAATCCTGTCCTACATAGAAACGCGTTGATCACGTGCTATCATCGGGAACTTATTCCACTATCGGTGGGACAAAGTAATGCATCGCCAAGGGGCTGACCTGGCTTCGACGTGGGTTGCAAAGCAGATCAGTGCATACCGAGGACCAGTTACCTCGTAAATCCACTGGAAAACTACAAACGCCAACGACGAGCGTTTCGCTCTGGCCGCTTAAGGCCTAAGCCGCTGCACTGACAGGTCTCCTGGGTCAGATGGGGTCAAACCCATTGCAGTGTCATTTACAGGGACTAGCAAAGGATCGGGTTACTTGGTCCCGCGCGAAACTCAAGGTAACTCGCCCGTGGTCGGCCTGCCGACTGGCTAAACCCCGGGTTAAATCCAAGTAGGTCGGCTAAGTATGTAGAACTGACTGTAGAGGACTTGCGGACGGGGGTTCGATTCCCCCCAGCTCCACCAGAATCGAGTCCGGGATGTTCCGGAGAAGGCCGGAAACCTAAGCTAAGCAAGGGTTTCCGGCCTTTTTTACGTCCTAAGTAGTCCGGATAGGTCCGTTGCAATCCGGCATTGAATGGGGGCAACATAGGGGGCAACTGGCCTACCACCCTATGGACCTGCCCCCAAATGCCCCTCACCGACACCGCGATTCGTGCCGCCAAGCCCGGCGAAAAGACCGTCAAGCTGTCCGACGAAAAAGGCCTGTACTTGGAGTTAGCCCCATCTGGGGGCAAGTGGTGGCGCCTAAAATACCGTTTTGGGGGCAAGGAGAAGCGCATCAGTCTGGGCGTCTATCCGGACGTGGGCCTCAAACTGGCCCGCGAGCGCCGGGACGAAGCCCGCCGGCTGCTGGCTGACGGCATTGACCCAGGCGAGCACCGCAAAGCCAACAAAAACGCCCGCGCCGACTCCGCGGCGAACAGCTTCGAGAGCGTGGCCCGTGAGTGGTTCACGAAGCTGTTGCCCACCTGGACGCCCTACCACGCCGACAAGATCCTGCGCCGACTGGAGCGCGACGTGTTCCCCTGGATCGGCGGCAAGCCCATTTCCGACTTGAACGCCCCCGATGTGCTGGCGACGATCCGCCGCATTGAAGCCCGTGGCCGGCTCGAGACAGCCCACCGCGCCCTCCAGAACTGCGGGCAGGTGTTCCGATATGCCGTAGCAACGGGGCGTGCCGAGCGCGATCCGACCGGCGATTTGCGCGGTGCCCTGCCCCCCACCAGGGAAAAGCACATGGCCGCGATCACGGAGCCGGCCGAAGTCGGCGCCCTGCTGCGGGCAATTGACGCCTTCCGCGGCACCCTGATTGTGCACTCCGCCCTGAAGCTCTCCGCGCTGGTGTTCGTCCGCCCTGGCGAGCTGCGGCAAGCCGAATGGTCAGAAATCGACCTCGACAAAGGGGAGTGGAACATCCCCGCCAGCCGGATGAAGGGGTGGACGCGGAAGGGCATCACCACGCCGCACCTTGTCCCGCTCGCCCCTCAAGCGGTGGAGATCCTGCGCGAGCTGCAACCGCTCACCGGGCGAGGCGCGCATGTGTTCGCCGGCCGCGATCCGAAGAAGCCCATGAGCAATGCCGCCGTCAATGCTGCCCTGCGCCGCATGGGTTACGACACCAAAACCGAGATGACTGGGCACGGCTTCCGGGCGATGGCCAGGACGATCTTGCACGAAGAATTGAGCGTGGACAGGGAAGTGATCGAGCACCAACTAGCCCACTCCGTACCCGACGCTCTGGGCACAGCCTACAACCGCACCAAGTTCATTAAGGAACGTCGGGCGATGATGCAGCGCTGGGCGGACTACCTCGACAAGCTGAAGATCGGGGCTGCCATAGTGGCGCTACCTACCCGAGGCGCAGCTTGACAGCACTTACTGCAGCCGAAAGGACCAAGCGGGCCCGAAAGGCTGCCAACGCCTCCGTTAAAAGCCGCCGGAGGAACGTAAAGGAGCGTGATGCCTTGCTCTGGCTTGCCTACTGCTGGCTGGAGCAAGAGCCGCTCACGCTGGAGGACGCCTGCACGGCAATCGCGTTTCTTTCGGACGAGCCGGCAGTGCCAGAAAAATCTAAGTGGCTCACAAACCCTCAAGGGGTCAACAAGCCCACAAGGGAGTGCAGCCCTTACGCCTTTCTGGCCAGGGCTACAGGCCTAACAAAGCAAGCTGTGTGGGCAATAATTCGGAAATACCGGAATGCTCAGTTGACGCACAGAACGCAGGAATAGGCGCTTCAAAACGCATAAATAGGCAAAAAAACGCAAGGTCGGAAAACGCCCCAGGTAGGCACCCCAACAAGGCCGAAAAATGGAGTCCAAATTGAACCGGAATGGTCCGGATCAATCCGCAAAGGACCGGGACTCCATGGACACCAGCACCAACACGCCTGACAGGATCGTACGGATTGCCGAGCTAACCGCCCGCGTTGGCCTCAGCAAGTCTGCAATATACGACCGCCTAAACCCCGCCTCGCCAACGTTTGACCCCATTTTTCCGCAGCCGCTGCAACTGGGGACCGGCCCGAGGCCACCCGTTGGCTGGCTCGACGCTGAGATCGACGCGTGGATCGCGGCCCAGGCGGCCCGGCGCACTCTGCGCGCGGCAGCCTCCGCAAGAGCCGCGGCGTAGGGGGCCGCCGTGCATATCCCCGACACACCCGCCATGGCTGCCGAGCGCCGCGCGGCCAACATGGCCGAGAACACCATCGACGCCATTGCCCGCGCCCGCAATCAAGCCGAGGCCGCCGAGAAGCTGAAGGCTCTGTTGATCCTCGCTGGCGGCGTCGATAAAGGCACCGCGGCTGGCATCGCGGGCAGCCTGATCGACCCCCTGATGCGCGGACTCGCGTCCGTGCGCCGAGGGCGCTCGATGATGGCCCGCGACCGCTCCGCCCTACTCCCAACCCGCCATAGCGGGCACCACCCAGGCGGCCACCGTAGATCCGGCGCGGACGGCACGCCAACGCTCCGCGTCCAGCTCCACAGCCCCGTCCACTACAGCTCCATATGGGGCACCTACGGCTTTACGGTCGCCCTCGAAGCGCCCGCAATCTATTGGGGGCGGGAGGGCCGGTGCTTTGCCTTTCTTCATGATTTGACTTCGCGAGCACTCGCGGCCGTGATGGCCGACTGCGCCGCCGCCACCCAATGCCGCCGGCAGCCCTGGGCACGATAGCTCACACCTCATGTCGTTCACCATCGTGCCCAACCAGGTGTGGGCTGACCGCCGCCTGACCCACGAACAGCTTCGCGTTCTGGGCGCCCTCCTGTCTTTCTGCACACCAGAGAACCGTACCTGCTGGCCTCGTCGGCAGCTGATCGCTGATCGATCCGGCGTGCACATCGCCAATGTCTCGTCTGCCACCACGGCGCTTGAAGGTCTCGGCTGGCTCTTGAAGGACGGCAAGGGTGGGCACTCGAAGGCGACCCGCTACACGATCATCGTCCCCGAAACCCTAGCCGAATCGGCAACGGTAGCCGATCAGGCAACGGTTGCCGATTCGGCTAGGGGCATGCGTGTAGCCGATCAGGCAACGGTAGCCCTTTCGGCAACGGTTGCCGATTCGGCTTCTTCAACCGTCGCCGAATCGGCTACACGCAAGGAAGAGACCAGGGAACAAACCATAAGCACAGCCCGCCACAGCCGCGGCGTTCGCCTTCCTGACGACTGGATCCTCCCGAAGGCTTGGGGAGATTGGGCCATCCAAGAAGTCCCAGGATGGACACCGGACCAAGTCCGAAAGGTCGCAGACGTGTTCCGCGACTACTGGCACGCGAAGGCTGGCAAAGATGCCGTTAAAACTGACTGGCTGGCCACGTGGCGGAACTGGGTCCGCCGAGATGCTGAAAAGATCAAGCCTACCGTCGATACATCCTCTGGCCAAGCCGTTTTCAGGGGGGCTATCTAGTGGAGCTGCAATCCCTAAAGCCCTTGGCCGCGATGCGCATGGCCGGTGAGCTCCCTGCCGGCTCCGCATGGCTGTACCTCGGGGAATTTGACCAGCCTCGCTGGTGGATCTGGCGCGGCGGTGCTGTGGAGGTCGTCGTGCAACCCGACACCCCGATGGAGCGCGTTGATTTCCGCCCTCTGGTGGGGCTCCGGGTCAGCGCGCTCTCCACCACCTACAACCGTGCTCTTTTGCGCCTGTGCAACCGGCTCAAGGAGTTCGCGGCGAGCGTGGACGTCTTTGTGCTCGACTGGCTTCCTGACTGTCTTGGCATGCGCTGGGACCGAGGCCAGACCGAGGAGTGGGCACCCATCGGCGCAAGCCACGAGGAGGCAGCATGAGCGGCGCCAACATAATTCGCGATGACATCGACTTCAGCCTGTACATGCAGGCCACGGACGCCGGCCACAAGATCATTCCGGCCGGAGCCTATGCCGAAGAGGTGGCCGATTACCTCCTCAATGGTGAGCAACTGTGCGGGGCAAAGCTCCCTTGGCGTAAGACGCGCGACCTCATTCGCTTTCGCGAGGGCGAGGTGACGCTGTGGTCTGGAATGAACGGCCACGGCAAGTCGTTGGCGCTGGGCCAGGCGATGGTCGGATTCGTGTGCCAACGGCAGCCTGTGTGCATTGCCAGTTTTGAAATGAAGCCCGTGGTCACGCTGGCTCGCATGATGCGGCAAACCGCCGGTTGCCGGCAGCCCGAGCGCGAAATGGTGCTCGGCGTGCACGAGGCGTGGGCCGATTGGCTGTGGCTTTACGATCAGCAGGGCCAAGTGCACGCCGAGAAGATTCTCGCGGTGATGCGATATGCCGCAGACAAATTGAAGGTGAGGCACTTCGTCGTGGATAGCCTCATGAAGTGTGGCATCGCCGAAGACGATTACACGGCTCAGAAGCTGTTCCTCGACGCCATTACCACCATCGCCCGAGACACCGGCATGCACATCCACCTGGTGGCCCATTCGCGCAAAGCAAAGGACGAAACCTTGCCGCCGGGAAAAATGGACGTCAAAGGCTCCGGCTCGATTACGGATCAGGTGGACAACGTGGTGGTTGTTTGGCGGAACAAAACCAAGGAGCAGGCCCTGCAGGCCGGCGGAAGCTACCAGCCGACCGAGCCGGATGCACTGCTCATCATCGACAAGCAACGCAACGGGGAGTTTGAAGGGAAGGTCGGGCTCTGGTTCGATAAAGGATCAATGCAATACCTCGAACACGCCACCCAAACGCCCGTCGACATGCTCCGCGCGGGGTTTTGGGAATGACTGCCGATTCCCGGAAACCCAGTCCCCGCGCGGCTTTGCAGCCCCCGCAACATCGAAATATCGAAAAAAATGAGGATGGAAAAGTGAAAGAAAGAAGCCCGGAAACCCCGGTCCTGCGCCACGCTCAAGCGGAGCTGGTGAAAACCATCGGGCAACGGCTGAAGGCGTCAAGGGAATTGTGCAATCTCTCGCTCTCGGAGGCCGCGCGCCGGCTGGGCTACGCCAATCCGAGCAAGTTGAGCAAGGTCGAGAACGCGACCGACACCAATTCGGTTCCTATCCGTTTGATCCGCGATGCAGCCCGCATTTACGAAGTTTCCACCGAATATCTATTTGGACTTTCTGAGGAGTGGGAAACGGGCGTTCACCGGGGAATGTCGCCCTACCTGCTGGCCGAGTGGGACCGAATCCGCAACCGAGATTTGCGGGCGCTGGTATCTCTCCAGCAGCGGGTGGAATCGGCTACGGCCGTGATCCCCACGCTACAGCGAGACGCCCAGGGTGTAATCGATGCGATCAACCGACTCGCCGACCTGAACGGGGACGAATTTCTCGAACTGCGCGGCGGGTCAATCCTCACCGCCGCCGCCGACCGGCTGAAGAAAACCGCCGCCGCCGCGCTTGAAGCCGAGCGGCGCCTGCACCTGGTGCTTTCCGAGCGTGCCGCCACCGACCCAACCGACGAGACTTGACCACATGACCACCACGAACCCCACAGAAACCGACGCGGACGGCATCGCCCACGGCCTGGCCGCGGCCTGCATCGATACCCTTCGTGAAATTGTCGCCCAGGCAACGCCGGAGGCCGTCAGGGCTGCCGCCGAGGCCAGAGCACTGGAAGCAGGCACGAACACCCCTGAAGCCGTGCGCGCTGCGCTGCATGCCTGCCTGGTGGCGCTGGAGGGCATCCGCCAGGCCATCGCCGAACCCGCTCCACGCGCGCAGATTGCGCCCGCAAGTCCGGACACCGAAGGCGGCGAACAATGACGGCCCCCAGCCTCACAGCAACTGAATTGAAGTCCGAATGGAAGCTCAATGGGAAGGGCTTATCGCCACACCTACTCGCGCATTTCTTCGAGGTGGATAACGAGGATGGGGTCTGGAAGCGGACGGACAAGACCGATCCGGCGGCCGTAGTCGCGCCGCTCACCGAGGCCAGCATGGAGATGGCTCTGAACTGGCAGAGCCCTTTCGAGCAGTCCGGACCCGAATCGAAGGCACCGGCACTGCTGGCAATGCTCCAATCCGGAGCGCTGCAGCCCGTTGCAAACGTACTTCTCGGGATGTCGGGGTCAGCGGCTGACGGCGCTGCCGCGCAGAAAAAGTCCGGCGACTTCCTGAAGCAATTCGAGGGGCGCACCGGGGTGACGCTGCTCAATAGCACACAGGTTTTCACTGGAATGGCACCCGTGAAATTCCAGGTGGTGGCGGTGTTCCGCGCTTGGGATGATCCGGTCAAAGAGGTCGAGGAGCCGGTGGCCAAGCTGATGGAGTGGGCATTGCCCGTGGAGCTGTCGAAAGACGGTTCAATCCTCGCAAGGCTCGCAAAGACGGCCAAGGGCGACATGGCCAAGGTGGAAGCCCTGATGCCGTCCCGTGCGCCGGTCCGAATCGCCATGAAGTTCAAAGGCCGCACCTATTTCCCTCTGGTTATCGAGAGCATCGGCCAGCCCCTGAATGCGCCGATTGACCGAAATGGCCGCTTTGTTGAGCAGCTCATTCCCATGACCCTTTGCACCCTGACTGCCCTTGACCGCGGAATCTGGGCCAATTTCAAAACCGCAGCACTCTGAGGATCCAGCCGTCCGAAACCGCACCACCGAGGCTGATCCATGGCGGTGGAAAAGCGGGGCGAAAGTTTCCCGTGCGCGAAAGTTTCTCCCCGCTTCCGCGGAAACCTTCGACCCGCCTCAATCCCGCGCGAACACTGGGGAAACTACGGGAAATTCCCATAATGACGGGGCCAAAAAGGCGACCAGCGAAAGCTCAAAACCCCCAAAGTTCGCGATTACCTCGCAAAGCCCTGAAATCAAATCAGGGCGACTTCACAGCCATCGGCGCGGGGCATTTCCTGTACGCCGCCGGGGGAGTGAATTGAACTCACACCCTTTTCGCCATCCAGGCTGCGCCCCCCCCTGGGCAGTCTCCAAAATCGGAGATTGGCGCTTCGGCCACGCAGGTCAAGGGCACATTCCCACCCCCGACGGTCGAAAGGCAGGATTTCATGCTTTGCGAGCCTCTCCTACGGAGATTTGAGACCGAAGGCCGCCGAAAATGCACCAAAATCGGCCGAAAACTCGGAAAACGTCCGATTTAATCAATTTTGCAGCCATAACAATCAAGTTTTCAAGGTCACACGGCCGAAACGGAAACTACCAACCATGACCGCAAAACGCCAATTTCGAGACATCTTCACAACCTCGGCAAAGGCGCAGAAGGATCTGCGCGAGCGCATCGAAGAAGGCCTGGCAAAGCGCCGAACGGCGACCACCATCCTCAACCCGCTGGAGGTCGCAGGCGAATACGATGCGGCCAGGCTGCTGATGACCACCCTCGGCGGGAAGTTCCGGGTTATCGGGGCCGACGACATCGCCACGTTCCGCGCGAACGCACGAAAGCTGGGGGCCAAATTCAAGGGCGGCATAACGGCCAAGCAAGTGATTGACCTGTCATCCGCAGATCGTCGGCAACGCACCGCCGAGGAAATCCGTACCGCGGCCCCCCTTATGAATCGGGGCGGGACGGTCAAGTTCCAGACCAGCGCGGGGCCGACATCGCGCCACACGCGTCATTACGTCACGGTGGAGTTGATGAACTATCAGGCAGCCGTCTCGAGCCCAGTTGCACCGGCGAAACTCGCCCCTGAGCTTCTGAAGGGGCCGATTAAGATCGAGTGCGACTGCGAGGACTGGCGATATCGATACCGATTCCTCGCGACGATTGGAAAGTATGCGGCCGGGCCCTGGTTTGAAAGTGGCTACACGAAGATCACGAACCCGATGCTGAAGGGTGTCGGCTGCAAGCACATCCTGCGGGTCATGACGATGATCGCGCAGTCACCGACCATGAAAACCTACGTCGCAAACATGCTCGCCAAGGGTCGCAACGACGTGATGCCGGCCAAGGCGACGGAGAAAATCGCTGACATGGAGGCTTTCGCGGAGAAGCTCCGTCAGGAAAGCCATCGACAACGCCGCGTCGCAACGACCGAAGAAAAACGGGTCGAACGGGCCCGGTGGGCTCAGCGACGAGCGCTTGTCGAAGCCATGGCACCAACGCCCAGACCAAAGAAAAAAGCTCCCATGTCGCGCCGGGTTGCCGCAACTGACAAGGCCGCGGCGCTACTCGCCAAACAGTTTGGATTGACGCCTGAGCAGGTTTTCACCCTGCTGGCAGCCCAGAAAAAAGGATAACAACATGCCCAGCATCACCCTAACCAAAATCGCAACACTGACCCGCGAAGAAGTAATTGACCACGCGGAAACGTTCAACTGTCAGGTGTTCAGAAAGATCAAGATCAGCGTCGGAACACCCCCCAAAAGCGAGCTCACATTCATGTGGGTGGGCAACGGCTATGCCATTGCTGAGCCATCCCCCTCCTCCCCGGGCGAGCTATGCTTCAGGATCGAGGCGGAAGAGGAGCCGGGCGATCCCGGCTACTTCGACGCGGAGAAGGGGGACATCATGTACCTGCTTCTCGGCCTCGAGGTCGGCGCGGCCAAGCTGGCATACGAGATCGTGGAGGCTACGGAATTGATGAAGGTTCCGCCCTATGCGCAGTTATTTGCATCAAAGCGACGGGACGATCTTCATGTGGCGGCCGGATCACCCTCAGACTGAAGGCTGGGCCGCCATTCACTACATTCAGTGCACTACCCAGATTCTGGGTAGTGGAAATCTCTCGAATCAAGTCGATAGTTTGAGGGCTGGCGAGAAATTTTCCAGGCTCTTTCGTGCGCCCATTGGAGCCGGAGGCGACCGCAGCCTTGTGCAGATCGTTCAGGCAATACCGGCCATCGGCATCGGTACGAATGGAAACGTTGGACCGGTACCCAAACACCCAAATTCTGGGTTGTTTCGGCCGCCGGAGTCTCGGCCAAGGGGCTTCGACGACGCGGGAGCCCTGGCTAGGCCCGCCCTTCCAGAGGAGGCTCACAACAGATCCGGAAAATCGTCCAATTAATAGAGATTTCGGCCAGCACAATCGAGTTTTCTAACTCGAAGGCCCCGAAATGACCACCGACGACACCGACGACACCGTCGAATACACCCCTGCCGAATTAGCCGCCGACGTGCGAACCCTGCTGGGCGATCCTGCGTCCATGGAGGCCGCGGAAGCCGTGCTGCTGCGCCTGCGCAGCAGCCTGGCCGACATTTCCCCCGTCACAATCGCCCTTCTCGCGGTCCGGCGCAATCCCGGCCGGGTCGTCGACGCCATCGCGCTTCTCGATGCGGACTTCGTCGAGGTGTTCGCACACATGGCCGAGACGAGCGGAGAAATCAAACAAGCAGAAGCCGCAGAGCGTGAGCGCCTGGCGCCCCTGCTCGCGGAAGCCGGTCGGCGTGTCCTCGAAGGCACCGAACGGCTCGCGAACATCCCGGGAGAAATCGCGTACGTGGGGGGCATCGCCGAAGCCGCTCGCAAGAAATACGAGAGCGCCGGCCTTTCGGCCACCGAAATCGAAGGCCTGATCTCGAAGCTCGCTTCGGACAACGCCCAGCGCGCCGCCGATCTGAAAGAAGAGCAGGCCCGGCTTGCCGCCGAGGTGGAAACCTTGGGCACCTTCCTGCGCACCCGTGATGCGTCGGCCCTACCCGAGGACTTCGCCCCCCGCCCCGCGGGCACCGGCATCACCTTCCGGCCGGCGGTCGCAAATGGCTGATTCCCTTCACGACCAGATGGCGGCCGCCGCCCGCCGTCTGCTGGATCTGAGCGGGCCGGCGAGCCGCATTGAGGGTTACGGCGCTCACCAGGCCCCGGCGGCCGAGCGCGTCCGGGCGAAAAGCGCGGAGGCCGAAATTGCCAAGCTGACCGCCTTCCTGAAAACGAAAAATTCCGCCGATCTGCCGGCCGGCTTCAAGGTCGTTCAGCCCACCATCATCGAATCGATTGGCCGCGTCGCAAAAAATTGGAAATGACTTCCCGCCGGGTGGCCTCCGTACCGCCCGGATATCACGAGGATCAAGGATGCCCACTACGACGAACACCCACGGCGGCGCTCGCCCCGGCGCCGGCCGCCCTTTGGGCTCTGCGGGCTTACGAAGCCGCGCCGCCCGCCACGTTGATGCAGCGGTGGCGGCCCTGGCCGAGGTGGCCGCCGACCCCAAAGCCCCCGCAGAGGCCCGCGTCGGGGCCGCGGTTGCCATTATTGACGCAGCGCGCCCGCCGTTGAAGGCCTGACGCTATGACCCTGAGAAGTGACGCGGATGGCTTCATAACCGGCGGGGAGCCGGTAAAAAATCTCACGCGTGCCGGCGGCGGCAAGGCCGAAGTGCTGCTGTCGGGCATCCTCGGCGAGGTGCGCGCCATCCGCCAGGCGGTCAGCCCCACGGCCCGAGGAGGTAGCAGCAGGGCGGCTGAGCTCGCGACCATCGCGCGTTTTGCTCCGGCCGTACCCACTGGCAGCCGGAAGGGCGAAGCAAGCGCAGCAGCGCGTGCAGCCCAGCCCGGCACCGGCCGCCGCTCGCCCGGCTGGGTGGGTCGCGAGGTGGCTCAGCCGACGCAGCGCGACGAGCGCGGGCGCTTCGTCAAAAAGGCGACCAACGGCGATGCGGCGGCGGAAACAGCGGTGAGCCCCAGCAGCCCCGCGAGCGCGACGTTTGGCGCCCTTCGTGATCGTGGTTTCGGAATTGCCAGCGCCATCGGCGGAACTGGAATGGAAGAGGCCGATCCGGCCGTAAAGGCCTTCGGAGAGATCGCGCAGCCCATTGCCCGCGGCTACTCCATGCTTTCCGGGGGCGGCAGGGCGGAGCGCCAGAAGACGGGCTGGTTCCGGAAAATATTCGGCGAGCTGCGCATGTTCCGGGCGGAGGAGACAGGCTTCTCGAAGGCGGCCGGCAAAAGCCTGAAGGCTCTCGAGGAGAAGCCGGAGGCGGGTGCGGCGGCCGGCGGTGGGGGCATGCTGGGCACTGTCCTGAACGGCATTAAGACCGCGCTTCCGGGTATCGCTACGGTGCTGGGCGGCCTGGCTGCTGCCATGGCGCCGCTGCTGGCGATGCTGAAGGTCACTCAATGGGCTGCCGACACCACGCACGACAAGGAGCGCGTGGAGGGCATCAAGGAAGGGGCTGCCGCACCCGCGAAGGCGGCGCTGAAGGCGGTCGGCATCGACAAGGATGCAGAGATTGCCAAGGCGCGGGCGGACACGCTTGAAAAGCGCGATGGGGAGTATGCGAAGGAGGCGGCGGCGAAGGCCACGTTTGCGCCATCCGGAATCACACCTGGGACAAAAGAATACGAAGACGCCTTCTATCGGGCGCAGCAAGCCAAGGAAGCCCAGGCCGAGGCCGACAAGAAGAAGGGCTTCATCCAGAAGGGCATCGAAAAGGTGAAGTCTGTCGGGCGGGCAGTCTTCGGGAATCGCAACAAGGACGCGATGGTGAAGCAGATGGCGGAATCTGGCATTACCGACCCGAAGGAGCAAGCGATGTTCCTGGCCCAACTCGATCACGAGTCGGGCGGCTTCACCAAGATGGAGGAGAGCTTCAACTACAAAAGCGCAGCCCGGCTCATGCAAGTCAGCGGGAGCGCCAGAAAGCAGGGCCAGCCCGCGGTGGAGAAGGCCATGGCGCAGGGGCCTGAAGCCATTGCCGAACTGATGTACGGCGGCCGCATGGGCAACAAGAGCCCGGGGGATGCCTACAACTTCCGGGGGCGTGGCGCCATCCAGCTGACAGGCAGGGAGAACTACGCGAGGGCCGGCAAGGCGCTTGGAATCGACCTCGAGAACCACCCCGAACTTGCCGCCGAACCTGAGAACTCTGCCAAGGTTGCTGCGTGGTACTGGAAATACGCGAAGCTCGGCCCTGCCGCCAGGATGGGCGACGTTCGCGCCGTCACGAAGAAAATCAACGGCGGCACGAATGGCCTTGATGATCGAGCAGCGAAGTACGAGAAGTACCTTTCTGCGGCATCGGTGGGCGCCTTCAGACCCCCGGTATCCTTCAGCGCTCCGCCGGCAGCGTCAGTCCGTGCGCCATCAATTCCCGCTGCAGCAGAAACCCAGCCCGTGGTCTTGCCGCTTACCTCTGGCAGCAAGTCGCAGCCCGTTATCGTCGCCCAGGCCCCGGCCGATGTTGGCCAGGATCTACGCGACCGGCGGATTGCCCACATCGCTACGGGCGGCGTAGCAAACTAAGTTCCATCGCCACCTCGGGGGCTTCGTACCCGAAGCAACAAAAAGGATATTACGGGCTAAGGTCGCTTAGGTCGGGGTGTTGTGCAGATCTGCACATTGGTTACGGTGCCCTCAAAACTGAGGACACCTCGGCGGCCTGACGTGCTCGACTTACCGCGGCCGCCCACTTTAGGCAGGTGTCGCCGGCCGAAATGACACCTACCGTGTCCGTCGTCTGGCGCCCATGATGCGTGTGTCCACCTCCCTTCTGGAGCCACACATGCTAAATAAGTGCTTGACCACCAGCGGCGCCCAGGCGCATCATATTTTCGTCGCCGCAAACAACGGCGACCTGGGTTTGGCGACCCGGAAGTTACAGGCGGACAGCCGCCTTCCAAGCGGCTTTTTCACGTCCGTCAGCATGGTCACCCTATGGGCGGACCGTGTTGGGAGACCGAAAGGTCTGCCGGTTCCTGTACCCGGTTCGCCAACCCGACACGGCTCCGCTCACCCGTTTGGCGACGGGGAGCGGATGAAAAAACCGCAGTACAGGAGCATCACCATGGCAACCCACGCCCCCAGTGCGTCCGCACTCTGCCGGACCACCGCCCGCCCGAAACACAGCCCCGCCCTTGTCCGCGGACCGCATCGCCGCATCGGCCGTGCCCGTCCTGCTGCACCGTCACCAGTTACCGCCCTGCGCGCCATCGTCACCGAGACGATGGATTACCCGTCCGTGCGTCCGATCAGCGCTGACAGCTTCCTGCCTGCGCCGCTACTCGAGGCCGCGCAGCAGGCCCTCGCCGCCGCTGATCGCACCGCGCGCCGTCCTGGCCGCGCTCGCCTCGCCCTGTCTCTTTCCTTGTACCGCGTTGTTCGCCGGATCGCCGGCCCCGTAGCAGCCTATCGCCTTTCCTTTTCTTGGAGCGCCTGACCATGACCACGATCACCACCATTGCCCCGATGACCGCCACCGAAGCCCTGGACACCCTCAAGGGTCTGGCCACCGATGGCATGATGTCCGCGGCAATCATCAACTATGACCGGCGCGAGCTGGAAGCCCTTGCCAGCAACATGCTCGCCGCCGTGGAAAGCCTGGCCAAGAGCGCACAGGCGGCCATCAGCGCGGGACACCTGGCGCAGCCTTCGCCGACTGCTTTCGACTCTGAAACCGAGCCGCTGCGCATCGGTGACCACGTGTCCGACCTCGATGAGAGTGAAACGGGCATCGTGATCGCCGTCAATGCCGCTGGTGACCCGGCCGTTGCCTGGACGGGTTGGTTCGGCGACACGATGGTTCGTTCGTCGGTCCGCCTCGAGGCCTGGTCGCGCCTTCCGCTCGCGGAGAAAAACAAGGCGAAGGCAACCGCCTCGCTGGTGCGCCGGGGCATCCTTAAGGCCGCCGCCTGACCCCCGCCGGATGGAGCTGTGCGCCTGTTACCGGGCGCTCAGCCACCCTGAAAAACTGGAATTTGGAAGGACACCACCATGAGCAAACGACCACCCGCAGCGCCCTGCATCGTCGGCCAGCGCCTGAAATCCGCCCGCGAGATTGCATGCCTGAGCACGGCCGAGGCCGCGCGGCGGCTGGGCATCAAAAGCCCGTCCCGTTTGACCCGCGCCGAGCACGCGAGATACCCCAAGGGGATCACGCCCCAGCTACTGGCCGACGCGGCGCGGGTCTACGGTGTTTCGGCCGACTACCTCCTCGGCCGTGCTGACGACTGGGAGAATCGCGCGGAACTCCCACCCCTTGCGGACTTGATCCTTGCCGACCTGGCGGACTTCAAGCAGCGCCAAGATTCGCTCATGCGGCGGATCAATCAGTTTCTTGCGGGGTCGGCCCCTACACATGCAGACTTTCAGGCTCTCGCCCGGGAGGCCTTAAGCCTCTCCGACGAACTGCGTGCCGTTGGTGGCCGCCAGGCGACCGCCCACGCACCCGGGAGCGCCTGAAATGGGACGGCCGAAGAAGACCCCCGCCTGCACTCCAAGCGGGGGAACCCTGAAGGTCACCAGGGTGGTGCACATCGATCCTGTCATCGTGGATCGGGACACCACGTGCACAATCGTCGGCCTGTCCCCGTCCAACATCGCAGCCCAGGTGCTGAAGGGCACCTTCCCCGCACCCCGGAAGACTTCCAGCAACCGGATTGGCTGGCTTCTTACCGAGCTGCACGCCTGGGCGCAGGGCTTGCCCCTGTCGGACATCCTGCCACCACCCAGCGGGCACGCACGGCCCCAGTAACGCGACTCACCACCAGCCCCGGCCACGCGCCGGGGTTCTCATTCACGGGGTGGTGTTTTGCCACCCCATTGCAATGCCTTCTGGCCGGCAGCATTCACGGCTTCGACCGTGCCACCACCCTATGGCGCAGTGATGACTGCAGGCTATGAAGCAGTTCGCTCGCAATAGGTGCCGTTTCTGCGAACGACACCCCACGTTCTAACCCGGAGAGGGTCTGCACAGTACGCAGACCCTCGGCGGCCGGGCGTGTTGTTCTGCGAACGAGGCCCCACATTCACCAGGTTTAAAGGGTGTCGGGAATAGCGACACCCTTCGTTCTGACCCGAACAATGTTCGCATCAGTCGCCCGTGCAGGCACCAGGCCGAAGCGGGCTTTCCCTCAATTTTGAGGGCGGACGATTGAAGCCCATGATCTGCTGACCCGCCAAGCGTGGGCACAATCCGCCCACCCTTTACTTTCGGCCGTTGCTGGCGATGGCTCAAAACGGAGCCATCACGCCCAGCCGGCTTGCGACGTCCCCCGGTTTGCACAAAATCGCAAACTTCGGAGGCGGAGGCGGCGACAATCTCCCGTCAGTCGATGCATGCTTCTGACAGTTCCATGAGGATAGAGCGGACTTGGTCATTGGCAATGGACACTGGCACGCCCATAGCCGTTCGATAGTCGCTCTCAAGCCGGCGAACAATCGCAGAGACAGCCTCATCACAGTACAGCGCCTTCTTGAAGCGCTCCGCAGTGATGCAGTTTGCCTCGTGAAAACCCATCATTGTCTCGCCGGCACTCACGGCCTCTTTCGTGAGGAGGTACAGATACCCGACGTCGTCCTTTGAAAGCCCATCGTCGTCAAGAATACTGACATCGAAGACCATTACCACGTCGGGCTCCCCTCCCCGAACAGGCGCAACGTGAAACAGCATCCAGGTGTGCCCGTTGGTCACCACGGCCCAATCAGCACCGAGCGCTACGGCGTAATTGGCGGCCTGGCAGATCGCCGCGTTATTCAACTTCATGGTTGCCGCCTTGCACTCGATCACCATGAAGACGTGATTACCCTTCTTGAGGGCAATATCCACGCGCTGGCCAAGTACCGACAATTCCGTCTCTATTTCGCTGTCCTTGTAGCCCATGGCCGAGCGCAGTAGATCAACGCACCAGCGCCGCGTTTCCTCTTCGTTCCGCTTCCCCTTCGCGATCTGGGTCGCAATTCGCCCGATCTGTGTGGCGAACTCCTTGTTGATCTTGTTTAGACGCGACTTCTTGCTGATCTTCCCCAGCCCAAAAAACATGGCGTCTCTTTCCGTGGTGTGTGGGTGGGAATGATCCGGGAAAGAAGAGATCGCCGCATCTGCCGAAATGCATAGACCGGAAGTTATTTACTACCCCCCCCAGCTTGGCGCACCCATCAAATGCCCGCCACGGATTTCGAGGCGCGCCTCTATCCTCCAAGCGCTCGCCCCTGAAGCTCTGGAACGTCCCACCGGGTGAATCCGTCAGGACCAATGACCATCGGCATCTGCGTGCACTCCCATTCCTGCAGCACTGCAGCGCCCCGCGGTGCTCTTCATAACGCCAGGCTCGCCCTCGTTTTCAGGTGCACGGACAGTGACCAAGGACACGCGGGGGCAACTTTGGGGGCAACCTAGAAACTAAAAAATCCGAAACCCAAGCTCAATGTAGCTTTCCGGCAACAGTTTGATAGCCCCCAGCCCACCAGAATCGAGTCCGGAATGTTCCGGAGAAGGCCGAGAAACCTAGCTAAATCAGGGTTCTCGGCCTTTTTTACGTCCATCGCAAACCGATCACGATTCGGCATCCTGAAGATATTTTGAGGGCATGGGCAGTGGCATTTTCAATGTCATTCTGAACCGGGTGCCTCTCGATATCCTGACCGAGACAGGCGTCTCCACAGCCAAACCCGCCCGAAAGTCAGTCCGCCCGGTTGGCAGTGCTTGCTTCTATCTTGCGTTTCAAGCGGGCGATAGGTGGCTCAACCCACGTAATTCCTCAGCACCTCCGCAAAGCGCGGCGCGGCTTCCGGCGTGGCGCCGAGAAAAAGTTCGGGCTCGATCAGTTCCAACTCCATGACCGCCGGGCGGCCGTCCGACAGGCGGACGAGATCGACCCGGGCGTAGGTGGTCGGCGCCGGTGTCACCGCCAGAGCGGCGGCTGCGAGTGCCAGTTCGTCGGCGGCCGGCGTACAGGCCTGTACCGTGCCACCGTAGATGTCCTGCACGCGATAGTCGCCGACCGCCGGCCGCTTGCGGATGGCGTGGGAAAAGGCGCCGCCGAAATACACCAGCGACACTTCACCCTCGCTGGCGATGCTGTCCACGAAAGGCTGCACCATCGCGTCGCCTTCGAGCAGCAACGCTTCCAAATGAGCCACGCAGGCCGGGTCGGAAGCCTCGGCACGCAGCGCACCGACGGCGCCGATGGACACCGCCGGTTTGACGACCACGTCAGCCCAGCCGGTTTCACGCAGCCGCGCGGCGCCGTCGCCCGCGCCCCGATCCAGCCACAGGGTCGGCACCGTCGGGATGCCTTTGGCAGCCAGTTCGCGAAGGTAGGCCTTGTGGCTGTTCCACTCGATGACGGGATACGGGCTAACAAAGGCGGTGAGCTTGCTGGTCCGTTCGGCCCAGGCCAGGAATTCCGGCAGGCGGGTAAAGTAGTCCCACGGCGTGCGCACCACCACCAGCGGGTAAGCGGCCCAGTCTTCCGGGCTGTCCCAAGGCGCGACGACGGCTTCGACGCCGATGCGGTCGAGGGCGTCGACGAGGTAATGGGATTCCGGATCGGGCTTGGCCATTGTGGCGCCGCCGGTCACCAGAACGATACGGGTTGTGGCTTCCATGAAAATCCTCGATCTGGACGCGATTGAAAGGCGCCCATTTTAGCCGGAGGCGAAAAGCACAACGCCAGTCGAGACGACTGGCGTTGCGGGTTCAGTTCATGAAGGCGATGAACTAGCGCCAGACGCCCGGTCGCGGCGTGAAGCTGTCGAGCACGCGAATGTAGCTCTCGCGAGCAAGGGCGCTCGGATCGCGCAGGTTCGACTGGCACATGCTGCCCTTCATCTGGGCCACCGATTCGTACTCTCGCTCGACCATCCAGGCTTCCATGTCCCGCAGGATTCGGGTCAGATGCGCCGGGCCATGCTCCAGGAGGCACGAGGCGAGATGCACCACGTCGGCGCCGGCGAGGAGCAGCTTCAGTGCTTCTTCGTGCCCATGCACACCGCCGGTGGCCGCCAGCGTGATGGGCGTCTGGCCGCGCAGGATGGCGATCCAGCGAATCCGCAACAGGGCTTCCTCGGGGGTGGAGAGATGCAGCTGCTCGACCATTTCAAGGTTTTCGAGGTCGATATCCGGCTGGAAGAAGCGGTTGAACAGCGACACGCCGTCGGCGCCGCCGGCTTCGAGACGTTTTACGAAATGCGTCAACGACGAGAAGAATGGCGGCAGCTTCATGACCACCGGCACGCCGACAACACGCTTGAGCTCGGCGAGCAGCGCCAAATAGCGCGCTTCCACATCGTCGCCGCTCTCGGACGGGTCGGCCGCCACGTGATAGACGTTGAGTTCAAGCGCGTCGGCGCCGGCCAGTTCCATCTCCTTGCCCAGATCGACCCAGCCCGACGGAGTGACGCCGTTGAGACTGGCGATGACCGGAATCGACAGGCGTGCCTTCACGCGGCGCAGGTGTTCGAGATAGCGGTCGATGCTGCTCTCGTAGTTGCCGTGGTCGGGCATGAAGCCGGTCGCTTCGCCGTCGTTCAGATCGGCGTGAATCAGGAAACGCTCGGCCATCGCGTCTTCGGCAATCAGCTCCTCCTCGTAGAAGGAGTGCAGCACGACCGCCGCGGCACCGGCGTCTTCGAGGCGCAGCACGGAATCCAGGGTCTTGGACAAGGGTGACGACGACGGCACCAGCGGGTTCTTGAGCTTGAGGCCGAGGTATTGGGTGGATAGATCGATCATGTCAGGCCTCCTGCCGGGCAGCCCCAAAGGCGGCCTGCGCCCCCAGGGAGGGCAGCGAACGAAGTGAGTATAGGGGTCGTTTCATTTCAGCTCTCCTTGGGCGCGGCGGCGTGGGCGGCGGCGAGTTCCTGGTAGGTTTTGAAGCGCCGGTCGGCTTCCTTCTGGGCTTCGCTCATCAGGCGTTCGGCGGCTTCCGGATGGCTGCGGGCAAGCATCGCAAAACGGGTTTCGCTGTCCATGAAAGTCTTGATCGTCTGGGTCGGCACGGCCGAATCGAGCTTGAAGGGATTGGCACCGGCGGCCTCGAGGCGCGGGTCGTAGCGGAACAGCGGCCAGTGACCGGATTTCACCGCCATGTCCTGCTGGCGCTGGTTGTAGAGCATGTCCACACCGTGAGCGATACACGGGCTGTAGGCAACGATCAGCGACGGACCTTCGTGGCTCTCGGCTTCGTGGAAAGCCTTGAGGGTGTGCACGTCCTTGGCGCCGTAGGCCACGGTTGCCACATAGACGTGGCCGTAGTCGGAGGCGATGCGGGCCAGATCCTTCTTGGCGGTGCCCTTGCCGCCCGCCGAGAACTTGGCCACCGCGCCGAGGGGCGTGGCCTTGGATGTCTGCCCGCCGGTGTTGGAATACACCTCGGTATCGAGCACCAGGATGTTCACGTCGTAGCTCAGCGCCAGAATGTGATCGAGGCCGCCGTAGCCGATGTCGTAGGCCCAGCCGTCACCGCCGATGATCCACACCGAACGGCGGATCAGCCACTCGGCCAGCGAGGCGAGTTCCTTGGCGCGGGGATGGCTGCTCGCCGCCAGCTTGTGGAGCAGCGCCGCGACCCGCTCCCGCTGGGCACGGATACCGGTTTCCTGCCGCTGATCGGCCGCGACGAGCGCTTGAGCCAGATCGCCGCCTATCTCGCCTTCCATTTCCTTCACCAGTTGCTGGGCGTAACCCATCAACTGGTCGGAGGCCAGGCGCATGCCGAGGCCGAATTCGGCGTTGTCCTCGAACAACGAGTTGGACCACGCCGGGCCGCGACCGGCCCCATTCACCGTGTAGGGCGTCGAGGGCAGGTTGGCGCCATAGATCGACGAGCAGCCGGTGGCGTTGGCTACCAGCATGCGGTCGCCGAAAAGCTGGGTGGCAAGCCGGATATAGGGCGTTTCGCCGCAGCCGGCGCAGGCGCCGGAAAACTCGAAGAGCGGATCGAGCAGCATGGAACCGGGAATGGTGCCGTGCTTGAGCAGGCTGCGGTCGAAGTCGGGCAGCTTGAGGAAGAAGTCGAAGTTCTCCCGCTCGGCCTCGCGCAGCGGCCCGATGGGCGCCATATTCACCGCCAGACGGCTGATGTTGGTCTTGTCGTGGATCGGGCAGGCTTCGACGCAGTCGCCGCAGCCGGTGCAATCCTCCGGTGCCACCTGGTAGCTGATACGGGTGCCGGCCGGGAAATCCTTGCTCTTGGCAGGCACATGCTTGAAGGTGATCGGCGCCTCGAGGGCCGCTTCGGCCGGGAAGGCCCGGGCGCGGATCGCCGAGTGCGGGCAGACGAACACACACTTTCCGCACTGGGTGCAGAGATCCGATTCCCACACCGGGATTTCGAGGGCGATGTTGCGCTTCTCGTACTTGGCGGTGCCGGTGGCAAAAGTGCCATCGACCGGCATCGCCGACACCGGCAGGCCATTGCCTTCGCCACGGTAGATCGGCAGCGTGAAGTCGCGCACATGGGCGGGCGCGTCGGCGGGCACTGCCGGCGCCACCACGATGGGCGCGGCACCGTCCTCCGCATAACCGGCCAGCGACACTTCGTGGAGGTTGGCGAGGGTCACATCGATGGCACGGTGGTTGAGGTCGGCGAGACGCTTGCTCTTCTTGCCGTAGGTCTTGTCCACCGCTTTCTTGATGGCGGCGATGGCCTCCTCGCGCGGCAGAATGCCCGAAATGGCGAAGAAGCAAGTCTGCATGATGGTGTTGATGCGCCGCCCCATGCCTGCGTCCTGGGCCACTTTATAGGCGTCGATGACCCACAGCTTGAGCCCTTTTTTGAGCATCCCGGCGCGCATGGCGGCGGGCAGACCGGCCCACACCGCGTCGGGCGCTTCCGGGGTGTTGAGCAGGAACACACCGCCCGGCGCCGCGTGGGCGAGCAAGTCGTAGCGCTCGACGAACACCGTCTGGTGACAGGCCACAAAGCCGGCCATGCCCTCCTCCACCAGATAGCTGGAGCGAATGTCGGCTTCGCCGAAGCGCAGGTGCGACACCGTCACCGCGCCGGATTTCTTCGAGTCGTAAACGAAGTAGCCTTGGGCCTGAAGCTGGGTGGATTCGCCGACGATCTTGATCGAGTTCTTGTTGGCCGACACGGTGCCGTCGGCACCGAGCCCCCAGAACACCGCATGCTGCAGCTTGCGCGAGGCATCCGAGCGGAAGGCGGCATCCCACGAGAGCGACAGATGGGTCACGTCGTCCACGATGCCGACCGTAAACTGGCGTTTGGGCTTGGCGCGGGCCAGCTCGTCGAACACCGCGGCCACCATACCCGGCGTGAATTCCTTGCTGGCCAGCCCGAAACGCCCGCCGATCACCCGCGGCATCGGGCGGATGCCATCCGCGGCGGCTTCGGCCAACGCGGTCATCACATCCTTGTAGAGCGGCTCGCCCTCCGAGCCGGGCTCCTTGCAGCGGTCGAGCACGGCGATGGTCTTTGCGGTGGCCGGAATCGCGGCCAGCAGCGCTTCGGTCGCTAGCGGACGGAACAGGCGCAGCTTGAGCAGACCGACCTTTTCGCCACGCGCCACGAGGTGCTCCACGGTTTCTTCGACGGTTTCGGCCGCCGAACCCATCACCATGATCACGCGTTCGGCATCCGGTGCGCCCACGTAGTCGAACAGCCGGTAATGCCGACCGGTGAGTTCGCCGAAGCGGTCCATGGCCGCCTGCACGATGGCCGGGAAGGCGTCGTAGAACGAGTTGGCACGCTCGCGGGACTGGAAGAACACGTCCGGATTCTGGGCCGTGCCGCGCAGCACTGGATGCTCGGGCGACAGGGCGCGGCTACGATGCGCGGCGACCAGCGTATCGTCGATCATCGCACGCACGGTTTCGGGTTCGACGGCGACGATCTTGGCCACTTCATGGGACGTGCGGAAGCCGTCGAAGAAGTGGATCACCGGAATGCGGCCGGCCAAAGTCGCAGCCTGGGCGATCAGCGCCATGTCCTGGGCTTCCTGCACCGAGTTGCTCGCCAGGAGCGCGCAGCCGGTGGCGCGACAGGCCATCACGTCGGAGTGATCGCCGAAGATCGACAGCGCATGGGTCGCCAACGCGCGGGCGGCCACATGGAGCACGAAGGGCGTCAGTTCGCCCGCCATCTTGTACAGGTTGGGCACGAACAGCAGCAGCCCCTGACTGGCGGTAAAGCTGGTGCCGAGGGCGCCGGCGGTGAGCGCGCCGTGAAGCGCACCGGCGGCGCCGCCTTCCGACTGCATTTCGATGATCTTGGGTACCGCGCCCCACAGGTTCTTCTTACCCTGGGCCGCCCATTCGTCGGCCCACTCGCCCATGTTCGACGAAGGTGTGATCGGGTAGATGGCCACCACCTCGCTGCCGAGGTAGGCCATCCGCGCGGCGGCTTCGTTGCCGTCGAGATTAAGATACGTCGTCATTGCGACTCCCTGTTGGAGCTGATGGCACGTGTGCGACGGGAAGCCTGGATTTCCGCTTCGGCTTCGACGCCGGCTCTGCCTGTTGGAATGGGATTTGACCGAAGCGCGGGGACGCGCCCTATGCAAGAGCAGGCGCTGCACCGCAAAAAAACAACCGCCCCAGCTCTCCGCCGAAAACCCGCCCCTTGCGGGCTTGTTTTACGTCGACAACCCCGTCCCGGGCGGGACGGGAAAGCTTGACTCGATTCGTTTTTCATTCCGACCCGGTCCGATTCCGGGTGTGTGCGGCGCAACAATGGGCTCGATCATACGGCCTCGATGTGAGGCGCGTTGTTGACGTGGCGCAAGAAACCTAAGGCTCGAACCCGCCATCCGCGCGCAATTTCACTTCAAGCGCGTGACAGCGCACGGATTTGCCAGCGCAACTCGTCGCATTCGGCCTCGAGATGGGCACGGGTTTCGGCAAAGGTTTCCGCCCAGCTTTCACGGTGAAAGGCCGGACGATATTGCGGATCGAGCCGCGCGCCCTGACCGGCGAGAATCATCTCGGTGACTTCGTCCAGCAACGCGTTGAGCTGCCGGCGCAAGGCCTCTGCGGTATCGGTCGACGGCCCCCCCGACCGCGCGACGGCGCCCTGCTCCAGCTCGCGGCACAACGCCCGCAGGGCCGGCAGGTCGGCGTTGCGATAGGCTTGCTGGACACGCAGGAAAAACGCGCTGGCTTCCGTCTTGTCGGCCTCGGCGACCCGGTCGGGGTGGCAACGCATCGCGGCGCTGCGATAGTGCTGCCGAAGTTCGGCCCGCGCCTCCTCGTCGAGGGCATCCAGCGCATCGCCCTCGTCCTCGGGATGCTCCCGACAGGCGTCGTATTCGGCCGCCGCCTCACGGGCGGCATGGGCGTCCTCCTCGGATCCGCTGCGCGCGGCCTTCAGACGCAGATATTCGAGCCGCAGGCTCAAGCAGGTTTCGAGCGTCGGCCCCAGCGCCCGATACTGGGCGATCTGGTAGTCGAGCATGACTTGATCGAGTTCCGCCTTGCGCGCTGCGAGATCGGCCCGACGGATTTCGACCGCCGCAATCTTCTGGCGCAGTGCCGCCACCTCCGGATCGTCGCGCACCTGGAGCCCGGTCGGCGCCGCTTCGACCGCCGCTTCCGGCTCGGACCCAGCCTCCCCCTGCCGCTCGCCCCCAGCCGGTGTCTCCGCTGCACTTTCAAATTGCGGCGGCAGTTCTGGTTCTGGTTCTGGTTCTGGTTCTGGTTCTGGTTCTGGTTCTGGTTCTGG
>ERZ650311.246-NODE-246-length-37705-cov-20.090120_pt1 | contig 37705 bp, 35 predicted proteins | sample MGYA00376247_ERZ650311 | MGnify/ENA primary metagenome ERZ650311 (study PRJEB26733, sample SAMN07839324) | wastewater metagenome | biome: small river; feature: stream; material: water | place: USA: North Carolina | collected 2016-07-28 ...
AACTCGCGACCCTCACCTTGGCAAGGTGATGCTCTACCAACTGAGCCACATCCGCGTGCCTTCTTTCGAAGACTTCACAACTATAAGGGATTCGGAAAATCTTTGCAAACTAGGCCGGCAGCGTGTCGACTGCCCCAGCGTTGTGGCCTCGAAATAAGCCAATAGCGCCGCGTTATAGACTTCACGAATGCAACCAGTAGTGTTCGGAACCGGCTCGCTTGGCGAGACGATTTTGGCGTACCTGTTCACGATTTTGCTGTTCGGCCTATTCGCCGGTGCGCTCATTGTTCCGATTGTTTGGATCGTGAACACTACCCGCGAACGCTGGAACGACTACACCAAGAAAAAGCGCATAAAGGTGATCCTGAACTTCGCGATTGCCATCGCAATCATCGCGCTGGCGTTGTGGCGTGGTGCAATGCCAAGCAACTTTTAGAAGCCGCTTAATGCGCTGCTGCTAGCCTCGCCAGGTCCAGCGAGGATCAGCCTTTGAGTATGCGGTCTCGCCGTGCATGACGCTGTCGATACCCGCGATCTCGTCGGTGCTCCGAATGCGCATACCGATTGTCTTCTGAAGAACCCAACCGATGGCGTAGCTCATGAGGAACGCGTAGAGACCGACAACGAGCACACCGATCGCCTGCTTGCCAAGCTGTTCTGCGCCGGCGCCCAGGAAGAGCCCGACCGGGGTTCCAGTGGTGGTGTGACCCAGGAGGCCAATCCAAAGGGTTCCGACAATGCCACCGACCATGTGAATGCCTACGACGTCAAGCGAGTCGTCGAAGCCAAGCAGGTACTTTAATTCGATTGCGAGACCGCAGATAACGCCGACCGCCAGGCCCAGCACTAGGGCCCAGATCGGGTCCAAATAGGCGCAAGAAGGCGTAATCGCCACCATGCCGGCGACAGCGCCAGAAGCCGCACCAATAGAGGTCGGTTTGCCGTGACCGATTCGCTCATAGAGAGCCCACGAGAGCATGCCTCCAACGCCTGCTGCCAGCGTGTTTACGAACGCGACCGACGCTGTTCCGTCTGCGGCAAGCTCTGAGCCGGCATTAAAGCCGAACCAACCGAACCACAGAATGCCGACACCGATGAGCACAAGCGGCACGTTGTGCGGTGCGTGCATGCCCTTGGTGAAACCGAAACGCTTGCCAACCACGAGTGCGAGTGCCAGCGCCGACGCACCAGATGCTATCTCGACCACGGTGCCGCCGGCGAAGTCCATAAGCCCAACCTTGGTTACCAACCAGCCGCTCTTTAGATTGAAAACCCAGCCAGCTACCGGGAAGTAAACAAGCAGCGCCCACAGAGCCGCGAAGACCATCCAAGAACCGAACTTCACACGGTCAGCGATGGCGCCACTGATTAGTGCAACGGTGATAACTGCGAAGGTGCCCTGGAAGCCCGCGAAGGCCATGTCAAAGCCGTCACCGGACGCGACCGCATCCGTGGCATGTTTCTGCAAGAACAGATCAGCCGGGTGGATGCCGAAAACTCCATCGATGCCGATGAAACCCGGATCTGCAGCGGTTCCGAACGAGATGGCGTAACCGAAAACGACCCACATGGTGCCCACGAGAGCGAGTGAGCCGAAGCTCATCATCATCATCGAAACGACGCTCGACGCCCTCACAAGACCGCCATAGAAGAACGCCAAACCTGGAGTCATGAACAAAACCAGGGCGGAACACAGGATGAGGAACATCGTCTCGTTGGAGTGCACGGCGAATCCTTTCAATCAGTTGTTGCAAACGCACGGAATGAGGAGGCCCTTTCGAGCCTCCTCAAACCGCGACTTGAGTTGTTAACCGCGATCGCTGCCGAACGCGTAAGCCTCTTCACCGTGAACCACGGTGTCGATTCCGGCGATCTCGTCCTCGGCCTTCACACGGAAGCCAATGGTCTTCTCAACCACGAAACCGATGATGAGAGCGAGTACGAACGAGTAGACCAGCACAGCACCGGCGCCGATGGCCTGTTTGCCGAGCTGCTCCCAGCTGCCCGAATCGATAAGGCCGATTCCGCGACCGAAGATACCGATGAACAGGGTTCCGAAGATGCCGCCGACCAGGTGGATACCCACTACGTCAAGCGAGTCGTCGAAGCCAAGTGCGAACTTGAGGTCAACTGCGAGTGCACAAAGAGCACCGGCAATTACGCCGAGGACTAGACCCCAACCTGGGTCCAAGATGTCACAGGCAGGAGTAATTGCTACGAGGCCAGCAACAGCACCCGAACCGGCGCCGATTGAGGTTGCCTTTCCGTGCTTGATCTTCTCAACGATGATCCACCCCAGCATTGCGGCTGCCGGAGCTGAAAGCGTGTTGATGAAGGCGATAGCCGCGTTGCCGTTGGCGCTGAGCGCAGAGCCGGCGTTGAAGCCGAACCAGCCGAACCAAAGCAGTGCGACGCCGAGCAGAGTTAGTGGGACGTTGTGCGGCTGAGTAATGCCCTTCGAGAAGCCGAAGCGCTTTCCGAGAACGAGTGCGAGGGCCAGACCAGCTGCACCTGCGTTGATGTGAACCGCGGTTCCACCAGCGAAGTCGTGCACGCCGAGTGCGACCAACCAGCCGCCATTTTTGCCACTGCCGTCTGCGCCGAAGTTAAAGACCCAGTTAGCGACCGGGAAGTAAACGATGGTTGCCCAAATGCCCGCGAAGACCATCCACGCGCCGAACTTAGCGCGGTCAGCAATAGCACCGCTGATCAGTGCGACAGTGATGATGGCGAAGGTTGCCTGGAACGCAACAAAGGCCATCGATGGGTATGCGCTCTCGCGGGTAGTAGCGATAGCGTCGCTGACCTGGCTGCCCAACAGGAACGACGAGCTGTCAAAACCGAACCAGCCAGGGATGCCGACGAAGTTCTTGCCATCAACGCTCGCGAACGAAACCGCGTACCCGTAAATGACCCACAGGACACCGATTAGACCGAGCGAGCCGAAGCTGAGCATCATCATGCTAACAACGCTCTTGGCCTTCACCATGCCGCCATAGAAGAATGCGAGACCTGGTGTCATTAGGAGCACCAGCGCCGCCGAAATCAGCACGAATGCTGTGTTTCCTTGATCCACTTGTTTACCTCTCTCTAAGAAAACAAATAGCGCCGGGCTATCCGGTCACGCGTCAAGTTTCGGAGAGGAAAGTTTCAGAACTTCGTTCCAAATGTTTCGGGTTTGTAAAACCTACTGAGACGACATCGCCCCGAGGCGGCTCACCGCACGCAAGTACTTCTTGCGGTATCCGCCGGCGATCATCTCGGCTGAGAAGCTGTCGGTAACAGGCGTGCCGCTCGCGCGAAGACTGACCTGGCGCTCATAAAGGCGGTCGATTAGGGCCACCCAACGCAAGGCCTCGACCTGATCGGTCAACTGTCGAACTCCGGTCAGAACGAGCGCATCCACGTCTTCGACCATGTCGGCGTACTTGCTCGGGTGAACTGTCGACAGGTGTTTGAGCAGCACATCGAAGGAATCGGCAAATACACTCTTGCCGCTCCCCTGCTGCTGTTTCGCCCAAGTATCCAGTTCCGTCTCGGTAAGTGCCGGAACGTGCGCTTCGGTCGGACGGTGACGATAATCCTCACCGTCGATGCTGATCATCTTGAACTTGTCGGCCATCGCCGAAATCTCACGTGCGAAATCGGCGGCCGCAAAACGACCCTGACCTAGGGCATTCGGGGGCGTGTTGGATGTGGTCGCGAATCGAACACCCTTGGCGTCAAGCTCGGTGAGCAGTCGCGACATCATCATGGTGTCGCCCGGGTCATCGAGTTCGAATTCGTCGATACAAATGAGGTCATACTTCGAAAATGCTTGAACGGCGTTGGCGAAACCAAGCACACCAATCAATCCGGTGTATGCGAGAAAGCTGCCGAAGGCTTTGCGGCCTGAAGCTGCATGCCAAATCGAGGCAAGAATGTGGGTCTTGCCAACACCGAAACCACCATCGAGGTAAAGCCCAGACTTCGGCGCCTCGCGCTTTGCGAACAACCCTTTGAGCCCAGATGAGTCCTTGAGACCCAAAAACGCTTTTGCCTCGCGAATCGCATCCGCCTGTGATGGAAAGTTCGAATCTGGCACGTAATTCTCAAAACGCGCGGACCGAAACTCGCGCGGCGGCACAAGGTGCGCGACGAGTTCCTCAGTTGAAACTTGCGGATTTACGCTCGCGAGCGATTTAGGAGCACCAATTGTTGCCAATTCTTACCTTTCGCTGGCGATGATTGGCCAGTGCGTTTAACCTTGTCTATGTAATCCTAAGCAACTAAACAACAGGAGCAGACTGATGCCGGCACCATTCGACTCAAACGCTAAATTCGCTGAGTACGCCCACCCTGAAGTTCTCGTTTCGGCAGAGTGGCTTGAGGCCAATCTGAACACTGAGGGATTAGTAATTGTTGAGAGCGACGAGGACGTTCTGCTCTACGAAACCGGCCACATTCCCGGCGCGGTCAAGATCGACTGGCACACCGAATTGAACCAACCTGTGGTACGCGATTACCTCGATGGCGAGGACTTCGCAAAGCTTCTTTCTAGCAAGGGAATCCACCGCGACTCGACCGTTGTCATCTACGGCGACAAGTCGAACTGGTGGGCGGCCTATGCACTTTGGGTCTTCAAGCTGTTCGGCCACGCAGATGTTCGTCTGCTCGATGGCGGCCGTGACACCTGGATCGCCGAGGGCCGGGTACTGACCCGCGAAGAGACCGTTGTAACGCCGAGTGAATACCCGGTTGTTGACCGCGATGACTCAAAGTACCGCGCATTCCGTGATGACGTTTTCAAGCACTTCGGAAACCCACTGATCGATGTTCGCTCGCCAGAGGAATACTCGGGTGAGCGAACCCACATGCCTGCATACCCTGAAGAAGGTGCGCTGCGCGGTGGACACATTCCTTCAGCGGCGTCGGTGCCATGGAGCAAGGCTGCCGGTGAGAACGGCGTCTTCCGTTCGCGTGCTGAACTAGAGGCAATTTACCTCGATGGCGCGGGCCTAAAGCCAGGCGCGGACGTCATCGCATATTGCCGTATCGGTGAGCGCTCGAGCCACACCTGGTTCGTGTTGAACTACCTGCTTGGCTTCGAGAACGTTCGCAACTACGACGGCAGCTGGACCGAATGGGGCAGCCTTGTCGGTGCTCCAATTGTGAAGGGTAGCGAGCCAGGACCAGCTCCAAAGGTTGCCTAATTGCCACTGCTCGAGAACGCTGCTGAGCTGGCAGAAGACTTCAATGCGATCCCGCTGAAGGACCGTTTGCAACTCTTGCTCGAATTCTCAGACAAATTGCCTGAACTCCCCCAGCGTTACGTCGATCATCCTGACTTGCTTGAGCGCGTCGAGGAGTGCCAATCGCCGGTCTACCTCTTCGTCGAAGTCGAGTCTGGTCTCGTGAACTTGTTCTTCACCGCGCCAGCAGAAGCACCGACCACACGCGGTTTCGCCAGCATCCTGCACGAATTGCTGGACGGCCAAACGGTTGCAGATGTCTTGGCCTTCGACGATGACTACCCGAGCCGACTTGGCTTGCTCGAAGCGGTTTCAGCACTAAGACTTCGCGGTATGAGCGGCATGCTTCGTCGCATCAAGCGACAGGTGAGCGACAAGGCTGCAGCCTAGATGAACCTGAACCGCGCCGATGCGATCACACTGGTCGAGGGCGTGAACTGGATTCAGGTGATTGCACCTCTCGACGGTTTGAAACAGCCAACAGCAGACTTTCATTCGGATGCGATCAGCAATGACGAAGATCGATCTCTGCTCTTCGCGATGCGAGCCCAATCAGACGCGATTGTTGTAACCAAGAAGACAGCCATCGCTGAGAAATACCGCGCGTCAAAGTTTGCCCCGATTTTCGTCATAGACAGAGACGGTCTCTCCCCGCACTTCTCGCCTGTCGCTCCAGCCGATGACCGCAAGGGAATCGCGCTAGTCAACAACATTGACGAGGTAGGGCGCGCGGTGAGTAAAGGCGCGCCGAGAATCCTGCTCGAATCGGGCCGCACGTACGCGGCAGCACTTGCAAGCACGGGGCTCGTGAAGCGGTTGATACTCGTGGTGCCAACTCTTGATTCGAATGTCGCGCGCGTCACTGTGCATTCAACACTCATTGATTTAGGAATAAACGCCTCTCGCGAAGTCGCGCGGTTCGTCGGCTCGCAGAACACCATTTTCGTCCTTGACGCACCGCGTTAGCGATCATTCAATTGCCGCACACAGCGGCGTGGCAGAAGCCCGCAAAACTAGCCAGAATCTAGGCTTGAACGGATGTTTGAAGTCGAGTTAGAAGCCCCCGTCGCCCCCGAGTTTGCCCTCGCTGTCAAAAGCTTGCACTCGGTTGAGGTGCGCAAAGAGCTGCACGTCGAACAGATCCAGGCTCCAGGCAACCTAGCCCGTCACGCGATTGCGTTTGCAGCGCACATCGACGACGATCACCAGCAGGCTGGCGACGCTGGTGTCGGTCGTTTGGTCTTTCTGTGGGACGACGAACCCCAAGAAAACTGGGTCGGGCGCTTTCGAGTCGTTTGTTTTGCGAAGTCGCCTCTTGAAAGTCACATAGGCCAAGAAGCGGTGAGCGCAGATCTAGCCTGGGACTGGCTTACCACAGCACTCCGAACCAGAAATGCGGAGTATGCGGCCGAGGCTGGAACCGCCACTCGAATCTTGTCTGCGGGGTATGGAGCTTTGGCTCACCAAGATTCACACGCCGAACTTGAAATGCGTGCGTCATGGAGCCCGGTCGGTGGTGACCTCGCTCCGCACCTGGCTGCTTGGCAGGACCTGATCTGCGTTCTAAGCGGCTATTCGCCTCTCCCCGAAGGAATTGGGCGGATTGTCTAACGAAGCCACCCCAGCCGGCGGCATCGAAATCACTCCCCTAAAGAAGCCGCGAGTCGAAGTAATACTTGTTGAATCACCCGAGGGTGTATTCGAGATGCTTTCTCGGCTCGAACCTGGCGAAGGTTCGTTGGCGGTTGATGCCGAACGGGCCAGCGGTTTTCGTTACGCGCAGTCGGCGTACCTGATTCAACTTCACCGCCGTGGGACCCCGGTCTTTCTGGTCGATCCACAAGCCGCGCTTGCCGATGAAAGCGCGCGTCAGGCTCTAGCCGCGTTCATGCGCGAACAAGTTTGGATCCTGCACGCAAGCACTCAAGACCTGCCTTGCCTCAAGGAACTCGGTTTGGCTCCAAAGGCGCTCTTCGACACAGAACTTGGGAGCAGATTGGTGGGACTCCCCCGCGTCGGACTCGGAGCCGTAGTGGAACACTACCTTCACCTCGGCTTAGCTAAAGAACATTCAGCTGTCGACTGGAGCACTCGACCGTTGCCCGAGGCCTGGCTCGATTACGCGGCACTCGACGTTGAGGTTTTGCCAGATCTTGCGGATGAGCTTGAGGCCGATCTTCGTGAGCGAGGCAAGGCCGAGATAGCGGCCGCCGAGTTTGAGCATCTGCTGGGCTTTGAACCAAAGGAGAAGAAGCCGGATAAGTGGCGCTCGACCACTGGTGCGCACGAGATCAAGACCCAACGTGGCCTAGCCATCGTTCGCGAGCTATGGGAGGCGCGCGAGAACCTCGCGCGCAAACTCGACGTTTCACCTGGGCGACTTATTCCGGATGCCAGCATCACAGCCGCAGCGAAACTCATGCCCCGCTCCAAGAGCGAGTTGGCCGGAGAACGAACCTTCAACGGTCGCGCATCCCGAACCTATCTAGACACCTGGTGGAACGCGATTCAGCTCGGCAGCAACACAAACGACCTGCCACCGCTCAAATTGCCGCACACGGGAATTCCGAACCATCGAATCTGGCCCAGCCGGTTTCCCGACGCTGATGCGCGACTCAAGGCTGCTCGTCCAGTTGTGCAGGCCATTGCAGATGACTCAGAGCTGCCAGTCGAAAACCTGCTGACGCCTGATTATTTGCGCCAGTTGTGTTGGAGTTTCCCTGAACTTGGCGACAAGACGGTCGCCGAATTCCTTGGTGAACTTGGAGCTCGAACCTGGCAAATTCAAGCCGTTGCCGCGCCCCTGCATGAGGCTCTTTCAAACGTTAGTTTGGACGAGCGTGCGGAATCCGCTGACCAGTAACCTGCTGGATGATTTGCTTGGCAACTGCTTCTGCGGTTAGGCCGACTCGTTCCAGAATCTCTTCGCGCGACGCGTGTTCCAAGAATTCATCCGGCAGACCTAGTTCGGTCAGCGCAGTGTCAATTTGAGCATCCCGCAGGTCTTGACGAACACGGGTTCCGATACCGCCAACCTTAACGCCATCCTCGATGGTCACGACGAGACGATGCTCCGCGGCAAGCTCAAGAACCGATTTAGGCACCGGTACGACCCAGCGCGGGTCGATCACCGTGCAGCCAATACCCTCAGCAGCTAGCAGGTCGGCAGCAGCCAAAGCCAGGTTAGACATTGCCCCAACACCGACCAGTAGCACATCCTTTGAAGCACCTTCGCGTAGCACATCAACACCGTCGGCGAGGCGTCGTGCGGCCTCAAGCTGCTTTGAGACCGAGCCTTTGCCAAAGCGGATCATGGTAGGGGCGTCATCGACTGCAACGGCTTCACGGAGCAGTTCTCGCAGTCGATCGGCATCGCGCGGAGCAGCAATTCGAATCCCTGGCACCACCTGGAAAACCGCTAGGTCCCACATGCCGTGGTGCGAGGCACCGTCAGGGCCGGTGACACCGGCACGATCAAGCACGAAGGTGACGCCCTCACGATGGAGAGCCACATCCATAAGAACTTGGTCGAAGGCGCGGTTCATAAATGTTGCATACACGGCAACGACCGGGTGAAGACCGCCGTAAGCCATACCCGCCGCACTGGCGACGGCGTGCTGCTCCGCGATACCAACATCGAATACTCGATCTGGGAACCGATCTGCAAACTTGTGAAGGCCAACCGGCTTCTGCATTGCACCGGTGATGCCGACAATTCGAGGGTTTAGCTCAGCCAGTGAAACGATTTCATCGGCAAAAACGCCAGTCCAAGATGGGCCGCTGTTTAGCTCTAGGGACTCACCCGTGGTCGGATCGATCTGCCCAACAGCATGAAACTGGTCGTCCTCGTGCAGCATCGCCGGGTCATAGCCCTTACCCTTTTGCGTGATCACATGGACAAGCGCTGGCTGGCCATAGGTCTTGGCCTGCTTTAGTGCCTCTTCGACCGCGGCGAGGTCATGACCGTCAATCGGGCCGATGTATTTGATGTCTAGGTTCGGGAACATTCCCTGTGGCACAACCGAGCCAAAAAGGCCCTTGCCGGCAGAGCGAACGGCTCGATAGGTCCAACGACCAACCGTGCCGAACTTGGCAAAAAAGGCCGCTGACCAGCGATACAGGCGGCGATAGGTGGGCACAGTGCGAATGGTGTTCAAATAACGCGCTAGACCGCCAATGGTTGGCGCATACGAACGCCCGTTATCGTTCACGACAATCACCAAACGACGGTTGTTGTCGTCGGTGATGTTGTTCAAGGCTTCCCAGGTCATGCCGCCGGTTAGAGCGCCATCGCCGATGACGGCAACGGTGTGTCGATCGTTTTGCCCAGTCAGACGGTACGCCTTAGCGATGCCATCAGCCCACGAGAGCGAACTCGATGCGTGCGATGACTCGACAACATCGTGTGGTGACTCTGAACGCTGCGGATAACCCGCGAGGCCGTCTTTCTGGCGAAGAGTCGACAGATCCTTACGGCCGGTCAGCATCTTGTGCACATACGACTGGTGACCGGTGTCGAAGATGATGGCGTCTTTAGGCGAATCGAAAACGCGGTGGATCGCAAGTGTCGTCTCAACGATTCCTAGATTCGGCCCGAGGTGACCCCCTGTCTTGGCAACAGAACTCACCAAATATGAACGAATCTCGGCAGCCAACTCGACCATTTCGGAGTTAGACAGTGCGTCTAAATCCCTTGGTGAGTTGATTCTGCCGAGAACGTTCATAGTGATAACAATCCCGCAGGACCGCTTAACCTTCCGCTAAGCGACCAGACTGCGAAGCACGTACTGAAGGATTCCGCCATTGCGGTAGTAGTCAGCTTCTCCCGGAGTGTCGATGCGAACGATGGCGTCGAACTCGATCACTGACTTGCCCGCAGGCGAGTGCGAGGTCGGCTTTGCGACGACGCGTACGGTCTTAGGAGTGTTGCCATTGTTCAGTTCGGTGACACCGGTGATGGTGATCTCTTCGGTACCGTCAAGTCCTAGTGAATCCGCCGACTGACCAGCTGGGAACTGCAGAGGCAGCACGCCCATACCAATCAGGTTTGAACGGTGGATGCGCTCGAACGACTCGGCGATAACCGCCGAAACACCGAGCAAGCGGGTGCCCTTGGCGGCCCAGTCGCGCGATGAACCCGATCCATATTCCTTGCCACCGAAGATGACCAGTGGAGTGCCAGCGGCCTGATAGTTCACCGATGCGTCATAGATGAACGACTGAGGGCCATCTGCCTGGGTGAAGTCACGAGTGTAACCACCCTCGACGCCATCAAGAAGCTGGTTCTTTAGACGAATGTTTGCGAAGGTTCCGCGAATCATGATCTCGTGGTTGCCGCGACGCGAACCGTAGCTGTTGAAGTCGACACGCGATACGCCGTGGTCGGTCAGGTACTTTCCAGCTGGCGAGTCCGCCTTGATCGAACCTGCAGGGCTGATGTGGTCGGTGGTGACCGAGTCGCCAAGCTTTGCGAGTACGCGAGCGCCGTGGATGTCGTTGACTGGGTCCGGCTGAGCCTTCATGCCATCGAAGTAAGGCGCCTTGCGAACGTAGGTAGACGCGTCATCCCATACGAAGGTTGCGCCCTCTGGGGTTGGCAGCGAACGCCAGCGGTCGTCACCGTCAAAGACCGATGCGTACTGGGTCTTGAACATCTCACTGTTAATCGAGCTGTCGATGGTCGACTGCACTTCTTCGGCGGTTGGCCAGATGTCGCGAAGGTAGACATCATTGCCGGCTTGGTCCTGACCGAGAGCGTCGTTCTCGAAGTCGAAGTCCATGGTGCCGGCCAGCGCGTATGCGATCACCAGCGGAGGTGAAGCCAGGTAGTTCATCTTCACGTCCGGGCTGATACGACCTTCGAAGTTGCGGTTGCCCGAAAGCACTGCGGTAACCGCTAGGTCGTTGTCATTGATTGCCTGGCTGATCTCGTCGGCGAGTGGGCCCGAGTTACCAATACAGGTTGCACAGCCGTAGCCGACGAGGTTGAAGCCGAGTGCGTCGAGGTCGCCGGTCAAACCAGCCTTCTCGTAGTACTCGGTGACAACCTTCGAACCAGGTGCGAGCGAGGTCTTCACCCAAGGCTTGGCCTTCAGACCCTTGGCTACTGCCTTGCGAGCAACGAGACCTGCAGCAAGCATGACCGATGGGTTCGACGTGTTGGTGCACGAGGTGATCGAAGCAATGGTCACGTGACCGTTGTCGAGCTCGAAGTCGCGACCCGAAACCTTTACCGCGTTGCTTGGCTTTTCGGTGTAGGTCGGCAGGGCCTTCTCGAAGCTTTCCTTTGCTTCGCTGAGGACGATGCGGTCCTGAGGGCGCTTCGGACCAGCAATCGAAGGAACGACGGTCGAGAGGTCGAGAGTCAGGTACTCGCTGTAGCGAGGCTCGATTGATGGGTCGTGCCAGAGTCCCTGTGCCTTGCAGTAAGCCTCGACTAGGTCGAGCTGCTCCTGGGTGCGGCCAGTGGTGCGCAGGTAGTCGATAGTGACCGAGTCAATCGGGAAAATTGCGACGGTCGAGCCGAACTCAGGCGACATGTTGCCGATGGTGGCGCGGTTGGCCAGCGGAACCGAGCTAACACCCTCACCATAGAACTCAACGAACTTGCCAACTACACCGTGCTTGCGAAGCATCTCGGTGATGGTTAGAACAACGTCAGTTGCGGTGACACCGGTGTTGATGGCGCCGGTGAGCTTGAAGCCAACAACCTTAGGGATCAACATCGAAACAGGCTGACCGAGCATTGCTGCCTCGGCTTCGATACCGCCGACACCCCAGCCCAGAACGCCTAGACCGTTGACCATGGTGGTGTGCGAGTCGGTACCGACACAGCTGTCAGGGTATGCCTGAAGTTCGCCGTTGACCTCGCGGGCCATGACGACGCGTGCAAGGTACTCGATGTTTACCTGGTGCACGATACCGGTGCCAGGAGGAACAACCTTGAACTCTTCGAATGCGGTCTGGCCCCAGCGAAGGAACTGGTAGCGCTCGCCGTTGCGCTGGTACTCAAGCTCGACATTGCGCTCAAAGGCGTCCGGACTGCCAGCAACGTCGATCTGAACCGAGTGGTCGATGACGAGCTCCGCTGGAGCAAGTGGGTTGATGCGCTTGGGGTCTCCGCCAAGGGCTGCGACAGCCTCACGCATGGTTGCGAGGTCAACAACACAAGGAACACCGGTGAAGTCCTGCATGATTACACGAGCCGGAGTGAACTGAATTTCGGTATCAGGTTCTGCGGCGGCATCCCAGTTGGCCAAGGCCTCAATCTGAGAAGCGGTGACGTTTGCGCCGTCCTCGGTGCGCAACAGGTTCTCGAGAAGAATCTTGAGGCTGTAAGGAAGAGTCTTTGAATCAACTGAGTTCAACTTGAAGATTCGGTAGCTCTTTTCGCCCACCTTTAGGATTTCGGCAGCGCCGAAACTGTTCACCTTGGACATGCAGTCCGCTCCTAACTAATAGCTACATCGCTAAGGGTCAAATCTATCAGTTTGAGCGCTCTGAAATGAGCCTTCGAACCAATAGCCACGCCGTCCACAGGGCAATCGCATACAGCGGGTATCCAAGGATGATCTTCGTCACTGCGAGAGCCGCAATCTCGTTCAGCAGATACAGCGGAACCTCTATCGCCAGCCTGATTGCAAACACGGCAGTCAAAACCAGAGTCGCTGCCGAAAAAATCTTTAGCTCGCGCGGATTCTTGCGCCATGAAGTGCCCTCGCCAATCAAAAAGCCAAGCAAGAGCCCAACAATCGGCCAGCGAATCAGCACCGAGATTAGAAGCGGCACAAGGTATGCGACATTCGTGATGAAGCCCGGGATGAAATACTCGCGAGTGCTGCCGCTGCTCAAGGCCATCCAGGCTGACAAACCGGCCACTGCCCCACCAAAAAGCACTTGCATCAGTGATGAACGCTTTGCCAGACGATAGACGCCAAAAACGATGACCGGCAAAACGGCCAATCCGATGGAAAGCTCCGGATTGCGCCAGATCACCCAGGTGATCATGAACAGTGTGCTTGGCACGAGTGATTCGACCAGGCCGAGCCGACCGCCGACGGTCGCAAGAAGCGAGTTCGCATCCATTTTGACGTCGCCATTCTCAACTTTTAGCCCGAGTTTGGCTGCAGCTGAAACGTTCTGCGCAGAGTGGCCGTTGTTCTCTTCAGACATGAGGTTTTAGACCAGCGGTACGAAGGTGCTCTGACCTGGAATCACAATGGGAAGCAAGTCTTTCGGCGGCATGGGAGTCTCATCGCGGTGAACGACAACCGAACGGATGAGATCATCGGCATCTGCAGCTGCCTTCGGGTCGGTTAGAGCTGCACCCGAGATGACACCGCGCAAGAACCACCGAGGGCCATCGACACCGACGAAGCGCGCCAGTCGCGTACCGATCTGTTGACCGTTCTCGTTAGTGACGGGCAGCTTGGCAACCAATTCGGCACCGAGCGAACCGATGCGCTCCTCAACTACTCCGCCTTGGCTAGAGATTGAAGCGGCCAGCTGGTCTTTGACCTCGAGCCACACGCCTTCGGAGCGAGGTGCGGCAAACGCCTGAAGTTGAATGCTCCAGTCGCCGGTGTCCAGGGTCACAGCAATCGGCTTGCCCGTGGCTTCTTCGACCTCAAGCTTGACCGCGATTGAATCGATTGCTGGCACGCGGAGTGACCCGAGGTCCAAAAAAGGGGCTTCGTGGCGCAACTCGGTTGAGTCCAGCGGACCAGCAGTTGCGCGGTCGAGAGGTGCTGATTTCGGAAACTCTGACATGTCTATTTCGTTCCTGACGATCCAAAACCTGTTTCGCCGCGCTCGCTGCCTGGCAGCTCTTCAACGGCAACAAATCGAGCCTTCTCGAACTGCTGAATGACCAGCTGCGCGATGCGATCGCCGCGCTCAATCACGAAGTCCACGTCCGATGTGTTCAAGAGAGTGACCATGATTTCGCCTCGGTAACCGGCGTCAACCGTGCCTGGTGCGTTCAAAACGGTGATTCCGTGCTTTGCTGCGAGGCCAGAACGTGGGTGAACAAGACCGACATAACCGTCAGGTAGCGCGAGTGACACACCGGTTGGCAACAGCAGACGCTCACCCGCGCGCACGACCGCATCCACGGTGCATCGGAGATCCGCGCCGGCATCGCCTGGCTTGGCGTAAACGGGTTCAAAGCCTGGTTCGGCTTTGAGAAGAACTGCAACTTCGCTCATGACCAATGAGCGTAATCTAGAAGAGATGAACAGCCCAGCAAGCGCGAAGACATATCGCGAATATCTCTACCCGTCACTCAACACGCTCTTCTCAATCGCCATCGTTTGGCCAACTGTTTGGTTGACGGTTTACCCGTGGAGCCACACCGGCGGAGTGCTGTCAGGTGCATTGGTCACAGCCGCGCTCTATGTGCTGGCCTTCGTTCGAGCCCCGAAAATCGAATTGGATGAGTCGACACTGAAAATTGGTTCGGTTCAGATTCCTAGAGCTGAGCTCGGTGGCGCAGAGGCACTGGTTGATGATGCTGCCCGAAAAGCTCGCGGCCCCGCCCTGAGCCCGGCAGCCTTCGTTTTGTTTCGCGGAACCACCCGCTCGCTAGTCCGCATCGTAGTGACCAGCAAATCTGACCCGACGCCATACTGGTTGGTCTCTAGCCGCAAGGCAGAAAAGTTTGCTGCGGCACTGAACAGCTAAGTCCTTAGCCGGCGCACTCGGTGCAGAGTTTGCCGTACTTGCCCTTTTGTGAAGAAAGCATGCTGTGGTGCTTCACAATGAAACACTCGCTACAGGTGAACTCGTCGTCCTGAGGTGGCAGAACCACAACATCCAGGTCTTCAGAGACGACATCTGGCATTGCGAACGCCTCAACTGCGTCGGTTTCGTCAACGTCAACAACTCCAGATAGCTTGTCTGGGATGCGCTCCTTGATTGCCTCGATCGACTCGTTATCGTCGTCGGACTTTCTTGGTGCGTCGTAATCGGTGGCCATTTAGGCTTGCCTTTCGTCTTCATCGAGCGCGCCTAGTTTCTTACACGCATACTCCAAACAGCAAGAAGACGCGCCGACAATTTTTAAGAGATTTTTCGGCACACCGTTTGAAAAACCGAACATTCCACTCATCGAAGGCAAACTTCTAGCAGGAGGCAGAGATGTCGGAATTGCAGTTCGTGCGAGTAGAGGGTGACTTCATTGTCATGAAGTCGTCCGATGGGGTCGAATTCCAGCTACCGGTTGATGACGTTTTGCGCGGTGAACTCCGCCAGACGAGTGCCCCCAAGCGCACGGCGAGCAGTCTCTCCCCGCGCGAGATCCAAGAGGCAATCCGCGAAGGCGCGAGCATCGAAGAGCTCGTCGAAAAGCATGAGGCTGACTTCGCGTACGTAGAGAAATTTGCTCAGCCGGTCTTGGACGAACTTCGCCATGTTGTTGCCACAGCGCAGGGCGTCCGCATCAATCTCGCCGGCGACCGATTCTCTGATGTGACCCAAATTGACTTTGGTGACCTGATTGCAAGACGCCTCGCTGCAACCGGTGCGACTGACATTTCGTGGACGAGCCATCGACAGGACCAGTCAACCTGGTTGGTTACCGTCAAGTTTGAACTTGCGAACGGACGCGGTCACGCAACTTGGAGTTTTGACCCACGCAAGTTGACCCTGACCCCAGAGAACGAGTCTGCGCTTTCGCTATCCAGCGCTGAATCGCTGAATGAGGGCCCGATCCCGCGCCTGCGCCCCGTGACTACCGATCAGTCGCGCCACCCGGCAGCATCTTCGGGTTCCACAGGCATCATTCCTAAGGTTGAGCCGATTCGCGCTCCAGTAGAGCCGAAGCCGGAACTTTCTGACACTGCGAAAGTGAACCTCAGCGCCCTACCTACAGAGGTAATTGAGATACCGTCTCGGTCGACGATCAAAGAGGCGATTGCGCGTGCGACTGATGCCGCGGATGCGATTTCAGCAGACGAGGTTCCTGCACCAACGCTGAACGAACCGACAGCGCCCGATGAGGTTGTTCCAGACCCAGCGGACCTACTCGATGCTCTTCGTCGCAAGCGCCAAGAACGCGAAGCCGCGATAACAGACGAGCTGCCGCACAAGGCTCCTGGGGCGGCAAGGCCGCTAATTCCGGTAGCGGAGCCGGAGCCGGTCACATCAAGCATTCGCATCATCAACGACGAACCATTGGTCGAAGCCGAAGCGTCACAACTGCCTGAATTGGAACCAGAGGACTTGCCTTCAGAACCGGCACCGAGCACAGCACCGATAGAAGTTGTCTCTGAGAATGAGGCAGAAGCCGAAGTGCCTAAACCCGAGCCGAAAAAGGGTCGTGCCGGGATTCCGTCTTGGGATGAAATCGTCTTCGGTACCAAGACCGACGACTAACTAACTCCAGGCTGCTAGTCGCAGCAGCGGAACAGAAAGCTCCTCAGGAGTGATCGAACCGTGGTGGCCGACCATTGCATAGCTCCGATAGCTCGAAAAAGCCTTGTGATAGATCGCTACCCGCTTCTTCGCGAGCACGTACAGGTCAGGTAAGCGCGCCGCGGCGATCTGGTTAGGTTTAGGCATCCACCCAGCCTCGATTAGTTCGGCAGGGGTCACGACCCAACAGCTATCCCCGATTTCCTCATTGAGCAGTTGCTGGGAACACTCTGTTTTGCTAGTGCTTTCAAAATAAAGAAAGGCGCAGCGGGTGTCTCCCCCGGCGAAACTTAACCCCGCGAGGTCGAATGAACCCAACTCGATGTGTGACGACTTAGGCACGTCGACGACTCCGTGATCTGCGGTGAGCAGAACACCCACTCGATTGCCTACTCGACCAGCGAAGTCTCGAACGAGAGCGTCAAGTTCTTCTAGCTGGGTCAACCATTCAAATGCATCTGTGCCCTTGGCATGAGCGAGTTGATCGAGCTCGGGCACATACAGATAAACAATGTGACCTTTGTCCCGGACGAGCCTCGCTGCCGTGTTGAATCGGTCGGCAACTGAGTCGGCTGCGTGATACTCGGCGTCAGGCATGATGATGTTTGTGAAGCCGGAGCGCTCATACGCGCCCAGCCCGACAAAATGGACAGCCAAACCTGAGGCCTCGGCAGACTCGGACAGCGTATCGCCGACTCGCCACCCGTGACTCTCTTCGAAGCTGGTCCAACCGCTGAGCAGGTTCTGTGCTTGGTTTCGGTCGCGATCGAATACGCGGTATCCGACGATTCCGTGTTCGGCCGGCAGGACACCCGTCGCAAGGCTGGTTAGTGCCGCGGCTGTAGTCGTCGGAAAAACAGTGGAAATGCTCGGTGACGCGGATAAAGCTGCGCTTAGAAAGCGTGCGTGCCCCGAAGCGGACCTGAGGTTGGCAGAGCCAAGACCATCGACCAGAATCACGACTGCGGAATCGACGGACTTCAAGTTCAAAGTGTTCTGCGAACCGGATGCGGCAGCCATCGCTGACCGAAAGACATCGGACAGCCTCCCAAGAGATTTCGGGACGGAAGGTAGCATCGTAGGCATCAAGACCAGTCTGCCATGCGGACTTATTGCGCTTAGACACACCAGGGAAAATGACCACTAATCCGAACTCAGAAGAGCGAATCGTCGACATTGATTTGTCGCTCGAGATGCAAGAGTCGTTCCTGGAATACTCATACTCGGTCATTTACGCACGCGCCCTGCCGGATGCGCGCGACGGCCTAAAGCCGGTTCACCGCCGCATCGTTTATCAGATGGGTGAAATGGGTCTTAGACCAGATCGAGGACACGTCAAATCTGCTCGAGTGACCGGCGAGGTCATGGGCAAGCTCCACCCCCACGGCGATGGCGCAATCTATGACGCGCTAGTTCGTATGGCCCAGCCGTTCAGTCTGCGAATGCCGTTGATCGACGGTCACGGAAACTTCGGATCACTGGACGACGGGCCTGCTGCCGCGCGTTACACCGAGGCTCGCCTGAGCCAGGCGTCGATGTTGATGAATGACGGTCTCGACGAAGATGTTGTCGACTTCAAACCGAACTACGACGCGCAACTCACTGAGCCAGAGGTTTTGCCGGCAGCGTTCCCTAATCTCCTGGTAAATGGCGCTAGTGGTATCGCGGTTGGTATGGCGACCAACATGCCGCCTCACAACTTGCGCGAGGTCATTGCCGCTGCACGCTACCTGCTTGGCCACCCGGATGCCTCGCTCGAAGACCTGATGAAGTATGTGCCTGGGCCGGACCTTCCAACCGGTGGCATCATCGTGGGACTCGACGGTATCAAAGAGGCATACGCAACCGGCCGCGGTGTCTTCAAGACTCGCGCAAAGGTCAGCATCGAAAGCGTCAGCCCTCGAAAACTCGGACTGGTTGTCAGCGAGCTGCCTTACTTGGTTGGCCCAGAAAAGGTCATTGAAAAGATCAAGGATGGCGTCAACTCGAAGAAGCTTCAGGGCATCTCAGATGTGACCGATCTAACCGACCGCGCCAACGGATTGAAACTGGTCATCGGACTGAAGACCGGTTTCGACCCGGAGGTCGTTCTAGACCTGCTCTATCGCTTCACCCCGCTAGAGGACTCGTTCGGCATAAACAACGTTGCGCTGGTCAACGGTCGTCCGGCGACTCTAGGCCTTCGGGATCTGCTCGGAGTTTATTTAGCCCACCGAGTTGTGGTTACTCGCCGTCGCAGCCAGAACCGTCTTGGCAAGCGCCAGGCCCGTTTGCACCTGGTCGAGGGCTTGCTGCTAGCAATTCTCGACATCGACCGAGTGATCAAGCTGATTCGTGAGAGCGATGAGGTCGAGGAGGCCCGCCAGAAGCTGCGTGACAGCTTTGGATTGAGCGAACTTCAGGCCGAGTACATCCTCGAACTTCGACTTCGTCGACTCACCAAATTCAGCCGCATTGAACTCGAAACCGAACGCGACACATTGCGTCAAGAGATTGCGGAGCTCGAGCGCATCCTCGCCTCGGATCAAGCGCTTCGCGACCTGGTTTCGGCAGAGCTTGAAGAGGTGGCAGAGAAGTATGGTGACGCTCGCCGCACGACCCTGATGTCTGAAACCGAAGAGGTCAAGCCACTGTCGGCCGCCAAGGCAGCCAGCGTTGACGCCGTACTGGCTGACGGCCCTTGCTACTTTGCCCTGACTGCTTCGGGTCGCATGGCTAGACTGCCGGAGAACCCTGGCGTGTCGGCCAACAAGCGCTCGCGCCACGACGCCCTGGCAGTTCATTTCGCCACCTCGACTCGCTCAGACCTCGTATTTGTCACTAGTGCGGGCCGCGGCCTGCGCATCCACGCGGCCGATGTGCCTCCGGCCGAATCTATTCAGGCAAACGAATCTTTCGTCGTTGCCGACGCGTTCCTGGGGCTCAAGGCTGGCGAACGCCTACTGACCGTGGTCGAGGCGAACGAAAACAACCAACTCGCACTCGGCACGGCTCAGGGTGTGGTCAAGCGCGTTCTGGCGGATTACCCAACCAAGGATGAGTTCGAGTTAATTGGTTTGAAAGACGGCGATGAGGTTGTTGGTGCAGCGCTTGCAACCGACTCGTCGGAGTTGATCTTCGTGACCTCAGACGCACAGTTGCTCCATTATTCGGCAAACGCGGTCCGACCTCAGGGTCGCCCGGCCGGTGGCATGGCGGGCATCAACGTCACCGAAGGCGCCAAGGTCATCTATTTCGGCGCTGTCGACAACGCCGACGATGCCGTTGTCTTGACCGCCGCCAATAGCTCGGCGGCTCTTGTAGGCACGGACGCCGGAAGCGCCAAACTATCGCTGCTGGATGAGTTCCCTGCAAAGGGTCGAGCAACCGGTGGTGTTCGTGCACAGCGTTTCGTTCGCGGCGAAGACCAGCTTTACTTTGCTTGGGCCGGCACCGCAGAGCCTCGAGGACTAACTTCGGACGGCAAGCCGATTGAACTGCCGCTGGAGCCGATGAAGCGCGACGCGAGCGGTTCGGCGTTGGCCGGCGTTATTGCCTCGGTCGGTCAGGCTCGTACCGAATAATAAACGCGCGAAAACGGCGTTAGGCGTCGATTCGCTCGCGCTCGAAGCTGTCAGCCGAGTCGATGATGAAGTCACGGCGTGGAGCAACCTCGTTGCCCATTAGTAGCTCAAAGACTGCCTCGGCCGCTGCCGCATCTTCAACCCGAACACGACGCAACGTGCGGTGCTCTTTGTCCATTGTGGTTTCAGCCAGCTGATCGGCATCCATCTCACCGAGACCCTTGTAACGCTGAATTGGCTCTTTGTAGCGCTTGCCGGTGGCAGCAAGCTTCGCGAGAACCTGCTCAAGCTCCTGCTGCGAATAGGTGTAAAGCACGTCATTCTTCTTGGTGCCGTTGTTGATTACCTCGACGCGGTGAAGCGGAGGAACTGCAGCAAATACGCGACCAGCTTCAACCAGAGGCCTCATGTATCTAAAGAAAAGGGTCAACAACAGAGTGCGGATGTGCGCGCCGTCAACATCGGCGTCGCTCATGAGGATCACCTTGCCGTAGCGGGCCGAATCAAGGTCAAAGCTGCGACCCGAACCGGCACCAATCACCTGAATGATGGATGCGCACTCGGTGTTCGAAAGCATGTCGCTCACCGAAGCCTTCTGAACGTTGAGAATCTTGCCGCGAATCGGCAGCAGCGCCTGGAATTCGCTGTCACGCGCTAGCTTTGCGGTGCCTAGCGCCGAGTCACCCTCGACGATGAAAAGCTCTGACCCCTCGGTCTCCTGAGTGCGGCAGTCAACGAGCTTGGTTGGAAGCGACGAACTCTCGAGCGCGTTCTTGCGGCGCTGGGTCTCTTTGTGAGTGCGCGCAGAGATTCGCGCCTTCATCTCTGAGACAACCTTTTCTAGTAGAAGCGTCGATTGGGTCTTGTCGTCGCGCTTCGAGCTAGAGAAGCGCTCTGTGAGTGCCTTGCTAACCACGTTGGCGACGATGTTCTTGACCGCAGGGGTGCCGAGAACTTCCTTGGTCTGACCTTCGAACTGAGGCTCCGCGAGACGCACCGTGATCACGGCGGTAAGGCCGGCAAGCGCATCCTCTTTTTCTAGCTTGTCGTTGCCGACCTTGAGCTTACGAGCATTCGCCTCAACCTGAGCGCGCAGCACCTTGAGAACGGCCTGCTCGAAGCCGGCAAGGTGTGTTCCACCCTTAGGGGTCGCAATGATGTTGACAAAGCTCTTGACCGAGGTCTCATACCCGGTTCCCCAACGAACGGCGACGTCGACCTGGCAGTTTCGCTCGACATCGCGCGAAACCATGTTGCCCGACTCATCTAGCACCGGCACGGTCTCGGTGAAGTTGCCCTCGCCATGAAGTCGCCAGGTGTCGGTCACGCGGTTGTCTGGCGCAAGGAAGTCGGCAAACTCGGCGATGCCACCGTCGAACTTGAAGACGTGCTTGGCAGGGGTCGCTCCGTTGGCAGTGCGCTTGTCGTCGATCTCGAGCGCTAGTCCTGGAACTAGAAACGCTGTCTGACGAGCGCGGTTGAGCAGGTCTTCGATGCTGAAGTGCGCATCCTTGATAAAGATTTGAGGGTCGACCCAGTAGCGAACGCGCGAACCCGAAACGCCCTTGGCAACCTTGCCAATGACGTCGAGCGATGAAGCATTCTCAAACGGCGTGAACGGACTGTTCGGCGAGATGCCCTTCGAGTCATCGAATCGGCCCGGTTCACCGCGGCGGAATGACATCTTGTGGGTCTTGCCGTCGCGATCTACCTCGACATCGAGGCGCTGCGATAGCGCGTTGACGACAGACGCGCCAACACCGTGCAGACCGCCCGAAGCCGCGTATGAGCCTGAGCCAAACTTTCCACCCGCGTGCAGCTTCGTGAATACCACCTCGACACCGCTCAGGCCGGTCTTCGGCTCAATGTCGACGGGTATGCCTCGAGCGTGGTCGCGAACTTCAACTGAACCGTCCTCGTGCAGAGACACTTCTATGCGGTTGCCGAAGCCGGCCAGCGCCTCGTCGACAGAGTTGTCGATGATCTCCCACAGGCAGTGCATGAGACCGCGCGAATCGGTCGAACCGATGTACATACCCGGACGCTTGCGAACGGCCTCCAACCCCTCTAGAACGCTGAGGTGTCTCGCTGAGTATTCGCTTGATTCTGGCACTCAAGAATGTTAATCCGAGCGCCTGGCGAAGCTCGTGACCAACACGAATCGGCAGCCGTCAGCCTTTCTTCGCAGTTAGCGAAATCGGGGTGCATTTGCACTTATTTGTCGGTGGCTCGTGTTCAAATAGTCAGGTAACGAAGGGAACCACTAAATGGAACACGTAGAAGACGCCCAGACCATGACCGAAGAGGCCGCGGCGCTCACTACTGCAGACCGCTGCGACAGCTGCGGCGCTCAGGCATACGTGCGTGTTCGCTTGGTTTCTGGTGAACTATTTTTCTGCAGCCACCACGCGAATGAAAACCGCGAGCGTCTCGAACCGATCGCACTCGACTGGCACGACGAGACCGACAAGCTACTCGTTCGCTAGTTGCTCTTCTAGCTTCCAGATTCCAGCTTCAAGCTCTGCAACTAGCGCAGTATGAGCCTGGGCTGACTGAGTCGGCTTGAGTTGGGCTTCGCCACTGATCTTTGAGATGAACCAGTCTGCTAGCCATCCGTTCTTGGCAAGAATCGGCCCGTGCAGCTGCGTTCCAACAATGTTTTGGAAGCGCTCGATAAGTGGCGCATCGAACTCTGAGTTCTGATAACCAAGAGCTCGCTGTCCTGGCTCGATCACGTCGGCCTCAGCAACCACGAATTTGCTTACTCGCTCACCTTGGTTCAATCCAGGAGGAAAAACCGAGTACTCAAGCTCATGCAGCAGTTCTTGGCCGCTGTTGACCGCCAAGCCAAATGCACCGGCAGCAATCCAGCCACGAATCGTCGACCAGTTTGAGTTCAGGTCTTCGCGAATCGCATTCCAAGCAGCCTCAGAACCATGCCCGATCAAGATGAAATCGGGGATGTGCATCGGCAGGGGCTCGCCCGGGTGGTGAAAATCGATTGCGGCGCTCAGCCCGTACCAGTTCATACGACGCGCAAGAATGCCTGCGTTGGCAACATCTCCATTGAGGTTTAGGTGTTCTGGATAGAGCACCAGGATGTTGAACATGCGACTCATCGATTCACATCCTCAGGGTTAGTGAATCCGAGCATTCGTCGAATTCGACGCATTGCGTCTGCCGAGAAAATCACCGTCTTGTGCCCAGTCGAGGGCGCTGGTAGGTCGAGGAAGGACCTAACGGCAACCTCGAGGTCTTCGTCAATCAGGCCCATAGGAATCTCGTCATACGCTAAGCGCATTGCAATCTCGTGTGCGTTGTAGCCGGTGACCACATCGGCATGCGTTAGCTTTTGCAGATCGACGGTCCAGAGCCAGCTCGGGTCGTGCACGTCTCGCCCGATTGCGACCATGATGCGCTCCGGTTGAGTGGTTAGGTAATCGAGGTTCAACTGGAAGCTCATCGGGTTTTGAACCAAAATGAATTCGATTTTTTGGCCTTCGACTTCAGCAATCTCACCGCGCGCAAAGACCGGTGGAAGTTCGCTGAGCGTCTTGCAGGTTAGCTCGAAGTCGAAATTCGCACCCAATAACAAATGGGCAGATTCAAGGGCAGCGATGGCGTCGAGTGCGAAGTGAAGACCACGGTTCGGTAGCTGCACGAGACCGCGGTTTGCTCCCCTGACAACCGTCGCGACCAAGCCGTCCAGCGACTCAATCTCGGCATCAACCGCAGGGCGCGGGAGCTCATCCAGATAAGTCGGTGCGTAGCCGAGACCGTGCTCCTGAGCAGCCAGTAGGTTCTCATAGATACCGACCCATCGAATCGGCTTCGACACCGCGTTGGCGATGAGTAATACGTTTTGATCGTCAGCGTTTAGTACGACGCCTGCGGTGGCGGCAGCTGCGGTCTTCGCCAACTTCTCGCGCACAATAGCCGGGTCGACAAAGCGGTCTAACTGATCCTCGAGCACGTTGAGGACGGTCACAAAACGAGGCGGTACTAGGTCGACGAGCGTTGCCGCGTGCCCCTCATCCATCTCAAGAATTGCAACGTCACCATCGATGCGGCCTGTGAGGCTCGAGCGTTCGATGATGGTGGCATAGAACCCTTGGGTGATGTTCGCCGTGCTCGGGTTGGTGAAGACGTTCATGCCGTGCGCTCGCGCGATGGCTACCAGCATCTTGGTGGTGGTCGATTTTCCCGCAGAGCCCGTGACGATGAAAACACCTTGCTCGAAACCGCCAAGAGTTCGCTTGAGAATTCCAGGCGCAAGCTTTGACAAGATGACGCCCGGCAAAGCCGAACCGCCGCCCTTTCGAACGAGACGAATCGCGAATCTAGCCAATCGGCCGATCAGAATCGCGAAGACGTACAAGTGTCAGACCTAGTTGTCTAGGTAGTCGCGCAACATCTGTGAACGCGAAGGGTGACGCAGCTTCGACATGGTCTTCTGCTCAATCTGGCGGATGCGCTCTCGCGTTACACCAAACTCTTCACCGATCTGGTCGAGAGTCTTCTGAACACCGTCTCCTAGACCGAAGCGCGAGCGAATGACACCTGCTTCGCGTGGGTGGAGCGATTCAAGGATGCGCTCGAGTTCGCGCTGAAGCATGGTGAAACCTACTGCGTCGGCAGGAACAACCGCCTCGGTGTCTTCGATTAGGTCGCCGAACTCGCTGTCGCCGTCTTCACCAAGTGGAGTCGAAAGCGAAATAGGTTCGCGGCCGTACTTCTGAACCTCCACGACCTTTTCAGGAGTCATGTCGAGTTCGCGAGCAATCTCTTCTGGCGTCGGTTCGCGACCTAGGTCCTGGAGCAACTGGCGCTGAACGCGAGCGAGCTTGTTGATGACTTCAACCATGTGAACCGGAATACGAATGGTACGAGCCTGGTCTGCCATCGCTCGGGTGATTGCCTGGCGAATCCACCAGGTTGCATAAGTCGAGAACTTGTAGCCCTTGGTGTAGTCAAACTTCTCAACTGCACGAATCAGACCCAGGTTTCCTTCCTGGATAAGGTCCAAGAACTGCATTCCGCGACCGGTGTATCGCTTCGCAAGGCTAACAACGAGACGGAGGTTTGCCTCGAGGAGGTGACTCTTGGCCTTCTGGCCATCCTTGACGACCCACTTGAGGTCGCGCTCCATCTCTCGAGTTAGGTTCTTGTCGGTAGCGAGCTTCTCTTCTGCAAACAGACCGGCTTCAATGCGCTTTGCAAGTTCAACTTCGAGCTCCGCGTTTAGAAGTGCGACCTTACCGATTTGCTTCAGGTAGTCCTTGACCGGGTCGGCGGTCGCACCGGTAATGGTGGTCGACTGAACCGGAATGTCCTCGTCTTCACGGTGGGTCAGAATCAGACCGCCGCGGCTGTCGAGCTGCTCCTTGGTCTTTGCATCAACAGGAAGCTCGTCGTCGTGGTGATCTTCTGCAACCTCAGGCTCAACGGCGGTGAGATCGACAGCCTCGGTGGCTTCGGCGACGATTACAGCGACGTCATCCTCAATCGAATCCTCGTCTTCTAGATCGACATCGTCGTCCATGCCCTTTGGTAGCTTCGCTGCCTTTGGGGCCTTGGTTGCCTTTGCAGGGGCCTTTGCGGCTACCTTCGCTGGCTTAACTGGCCTCTCTTCTTCGAGTTCGGCCTCTGGCTTGGCAGCCTTCGTGGTCTTAGTGGTATTAGCAGCGGCCTTTGCCGACTTGACGTCAGTGTCCTTTGCTGCGGCAGTCTTTGCAGGCGCAGCCTTGTCTGCAGTGGCCTTTGCAGGTGCAGTCTTGGCGCGCTTGGTCTCAGGCTTCGCCTCAGCCTTGGTCTTGGCCTCGGCCTTGGCTGGCTTTTCAGCAGCCTTAGGTGCGGCAGTTTTTGCAGCAGCTGGCTTAGCCGAAGCGGTTTTAGCGGTTACCTTCTCTGCTGCCTTAGGTTCTGCCTTTTTGGTGGCCGGTGATTTCTTTGCGGTTGAAGCTGGAATGGTACTGGTTTCCTTTTTGTTGGTGCCCCCGGCGGCCTTTGGTGTTTTGCTTTCGGACCTTGCAGTCTTAGGCGCTTTGGTTTCGCTTTTTGCGCTCGGCGCAGGAGCGACCTCGGCTACTGGAGCCGGGGTTGGTTCATCGTGAGTCGGGTGCAGCAAACGATCGAAGAAGCCACGCTTCTTAGTGCCCTCAGGCTGCTGCTCTTTCTTAGCCATAATGACCTTTCGGCTCCCCCACCAAGATTCACCAATTTGGCTGGTCCGGGCAGTACTTAGACCCATGTCAAGTCGCGGATGCGAAATACATGGGTCTTACGAGTGAAATTATCGCACGCTTTGCCGACATTTAGCGCCAATTGCGCTGAATCGGTTTTGTGGCGACGCTTTCCTAAACCGAAAAGTTTGCCAATTTATTTCGAGGATGCGGTTAGCGCAGAACTTTTGCGTCGTTCAACGAAGAACATCACGAGCCCGAAGCTGATTACCGCAAATTGCACGAACATCGCCAATCGGAATCCGGCCATGTCGAACAGGGTCTTCGACCACCCCGCGTGCAGCGCGAGGTCAAGGACCCAACCGACCGCGAACATGATTGAAAAAGTCGCGATGAATCCACCCATGTTGACGAAACCGTTGGCTGTTCCCATTCGGTCTTTGGCGATGAGACTTCGAGTGAAATCAAACGCGATCATGCTCGCTGGTCCACCCGAACCAATCACCAGAATCAGCAACCAAATCAGCGCAAGCGGCGCTTGCCCCGGCCAGAGCAGTACGAACGACCAGGCCGCAATCGTCGAGAGAACGAGAAAGACGACCAGACGGGAGCGGTATTCCGGACGCGTTGCGCATACCTGCGACATGATCGGACCGACCACGAAACCGATAGCGACGAACGACGAAAGCATCAGACTCGCGATTCCGGTCGGAAGACCCTCGCCCTTGACCAGAAAGGTGTATCCCCAAAGCAAAACGAATACCGAGCCGCTGGACTGGCAGGCGAAGTGAACCCAGAATGCCATTCGCACACCGGGGTTCTTGATGTTCTCGACAAGCTGTCTGCCGACTACAGACCACGGCGTTCTGGCAGTCGACGTTTGACCCGTGGAAGGCGAATCCTGCAAAAGCAACAGCCCGACTAAAACACTGAACAGAGCAAAAGCGCCTAGGGCTAGATACGCGGAAGACCAACCGACCTGGTGCAAGAAATAGGCAAACGGTAGCGCCGAAAAGACTTGTCCCAGCTGACCGAAGTTCGCATACAGCTGCGTTCTTCGCGTTGCCGCAGCACCGGAATACCAGTGATTGATGATTCGGATCATCGAGATAAAGGTGAACGCGTCGCCCATTCCGAGAATTGCGCGGCCGAACACCGCCTGCGGCAAAACAAGCGCACCGGCAACCAGCAATTGCCCGATAGCCATGAGGATGCCGCCAGCAACGATCAAACGCTTTGAGCCGTATCGATCTAGGAGGACTCCGACGGGGATCTGCATGGCCGCATAAACCACAAGTTGCATGACTGTTAGTGCTGAGAGTTGCGCTGCGGTCGTATCGAAGCGTACGGCCGCTTGAAGTGCAGCGACGCCAAGGCTGCTTCGCTCTGAAACGGCAACGAAATATGCGAGCACAGCGGCAACCGACACGAGGGTCGCAGTGCGCTTCATTTGGCTCCTTAGGCAGATTTCTCAAGCGTAAACTACGGCCATGAAGAAGCATGCGATTGTGACCGGCGGCAGCGCCGGCATTGGCTTAGCCGTAGCGCGGGAGCTCGCCAGGCAGGGTTTCGAGTTGACTCTGCTCTCGAGCAATCCGGTTCGCCTTGAAAACGCGCGCGGACTTATCGCAGAAGAGACCAGCATCGAAGCAACAACCCTAGCCGTGGATTTCGCGAACTTGGACGCCGTCCTCGCAGCGAGCTCGTCTGTCGCAACCGGCTGGGATGTGCTGGTCAACAACGCTGGCATAAAGATTCAGACCGATGCCGCGGTTAGTGTGCAGGGACACGAACGACACATGGCCGTAAACCACCTCTCTCACTTCGTGCTCACTGAGGGGCTCCTTGGGGCGGCAAACGACGGCGCAAGAATCGTCAGCGTTGCGTCCTTCATGGCGCGTTTTGCGCCTCAGGAACTATTCGACTCGGATTCGATGTCGACCTCGCAACGTTATGCCGCCAGCAAACTCGCGAACCTCGCTTTTGCACTTGAACTCGATGCACGCCTCACGGCCGCTGGCCGCCCGATTCGTTCGGTGGCCGCTCACCCTGGCTTCACTCGTGCTGAGCCATACGGCACAAAGGTGACACGTCTGGGTGAATACCTTCTGGCGCAGAACACCACCTGGGGTGCCAAGCCACTGGTTGCTGCGGCTACGGCAGCCGACCCGAGCGCATACACGGGGCCGGCAATCGCCGAACTTTGGGGTTCCCCAAAGACTGCGAGCATCAATCCCCTTGCGCTTGACCCGAAATGGAGAAGCGATTTCTGGTCAAAATCAGAAGAGCTGACCGGAATCGAATTCCGGCTCTAGTCTTCGCCGTCGTCCGAATTGCGCTGACGAGCTGCCAAGAAGTCTTCAAGCTCCGCAGCGAGGCTCTCGGCGTCAGGAACCAGCTTCTGTCGGCGATGCAGCGGGCTCTTCGAAGGGCCACCGTTAGATTGCGCATACCCCTGCTCGAGATTGGCGACCATCCGCTGAAGCTCTTCGTTCTCGGCGACTTGATTGTTCAACTTCTTGGTGAACTCACGGTTTGCCTCGCGCATCTCATCGGTGGCAAAAACGAGACCGGTCGAAGACATCAAGTGCTCGAAAGCTGCAACGCCCGCGGCCGGATACTCGCTGTCGGCCAAATAGTGCGGCACGAGAAGCACGTACCCGAGAGTCGGAAACTCAATCTGCTGAAGCTTGAACTCGATCAGGTGCAGCACATTGCCAGGAACCTGAGTCTGTGGCTTCCATTCCGAAACAGCCTCGATGATGTCTTGACGGTTGCCGCTAACGGTGATGCCGATCTCGCGAGTGTGCGGAATCGGGAACGGAATCGAGTGGACCCAAGTGAAGTCCGCGACTTCCAACTCTTCAATCAGTATGCGAATAGCGTCTGAAAACGCTTCCCATTTGAAGTCTGGCTCATACCCGTGCAAAAAAAGGAACGGCTGCTTGGCTTCGTCCCAAACCTGATAGACGGCCAGCACCGGCGGAGCGTACTCCGAGATGTGGTCTTTCTCGAAATACATGAGCGGACGACGCGAGCGATAGTCGAGTAGCTCGTCATTGTCGAACTCGGCGACGATCTCATGATCGAACTGCTTGAAAATCTGGTCAGCGACCTGGTCCAGCGTCGAACCGGCATCGGTGAATCCCGAAAGTGCCGCAATCATGTGCAAGCCAGCAGGCACGCTCTCGGCGTCCTCGCTGAAACTATATAAATCTCTTGGGTCTAGCACACAAGAATCCTAACTTCGTCCAGTTAGCATGAACACATGACTAGTTCAAAGACGACTATTGCAACCAAGCTTCCTACCTCACTCAAAGACGCCATTGTGGTTGTCGGTGTTCGAGGCAAGGCTCTAAAACTAGAACTCGCAGACTCGGGAATTGCTTCCTCGTTGGTCAGCTCAGGACGCCTCAGCGCACTCAACCTCGAGGCCCTCGGGGCAAGCTCGGCTGCCGAATCGATCACCCGCGCACAGGCCGCTGACGGCACAGTGGTCGCTCTGCTTGGCCTGGGTTCAGGCGAGCTAACCGTAGACTCCCTGCGAGCACTCGGAGGAGCAATTGCTCGTCAGCTCTCGAGCTTCGCCAAGGTGGTCATCGACCTCCCAGTGGCGAACGCGGCTCAGGCGGCTGCCATTCTCGAAGGTGCGGCAATCGGAAACTATGTATTCGAGGAGTTCAAGGGCACCCAGAAGGGCACCAAGCTCAAGGACGTAGTCGTGGTGACCAATAAGAAGGTCAGCGCTGCTGAACTCGAGCGAATCAGCGTGCTTGCCGAAGCTGTGCACACCACCCGCGATCTTGTGAACACTCCTCCCAACGCTCTTTACCCGGCAGCTGTTGCGGCTCACGTCACCAAGCACACCAAGAACCTTCCGGTGAAGGTGACTATTTGGGATGAAAAGAAGCTCGCGGCCGACAAGATGGTTGGAATCCTGGCTGTCGGTTCAGGTTCGACCCGCGGTCCACGACTAGTCAAGATTGAATACGCCCCTCGCGGCGCCAAAGCATCGCTCGCATTCGTCGGGAAGGGCATCACTTTTGACAGCGGTGGTCTTTCACTCAAGCCACCAACCTCGATGATCGGCATGAAGTACGACATGACCGGTGCCGCGACTGTCTATCAGGCCATCCTGGCTATTGCCAAGCTTGGACTCAATGTCAAGGTAAGCGCATACCTTTGCCTCGCTGAGAACCTGCCAAGCGGTTCGGCTGCGCGACCAAACGACATCATTCGCTACCGCAACGGCAAGACCGTTGAGATCACCAACACTGACGCTGAGGGACGCTTGGTTCTCGCCGATGGTCTCATTTCGGCCTCGAAAGAAAACCCTGACCTCATCGTTGACGTTGCCACTCTGACCGGCGCGGCAACCGTTGCTCTGGGCAACCGCTATGCGGGTCTCATGGGTGTCGGCACCGGCGTTGACCGCCTCAAGGAGGCAGCAGAGGTTGCCGGCGAACTGGTTTGGCACATGCCGCTTGCTCAGGAACTGAAGAAGAACCTCGAGGGCGAGACCGCTGACCTGATCAACGCCAAGCTCGGCAACCCTGCCGGTGGCATGTTGGTCGGTGGCCTGTTCCTGCAGGAATTCGTCGGTGACCGCCCTGCTAAGAAGGGTGCTGAGTCGACTCAGATCGACTGGGCTCACCTAGACATTGCTGGTCCTGCCAACAACGATGCAGCACCTTACGGTTACATCGGCAAGGGTGCTTCAGGTTCGTATGTGCGAACTTTGGTAGCGCTAGCCGAGCGTGCTGCTAAGTAAACCGCGGTACGCCTCGGTTGGTAGTAAAGTTTTAACCGCTATTCGCCCTACTGTTTGGAGCATATTTCGTGGCTGACCACAATTTCGACGTAGTAATTCTTGGTGGCGGAAGCGGCGGTTACGCTGCTGCCCTCCGTTCGGCTCAACTTGGCAAGTCTGTTGCCCTGATTGAGAAGGACAAGCTGGGTGGCACCTGTCTGCACCGTGGCTGCATTCCAACCAAGGCGCTGCTTCACTCGGCTGAGGTTGCAGACGTCGTGAAAGAGTCGGCCTCATACGGCATCGAATCGGCTTTCGGTTCGATCAACATGCCTGTGGTCAACAAGTACCGCGACGGCATCATCGATCGCCTCTACAAGGGTCTATCAGGCTTAGTCGCTTCAAAGGCAATCACCGTTGTTTCGGGCGAGGGTCGCATGGTCGGACCAAAGACTATTCAGGTCAACGGCGACAACTACACCGGCGCAAACGTCGTTCTCGCTTCGGGCTCATACAGCCGCAGCCTTCCTGGTCTTGAAATTGGCGGACGCGTTCTCACCTCAGAACACGCGCTCCAGCTCGACTTCGTTCCTGGCAAGGTCATCGTTCTAGGTGGCGGTGTCATTGGCGTTGAGTTCGCTTCGATCTGGAAGTCATTCGGCGCAGAGGTCACCATCGTCGAAGGTTTGAACCACTTGGTTCCAAACGAGGATGAGGCAATCAGCAAGGGTCTCGAGCGCGCGTTCCGCAAGCGCGGCATCGACTTCAAGCTCGGTGTTCGCTTCTCAGGTGTCGAGCAGCACGCTAACGGCGTTGTCGTCAGCCTTGAGAACGGCGAGAAGCTAGAAGCCGAAATCATGCTCGTCGCAGTCGGTCGTGGCCCAAACACCGCTGGCCTCGGCTACGAAGAGAACGGCGTCGCAATGGACCGCGGCTACGTTCTCACCAACGAGCGTCTTCAGACTTCGGTTCCTGGCGTTTACGCAGCAGGTGACATCGTTCCTGGTCTGCAGCTGGCACACCGTGGCTTCCAGCAGGGCATCTTCATCGCTGAAGAGATCGCTGGCATGAACCCAGTCGTCATCGACGAAACCGGCATCCCTAAGGTCACTTACTGTGAACCAGAGGTTGCCTCGGTTGGTCTCAGCGAGGCAAAGGCTGCTGAGCAGTACGGCGCAGAAAACATTTCAACCTACGAGTACAACCTCGGCGGTAACGGCAAGAGCCAGATTCTTGGCACCGCCGGATTCATCAAGCTGGTTCGCCGCAACAACGGCCCAGTCATTGGTGTTCACATGATTGGTTCGCGAGTGGGCGAACAAATCGGTGAAGCACAGTTGATCGTCAACTGGGAGGCATACCCAGAGGACGTCGCAACTTTGGTTCACGCCCACCCAACCATGAACGAAGCCATCGGCGAAGCACACCTTGCTTTGGCCGGCAAGCCGCTGCACGCACACGCATAAGGCATACGAGGAGTTATAAAAATGAGCGAAGTACGTCTTCCAGCGCTTGGTGAAAGCGTTACCGAAGGAACCGTCACCCGTTGGATCAAGAAGGTTGGCGACACCGTAGCTGTCGACGAGCCACTGGTTGAAGTTTCGACCGACAAGGTCGACACCGAAATCCCTTCACCTGTCGCAGGTGTGATTCAGCAGATTCTCGTCCAGGAAGACGAGACCGTTGAGGTCGGCGCTGTTCTAGCCCTTATTGGAGACGGCGCCGCCGCTCCTGCCGAGGCTCCTGCAGCCGCACCGGTTGAGGCGCCAGCACCAGTTGTTGAGGCTGCACCTGCGCCTGTCGCGGCTCCTGCTCCCGTTGTTGAGCCAGTAGCTGCAGCCCCTGTAGTTGCACCAGTTGCAGCTCCAGTAGTCGCTCCGGTTGTCGCTCCAGCTCCTGTAGCGGCAGCGCCCGTAGCCGCACCTGCTGCAACCAGCGACGCTGGCTATGTGACTCCACTTGTTCGCAAGCTTGCTAACGAGAGCGGCATCAACCTCAGCTCGATCGCAGGCACCGGTGTTGGTGGTCGCATCCGCAAGGACGACGTCCTCGCAGCCGTCTCGGCACCTGCTGCCGGTCACTCAGCACCAAGTGCAAGCGCACCGGCTGCTGCTCACGTACCGGGCGCGGCTTCACCGCTTCGCGGAACCGTTGAGCCGATGTCACGTCTGCGCAAGGTTCTTGCTGAGCGCGCTGTTGCTTCGATGGTTTCGACCGCACAGCTCACCACCGTTGTTGAAGTTGACGTGACCCGGATCGCACAGCTGCGCGCAAAGGTTCAGCCAGAGTTCGTTGCAAAGACCGGCGGCAAGCTCAACTTCATGCCATTCTTCGCTTTGGCAGCTGCAGAGGCTCTGCGCGTTCACCCGAAGATCAACGCTTCGGTTGACGGTGACAACATCGTTTACCACGGCACTGAGAACATCAGCTTCGCGGTTGACACCGAGCGCGGCCTGCTAACCCCAGTACTTCGCGACGCGTCGACTCTGAACATTGCTCAGATCGCTGGCCAGATTGCAGACCTAGCGGCTCGCACTCGTGCCAACCAGCTTAAGCCAGACGAGTTGAGCGGTGGCACCTTCACCCTCACCAACACTGGCTCGCGCGGCGCCCTGTTCGACACCCCAGTCGTATTCCTACCTCAGGTAGCGATCCTCGGCACCGGTGTTGTCACCAAGCGCCCGGTCGTAGTCACCGATGCACACGGCAACGAATCAATCGCGATCCGTAGCATGGTCTACTTGGCTCTGTCATACGACCACCGCATCGTCGACGGTGCTGACGCCAGCCGCTTCCTGGTTGACGTCAAGACCCGCCTCGAAGAAGCAAACTTCGAAGCAAACCTGGGTCTCTAAGCCCCCAAAAGCAAAAGAAGGATGCCCTCGCGAAAGCGGGGGCATTTTTCTATGGCGGCTCGGTTCCAGTCTCCACTCGTTCTGAGTTGGAGCTGGGCACTTTCTCAGCGCGTGCCCGACGCTTTCCGTTCGTTAGCTGCTCTAATAAGACTCGGACTCCCCCGAAGTCGATCCAGGACAGTCTTGGGTTAGGTTTATGCGTTAGTGCAGCCGAAGGACTGGTTTCGGGAGTCAATGTCGCGGTCGTGATTGGTGCGGAAACTCTTGCAGCACGAGTGGTCGGGTGCATGGCCAAACCCACCACAACAGTGAGTGCGGTTCCACCCAAAACGCCGGTAGCCAAGAACATCAGTCGCCCTTTGCGTCGGCTAGACCGTTTGCGCTCTCGGCTCAGATGTGAAGAAACATTTGCCGACGCCGAGGCATCCCAATAATCACTCGACCATGCAATCGCCCCTTCGCTTCGCGAAGTGATGAGCCCAACCTTAGAAAGACTGAGCCCCTGAGCCGTTGATGCGAGCAAGCGCTTCTGCGTGAGGACGATATTGGGCCTCACACCTCTCTTCATTCGCACGAGCACAGATAAATACTTTTACTTGAGCACAACCGAAAGTTCTTTGCTAAAGAATCTGTTGATAACCAGGCGCAAGATGGCGACTTCGAGAAGAATCGGAGTTCGCCCAAAAATGCGATTTAGGATTGATTAGTGCCCGAATTCATAAACGCAGGTCTAGCCCCGAACTTTGTGGGCTACCTCGATGGGTGGGAGCTTCAACGTCAGGTGCACGCTGAAGTCGTCAGTGGAGCAAGACCAGACACCGTCATCCTTCTCGAGCACGAAAGCGTGTTTACAGCCGGAAAGCGCACCGAAGACGACGAACGACCAACTGACGGCACTCCTGTTGTTGAAGTCGATCGCGGTGGCAAAATCACCTGGCACGGCCCCGGTCAACTAGTTGGTTACCCAATCATGAAGCTTCCGCTACCAATCGATGTTGTCGGTTATGTGCGTTGGCTCGAACAAGTTCTGATTGATTCGGTTGCAGAGTTTGGTTTGTACACCGAACGCGTACAGGGTCGAACTGGCATTTGGGCTCCGGTCGATGGCGGACACGTGAAGATTGCTGCAATCGGAATCCGCGTCGCCGAAAAGGTGACGATGCATGGTTTTGCACTGAACTGCAACAACTCGCTCGACCCGTACGACACCATCGTGGCTTGCGGTATTCGCGATGCGGCAACCAGCACCATCAGCCTGATGACAGGCAAAGAAGTGACGCCAGCGATGGCAGCCGAAGTAGTTATGCGCCACCTAGGCGAGATTGGCAAGGTAAAACTGTGACCGAGACCAAACCAGAACGCAAGCTTCTGCGCATTGAGGTGCGCAACGCTTCGGTGCCGATCGAAAAGAAGCCGGAGTGGATCAAAACTCGCGCCAAGATGGGTCCGGAATACCAGGCGCTTCAGAACCTTGTGAAGACCGAAAACCTCCACACCGTCTGCCAGGAAGCTGGTTGCCCGAACATCTTTGAATGCTGGGAAGACCGCGAAGCGACCTTCCTGATTGGTGGATCGCAGTGCACTCGTCGTTGTGACTTCTGTCAGATCGACACCGGCAAGCCGGCTGATTTCGATGCCGACGAGCCACGTCGAGTTGGTGACTCGGTCAAGCAGATGCAGTTGCGCTACGCGACCGTCACTGGTGTTGCCAGAGATGATCTCGAAGACGAAGGTTCATGGTTGTATGCCGAGACCATCCGTCAGATTCACGAACAATCACCGGGCACCGGTGTCGAGATTCTCGTACCCGACTTCTCTGGAAACCCTGACCTACTCGTCAAAGTTTTCGAGGCACAGCCAGAAGTATTCGCACACAACCTCGAGACCGTTCCGCGCATTTTCAAGCAGATTCGCCCTGCCTTCCGCTACGAGCGTTCGCTCGACGTGATTACGCAGGCTCGTGACTACGGTCTGGTTACTAAGTCAAACCTCATCCTGGGCATGGGTGAGACTCGCGAAGAGATCGTCGAAGCCCTTGAGGATCTCTACAAGGCCGGAACAGACATCATTACCATCACCCAATACCTACGACCGACTCCGCGCCACCACCCGGTAGAGCGCTGGGTGAAGCCTGAGGAATTCGTTGAGCTAAAGGGCATTGCCGAGCAGATGGGTTACCTCGGCGTCCTAAGTGGACCGCTGGTGCGAAGCAGCTACCGAGCAGGTCGTCTGTGGGCTCAGTCAATGCAAAAGAAGGGACGAGCCATTCCTGCTCACCTTCAGCATTTGGCAGATGCCGCGGCACGCGATGGCTTCGGCCAAGCCGTCTAGTTGGAACGCTAGGCTAGAGCGCATGGCTAAGAAGGACCAAGCAAAAACCCCTAAGAAGCAGGGACAAGTACGTCAACTGCTCTCGATGTACAAGATGACCATGGCTGCCGACAAGCAGGCCATCTGGTGGGCTCTGCTCCCATTCGGCATTTCGGTTTTGGTCGGTGTCGTAATCGGTTACTTGCTGTCGCCGAACAATACGCTGGGCCAGGTCACCTGGATCGTATTTGGCGTGCTCCTAGGCTTCCTCGGCTTCTTGATTACCATGTCACGTCGCGCCGAGCGGGTTGCATACAAGAACATCGAAGGCAAGCAGGGTGCTGTTGGTGCAGTCCTGTCGAGCGCTCTCAAGCGTGGATGGCGAACCAGCGAGCGTCCAGTTGCAGTGAACCCACGAACCTTCGACGCGGTCTATCGCGCGATCGGACCAGCCGGTGTTGTTCTGATTGCAGAAGGCAAGCGCAGCCAGGTTCGACAGTTGCTCGAGGACGAAAAGAAGCGAGTTGCGCGAGTCGCCAGCGGCGTCCCGATTCACGTTTTCTGGGTCGTTGACGACACAGACTCAACCCCGCTACTCAAGCTCGCTCGCAGCATCTATAAGCTGAAGCGCGAGCTCAACCGTGGCGAGATCACCGCTGTCGCGAACCGACTCTCAACCGTCGGCATGAACCTCGCGGTGCCGAAGGGCATCGACCCAACGAAGTTCCGCGCACCACGCCGTTAGAGCAGGATTTAGAAAACCCCCTTCGAGTTCGGAGGGGGTTTTGCTTTACGCGCTGAGTCGAATTCTCGGGTTGCTTCTAGCGAAGAACTAAAACAGTGCCGGCAGCCTTGTCGTGGAGGCCACGATTATCGGCATCCCAGATAACCGCAGGAATAAGCAGGATGAGCAACCCAGCACGAATCAGACTGCGCCAGAAGCCAACCCATTCGCCGTCAAGGCGCACCACGCGCATACCTAGAAGTCTGTGACCGATGCTGAAACCGGCGGTTGCAACCAGCAACCACTGCTCTAGCAGAAAGACGATCTGTATGGCAGTCGCATCCGAACGAAAGAATGCCGCGGCAATCAGATAGGCGATGCCCCAGTCGATAGCAAGTGCCAGCAGTCGGCGAGGGACCTTTGCCAGGCTGCCTTTGCCTGCTTTTGGAAGACCGAGTCGTTCGCCGGCCCAATTTTGCGGTGAAGTCACCGTAGAAGATTACGGCAAAGTTTTTACATGGCTGAAACATTGTTTGGAGCGCCGGCGAGAGCCTGAGCAATAAACTTGAGGGGACGGCCTAAAGGCGTGCCGGTCTCCCCCATTCCAATATTTGAAGGGATTTCCCTATGTTCAAGTCTGCCTCAGAGGTAGTCAAGTACATCAAGGACAACGACGTT
>ERZ650311.248-NODE-248-length-37611-cov-11.896661_pt1 | contig 37611 bp, 39 predicted proteins | sample MGYA00376247_ERZ650311 | MGnify/ENA primary metagenome ERZ650311 (study PRJEB26733, sample SAMN07839324) | wastewater metagenome | biome: small river; feature: stream; material: water | place: USA: North Carolina | collected 2016-07-28 ...
AGGCGTACAGCGACTGGTCCGGGTACATGGTTTCGGAGGTGTTGCCGTCGGCGGCGACTTGCCAGCCAGACAGATACACGGCTTCGAGGCCGGCTTTGGCCTGTTGCATGGCCTGACCCGCAGTGATGGCGCCGAAGGCGTTCACATAGCCCTTCTTCGCACCACCGTTAACCTTGTTCCAGAGGGTCTCTGCGCCGCGCTGGGCCAGGGTGTACTCGGGTTGCAGGCTGCCACGAAGGCGGACGACGTCGGCGGCAGAGTAGCCGCGCTTCACGAGCTTCCAGCGGGGGTTTTCTGCCCAATCTTTTTCCAGTGCGGCGATTTGCTGTTCGCGGGTCAGAGCCATACTAAATCCTTTAGTAACAGTGAGGGAGAAGGGGCGGGGTTCGTGTGCCGATGACGTTTGGCGCGGACTCCGTTGCTGCTTGAACGGACACCGCCCGGTCGGAGGGAAGACCGTATTCGGTGCGTCGATCAGTGGGTGAGAGTATAGGCAGGATTCCGCATGGCAGCAATAGGTCTTATATAAGACATAAGAAATAAATTTTCATTTAAAATCAATCCAATGTTGCCTATTTTCCACATTGCAAAACGCTATCGGCGGATGTGAAACAAAAAAACGCTGCACCGCGTCGACAATTCCCAGCTTATAGCAAAGGTGCCTCGGAAACGATCACTCCATCTTCGTCGGCGTAGAGCCAGTGGCCCGGTACAAATGTCACGCCGCCGAAGGTGACGGGGATGTCCACGTCGCCCGCCCCTTTCTTGATGCTCTTCATGGGGTGGGTGCCTAGCGCGAAGACACCGATTTCCATACCGGCGATCGGGCCGGAGTCACGGATGCAGCCATAGACGACGATCCCAGCCCAGCCGTTTTTCACGCCAAGCAGGGCAAGCTGGTCGCCGACCATTGCGCAGCGCATTGAGCCGCCGCCATCGACGACAAGCACGTTGCCCTTGCCGGGGCCTTCGAGAGTTGAGCGGACCAGGGCGTTGTCCTCGAAAACCTTCAACGTGCGGATAGGACCGGCAAAGTGCGTCTTACCGCCAAAGCTGCGAAACATCGGGGCTACCGCGCGCACTTTGCCTTCGTTGGCATCGCAAAGATCGGTGGTTTGGAATTCCATGACTACTCCGTGAATGCAAAAGTGAACAAAAAGCTGCGCAAAAGACACGGGCGGCCAAAGCCGCCCGGGTACCACTTCCTTCGAGGCGAGCGGAAACTATACCGTAGCCTCGGCCATTTCTTCGAACAGCAACTGCACCTTGCCGGCATCGTCGATGTCGATGGTGACGCTGCCGCCGCCGGCTAAGCGACCGAACAGCAACTCGTCCGCCAGCGCCGAGCGGATGGTGTCCTGGATGAGACGGGCCATCGGGCGGGCACCCATCAGCGGATCGAAGCCTTTGCGGCCAAGCCAGTCTTTGAGCTTGTCGGTGAAGTGGGCGTCCACCTTCTTTTCGTGGAGCTGGGCTTCGAGCTGGGTCAGGAACTTGTCTACCACCCGAATGATGATGTCCGAATCGAGAGCCCTGAACGAGATCGTGGCATCCAGACGGTTGCGGAACTCAGGGGAGAACAGGCGCTTGATCTCGGCCATTTCATCCCCCATTTCGCGTTTCGCCGAAAAGCCGATGACGGACTTCTGCATCGATTCGGCGCCTGCGTTGGTCGTCATGATCATGATGACGTTGCGGAAATCGGCTTGACGACCGTTGTTGTCGGTCAAGGTGCCGTGGTCCATCACCTGAAGCAGGATGTTGTAGATGTCCGGATGCGCCTTCTCGATTTCGTCGAGAAGCAGCACGCAGTGGGGCTTTTTATTGATCTGCTCGGTCAGAAGGCCGCCCTGGTCGAAACCGACATAGCCCGGTGGGGCGCCGATCAGCCTCGATACGGCGTGGCGCTCCATGTATTCGGACATGTCGAAGCGCACCAACTCGATACCCAGCGTGTAAGCGAGCTGGCGTGCCACTTCGGTTTTGCCGACACCGGTGGGACCGCTGAACAAAAAGGCGCCGATGGGCTTCTGCGGGTTGCCGAGGCCGGAGCGGGACATCTTGATTGCCTTGGCGAGGGCTTCGATCGCAGCGTCCTGGCCGAAGACGACGTTTTTCAGGTCGCGGTCCAGGGTCTTGAGCGCAGCCCGGTCGTCGTTCGAGACATTGCGCGGCGGTATGCGCGCGATCTTGGCGACGATTTCCTCGATCTCGCTTTTGCCGATGAGCTTCTTTTGCCGTGACTTGGGCAGAATGCGCTGGGCTGCACCGGCTTCGTCGATGACGTCGATGGCCTTGTCCGGCAAGTGGCGGTCGTTGATGTAACGGGCTGACAACTCGGCGGCACTCGACAAAGCCGACGCGGAATACTTGATGCCGTGGTGCTGTTCGAAGCGCGACTTGAGACCCTTGAGAATCTCGACGGTTTCATTGACCGATGGCTCGATCACGTCCACTTTCTGGAAGCGCCGGGACAAGGCATGATCCTTTTCGAAGATCTGGCGGAATTCCGTGTATGTGGTCGCGCCGATGCACTTGAGCTGGCCCGACGATAGCGCCGGCTTTAGCAGGTTGGAGGCGTCCAGGGTACCGCCCGATGCCGCGCCGGCGCCGATGAGCGTATGGATTTCGTCGATGAACAGGATCGCGTTGTTGTGGTCTGTGAGCTGCTTCAATACCGCCTTCAGGCGTTGTTCGAAGTCACCGCGATACTTGGTGCCCGCGAGTAGCGCGCCCATGTCGAGGGCGTAAACCTGGGCGTCGGCGAGGATGTCGGGAACGCGTCCCTCGACAATGCGACGCGCCAAGCCCTCGGCAATCGCGGTCTTGCCGACACCGGCCTCTCCAACCAGCAGAGGATTGTTTTTGCGGCGACGGCAGAGGGTCTGAATGACGCGCTCGACTTCCTTCTCGCGGCCGATCAGCGGATCGATCTTACCCAGCAGTGCTTGCTGGTTGAGGTTTTGCGTGTAGTTGTCGAGGGCGCCTCCCGCGGGAGCCGTTTCCTGCTCCTGCTCGCTCTGTTCGGATTCGCCTGGCGGGCGCTGCGAATTGGCTCCCGGCTGGGGTGTCTTGGTGATGCCGTGGGAGATGAAATTCACCACGTCGAGGCGCGAGATGTTCTGCCGCTGAAGGAAATAGACGGCGTGGGAATCCTTCTCTCCGAAGATCGCTACCAACACGTTGGCGCCGGTGACTTCTTTTTTGCCGGACGATTGCACGTGGAGGATGGCGCGCTGAATGACCCTTTGGAAACCGAGCGTGGGTTGCGTATCGATATCTTCGCTACCTTCGACCTTCGGTGTGTGTTCGTTGACGAACTCAACGAGCTCCTTTCGTAGATCCTCGGTTTTGGCTGCACAGGCACGCAGCACTTCTGCAGCAGAAGGGTTGTCGAGGAGCGCAAGCAGAAGATGCTCCACGGTGATGAACTCATGGCGCTTTTGTCGGGCTTCGACGAACGCCATGTGCAGACTGACTTCAAGCTCTTGCGCGATCATTTCAGTTTTCCTCCATGACGCATGCCAGTGGATGCTGATGCTGGCGCGCGTACGCGATGACCTGCTCGACTTTGGTGGCTGCGATGTCCCGTGGAAAGACACCGCATACCCCAACGCCCTCTCTGTGTACTTTGAGCATGACCCGCGTGGCTTGTTCGCGGTCCATGGCAAAGAATTTCTGTATCACGGTCACCACGAAATCCATCGGGGTGAAATCGTCGTTAAGGAGCATGACCTTGAAGAGGGGCGGCGGTTTGACTCGCGTGACCTCCGATTCCAGAACGGATTCTTCCTGTTTTTTGATGACCATGCGGCTCATTCTAAACAACCGCAATGATTGTGCAAGAGAGAATTGGCACAGTTTTCCGTCGTGTGACTGCTCGCTGGGAAGGCACGTTTTTGGTGCGCCGCGGAATAACTTAAGTTGTGAATAAATAAGGACTTCCGGTTTTGTGCATGCAAAGTTTCGATAATTTCGGCTAAAAATGCTGTATTGCAGCAATTTTGACCGTTTACAAAGGCGTTGACGTCGTGAATCAAGTCACGTAAAAGCAGAATTGTGTTCGCGCCATGTTCAAGGCGAGGATTCTTGCGCAGCGTTTTCAAGGTCTTGCCCTCGAAAGTTGATCGCATTGATCTTCCGCCTTTGCTGACCCGGCCACACCCCCGGAAGTCCGGATCGAGTTATTGAAATCAAGAAGGAATTTGCAATATGGCAACTGGTACTGTTAAGTGGTTCAACGACGCCAAGGGCTTCGGCTTCATTACGCCGGATGACGGCAGCGAAGATCTGTTCGCGCACTTCTCCGCCATCACAATGGCCGGGTTCAAGTCGCTGAAGGAGGGGGAGAAAGTTCAGTTCGACATCACTCAGGGGCCGAAGGGTAAGCAAGCGTCGAATATCCAGCGCGCTTGATCCTCGTCTGAGAGCAGGACGATCCGTCCTGGCGTCGTGACCCAAGCCGCCGACACGCGAAAGTGTGTCGGCGGTTTTGTATGGTGCCCTGCGTGCGTGCAATCTTTCGGGCTGGCAGGGTCAGGTTGCCTGAGGGCACGCTCGTTTTGATAGCAATAGCTTTGCGGGCAGCTTAAGTTGGATTGTCTTTCGGGGTGTATGACAACAAAAAACCCGCTCGAGGCGGGTTTTTTGAGTGCAACAAGCGGTAACTGCGTGCCGGAAGCAATTACTTGAGTTTCACTTCCTTGTAGGCCACGTGCTTGCGCACGACGGGGTCGTACTTGCTGAACTCAAGCTTGCCCGGGGTGGTGCGCTTGTTCTTGGATGTCGTGTAAAAGTGCCCGGTCCCGGCAGTGGACTCGAGCTTGATCTTTTCGCGGCCGCCTTTTGCCATATCGATCTATCTCCTGGTGTGAAAAGGCTTAGATCTTTTCGCCGCGAGCGCGCAGCTCAGCGACTACTTCGTCGATGCCTTTTTTGTCAATCGTGCGCAGGGCTGCGTTGGATACGCGCAGACGTACCCAACGGTTTTCGGCCTCGCTCCAGAACTTGCGGTTTTGCAGGTTCGGCAGGAAGCGGCGCTTGGTTTTGTTATTCGCGTGGGAAACGTTGTTGCCCACCATCGGTGCTTTTCCGGTCACTTGGCAAACGCGAGCCATTTGTTGCTCCAAACTGGTTTTGATTCGGTAAGACTCGCAATTATAAGCGACTTAGTTCGCTTGAATCAAGACCTTGCTAAAAATTGAGAGCAATGGGCTCGCCCGGAGCGTTGGAAACTACAGCAGACCGCGCTCTGCGAACGATACGGGAGCCGTGTTGCCGGCGACGATGAAGTGATCGAGAACCCGAACATCGACAAGCGCGAGTGCCCTTTTGAGGGTATCGGTAAGAGCCTGATCGGCATGGCTTGGTTCGCCGACACCGGAGGGGTGGTTATGGGCCAGTATGACGGCAGCCGCATTGCGTTCGAGGACGAGTTTGACCACCTCGCGGGGATAAACCGAGGTTTGGGATAAGGTGCCACGGAACAGTTCCTCGCTGCTCAGAACCCGGTTCTGGGCGTCGAGGAGCAGGATCATGAATACTTCGTGGGGCAGTTGAGCCAGCTTGAGTCGTAGCCAGTCGCGCACGGTGGCGGGAGAGTCGAGTACGTCGCGTCGGGCCATTTCTTCGGCCAGGGCGCGACGGGCGAGTTCAAGGACGGCCTGGAGCTGCGCGTATTTGGCGAGGCCCATGCCGGGGATCGCAGAGAACGCGGGCGCCGACGCTGCACATAGGGCCGACAGGCTGCCGAAGTGCTTGAGCAGGTCGCGGGCGAGGTCCACTGCGGTCTTGCCGCGGATGCCCACGCGGAGGAACAACGCCAGCAATTCGGCGTCGGAGAGCGCTGCGGCGCCTTGAGCGAGGAGGCGTTCCCGCGGGCGTTCGTCGGCGGGCCAGTCGGTGATTGCCATGGGGTGTACAATTTGATCTTCTCAAGGATGCGGATAATACCACTGGCATGAGCGAGCTTAAGGGTAGGAAAATAGTGCTGGGCGTGACTGGCGGCGTGGCGGCCTACAAGGCTGCCGAGCTTGTTCGGTTGCTCGGCAAGGCCGGGGCAGACGTACATGTGGTGCTCACGGAGGGTGGAGCGCGTTTCGTGACCGCGGTGACGTTTCAGGCCTTGTCCGGCAATCGGGTGTGGACCGATCTGTGGGATTCGCGCATGGGAAACAACATGGCGCACATCGATCTGACCCGCGATGCCGATGCGATCCTGATCGCACCGGCGACGGCCAACGTCATGGCAAAGCTGGCGCAAGGAATGGCCGACGATTTGCTGACGACGCTATGCCTGGCGCGGGATTGCCCGCTGCTGGTGGCGCCGGCGATGAACCGCCAGATGTGGGAGCACCCGGCCACTCGACGCAATGCGCTGCAGTTGGCCGCCGATGGCGCAACCTTGTTTGGGCCGGCCGCAGGCGAGCAGGCCTGTGGCGAGGTTGGGCTCGGGCGCATGCTTGAGCCGGAAGATCTGTGCGAAGCGGTGATCGGCTTCTTTCAGCCCAAATTGCTGGCGGGGCGGCGCATCGTGATGACTGCCGGGCCGACGTTCGAGTCCATCGATCCGGTGCGCGGGATTACCAATTCCAGTTCCGGCAAGATGGCCTATGGGCTGGCCCGGGCGTGCGCTCAGGCGGGGGCCGACGTCACGCTGGTGAGCGGACCGGTGGCGCTTCCGGTGCCGGCAGGCTGTGCCCGGGTGAGTGTGCGCAGTGCCTTGGAAATGCGCGAGGCGGTGTTTGCGGCGCTGCCGGGCTCCGACGTTTTCATCGGTGTGGCGGCGGTGGCGGATTATCGTCCGTCAAGTTCGGCAGAACATAAGATCAAGAAAACCGGGGCCGCAATGAGCATTGAACTGACGCCCAACCCCGATATCCTCGCTGACGTGGCTGGAATGCCGAATCCACCGTTCTGTGTCGGTTTCGCGGCCGAGAGCCGCAATCTGGACGAATACGCCGAAGGCAAGCGACGGGCCAAGAAGCTGCCGCTGATCGTCGGCAATCTGGTGCAGGACGGCCTCGGCAGCGACGACAATCAGGTGGTGCTGTTCGACGATGCCGGCCGGCATCCGCTGCCCAGGGCGCCCAAGCCTATCGTTGCGCGGGCCATCGTGGCTCATCTGGCGGCCCAGTTGCCATAGCCTGGATTTTTTACTTCACTTTATCGAGCGGACTGCCATGCATCGTATCGACATGAGGATTCTCGACGAACGGCTCAAGAGCCAGCCGCCTGCCTACGCCACCAGCGGCTCGGCCGGGCTCGATCTGCGCGCGTGCCTGGACGCGCCGGTGGTGCTGACGCCGGGCCACACGACGCTGGTGCCCACCGGCATCGCCATTCATCTGGCCGATCCCGGGCTGGCGGCGATGTTGCTGCCGCGTTCGGGCTTGGGCCACAAGCACGGTATCGTGCTCGGCAATTTGGTCGGGCTGATCGATTCGGATTATCAGGGGCAGATATTCGTGTCGGTTTGGAACCGTGGCCACGAACATTTCACCATCCAGCCGATGGAGCGCATTGCCCAACTGGTGGTGGTGCCGGTGCTGCAAGTGGCGTTCAACGTGGTGGACAGCTTTGACGAGAGCGAGCGCGGTGCGGCCGGTTTCGGCAGCACAGGGAAGCACTGATGCGCCATGCCGGGATTCCGACCGGCGTGCACGTTCTGCTTGAGCGGGGCGGGCGGGTTCTTCTGATGCGACGGGCCGGAACCGGATTTTTCGACGGCCTCTACAGTCTGCCGGGCGGGCACGTGGAGGAGGGAGAATCCCTGCGAATGGCGGCTGTCCGCGAGATGCGCGAGGAGTTGGGCATCGGGGTTTCGGAGGCGGCGCTGACCGTGGTCGGTGTGGTGCATCGGCGGTCGGACTCGAACCGCATCGACTTCTTCCTGCGAGCCGGTGGGTGGTCCGGCGAGCCTTCGATTGCCGAACCCGACAAATGCGACGACTTGCGCTGGTGCGCGCGGGACGCGCTGCCGGACGCCGTGGTGCCCTACATCCGGGATGCATTGGCGGCGGGGCCGGAACCTTGGATCGCTGAGTCGGGCTGGTGATTTTGGGTGCGGCTGCCGTCTCGGCGCACCCGTCATCCTTTGCCCGGCTGCAAAGCTCTCGCCGAACAGTCCGTTACCGCACTTGAAATAAGATGCATTCAGGCTTGGGGCGGTGGGGTTTCTTCCGGTGCCTCGCCGGCGAATGCATTGCAGAACCGTAGTTCGGCGGGGTAGGGATAAAAGTCTTCGACATGGCCGTCGCGGATCTTCTGCTGGGCATCCTGCCAGAAGCGGGCGTCGAGCAGCTGACGGTGATGCTTCATGAACGCCTTGCGGATTTTCTGCTGGCCAAGCAGGAAGGTGGCGAATTCTTCCGGGAAAACGTCTCGCGGCCCCACCGAATACCAAGGTTCGCTGGACATTTCAGCTTCTTCGTTGGGTGCTGGCGGAATCTTGCGGAAGTTGCAGTCGGTCATGTACTCGATTTCGTCGTAGTCGTAGAACACGACGCGGCCGTAGCGGGTGACACCGAAATTCTTCCATAACATGTCGCCGGGGAAGATGTTGGCGATGGCCAGTTCGCTGATGGCTTGACCGTATTCGCGCACGGCGTGGTCGATTTGCTCGTCGCTGGCCTTGTCGAGATAGATATTGAGCGGCGTCATGCGGCGCTCGATATAGAGATGCTTGACGACCAGCGTGTCGCCGGCCTCCTCGATCACCGATGGGGCGAGTTGTCGGAGTTGGGCGATGAGGTCGGGGTGGAAGCGGCTGCGGGGCAGGGCGACGTTGGAGAACTCCAGCGTGTCGGCCATCCGACCGACCCGGTCGACTTGGCGTACCAGCAGGTACTTTTGCTTGACGGTGGCGCGGTCCATGTTCTTGGAACTGCCGAACACGTCCTTGATGATTTTGAAGACGTAGGGATAGGACGGCAGTGTGAACACCAGCATGACCAGGCCGCGAATGCCTGGCGCTTCGATGAACTGGTCGTTGGAGTGGCGCAGGTGGGCGATGAGGTCGCGGAAAAAGATGGTTTTGCCCTGCTTGCCCAGGCCGAGCATGGTGTAAAGCTCGGAGCGCGGCTTAGTGGGCATGATGCTGCGCAGAAACTGGACATAGCCCGAAGGCACTTCCATATCCACCAGGAAGTAGGCGCGCGATAGCGAAAACAGCAGCGAGATGCGCCATATGTCGAGCAGGACGGTGTCCAGATAGAGCATGCCGGACGCGCCGTGGCGCACTGCGATGACGAAGGGTGTCTCCTGATAGCCATTGATGGCCTTGCCGATGATGTAGGCCGTCTTATTGCGGTAAAAGGCCGAATAGAGCACCTGGATCTGGCAGTTGACCTCCATCTTCGGCCATTCACCGAGATGTTTCTCGACGGTGCGCATCACGTAGTTCACATCCCGGTCGAGGTCTTCGAAAGGACGTTGCCAGTCGAAATCCTCGATGATCCGCCGGATGGTGGCGCGCAGGCCTTCGTCCTGCGGGTAGTAGCTTGAATAGGTGGGTGGGAAGGATTCGATGTAATCGGTGGAAATCGCCGGCCGGGTAAAGATGTAGGCGTTGTTGAAGTAGTCCCGGTGCAGGATCTTGGTGGTGACCGAATTGAAGAAGGTTTCGGCCAGTTCCGGTTGTTTGTGGTTGATGAGGAGACCGATGTATTGCAGCTTGGCGGTTTGCCATGTGGCGTCGTCGATGGACTCCGCGTTGAATTCCTCGTGCAGGCGCTGCACGGTTTCGTTCACCCGGTCGTCGTAGAACTGAACGCGGTCGCGCACCGCGGAGAGTTGGCCTTGCCAGTCGGCGGCCTCGTAGCTTTCCTTGGCCCGGCGGGATGTCTCGCGGAAGATGCGATAGTGCTTGTTGAAACCCTCGATCATCGCTTGCGCTATGGCCTGCGCAGCCGGATTCTCGTTGGTGATCGCTTCCATGTCTTCTCCTCCGGGGGCGGCAGATTCGCTGCGGCGGCTGCAGTGCGAACCGCGCAAGTCTGGATCGAGGCGTCACTGTAGCACCGGTGTCGCTGCCGAAATGCATTGTCCGGCGGGGGGGCGGGCGGCTGAATCGGGGTGCTGTCAGCGGGTTGTTATTTCGGCCATAATCTTCCGAGTCTGCTCCGTCGGAAGCGGCTTGTGGCGGGGCTGGCAGCGAGTCGGCGGTGGGATGGGCAGCGGGCTGCCCACACGTGCCATCCCGAGATTTCGGGGGGAGGCCGCCGCTACGGAGCGGCCGATTCGTCCCCACATCGGAAAACTATTCGAGGGAGTTGGAATGAGTACTTCGTTCATCAAGGTGCCGGTCGGCGGTCAGAAAATCGTTCCGGGTCAGGCCACACCCGACAATCCGATCATTCCGTTCATCGAGGGCGATGGCATTGGCGTCGATATCACGCCGGTGATGATCAAGGTCATCGATGCTGCGGTTGAAAAGGCCTATGGCGGCAAGAAGAAGATTCACTGGATGGAAGTCTATGCCGGCGAGAAGTCGACGCAGCTTTACGGCCCCGACGAGTGGCTGCCCAAGGAAACCTTCGACGCCCTCAAAGAATATTCGGTTTCCATCAAGGGGCCGATGACCACCCCGGTCGGTGGCGGGATCCGCTCCCTCAACGTCGCCCTGCGCCAGGAGTTGGACCTCTATCAGTGCCTGCGCCCGGTGCGCTATTTCAAGGGGGTGCCGTCGCCGTTGAAAGATCCGACCAAGACCGACATGGCCATCTTCCGCGAGAACACGGAGGACATCTATGCCGGCATCGAATGGCAGGCCGACTCCGAAGGTGCGCTGAAAGTCATCAAGTTTCTCAAGGACGAGATGGGCGTCAAGAAGATCCGTTTTCCGGAGCACTGCGGCATCGGCATCAAGCCCGTGTCGGTCGAGGGCACTTCGCGCCTGGTGCGTGCGGCCATCAACTACGCGATCGACAACGACCGCCGGAGCGTCACCCTGGTGCACAAGGGCAACATCATGAAGTTCACGGAAGGTCTGTTCCGTGACGTCGGTTATCAACTGGCCCAGAAGGAATTCGGTGCCCAGCCCATCGACGGTGGCCCGTGGTGCAAGTTTTCCAACCCGAAGACGGGCCGCGAGATCATCGTCAAGGACGCGATCGCCGATGCGTTCCTGCAGCAGATCCTGTTACGTCCGGCCGAATATGACGTGATTGCCTGCTGTAATTTGAACGGCGACTATATCTCCGACGCGCTGGCGGCTCAGGTGGGCGGTATCGGTATTGCGCCGGGGGCCAACATCTCCGACAAGTACGCGTGCTTCGAAGCCACTCACGGCACGGCGCCGAAGTACGCCGGGCTGGACAAGGTGAATCCGGGTTCGTTGATCCTGTCCGCCGAAATGATGTTGCGCCACATCGGGTGGAAGGAGGCGGCGGATCTTGTGATCCGCTCCATGGAGGCGGCCATCGGCGACAAGCAGGTTACTTACGACTTCGCCCGTCTGATGGAAGGTGCCAATGAGCTGTCTTGCTCGGAGTTCGGCGACGCAATGATTGCGCGCATGTAGCTTGCCCGATGGGGTCGGGATTTCGGTTTCGACGCTTTCTGGCAAGAAAAAACGCCGTTTCCCGCGAAGGAAACGGCGTTTTGTTTGGTGCTGCCGAAAGATCAGACGCGGGCGGACTTGAGCACCGCGTTCAAGGTGGCGCTCGGACGCATTACGGCCTTGCACTTTTCGGAATCGGCCAGATAGTAGCCGCCGATGTCCACCGGCTTGCCCTGGGCTTCCTTAAGCTCTTCGACGATCTTCTGTTCGTTGTCGGCCAGTGCTTTGGCGACCGGGCCGAAGTGGGCCTTCAACTCGGCGTTGTCGTTCTGCTCGGCAAGCGCCTGAGCCCAGTACATCGCCAAGTAGAACTGGCTGCCGCGGTTGTCGAGTTCGCCGGTGCGGGGCGACGGCGACTTGTTGTTGTCGAGCAGCTTGCCAGTGGCTTCGTCGAGGGTCTTGGCAAGGATCTTCGCCTTTTCGTTGCCGGTCTTCAGGCCCAGGTCTTCCAGGGATACCGCCAGAGCGAGAAACTCGCCGAGAGAATCCCAACGCAGGTGGTTTTCTTCGACCAGTTGCTTGACGTGCTTCGGTGCGGAGCCGCCGGCTCCGGTTTCGTACATGCCGCCGCCGGCCATCAGCGGGACGATGGACAGCATCTTGGCGCTGGTACCCAATTCCATGATCGGGAACAGGTCGGTGAGGTAATCGCGCAGGATGTTGCCGGTGACCGAGATGGTGTCGAGGCCGCGAACCACGCGCTCGAGCGTGTAGCGCATGGCGCGAACCTGGGACATGTGCTGGATGTCGAGGCCGGTGGTGTCGTGATCCTTGAGGTAGGTTTCAACCTTCTTGATCAGTTCGGCTTCGTGCGGACGGTAGGGGTCGAGCCAGAAGATTGCCGGCATGCCGGAGTTGCGGGCGCGGGTGACGGCCAGTTTGACCCAGTCGCGGATCGGGGCGTCCTTGACCTGGCACATGCGCCAGATGTCGCCTTCTTCGACGTTCTGGGTGAGCAGCACTTCGCCCGTGGCGATGTCCGTGATGTTGGCGACGCCGGCTTCCGGGATTTCGAAGGTCTTGTCGTGGGAGCCGTATTCTTCGGCCTGCTGGGCCATCAGACCGACGTTCGGCACGGTGCCCATGGTCACCGGATCGAAGTTGCCGTTGGTCTTGCAGAAGTTGATCATCTCCTGATAGATGCGGGCGAAGGTCGATTCCGGCATGACGGCCTTGGTGTCCTTCGGCTTGCCGTCCGAACCCCACATCTTGCCGCCGATGCGGATCATGGCCGGCATGGAAGCGTCGACAATCACGTCGCTCGGGGAGTGGAAATTGGTGATGCCCTTGGCCGAATCGACCATCGCCAGTTCCGGGCGATGTTCGTGGCAGGCGTGCAGGTCGCGCTCGATTTCTTCGCGCTTGGATTCCGGCAGTTTGGCGATCTTGTCGTAGAGATTGGACATGCCGTTATTGACATTGACGCCCAGTTCTTCGAACAGCTTCGCGTGTTTTTCGAAGGCTTCCTTGTAGTAAATCTTGACGCAGTGGCCGAAAACGATGGGGTGTGACACCTTCATCATCGTCGCCTTGACGTGCAGGGAGAACATCACGCCGGTTTCGCGGGCATCTTCCAGTTGTTCTTCGTAGAAATCGCAGAGCGCCTTCTTGCTCATGAACATCGAGTCGATGATTTCGCCGTTTTGCAGGGACAGCTTCTCCTTGAGCACGATGGTTTTGCCGCTCTTGGTGAGCAACTCCATCTTCACGTCGCGCGCCTTGTCGAGCGTCATCGATTTTTCGCCGTGATAGAAGTCGCCGGACTTCATCGTCGCCACATGGGTGCGCGAAGCCATGCTCCACTTGCCCATCGAGTGGGGGTTCTTGCGGGCGTAGCGCTTGACGGCCATCGGTGCGCGGCGGTCGGAGTTGCCTTCGCGCAGAACCGGATTGACCGAGCTGCCGAGACACTTGGAGTAGCGGGCCTTGATGGCCTTTTCTTCGTCGGTCTTCGGATTTTCGGGAAAGTCCGGGATAGCGAAGCCGCGCGCCTGCAGTTCCTTGATCGCGGCGGTCAGTTGCGGAACCGAGGCGCTGATGTTCGGCAGCTTGATGATATTGGTGTCCGGCTCAAGGCACAGGCGGCCGAGTTCGGCCAGCGTGTTGGGCACCTTCTGAGCGTCGGTCAGGTAGTCGGGGAACTCGGCGAGGATGCGGGCGGAAACCGAGATGTCTGCCTTGGCGACTTCAATGCGTGCGGGGCCGGTGAAGGTCCGGATGATGGGAAGGAATGCACACGTGGCGAGGAGCGGCGCTTCGTCAGTGAGCGTGTAAATGATCTTCGATTTCCCAGTAGCCATTAGTCTTCCCTCAGTATTGAATTATTTTGACGACAGTCCGGCGCATCCCTCGATACCCGGGTTCTTGTGAGATGCGATTTCACAACCTGAGAAAAATATCACGTATCCCGCTCCTCTGCATCCAAACTGTTGCCGGCCCTGAAAAATTGACGGAAGAAGGTCGGGCGGCGTGAACGAAAAAAGCCCGCGCTGCCGAAGCAGAGCGGGCTTTTTTACCAGTCCGGCGACGCCCGAGGGCATCGCCTTTCCGTCGGGATGCCGATTAGGCAGCCTTCTTGGAGGACTTGGCGGGCGTGGCGGAGCTGACAGCCTTGACGGTGGCGCTGGTGGCAGCGTTGACGTTGGACTCGGCGATTTCGGCGACTTGCTTGGCGGCCTTGGTCACGCTGTCGTAAGCGGAGTTGGCGGCGGCGATGGCGGACTTCACAGCGGCGACGGCGACGTCGGAACCGGCCGGAGCGGACTTGGCAGCCTTGTCGAGAGCAGCGGCGAAGGTCTTGTTGGCTTCGGCGACTTGGGCTTCGAACACCTTGGAAACTTCTTCCTGGGTTTGGGAGGCGATTTCGTAGACGCTACGGGAGTAGGCGACAGCCTTCTCGACAACCGGCTGAGCCAGGGAGGATTGCAGCGCGAACAGTTCTTGCACGTCCTTGGCGGCCAGCAGAGCCTTGGCGGAAGCAACGGTGTCTTCGAGCACGGCGCGGGCGGTGTTCAGGTTCAGAGCGGCGATGCGCTCGGCGCTGGCGAAGGCGGTGTTGGCCAGGGTCAGCAGGGTTTCAACATTGGCCTTGTTGGCGGCAACGAATTGCTCGGGGGTCGTGGTCATGGCTAACTCCTTAAGTGGATAGATGAACTACATTTCAAATCATGCAACGTCGTTTTGTGCGTTGCAGCAATGTGGCCATTATAACCATGCCGGAATGTCTGTCAATATGTTTTTGCTGCGCCGCACAAAAATATTTTGAACATTTTTAATATGTTTGAAAACAAATGCTTGTTCGTTTTTTGCGGGATCAGTCAGGGGTCGATCGCGAGTGCGGGTTTTCGCTTGGCGGGCCGGTCAGGGCGCTGCTGCGCCATCCTTCTTTTTGGGTTGAATGGTGACCTGGACGCGGCTCTGCTGGCTGGGCACGGTTGTGGCGTTGGGGCCGTTGGTGACGAGATAGGTTTCGGTTACGCCGTTGAACTGGATGTATTGGCCGCGGACTTCGTCTTCGCCGCTTTTGACCCGGCCGCGCTGGAAGAATTGGGAGAGTTCGCTGCGGGCATCGTGTTCGATCCGCTCGCCTTCGCCGTCGACCCATTCGTTCTTGCCTTCGCGCTTCTGGCGGAAGCGCGCCAAGCCACCTTCGCCACCGGTGGCGATGCCGCGTTGGTAGCCTTCGGCGTCCTGGCTCACCACCAGCTTGTCGCTGCGGATCGTCAGGGTGCCCTGGGTCAGCACGACGTGACCCTCGAAGATGTGGATCTTGTTCTTGTCGTCCACCGTTACCCGGTCGGCCTCAATGTTGACGGGCTTGCCGCGGTCGGCCTTCTCGGCGTGGGCCGGTGGGGTTGTCAGGGCCAGAAGGGCGAGGGAGGCGATGAAGAGGCGCTGCCGGGAGACTGGTTTCATGGTTTCGGCGTCGGGGTGTTTCGGTAAAGGGTGCCGCGGACGTGGCCCTGGAGATGGACTTCGCCAACGATGTTGTCGCTATCCATGCGCTCGGCTGCAATGACGGTTTTGCCCTGGGTCAGCGTGACGGGCTGGTCGGCACGCATTTTTTCCTCGTCGGGCCAGACGGTCATCGCTTCGGTGCGCAGGGTGGATTCCGGTTTGTCGTCGTGGGCGGCACGGCGCAGGAAAACCTTGTCGGTCAGTACGACGACTTCGCCGTCCTTGCTGACATTGGCGCGGTTGGATTCGATCCAGACGGGTACCGGCCTGTTCGTGTAGTTGAGGCGCGGATGGACCAGTTCGGTCGATTCGTCGTCTGCGAAGTGGGCCATGCTGTCGGCGATCAGAACGTATTGGATCTTGCCGGTGAGGTCGAAACGGCGAAGGGTGAGATTGCTTGCCGTGAAGTCGGTTTCGTGACGGGTCTTGTCCGTTTTGGCGGTCGGTTCCTGCTGGGTGACCCGGTCGAGCCAGACCGAGACGCCAGCGAGCAGGGTCAGCACCACAATGGGAAAGAAGCTGTGGCCGCGACCGTTCATCGGTGGCTCCGCGCCGCGGGCGTTTGGTAGGTAGGCATCAGATGACCTTGGCGAGCATCAGGTCGTGGTGGTTGAGTGCGCCGATCAGGCGTCCTTCTCCGTCGGCCACAAGCAACTGGCTGATGCGCCGAGTTTCCATCATGTCGGCGGCTTCGACGGCGAGGGCTTCGGCGTGGATGGTTTTCGGGTTGCGGCTCATCACGTCGGCGACGCGGGCGGTGGAGAAGTTGCAGCCGCTGGCGAGCGAGCGCCGCAGATCGCCGTCGGTGTAGATGCCGACGATATGCTGATCGGCGTCGACGATGGCGGTCATGCCCAGGCCGGCCCGGGTCATCTCCATCAGGGCGTCGGCGAGCAGGGCGTCTTCGGCGACGTGGGGCACTGCCGCACCGCTGCGCATGACGTCGGAGACGTGGGTGAGCAGGCGGCGGCCTAGCGCGCCGCCGGGGTGGGAGCGGGCGAAATCGTCGGCGCCGAAGCCGCGGGCGTCGAGCAAGGCCACCGCGAGGGCGTCGGACAGGGCGAGGGCGGCGGTGGTGCTGGCGGTCGGCGCGAGATTGAGCGGGCAGGCTTCTTCCTTGACCGCGCCGTTGAGGTGCACGTCCGCTTCGCGGGCCAGAGGCGACTCTGGATGGCCGGTGATGGCGATGAGGCGTGCGCCCTGACGTTTAACGAGCGGGACGATCTTGAGCAGTTCTTCGCCGGTGCCTGAATAGGAGATGGCAACCAGCACGTCGTGGGCCGTGATCATGCCCAAATCGCCGTGGGCCGCTTCGGCGGCGTGTACAAAATAGGCTGGCGTGCCGGTGCTGGCGAGGGTGGCGGCGAACTTGCGGCCGATGTGCCCCGATTTGCCGACGCCGGAGACGATGACTCGACCCTTCGAGGCGAGGATCAGATCGACGGCGGTGACAAAGCCGGCATCCAGTTGTTCGGCTAGGGCGCTGACCGCTGCAGCCTCGATTTCGAGGACGCGGCGGGCCAGGGCGAGAACGCGATCCTGCGCGGCGGGAGTCGGGGCTGCAATCACGGCGGAACTCATGGGCGGCGTGGGTATAATCGGGCACAGGAGTATATCAGATCGACTATTCCGCCCGCTCCGGGCATCCCCTTCAAGCCCCCATGGTCAATACCCTCGAACTGGTGCTTGCTCTTCTCGCCGGCGCGGTTCTGGTGGTTGGCATCTTTCGCTCCCTGAATCTGCCGCCGGTGCTCGGCTACCTGATGGTCGGGGCGGCGGTCGGGCCGCACGCAATGAACCTGATGCCGGATTCCGACGGCGCGCGTTATCTGGCTGAATTCGGGGTGGTTTTCCTGATGTTCACGATTGGGCTGGAGTTTTCTCTGGCCCGGCTTTACAGCATGAAGCGGATTGTCTTCGGGCTTGGGGCGATGCAGGTGTTGGCATCGATCGTGCTGGTGATGATCGTTGGCCGGCTGGCCGGGCTGGGATGGGGCGCGGGTTTTGCGCTGGGCGGCACGCTGGCGATGTCGTCGACGGCGATTCTGTCCAAACTGCTGTCCGACCGCCTGGAGCTGGATTCGAAGCACGGCCGTGAGGCGATCGGGGTGTTGCTGTTCCAGGATATTGCGGTGGTGCCGCTGCTGATCCTGATCCCGACGCTGTCGGGGTCTGCGGATGCGCTGTTCGGAACGCTGGCCTTGGCGACCGTGAAGGCGGTGGTCTTGCTTGGATTGGTGCTGTTTTTCGGGCAGGGGCTGATGCGGCGCTGGTTCTTTCTCGTGGCGCGGCAGAAGTCGGCCGAGTTGTTCATGCTGAACGTGCTGTTCATCACCCTGGGCTTGGCGTGGATGACCGAGACGGCGGGTCTGTCGCTGGCGCTCGGCGCCTTTCTGGCCGGGATGCTGATTTCGGAAACCGAATACCGCTATCACGTGGAAGAGGACATCAAGCCTTTTCGCGATGTATTGCTGGGCTTGTTCTTCGTGACCGTGGGGATGTTCCTCGACGTGGGGCAGATCATCCTTGCGCTGCCCGCGGTGCTGGCGCTGCTGGTGGCTTTGCTGGTCGGCAAGTTTTTGATTGCCGGCGCGGCGTCGCTGGCGCTCGGCAGTCCCCAGGGAACGGCGGCGCGGACCGGGCTGTGGCTGTGCGCCGGCGGTGAGTTCGGTTTTGTGCTGCTGTCCCAGATCGAGGAGGCGCAGCTGATGCCGGCCTCCTTGTCACAGGTGGTGGTGGCGGCGCTGGTGCTGTCGATGCTGCTGGCGCCGCTGATCGTGCAGGCCAGCGAGCGGATCGTGCTGCGTCTGGTGCCGTCGGAATGGATGAGCCGGTCCTTGCAGTTGACCAGTATTGCGACCCAGTCGATGTTCGTGGACAAGCACGCGATCCTGTGCGGTTTCGGCCGTAACGGCCAGTATCTTGGACGTCTGCTGGAGCAGGAGGGCATCACTTATATCGCCCTCGATCTGGATCCGGAGCGCGTGCGCGATGCGGCGGCGGCGGGGGAAACGGTGGTGTTCGGCGATGCGGCCAAACGCGAAACCCTGATGGCGGCCGGCATTTCGCGGGCGTCGGTGGTGGTCATCACCTATGCCGATAGCGATGCGGCGTTGCGCGCCATGAGCATGGTGCGCGCTTGCCGACCGGACGTGCCGGTGGTGGTGCGCACCGCCGACGAGGTGGATCTCGAACGTCTGCGGCAGGCCGGCGCGGCCGAAGTGGTGCCGGAGTCGGTGGAGTCGTCGCTGATGCTGGCTTCCCATGCGCTGGCGCTGGCGGGCATTCCGCTGCCGCGCATCGTCAAGCGCATTCGCGAGATTCGCGCCGAGCGCTATCACCTGTTGCGCGGCATCTACCGGGGCGGCGAACATCTGCATGAGGAAGCCCTGGAGGAGCGGCAGCAGGTTCGCCTGCATTCGGTGACTTTGAATGCCGGTGCTTACGCCATCGGCAAGAGTCTCGCCGACCTGCGTTTGCGCGAACTTGGCGCGGAGATCACCGCGGTGCGTCGGCAGCGCGTTCGGCTGATCGATCTGGCGCCCGATATGCTGCTGGGGCTGGACGATGTGCTGGTCCTGCTCGGCACGCCGTCACAACTGGCCGGCGCCGAAACGCGTCTGCTCAAGGGGCTGTAGGCCCGATCCGGGAGTTCGTCGGCAGGTCATCGGCGCGGAGTCGATGTCTTTTTGCGCTTTTCCGGCATTCGTTCGGCATTCAGTAGGCGGCGCAAACGGTGTAGAGGCTTGCGTCGGCGAGGTCGGCCGGTGCGATGGCGGTGCCGCTGGCCGCGCCGTTGGCCAGGATGCGGACACTTCCCGTGGCGGGAAGGCCGTCGTCCATCGCGATGTCGATCTGGCGCGCGAAGTTGCCGGAGAGGTTGTCCTGACAGATGAAGAAGGTGCCGCTCCAGCCGGTCAGTGGGCTGACGCCGGTGACGCCGATGCGCCCGCCGAAGGCGTTGCGCGGCAGCCATTCGAGAATCGCCACGCCTTCTCCCGCCGGGTTGCGGCCATCGCCGCTGGCCAGATTGGCGAGGCGCACGTGCTGCCAGAACAGCACGCTTTCGTCCGTTGGCGTTGCGGAGTTCCAGCTGCCTTCGAGGCGCCCGTTGCCGGGCGTGCCGCCGGTGCTTGCCCGGATCGCGCCGGTCAGACGGTTGGCGACGCCGGGGTCGTCGCCCGGCATTGCCCGGAAGCGGTCCTGGTAGCCGAAAACGTAGGTGGAAACATTGCGGAATTCGCCGATGACGTTTTTGACTTTGGCGCTGTTGATGAGCTCCTGCCCTTTGAGCACGCCGCCAAGCAGCAGTCCGATGATGACCAGGACGACGGCGATTTCGACGAGGGTGAAGCCTTGGTGCCGATTCTTCATTGGATCTCCCGTTCTCATCTTGTCCGGCAGTTCGCCGGGTGATGTTGATTCATACAGTGGCGGGATTTTAATGCAAATCGGATTTTTCGGGGGCTTCCGTGGCTTCGAATGGTTCGATCAGGCCGCTTTGGATGAACGGGGCCGGCTGGGCGGAGGGGCGGCGAAGATGCGTGGGCTCTTCAGGCGATAGACGGGCACATAGCCCTTGCCCTTGAGGAGAAGCAGGATGGGTTTGGCAAACACGAAGGCATCGTGCAGGCGTTCGAAGGTTCGACCGTCGCACTGGATCACGCTCGGTTCGCCTTCGGTGCAGAGGCGGTAGGCGAGGTTGACGGTGTCGCCCCACAGGTCGTAGATGAATTTGCCGCGTCCGACGACGCCGGCCACGACCGGGCCGGAGGCGATGCCGATGCGCACTTCGAGGGCGAGCCCGTCGGTGAATTCGTGGTTGCGCAGCGCCGCTTGCATGTCGATGGCGAGGGCGGCCATGGCGGACTGGGCTTCGGTCGGGTGGGCGTGCAGCCCGCCGGCCACCATGTAGCCGTCGCCTATCGTCTTGATGCGTTCGAGGCCGTGTTGTTGGGCGAGTTCGTCGAAGCGGCAGAATATCCGGTTGAGCATCTCGAAGACCTGGGCCGGGGCCATGCCGCTGGCGAGCTTGGTGTAGTCGACGATGTCCGCGAACATGACAACCGCCTCCGGGTGGCCGTCGGCGATGGTGACCGAGTTGTCCTTCAGGCGGGCGGCAATGGGGGCGGGCAGGATGTTGAGCAGCAGGCGCTCGGAGCGCTCCTGTTCCAGGCGGAGCTGGCGGTGGGCGTCGGCGAGGCGTTCGCGGGTCTTGCCGCGCCGGCCCAGCGCAAAACGGAGTTGCAGGTAGAGCACCGCCGAGACCAGCACGACATGGAGCGCCGCGAAGGTGGCGGCATTCTGCGTTTCGGCGGGCGCAGCGACGCTGGACGGGCTGCCGAGGGCTGTCAGCAGCAGGAAGGCGACGAACCACGGCGTCGATTCGGCCACGCCGAGGCTCAGCAGGGCTCCAGCCGGCGCGAGGGCAGCCCAGAGCGGCAGCCCGACTGCGGCTGCGGTAGGGCCGAGCAGCCACCGGGTGACGAGGGGAAAGGCGAGCATCAGGCCGAACTGGGTGCCGGCGTAGGGCGCCTGGCGCCCGTGGCGGTGGAAGAAGGCGATATTGAGCGCGGCCAGTATCGGAATGACGGCGGCCGCGGCGACGGGCAGGCTTGCGTCGAGGCCGCGGCAGATGGCCAGCCACAGTAGCGCCGCGGCGGCGAAGAGCGCGCTCGCGAGGTTCAGGAGGCTTTTTCCAAGTTGCGCTTCTTCGTCGTCCTGCGGGCGCGAGCCGGCATGAAGAATCCTGCGGACAAGGTTGAGCGGAGACTGGAGAAAAGGCGGTGGGCGCCGGTGGGCCGGCATGGGATTTCCTGCTTGAAAGTGGATTTTCAAGCAGTGTCACGCAGGCGGGAAAGGGGGGTCAAGGCCTGCGCCCGGCGGTCGTGTGGGATGTTGTGTCGTCGAATCGAGGCTTTTTGTTGCCATTGATGACGACAGGGTTCAGGGCAGCCGACCGGCGCTGATCAGGCGGTGGGCGAGAAGATTGGGAGAAATCCAGGTCATCCGGTCATCGAACGCGCCGCCGGGTGCGGCCGGGTTTTCGGACAGTGGACGGCTGTAGAACAGTTTGCCGTCGCCGCTTGCATTGCGGATTTCGTCGCCGCCAGCGGGTGCGGCCAACAGGTTGCCGTCCTGGTCGGTGGCGCCGAGTCCGTTGGCACCGTGAGAGAGGATCACCACCGGCGTTTTGCCGCCGACCGTGGTGAGGAAGAGTTCGGTGCCGTCGATGTTGCGGGTCTTGATATCGATGGCGCCGTCGGAAAGGTTGGCCATTTCGTTGATGGAATTGAGTCCGATGTTCCGTACATATTGGACGGCGACCGCGTAGCGCAGGCGATGGGCCCAGCCGTCAGTGCCCGGAATGCCGAGGCTGGCCCAGGGCAGAAGGCCGACGTACTTCCGGCAGCTTGTGCCGTCCCGGTCCTCTGCGCCGTCGGTGGCGCTTTTGGCCGGGCACGGGAAATAGCCTTTGAGGACGACGTAGCCGAGCAGCGCGTCGCGGGCTTCGGCGAGGGCGTCGTCGGTGGCGGCTTCGGCCCGGCGGGCCAGGTGGGCGGAAAGGCCGACCGTGAGGCCGCTGGCGAGGAGGGTCAGGATCAGCAGCACGATCGCCATTTCGACGAGGGTGAAGCCGGCTTGGCGGTGCGGAGTCAGGGAATGCATAGGGCGACGTCGGTGGTGACGGGTTTGTCCCGGTCGGCAAAAGGCAGAGCGATGAGCGTGGGCAGCGCAGCGAGTTGGCCGGCGGCGAGGGCGGCAAGGGTGGCGGGTTCGAGGTATTGGTCGATGTCCGGCGTGCCGTCGGTTCCGGCGCGGCGCTGGGCGCCGGGGCCGGTGAGGCGTTCGCCGCCGAAGATGAGGGCGCCGCGGCAGCGTCCTTCTGTGCTGGCGAGGCAGTCGGTGCCGTCGATGCAGCGGGCGTAGCGCATTGTCCCGATCCAGTTGCGGGCGGCGTCGCGCAGGGTTTCGTTTCGGCAGGGACCGCTGAGACTATCGAAAGCCGGGAGCTTGCCGAGTTCGACCGGGCCGTGGCGTTCGGGCGCAATGACGGCGGGAAGCACGGGCTTGGCGAGGCAGTCGGCGTTTGCCTGAAAGACCCGTTGCAGCCAGGGGGCGTAGCTGGCGCGGCGTTTGAGCTGCCGATAGATTTCGCCGGTTGTGATGGTGACGATGCGGTCGTTGCCGGCCAGGGCCCGGACGTCGATGAGTTCGTTGTCAGTGCGGTTGCCGAGGGCTTCGATGTACTGGGCGATGTTGCGCGCTTCCGCGTCGCCGCCGCAGCGTTCGGGGCCGGCGCTGCGTTCTTGGCCGGGGCGTGGCGGACCGGCGGCGATGACGATGGCGGCAGCGAGTCCGGCTTCGTCGCCGGGAAGCATGAGCGGAAGGCCGTTGGCGTCCAGCAGACGGAGCTTGCCGGTGCTGTCCCAGTTCAGGGTGTCGGCTTTGGGGTTGTTTTTGAAGGAGCCGGAGACGGCGTACCACAGGCATTCGCCAGCGCCGTCGCGCAGGTCGGGAAGGTTTAACGTGAGATAGGGCAGACGGCCGACGCTGGTCTGATCCTTGCTGCCGCAGGTTTCCGATGAGCCGTCGCCGTCCAGGTCGGGGCAGGGCAGGTAGCCGAAATCGGCGTTCGGGTGTTCGTTGTTGCGATAGGTGGCGGCAAAGCCGATCAGGGCTTCGCGGGCTATGAGCAGAGCCTGGGCGGTGTGCATTTCGCGGGCCAGATCGCGGCTGGCCGGGCTGTCTTGGCGGGCAAGCAGCCAGCCGAGCCCGGCAGCTGCGAGTAGCAGGACAAGTGCCGGAAGAAACATGCCGCGCTGACTGCGCGGGCCGTGCGGCCGGTACATCAGGGCGAGGCGGTGTCGAGCGGCGGGTCGCCGACGCGGAGGCGATGGCGGCGTCCGTCCGGCCCGGTAATGCGTGCCGTGGCGTCGTCGATGCGGACTTCCCGCGGATCGACGGGCTGGGCTTCGCCGTCAAGAAAGAGGGTGGGGGCGCCGGCACTGCGCGTGATGATGCCGTCCAGCCTTGGCGGCGGGGCGGGCGGCGCTTGCGGTTTTGGCGGCAGGTCGAGACGGGTGCGTTCGGCAGGTGTGAAGAACAGTCGCCCAAGGGCTTCCGCGTGACCGGCCTGCCACGGGTAGAGCAGGGCGAGAAGAGGGAGAAGCGACCGCGCACCGCACGCTGCGAGGTTGTTCGCAAACCGGGCAGGGAAGGGCGGAAGCGCTGTTCGAGTGGAGGATAATTGCATATCCCCACGAATTTAGCATAGTCCGGGCAGCCCCCGCCCGGGGGCAGCAAAATCTTCAGCGGGCGGCGAGGACGCGGTTCTTGCCCGAGCGTTTGGCGATGTACATGGCTTTGTCGGCGCGGTCTATGGTCTGCTCGGGCTCTTCGCCGTCCTTCAGTTCGGCGACGCCCGCGCTGAAGGTGATCAGCAGCTTTTGCTGGCGGGCGAGGAAGAAGCGTTTGGTGAGCGCACGCTGCAGGCGCACAAGCGCGGCGATGGCGCTGTCGATGAGCGTGTCGGGCAGCAGGATGATGAATTCCTCGCCTCCGTAGCGGGCTACGGAATCCTGCGGGCGCAGGTTTTCGCGCACGACGTCGGTGAGGTGCTGGAGCGCTTCGTCGCCGGTCTGGTGACCGTGGGTGTCGTTGATCTGCTTGAAGTTGTCGATGTCGAGCAAGCCCAGGCACAGCGGGGTGCCGCGACGCCGGGCGAAGGCAGTCTCGCGGGCGAGCGCCTCGTCGAGACCCTTGCGGTTGAGCGCGCCGGTCAGCGGATCGTGGCGGATCAGTTCGCTGGTCTGTTCGAGTTCCAGTTGCAGGCGGGCGATTTCGCCGTTGGCATCGGTGACGCGGTGGCGCAGTTCTTCGAGCTCGTCGCGGGAGCGGGCGGTGGATTCCTGCACGGTGCGGGTTTCGCGCATGACCTCGGCGATGACGTCGGTGAGTTCGGCGATGTCGGAGGCGGCGGCGATGCGCTCGGCGGATCGGGCGATCTTGTCGTGGTAGCTGCCTGTTGAATCGGAGAATTCGCTGAGGCGGTCTACGAAGCGGGCGAGCATTTCCTTCAGGCGCATCTGTGCGTCGGAGAGTTCGACCTTGATGGCGCCTTGGCGGTGGATGACGTCGCGCAGGCGGCTTTCCAGCTCGCCGAGCACGCGAACATCGAGGGGGCGGGCAAACATTTCGCCCATCAGCGCGATCTGACCGTGCAGCCAGCGGTCGTCCGCGACAAGCTCTCCGATATTTTCAAGGATGAGTTGCAGGACGCGTTGCAGCGCATCGCATAAGGCGTGCTGGTCTTCGGCCGCCCAGTCGAGGCTGGCGCGCAGTTTGTCGAGGCGCTGGCGCAGGTTTTCCGGGCTTAAGGCGACGGGATTCTGGCGGATCGCGGCGGCAAGCTCGCGGGCTTCGCCGGCAAGGGGGGCGCCGCTTGCCTGGGGGTGGGCGGCGAGGCCTTCCAGAAAGGAGGCCAGCAATTCGTTGAATATGGGATTTTCCGCGGTGCCGGACGGTTTGCCGGTGGCGTCGGGCAATGTGGCTGGGACGTCGCTGGACGGCGGATCGTCGTCCGAATTGCGGGACCAGGCGCGCAGCAGACCTTGCAGCCGCTCGACAAGTTTTTCTGGGTTGGCACCGGAGGCGCTCAGCACCCGGTCGAGCATTTCGCGCTTGCGCGCCTGGGTCAGTCCGCTCTGGCGCCGGTCCCATTCGGTGATGAGGTCGCGCAGCAGGCCGCCCCAGTTAGGGTCCTGGCTTTCCACGGTGGACAGGGCGGCCACCATCACGCGGCGGAATTCCTGCCAGTCGGCCTGGGCGATGGCCGATTCAAATTCGCGGGCCAGGTGAAGCGCTTCGCGGTTGTGTCGTGGAAGGGCGGCGGCCACCTGTTTCAGCGCGCGTTCCGGGAAGACGTCCTCGGCAACGGTTCCGGCGATCTCGTGGTACAGCGCGCGGTAGTTGTCGGGGGTCGGGGCGATACGGCGCAGCGCAAGCTGGCGAAGCGTTTCCCGTGCGATATCCGAGGGTTGGCTGGTATCGGTCATCTTGAGTCTGCGAGGAGCAGGGGTATGTTTCGGGAGCATCCGGCTTCCTGCCCGCGGTTTCTTCGGGCAGGCTCATCTGGCGAACATAGTGAGAAATCCCACGTGATAACGGCTGTGCCCAACATGCCTTGAGGTTTTTATCCGGCCCAGGATGAAAAAGTACAAACCCGGACGCAGGGTCACCGTGGAAGGTGGGCGTCCGGGCAGGGGCGGAGGCGCAGGCCGGCGACTATTCGGCGAGACCGTGCTTCAGGCCGTAGTGGGTGAGTTCCGCGTTGTTGCGCAGGTTCATCTTTTCGAGCAGTCGGGCGCGGTAAACGCTGACTGTCTTTACGCTGAGGTTGAGCGCCTCGGCGATTTCCGCCGGGGTTTTGCCGGAGGCGATCATGCACAGGGTTTGATATTCGCGGTCGGAGAGCTTTTCGTGGGGCAGTCGTTCGCTGTCTTCGCCGATGGCGTTGGCGAGCTCTTCGGCGAGGGAGGGGCTGACGTATTTTTTGCCGCTGGCGACCTGACGGATGGCGGTGACCAGGAGTTCCGGCGCGCTCTGTTTGGTGAGATAGCCCGAAGCGCCGGCCTTGAGGGCGCGGATGGCGTACTGTTCCTCGGGGTACATGCTGAGAATGAGCACTGGCAAGCGTGGGAACTCTTTTTTGATGAGCTTGAGGGCGTCGATGCCGTTGCGATCCGGCATCGAGACGTCCATCAGGACCACGTCCCATTCGCCGTTGCGCACCATTTGTACGGCTTGCACGCCGTTTTCGGCTTCGCCCGCGACGGTGAGGTCCGGTGTGTCGGAGAGGATCTGGCGCAGACCCTGGCGGACAATCGCGTGGTCGTCGGCAATCAGCACTCGGATGGGTTTGCTCATGCGGGGTTCCTGTGGGAGGGAGTCTGGGGCTCTTCCGACGGCACGGGCAGCAGAGGTGCGCGCAGGGTAAGACGCGTTCCGTGGGGGGAGACCGGGCTCAGGTCGAGGCGTCCGCCTAGGCTGGACAGGCGTTCGCGGATTCCGCGCAGCCCGAAGGAGCGGGGCTTGCGGAGGTCTGCCGCGGCCAGACCGCAGCCGTCGTCAGCGATTTCGATCACGATTTCATCCCCTTCCTGCATGAGACTGACATTCACCTCGCTGGCGCCGGCGTGTTTGCTGACATTGGTCAGCGCTTCCTGGAAGACGCGGAACAGTGCCAAGGCCGTATCGTAGTCGGGGTCGAGCTCGTGGTCGGTACAAACAATGTTACAGACGATGCCGGTGCGCTGAGCGAAGTCTTCCCCTTGCGACTCGACGGCTGCCGCGAGACCGAAATCCTTGAGAATGCCGGGGCGCAGTTCGCGGGTTACGCGGCCGACGGTGGCGATCGCGTCGTCCACCATGCGCCCCACGTTGTGCGCCCGCTCGCGGGCCTGGGCGGGATTGGATTCGAGCTTGGATTCGAGTAGCGACATTTCGAACTTCATCGCCACCAGGGTTCCGCCGAGCACGTCATGGACGTCGCGGGCGATGCGCTCCCGTTCGTCCTCCTTGATGCGCTGCAAGTGGTTGGAGAGCGCCGCCAACTGACTGCGCGACTCCCGAAGATCGGCCTCGACGCGCTTGCTGTGGGTGATGTTCCACATCACGCCTTCCCAAACCACCGCGCCGACTTCAGACAGGCGCGGCGAGCTGCGCAGGTTGATCCATTTCTGCTCGCCGGTGGAAAGCTGGATGCGCCCTTCCCAGTTGAGGGTGGACAGGTTTTCCGCCGAGAGTGACGCCGCTTCCATGAAGCCGGGGAGGTCTTCCTTGAGGAGCCAGGTCATCCAGCCGGCCGAACTGCCGATCAACTCGTCCGCGTGGGTGCCGAACAGCATCGCCGCGGCTTCGCTGAGATACTGGAAGCCAAGCATGCCGTCCGGCGTGTAGCCCATTTGAAAGACCACGCCCGGAATATTGTCGGTCAGCGCGCGCAGGCGCGCCTCGCTTTGACGCAAGGTCTGTTCGGCGAGCCGCTTCTCGCGGCGGTTGCAGACTTCCCGCAACTCCCGCTCAACCGCTGGAATCAGGCGGTCGAGTTTGTTCTTGCTGAGATAGTCGTGGGCGCCCGCGCGCATCGCGGCGATAGCTTCGTCTTCCTGCATGACGCCCGAAACGATGATGAAAGGCAGGTCGAGGGAAAGCTCCTGGATCGTTCGCAAGGCCGCCTGCGCACTGAAGCCGGGCAGGTTGTGGTCACACAGGATGACATCCCAGCTGCTCCGCAGCAGCGCCTCGCGCATGCCTTCTTCCGAGGCGATCTGGAGGTATGTGGGCGCATAGCCCGCGTTGCGGAAGCGGTGCAGCAACAGGATGACGTCGTTCTCCGAATCTTCGACGAACAACAGGCGGATGGGCGGTTTTGCCGGGTTGCCCGCATTCGCGGAGGGGGCGTCCGGCTTAAGGGCAGAGGACATACTTGCTGTGTAGGCTGCGTGAACGGGTCGGTTTGTTTATAATCCGGCCCTTGCTTGGGCCTGCGCCATCTCCAAGGATAGTTCAGGCCAGCCTTTTCCGTCCATGTGCATGCGGTTTTTGCAGTGTTCGGAGCGCAGGCAAAGCTGCCGGTGTAGCTCAGTTGGTAGAGCAGCGCACTTGTAATGCGAAGGTCGAGGGTTCGATTCCTTTCACCGGCACCAGATAAAGACTAATTACTTCAAGGGCTTGCATTCGTGCAGGCCATTTTCTTTTGTGCTTTTTACCTACCAAAAGGACGACCTCGCAGGAACTCAACCGACTGAAGTTGACTTGCAACCTACCGGGAGATTCGATAAAAAGGCGATTCTCCAGGAGAACGCTATGGCATCAAAACGACAGGTCAGTACGGGCAAATGGGAGTTCACGGTGAAGCGGGCAAAGCTGCTGCCCAAGCCGTTGTATCTGACATTCAACACGGAAGAGGAGGGCGACGATTACGTCCGCAGGCTGGAGGCTCTCCTGGACAGGGGCATAGTCCCTTCGGAGTTTGCTGATACCTCCAGGCTGATGACGCTGGGTCAGCTCATCGACAGGTACGTGAGGGAGGCCCCTGTCAAGCCACGTGACATTGAGACGCTGAACTCTCTTCGTGAAAGGGTGTATGGGGTACAGCTCACCAGTCTCAATGTGAGGTGGGTCGATACCTTTGTCACCCAGTTGAAGCAGGTCGAGGAGCTTGCCCCTTCCACGATTCGTGCAAAGGTCGGAGCCCTGGCCAGGTGCACGGACTGGGGAGTACGTAAGGAACTCCTGACACTCCCAGACCAACCGTTTAGGACCTTGCCCAAGGGCTACTCAAGCTACACCGAAGACGACGTGAAGGTGACCGGCAAGAAGGTCGAGGACGTGGAGCGCGACCGCAGGCTACATGAAGGTGAAACCGAAGCCATCCTCAAGGTGATTCGCAGTGGGGTACTGAAGCGTAAGTACAGGCCACGCGTACTGGAGGATGCCCAGGCCCTTGAGGACTTGTTCATCCTGGCCATTGAAACAGCCATGCGGATGTCTGAGATTTACACCCTCGGCAAGGACCAGGTCATGGTGGGCAAGGCAACTGTGTTTCTTACAAAGACGAAGAATGGGGATAAGCGGCAGGTTCCGCTGTCTAGCGTAGCGGCACCTATTATGGAGAGGAGGGTGCGGGAGTGTAAGGGAACAGAGCTGTTCCATTGGTGGGAGGAGGGTAAGGACAGGAAGGAGGTCACTTCCTACCTGTCCAAACTGTTTGCCAGTATCTTCGATGAAGCTGGTTGCGGTGACCTTCACTTCCATGACCTTCGTCATGAGGCCACTTCGCGGTTGTTCGAGCGAACACGGCTCAGTGGTGAGGAGATCATGAAGATCACCGGACACCGCAACCATCGGATGGTCATGCGCTACCTGAACCTGTGCGCCTCCGAACTCGCCTCGGCCTTATGGTAGGGTTGGCCTGACGGGCTTCAGTCTGGGCTACGACCTCCTGGGTGATGTAGTTCATCACATCTGACTCCAGGAGGACGTAACCCTTGCCGATCTTGGCAGCCGGCAACTTGCACTCGTCAATGAGCCTCAGCACGGTCTTCGTGCAGACGTTCAACCTTGTCGCAGCTTCAGATACCGAAAGGGTGCTCATGCTCCATTGCCCTCCGAACGTTGAAGCAGATCGCCTCGCTGATGTGTGGCGAGTAAACTACGTACCCTGGTGCCCCGATCTGCCACTCCTTGGCGCACTCAGGTATGAACATGACCCAGCCATCATCAGGGTTGCACCCCATCTCCACCATCTTCCGGTAGATGGGGCACTCTTGCCGGAGTTGAGCCACAACCTTGAGTAGGTCAGCCATGGTCAGGGAACGAGGAACCATGTTGGAGGAAGTGGCGACCTCAACCATGAGCAACCCTTTCATAGACCAAACTCACGTAATCAGTACGGTCGCGGCGGTACCCCTTATAAGCCCAGTCCCTGGCTGAGAACTCCGGGAAGTGCGTGTCACCTTCGTAGGGGTGAAAGATCACGGACATGAATAGGTAGTCCGCAACACTCAGCGCCTGCTCATACAGAGACGCACCACCAATCACAAAGACCCTTTCACTGACAGCGCAGGCTTCCTCCAGCGAATGCACCACGATGGCGCCGGGGGCCTGGTAGTTGCGGTCGTTGGTGACAACGACGTTCTTCCTGTCAGGCAGTGGGCGCACAGACTGTGGTAAGGACTCCCAGGTCTTACGCCCCATCACCACGGTTCCCCCTGTGGTGATACGTCTGAACTCCTCCAACTCCTCGGGTATGTGCCAGGGCAGCTTACCGTTACGGCCGATGACCCCGCCCACGGTCATTGCGGCGACGATGATGACGGTTCGGGTCATACGGCCACCGGAGCACTGATCGCCGGATGAGGGTCGTACCCCTCAAGGCGGAAGTCTTCGTAGGTGAAGCTGAAGATGTCCGAGACGTTCTCGTTGAGCTTCATGCGGGGAAGCTCACGCACCTTGCGTGCGAGCAGGGTCTTCACCTGCTCCTCGTGGTTCGAGTAGATGTGGCAGTCGCCACCCGTCCAGATGAAGTCGCCGGGAATCATCTTGCAGACTTGGGCCATCATCATCGTGAGCAGCGCATAGCTTGCAATGTTGAAGGGGACACCGAGGAAGACATCCGCAGAGCGCTGGTAGAGCTGACAGTCCAGAACCTTGGTGGGGATGCCAGCCTGGTCCATCTTGCGCGACATGCGAACGATGGCGTTCTCATCCATGTCACCACGCTTGTACTTGACCCCGACGTAGTTCATGTAGCGTTCAGCGAACGAGGCATCACGGACGTAGAACTGGAACAGGGCATGGCACGGGGGCAGGGCCATGTCCTCGACCTCTGCCGGGTTCCAGGCCGTCACAATGTGCCGGCGGGAATCCGGGTTGTTCTGTAGGGACTCGACAACAGCCTTGATCTGGTCAATGACCTTGCCGTCAGCGCCCTTCCAGCTACGCCACTGGGCACCATAGACACGTCCGAGGTCACCGTTCTCGTCGGCCCATTCGTCCCAGATCGTGACGCCATGGTCCTTCAGGTACGCGATGTTGGTGTCACCATCGAGAAACCACAACAGCTCATGGATGATGCCCTTGAGGTAGAGCTTCTTGGTGGTCAGTAGGGGGAACCCATCCGCCAGGTGAAACCGCATTTGGTAACCAAACACGGAACGAGTGCCGGTACCCGTGCGATCTTCCTTATTAACGCCAGCGTGTTCAATGTGTCTGAGAAAGGAGTGGTACTGGTGCATGATTAGTCCTTGAATGAAATCGAGAATGCGCGGGATTTGTCGTTGTAATTGCCGGTCGTGCGGTAAGAGTCCTGCGGCTTTACACGCTTGCCGGGGAGGAACACAAGCTGGCCAATTCGATCACCATGGCGAAGACGAATTGAGTGCCACTTGAGGCAATTAGTCAGCTCAAGGGTGAGACGACCGTAGAATCCAGGGTCAACCCACCCGGCGTCCATATGCTCAAGCCCTGTGCGGCCCATGGACGATTTGGAGCGGAATAACGCCGCAATGTCGTCTGGCATTTCAAACCACTCCACGGTGTGGGCCAGGATGAATTCGCCAGGCTTGAGTACGTACCCATGGACGGGGTCCAGTTCTACTTCCCGCATACTGGGAGCCTCACGCTTCCCGAATTCGAGAATGGAGGTGGAAGGTGCCCACTCTTCCACCATGATGTAATTGCCGAGACGGACATCGAGCGAGGCGGTATTAACGCACTCAGGAATCCATGGGCTTACAGCACCATCGTTTATCAGCTCGATGATTTCATCGTGGTTGAGATAGGCACCTCTTCTGAATAGAAGACGTAACCACTGGGGCAGGCGCATAACTAATACCTCTTACGGTTAGAGCTGAATGAGATTGGCCGCGAAAGACTCGGACACATCCTCATGGGTGATGAGAATCACCTGCCCGAAGTTGGAGGCAGCAATGAAGCTGAGGAGGGACATCGAGCGGTTGTCGTCGCAGGCAGCGGCGGGCTCGTCCAGGACCATCATCGAGCAACCGGGGATGAAGGTACGCACCAGGGCGTTGCGAACAGCCAGGCCCAGGAGGTCAAGGGCGGAACCGCTGAGGCCGGTGATCGGCTTACCATTGACGAGGAAGCCCTCGGTACCACGGGTGACGGTGGAAGGGACGCCGCGCATCTTGGTGAACTGCTGGGAGACCAGGGTCAGCACGATGTTCCAGAGCTTGTTGGCCACGACGGGGCGAGCTGCACGCACCTTGCGGACAAGGGTGTTGTTGAACTCGGTAGTGGCGATGTCGGCCTTGGTCTGGGCAAGCTGGTCACTCAGTGCGGTTTTCCGCTGCTTGGCAAACTCGAACTCGCGTTGCACCTGCGAAAACTGGTCAGTAACCTGCTTGATGGCTACCTTGTTTTGCTCGATGGATTGCTCAATCTCGGCAATGCGCTGTGCCACGGTGAGGTAGGCACGCTCCAGCCGGTTGAACTCGTCGTCATCGACATACAGGATGCTGTCGATCTGGTCCTGGACCTTCTGACGCTCAACTTTTGTAGCCGCCAGCGTGGACTGATACGCATCGCGCCGGCCAATCGCCTCCTGAATGCGTTTTTGACGTGCAGTGAGTTCCTCTGAAATCCGTTGAAGTTCATCGAGACTTTCCACGTCGCCGGGGTGGGCGCGGTTCCAGGAAACGGCTGCGGGGATGACGGAGTCATTGACAGTGACGAAGTCACCGAGCTGCCGGGCGCCCTTCATGATGGCAGCATCCGCATTGCGGGTGAAGGGCACCGACGAGAGGTCGGCCTGGCCCTTCTTGATGATCGCTTCCAGCTCGCTGATGTGGTCGCGGAGCTTGTTGATGTCCTCGTCCAGGGCATTGTTCTTCTGTTGGACTTCAGGCAGCTCAGACACATCCTTGCCGCAGAGGCCGCACACCGTGGCCGCGATCTTCTTGGCCTGCAAAACACGGATGTCACCCTGCGCCGTGTTGATCTCGGCCTTCGCCTTCAGGATGCTGTTCTCAACGGCGAAGACCTCTGCCTCCCACGCCTTGCGGTCAACGCTCCGGGTGACCTTGGGCAAGGACGAGAACAGGCTGAACTTCTCTTCGTAGAGCTTGGCATCGCGTGCCACTTCGAGCTTGGCGTTGATCTCGGTGAGGTCAGGCATGGGTTCGTCTGCCACCCTGCTTTGCCCATCAACGTGCCCCTGGAACTGGGTGACCTGGGCATCCCAGCGGGCAAGCTCCTGCCGCAGGCTGGCAACCTTGTTGCGGATGTCGCCAGCGGAGCGCCACAGGTTGATGGCAACGTCGTACTCGGGCTTGAGCTGTTGGGTGATGGCGAGCTGGTGCCGGCCGCTCTCGGCTTCGAGGGTCGCCTTGGTGGCAAGGAATGCCGCCTCATCGGGCGCCTGCACTTCGGGCAGGTCCTGGATTTGGGTGGCGAGGAGGTCAGCACGGGACTGCAGCGGGGCCGTGGAGCCGAGGGTGAGCTTCTGACTGGCGGCGTCCAGGATGGTATCGAACAGGTCGAAGTTGGCCAGGGACTCGATCACCTGGGAGGTTGCCTTCGGCCCCTCGTCCAGCACACCGCGCAGGCCCTTCTGACCGGACAGCATGAGGTTGCCAGCAGTCTTGGCGTCCGCGCCCAGCACCATGGCCGCAAACGAGGTGACTTCCTTTTGACCAGTGACAAACACCTCCCCGGATTTGGCAACTTCGGCGCCGCCCTTGCTACGGGTGAAGGTGTAGACCGTGCCGGACTGGTCACTGATTTCAGCCGAGACCTTCAGGGTCTTGGGCTCCTTGCCCCAGGTCACGGTCGCTTCGACGGGTTCACGCAGGGCGCCAGTGCCAAACAGGGCGTATAGCACGGCTTCAACCACGGTGGTCTTACCGCCTTCATTGGCACCGCGGATGACGTTGAGACCTTCGGTGAAGGTGACCGTGAGGTTCTCGTGTTGACGGAAATTGGTGAGGGTAACGGTACCGATCATGATTGATCCTCTTTCTCATGTGCGCGTCTGGTGACGCTTCTGTACTCCAGTGCGACGATGACAAACATGCTTGGCGCTACCACCAGCATGAGTACACTCAGCTTGTCCGCCTCGTCCGAATAAATACCACTCGGCGCCATAACGACGCCCAGTGCCAGGTACTCAACAAGCGCGCAGCCAGCGAGTACCAGCAGTACCAACAGCTTGGTCATACCTCGGCAAGGAGGTCCTTCACAACCTTGCCTTCCTCTGGGGTCAGTTCTTCCAGCAGGGCCGAGAGCACGTCGTAGGTCTGGACCTCTTCCATGTTGAGGTTGGCAAGTTCGTCCATGCCGGCCATGCCCTCGATACGGACAGCGTTCGAGATGACGAACGCGGAGTGACGCTTGCGCAGGGTGTTGATGGCGGTGAGGACCTGGTCCGTCTCCTCGGCCTTGGCCGTACCTGCCACGCGGATGAACTGGATACCGTCGAAGGGCATGTCCAGGTGGCGCCAGTCGGTGTCGATGAAGACGGGGTCACGACTCCAACACTTGGCCCACTTCATCTCGCCGTTGGTGATCTCGATGAACTGCTTGTAGTCGTTGCCCAGGCAGTCGGCAACAGAGGTGGGGAACTGGTTGCCAACAACCGTCACGCCAGGACGCGGGGCACGGTACTGGTGCTCGTGGGCAAATACGAGGTGCCAGCCGGCATTGACCAGTTTCTCGGCCTGGGCCGGGGACACGTTGAGGGAGTGGTCGGATTCGACGGCGAAGTTGTTGTCGTAGTTGGCGTGCAGGAGCAGGAACCCACTGGCTTCCGTTACCTTGGTCGCAGCCTCAAGCTCCAGGTCGAACAGGTCCTGGTTGGGCATGTGGGGGATGGCAGCGACGGAGTCGCTGATGCTGGTCAGACCATGGACATGGTCGATGACCTGGACCCGATCAGGGTAGGCGATGGTGAGCAGGGAGGTCAGCAGGTGGAAGCTGGAGAGCTTGTCGCCACGCGGGTTCCAGTCGTGGTTGCCGGCCACGAGGGTGAGGCTGTTGAAGGGGCCTGCCAACCAGGAAACCAGCACTTCGTATGCCCAAAGTACCGTGCGGGTATCGACGGTGAACCCGTCGAAGAGGTCGCCGTTGATGACAAGGTGGCCCCCGTCACTCGCTTCAAGCAAGAACTTGAAACTGTTCTGGATGTAGTCCGTCAGGGCTTGCTGACTGGCCGGGGTGGTCCCTGCGCGACGCAGGGTGCCGAGGTGAATGTCGTTGATGATGCGCATGTCTACTCCTTGCGGATGAACTGCATGTTGAGGAAGCAAGTGTGTGGACCACGTCCACGCTTGAACTGCTTGTCCGGGAAGCTATCAACTTCCACGATCTCTGGATTAGCGCCAGGCGTGACGGTGACCACAGTAATGGCGCCGGTTTCGATCAGCTTGGCGAGTTCTCGCAACTGCACTACTGCCACCCGTTGGTTGGCTTCACACTTCTCAATCTCAGGGCTGGACATAGGGTGCTCCAATGTGGAAATGCACCCCGTTTGGGGTGCATTTCTATGTTACCGACACCTTCAAATTGTGGCAACTGAAAGATTTCAGTGGAACTCAGTGGAGTCTTCGCCACCCTGTCTGTACTGGATGTGGAAAATCTCCTCGGTCACAGGGTCGCACCACCCCACGTTGACCGGACGGGTGATGGGGGTGCCGTCCGAGTAGGTGGCCCCGCGAGGTGCCTGCCCCTTGACCGAGAACACATCCCGGCCAAGGGCACGCCGCTCATCCAGCCAAGCGTTCAGCTCGGCCTCGTTGAGTATCTCCAGGACCATGGTTAACCCCCGTTCCTGGCCGCTTCGAGCTGGTCACGGACCTGCTGCAGGGTATCGGCCACGACCTTGTCCTTGCGGAACTCGGCAACACGGGGGTGCATCAGGCAAGCCTTCCCGCCCACCTCAGACAGGTCGTTGGCCGACACAGCCACGATGGTTTCCAGGTAGCCATCACGGTCAGCGTTGATGCGGGCGTAGTCGCCATCTTTCAGGCCGGCAACATCAGTCCGCAGCAGGCCGTCAGCCGTCTCGCAGACGAGGGCGCCGAAGTCCTTGGCACGCTTACCCTTGCCCTGCGTGTAACCGACGATCTTGAGGTCAACCACGAACTCGACCTTGACCTTGACCTGCCACTTACTGGTGCCGTCAGCCCAGGGGGCGTGGGGGTCTTTGTAGACGGTCCCCTCCAGGCCCAGTCGTTGGAATTCCAGCGCGTGGGTGCGCGCCTCCTTGTATGAGTGCACGATGCGGGTGGGGATAACCTTGAGGTCCGGTGCTACGGCGTTGCCAAGTTGGGCAAAGACGTTGGCGTAGCGCACCATGTACTTCGTGTCGCAGACCCCGCCGACAACGAAATCTTTGGCGGGGATTTGGTCCCAGACGTGGTACTCGACAGCGTAACCCTCCAGGGCGCTGGGGTTTTCCGCAAGGGAGTTGATGAGACCGTTGCCGTCCTTACGGGGCAGAACCTTGCCATCCTTCGTGACGAGGAGTTCCCCCATGGAGACGGTACCGGGTCGCAGAAACTTGCGGACACTACCGTACAAGGAGGTGACCGGGATCGCTTGACCTTGGCGCGAGGTAAAGCGTACTTCGCCACGCTCGGTGTGCTCGCAGTTGGCGAACATCCCGTCAGCCTTGAGCTGGGAGTAGACGCCCTCGGACCAGTCGAAGTCCTCGACCTTGACATGCTTGGGCAAGCTGCAGCGCATGTACGGCAGCTCGGGGATGAGCTTGGGGAACACCTTGTTGATGGTGCTGGTGCTGATGCCGGCGCGCATGTCACCGTTGATGATGCGGACCAGGAGTTCAGCCGACTCGGCGTTGAGGCTGTTGAGTTCGGTGTTGATCGCGTCACGGGCAGCGTGGCCAGTGAGTCGGCGGGAGCGAAGATCGTCCAGGAGTTGGAGGGTGTCTTCTGCGAAGTCGTATGAACCGCCGCCGCAACTGCCGTGCTCGACTGTGATGCCGTAGGTAATGAACGGGTTGTAGGTTCTACCCAGCACCTCAGCAAGGTGGGGGCAACTGGCGTACTTGGTCAGGATCGCGACCTTGGCCTTGGGGCTGGAGGTTTTGGCGACCTCGTCGATGACTCTGTAAATCTCGCTGCTTTTCACTTTCTTTCCTTTTCTACACGTGTGTGTGATTTCAAGGCTTTCAATGCCCTGTTGTGGAAGAACAGGATGCTGTTGAGCGCGTCCTCCACCTGACCACTGGTCGTCGCTTCTTCCAACCTGCCTGCGGCATTCCGCAGGTCCTTGGCGTACCCCTTAGCGCCCATGACCCAAGGTGGGGGTGGAGGCACGTAAGGTGACATCCTTACTGTCGGCTTGGGGGGGGAGGTGGCATCCTTCCTGGCAGTTTCGGAGGAGGTGGTGGGGCTGGGGGCGTTGAGTACCCTTGGGTGGGTCAGGGTTCGTGTTGATCCGTGACCTGGGCCTGGGCAACAACAAGCTCAGCAACCAGTCAAGCATTCAGGGTCTCCCCATACAGTGCATCAAGTACGGGCTGGTACATCTTCTCGATGACATAGTGG
>ERZ650311.249-NODE-249-length-37574-cov-9.807031_pt1 | contig 37574 bp, 36 predicted proteins | sample MGYA00376247_ERZ650311 | MGnify/ENA primary metagenome ERZ650311 (study PRJEB26733, sample SAMN07839324) | wastewater metagenome | biome: small river; feature: stream; material: water | place: USA: North Carolina | collected 2016-07-28 ...
TGATCTCTTCCGCGGAGATATGGTCAATCTCCATGTAATTCCGCCAGATCATTACGTCGGTGTCGTTGAGGCGATGGACCTAGTTACTCAGTCGATTTCCGTTCTTGATGAGCGTGGAACTACCTATCAAGTTGACGATGATGTTTATTTTTCAGTGAGATCCGATGAGAAATTCGGTTCGCGTTCACATTACCCTCTGCAAAAGATGATGGAGATCTTTGCTGAAAGAGGCGGCGACCCACAACGTGTTGGTAAGCGAGATCCTCTTGATCCTTTGCTCTGGTTGTCACATCGTGACGGCGAGCCAGCTTGGAGCAGCAGCCACGGTGAAGGGCGTCCGGGATGGCATATCGAATGCTGTGCAATAGCACTGCATTACCTAGAGCCAGATAAGAGTTCGGAAACTTCAATCGATATTCAAGGTGGAGGAAGCGATCTGATATTTCCGCACCATGAGATGTCGGCAGCTCAAGGTCAAATCCTTCAGGGACGCCCATTTGCTTCGCACTACGTTCATGCCGGAATGATTGGGCTTGACGGAGTCAAGATGTCCAAATCACTTGGAAATCTCGTCTTTGTCTCAAAGCTCGTCGCATCCGGAGTGGATCCGATGGCGATTCGTTGGGCGCTTATGGAGAGCCACTACTCAACAGATCGATCATGGAGCAACGATCTGTTGGATGCGTCAATTGAATGGATCATTCGACTTCGCCGTGCCCTTTCTATGATGGAAGTTGCACCGACTGCTCCAGTGATCGAGAAGATCATTTCAGCTCAAGGAAGCAATCTCGACACACCATCATCGCTTGCATCCCTTAAAGAATGGGTGGTTCTCTCCGAGAATGGTTCCCACGGGGGACAGGCAGGAGAACTTTCAAGAGCAATCGATGCACTCTTAGGTCTAGCGCTCTAATTCTCGTTTGAGTTATTTTGTCGCCGCAAGAAACGTTCAACTTCGCGAGCTAACTCTTCACCGGAATCATCGCTCAGCTCTGTGGCATCTTTCGATTCCTCAAGCGTCTTTATGTACTCCTCGATATCGGAGTCCTCCTTAATCATCTCATCAACGCTCTTCTCCCATTGCTTGGCTAATTCAGGAAGAACACCCTGTGGAAGTGATATCTCGAGAAAATCTTCAATTCCATTTACAAGAGCGAGCGTTGCCTTAGGTGATGGTGATGCGCTTGCGTAATGTGGAATAGCTGCCCACAAAGCAATCGCATCGATTCCGCGTCGAACGCATCCATCTTGAATGACAGCAAGGATTCCAGTTGGGCCTTCATAGCGGCTAACTTCAACACCTAAGCGTCGTGCGATATCGGGATGTGCGCCGGTTCCTGAAACTGGAATGGGCCTTGTATGTGGAGTATCAGCCAACATCGATCCCAGAGTAATGACGAGTTCGACCTCTAAATCATCTGCCAAATCCAATAGTTCACTGGCAAAGGATTTCCATCTCATCGATGGCTCAACACCTCGAACTAGAACAAAATCGCGCTCTCCTAACGGATTACGTTGGGCAAATATCTGAACGCCAGGCCAGGTCAAACTTCGGATCATGGAGTCATCAACAAATATGAGTGGGCGATTTACTTGGAAGTCGTAGTAATCCTCAGAATCAATCTCGGCAATCAGCTCTGGTGAAAATGTTTCAACATCAATGTCACCGTTCAGGGTCGCCATGAGATGTGTGATGACACCAGTTGCTGCCTCGCCCGCATCGCTCCAGCCACCGGATGCAATGATCATAATGGGGTTGCGAAGGGACGGAATTGTATGAATCTCCACGAGCCTCACCTTACGGTAACCTCCTCTCCATGACGAGCGCGAAGCAGGTGAACCGCAAGCGGGATGGCGCGCTCCGTTTAGCTATGCGCAGCCGAGTCGTGATCGCAGATGGCGCTATGGGCACGATGTTGCAGGCAGCCAATCCTTCGCTCGATGACTTTCAACAACACGAAGGTTGTAACGAGATTCTCAACATCACTCGTCCTGATGTTGTTCGCTCGGTGCACGAGGCCTATCTGCAGGCCGGTGTAGATGCAATCGAGACCAACACCTTTGGCGCTAACTGGGCCAACTTGGCCGAATACGGAATCGAAGACCGAATTTACGAACTCGCCTTTGCCGGAGCAGAGATTGCTCGTGAAGTAGCGAACGAATATTCAACATCTGAGAAGCCCCGCTTTGTTCTAGGTTCACTTGGACCCGGCACCAAACTTCCAACTTTGGGTCATACAACCTATGCGCATTTGAAAGATGCATATCGCATCGCTTCTCAAGGTTTGGTCGATGGTGGGGCAGATGCGCTTCTGATTGAGACAACCCAAGATTTGCTGCAGGCAAAAGCTGCGGTCAATGGCGCGCGGGAGGTAATCGAGTCATCTGATCGTGACATTATTTTGATCGCCCAAGTTACGGTTGAGACAACTGGAACGATGTTGCTCGGCTCTGAGATTGGAGCGGCACTCAATGCTTTAGAACCACTCGATATCGATCTCATCGGCCTCAACTGCGCTACCGGTCCAGCGGAGATGTCCGAACATCTGCGTTACCTTTCAAAGAATGCGCGCACTCAAATTTCAGTGATGCCCAACGCTGGTCTACCAATTCTTGGACCTGATGGCGCGTCCTACCCACTTTCCCCAGATGAATTAGCCGAAGCGCTCTCAACCTTTGTTGATGACTACGGATTAGCGCTCATTGGTGGTTGTTGCGGAACCACACCTGCACACCTCAAAGCTGTTGTAGAAAAGATTTCAGGTAAGACTTTAAAAGTCAGAACTATCGAACCGGAACCAGGCGTCTCATCTCTCTATCAGTATGTTCCACTTAATCAAGACCTTACCTACCTAGCAGTGGGAGAGCGCACAAATGCCAACGGCTCTAAAGCTTTTCGCGAAGCGCTAGTCGCTGAAGATTGGCAGAGCTGTGTAGAGATTGCGCGCGATCAAATCCGTGATGGCGCACATGTTCTCGATCTCAGCGTTGATTACGTTGGACGTGACGGCGCAAAAGATATGCGTGAGATTGCCTCACGTTTTGCAACCGCTTCAACTCTTCCCATCATGCTCGATTCCACTGAACCGAATGTTCTTCAGGCTGGTTTGGAGTCACTCGGTGGTCGCTGCGTAATTAATTCAGTTAATTATGAAGATGGCGATGGACCTACATCTCGCTTTGCTCGAATCATGCCTTTAGTCAAAGAGCACGGATCGGCAGTAGTCGCGCTAACAATTGATGAGGAAGGCCAGGCCCGAACTGCAGAATGGAAAGTACGTGTAGCTCGCAGATTGATTAAGGATCTGACCGAGAACTGGGGCATTGCACTCGGTGACATCATGATAGACACTCTTACATTCCCGATTGCAACTGGACAAGAAGAGACTCGTCGCGATGGGTTAGAGACAATCGAGGCTATTAAGACTCTTAAATCAGAATTCCCACTGGTTCAAACAACGCTCGGCGTGAGCAATGTTTCCTTCGGTCTTAATCCGGCAGCTCGCGTGGTACTCAACTCTGTTTTCCTCCATGAGTGCGCTCAAGTGGGTCTTACATCAGCAATCGTTCATCCTTCAAAGATTATGCCGATTGCTCGTATTGAGCCGCGTCAACTCGAGGTTGCTCTCGATTTGATTTATGACCGTCGCACCTTCGATGGCGATCAATGCACCTACGATCCACTTTCAGAATTCCTGCAACTCTTTGAAGGCGTAGAGCTGGCTGCAAGTCGCCAGAGCCGCGCCGCAGAGCTGGCAGCACTTCCATTAGAAGAACGTCTACAGCGACGCATCATCGACGGCGAGAAAGTTGGTCTCAATGATGACCTTGATACCGCGATGGCGCAGGGGATTAAGCCACTAGCAATCATCAACGACCACTTGCTCGAAGGTATGAAGGTGGTGGGAGAGCTCTTCGGTAAGGGTGAGATGCAACTTCCATTCGTACTACAGAGCGCTGAGGTAATGAAGTCTGCAGTTGCTTATCTCGAGCCATTTATGGAAAAGGCTGATGAGGGCGGACGCGGAACGATGTTGCTCGCCACCGTAAAAGGTGACGTTCACGATATCGGTAAGAATTTGGTCGACATCATTCTCTCCAACAACGGATATCGTGTCGTGAATATTGGAATCAAGCAGACCGTCAATCAGATTATCGATGCCGCACTTGAGAACAATGTCGATGCTGTTGGTATGAGTGGCCTCCTTGTTAAGTCAACGGTTGTGATGAAAGAGAATCTGGAAGAGATTACTTCGCGCGGACTTGATCAGAAGTGGCCGATTGTTCTTGGTGGAGCGGCTCTTACCCGTGCATTTGTGGAAGAAGATTTGGCTTCGGTCTTTCCGGGCGAGGTTCGCTATGCGCGAGATGCATTTGAAGGGTTGCGCCTGATGGATGCGATCATGGCGGTCAAGCGTGGCGAGCCAGGTGCAGCTCTTCCGGAACTTCGCCAACGCAAGGTTCGCGCGATCAAACGAGATAGTGAAGTGGAAACAACTGACACAACTCGCAGCGATGTCGCAATTGATATCGTTATTCCAACGGCACCATTCTTTGGTTCACGTATCGTTAAGGGAATTCCACTCGCGGACTATGTTGGAATGCTCGATGAGCGCGCTCTCTTTGTTGGTCAATGGGGACTCAAAGGTGCTCGTGGCGAATACGAGAAGATGGTGGAAGAAGAAGGACGTCCACGTCTACGTGCACTTCTCAATGAAGTCCAGTCACAGGGCTGGCTGGAGGCGGCAGTTGTATATGGCTACTTCCCATGTGTCTCTGATGGAAATGATCTCGTTATCTTGCATCACGAGGGTGAACTTAAGGGTCAGGAACGTCTCCGATTCTCTTTCCCTCGCCAACGTCGAGATCGCAGATTATGTATTGCTGACTTCTTCGCCGCTAAGGATTCTGGAAAGACAGATGTTGTCGCATTTCATGTCGTAACTATGGGAAATACCGTCAGCCAAGCTGCGAATAAACTCTTTGAGGCGAATAATTATCGCGAATATCTAGAACTGCACGGCCTTTCAGTACAGCTCACTGAGGCGCTAGCTGAACACTGGCACGCGCGTGTACGTGAAGAGTTTTCGGTCCGAGATAAAGACGCACCAGACCTACAAGGAATTTTGGATCAGGGCTATCGCGGATCACGTTATTCCTTTGGCTATCCAGCATGCCCTGACATCGAGCAACAAGTTCAACTCTGCGAGTTGTTGGAACCAGAGAGAATCGGTGTAAAGCTCTCCGAGGAATTCCAATTGCATCCAGAGCAATCAACATCAGCGATTATCGTTCACCATCCGGAAGCGAAGTATTTCAACGCAAATTAATTGTGCGCTGGACAAATATTCTTAAAGGAACACCAATCGCATAAACGGCTCTTCTTGGGCGGGAAGAAATCAGTCTCAATCGCGGTAAGAATTTCATCACCGATGTTCTTCAAAATTCCCTCAGTTGCTTCCAACTCTTTCTCATTCGGTGAACTTTTCACCGTCTTTCCATCACCCAGATAGAGCAGTTGAAGGAGCTTTGGTAGAACGCCTTCATTGCGCCAGTAAAGGAGGGCATAGACGCGGAGTTGAAAGAGTGCCTTCTCTTCCCATCCTGGCTTAGGAGCTTTTCCTGTCTTGTAATCAACGATTCTTACTTCACCCGTAGGTGCAACATCTAAGCGATCAACATAACCGTGGAGATAAATCTCATCAGTGAAGTTCTTCTCTAAGTGGAGTTCTCGATATGTTGATTCAAAACTAGAAGGGTCCTCGAGAGTGAAGTAAGTCTGCAGTAGCGACTCTGCTCGATCCATCCACTCCTTATGATCGGTCACAAGTGCTTCTAGTTCAGGTTTGCCTGCTAGTTGTTTCTGCCAAGCCTCTGGCAACAATGACAACGCTGATGAGACGTTGCGCTCGGGACGTGGGAATTCAAAGAGGTCTTCTAGGACTGCATGAACTAATTTTCCACGCTCAGCATCAAGGCTAATTGCCTCAGGCAGATTGAGGATGGCGCGATATTTGTAGAGCTGCGGACAGTTGGTGAAGTCATTGACTCGACTAGGGGAGAGGCGCAACTGTTCCATGGCGCGACCTTAGCGTTGGAATGCATTGGAACTTTCATATTCGCCTAAGATGCGCATGTGTCTCAGACTCCAGAAACCGGCAGCGGCTACTTCAAGGCGGGCGATCGAATTCAGCTCACAGATCCCAAGGGAAAGCTCTACAGCTTCACCATTACACCTGGAAAGGAGTGGCACACTCATAAGGGTTGGATTACCCATGATGAGCTGATCGGACTTCCTGAAGGTTCGGTCGTCAGCACAACAGCAGGTTTGAAGTTCACCGCATTTATTCCGCTCCTTGCTGATTACGTTCTCTCCATGCCTCGCGGAGCCACGATTGTTTATCCAAAAGATGCCGCGATGATTGTTGGAAGCGCTGATATCTATCCAGGAGCGCGCGTGCTTGAAGCTGGTGTTGGCTCTGGCGCACTCACACTTTCACTCTTACGCGCTGTCGGTGAAAAGGGATTTGTGCATAGCTTCGAACGCCGCGAAGATTTCGCAAAGAATGCCGCGGAGAACGTTGCCAATTACTTTGGTAGCACGCCATCGCAATGGAGACTCGATGTCGGCTCCGTTCAGGATCAGGTCTTTACCGAGAAATTTGATCGCGTTGTACTCGACATGCTTGCTCCATGGGAGTGCGTAGCGATGGCAGCTGAAGTTCTGCGACCAGGTGGCGTCTTCTTGGCCTATGTTGCAACAACAACACAGCTATCTGCCACCGCGGAAGCGCTTAAGGAAGATGGACATTTCACTGAACCTGAGAGCACCGAAACTTTAGTTCGCGGATGGCACCATGAAGGTTTAGCTGTTCGGCCACAACAGCGAATGATCGGGCATACAGGTTTTCTCATTCAAAGTCGACGCATGGCACCAGGCGTAGATGTATTGCCGAGACGTCGACGTCCGGCGAAGGGCGCATACGGTGTCCCGGAAGAGTGAGCGCTTAGTAAATCTGACTATCGCACTCCTCGCGACTAAGCGATATCTCACCAAGGCTGAAATCTTCGCAACTGTTGCTGGATATTCTGGCGATGCAGAAGCAAAAGATCGAATGTTTGAACGAGATAAAGACGATCTACGTTCACTCGGTATCAACATTGAACTTGGCACATTTGATCCGTTATTCGAGGATGAAGCTGGCTATCGCATAAAGCCGGAGACTTACGAACTGCAACTCACTGATCTTAATCCCACCGAAATTGCTCTCCTCTCGCATGCAGCTCACCTCTGGCGTGATGCCGCTTTGGGTGATGACGCACAAATTGGATTGAGAAAATTGAAGGCACTTGGACTAGAAAGCGATATCGATTCCATTGCACATGTGGCTCCAATTGTGAGAGCTGCACCTGAACAATTAGCCGACATTATCGAAGCGATTACCGATAAAAGAGCAATTACATTCGAATATCTCGATTCCGAGCTTGCTTCTGCAGTTCGTTCCGTTAATCCATATCGTGTATCCAACTCTCGTGGTTACTGGTATTTAATAGGATTTGATAACGAACGCCAATCAATTAGAACATTTCGGCTTGATCGTTTCGCCTCGTCTGTTAAGACCTCATCCGGGTCGGGCAAATTCGATATTGATTATGAAGCACTTGAAGGCGAAGAGCAGGTACATGGCGAGACCTCAAAGGCGATCCTCTTGATTCGTCAGGGGAGAGCACACCACTTCGCTAGTTCTCGTCTACTTGGTGAACGCGATCAAGATTGGCTTGAGCTTGAAGTGGAATATCATGACGAGAACTGGTTGATCCAAGAGGTTCTCACTTGCGGTGCGAATGCGATTCTTATCGATCCTCCTCACCTCCGGAGTGAAATTATTTCCAGGCTGGAAGAGCTGGTTGCTAAACATGGCTAAGAAGAGTGCACCTATTCAGGAGGTAGCGCGCCTACTCGATCTTGTGCCGTTCATCTCAACTCATTCACACATCTCATTGAAGGAACTTGCATCTGAGTTCGGAGTTTCAGAGAAAGCAATGGCCGATGAACTCACCGCGCTTTCGATGTGCGGACTTCCCGGTTATACGCCTTATGAACTCATTGAAGTTTATTTTGACTCTGGATTTGTCACTATCAATAACCATGAAACCCTCGACATTCCGCGAGCGCTCACCAATGTTGAGGCATCCTCATTGTTGATCGGACTCGGATTATTGCGAGAGAGCGCACAGGGCGAAGACAGATTAGTCCTGGCAATTGATCAACTCATTGAAAAACTCCGTACAGTCGTAGAGCCGATTGTTGAGTTTGAAAATGTGGGAGATGGCGCCGAGATAGCTCTGATTCAGCGCGCTATTGCAGAGCGGCGACGAATCGCCTTCGATTATTCATCGCCGGTGAAGGACCAGATTGAACGCCGCGAAGTGGATCCAGTCTCACTCTTTTCAGAGAATGGGAAGATTTATCTCGGCGCCTTTAGTAGCGATGCCAATGCCTATCGAACATTTCGCGTCGACCGAATCAACTCAATCGAGGTAGGCCAGGCTCTCTCAGATTCAATTCCGGCCCAATCCAGCCCTGATCTACCCGAGTTCGAGGCGCGCCTTCGAGTCGAAGGCAAGCGACGGGCCATCTCGGAGGCGCTCACCCTCAGTGAGCTTCCTGTCAATGGTGCATTGGTTTATCGCTCTTACTCCAGTCAATGGCTAGAACGCGCAGTCATCGCCTTTGCCCCAGACCTAATCCTTGAGGCGCCGGCGCAATCACGCTCTCAGGTTCGCGATGAGGCGACGAAGATTCTCGCCCTATATCGCTCATAGATAGCCTCTATGCGATAGCGTTTGCCCGTACCAGCACCACTAAAGAAGGAGCCTTACATGCCATTCCTACGCGAGCCAAGCCACATTCTCTTGCTTCTCATCGTCGTTACAGTCCTCTTTGGTGCAAAGCGTCTTCCTGATTCAGCACGTTCACTTGGTCGCTCTATGCGCATCTTCAAGTCTGAGATGAAAGAGATGAAGAGCGATGAGCCTGGCACACCAGGCAAGAACGAAGACTCTTCAGAGAAGTAATCTCTTATGGCGACCCCAGATGGCGGTCGCATGCCGCTTATCGAACATTTACGCGAGCTGCGCCGGCGAGTAGTTAAGTCATCCATCGCAATCATGGTGGGTTTTGTTTTTGGTTGGATTCTCTACAACCCCATCATCACCAAACTCGCTGAGCCGGTCTGTGATTTGAAGAAGGCACAAGAGAGCGGCGCTACCCACTGTGGTTCGCTCTATATCAACGGCGTTCTTGGACCACTCAATCTTCAGATCAAGGTGGCGCTCCTTACCGGTGTGATTCTGATGGCACCGGTCTGGCTCTACCAACTATGGGCATTTATCGCGCCGGCTCTTCACCGTAAAGAAAAGCGCAACTCAATCTTCTTCTTCGCTGCCGCTACACCTTTCTTCGCAGCAGGTGCATTCCTTGGTTACACCGTATTGCCAGTTGCGATTCGAGTTCTCTTCGGCTTTACGCCCAATGCGCTATCCAACCTCGTTAAGTTCGATGACTATCTTGACTTCGTTCTTCGAGTAATTCTCCTCTTCGGTATCGCATTCGAACTTCCAGTTTTCCTGGTCACTTTTAACGCAATCGGTTTCTTAAGTGGTCGCGCAATTCTCAAGCCATGGCGCATCTGGATCTTTGGAATCACACTCTTTATCGCAGGATTTACACCGAGCGCGGATCCGCTTTCGATGTTGCTCTTAGCAATTCCACTGATTTCGCTCTACTTCATGGCTGGTGGTATCGCACTTCTGAATGACCGACGACGTTCTAGAAAGTTTTCGGTCAGTGAAGGTGGGGAGGGCGAGATACTTCCCGCTGCACCAATCGAGCCCGCTGCACCAATCGACGCTAAAGAGTAGGAAGGGATTGCTATGTGGCTAGTAGCCATCAATCCTCACTCAGGCAATGGCAGAGGTGAATCGGTTGCCGCACGTGTAACTCAATTTCTCACCCAAAAATCTATTTCATATAGAGCTGTTGCAGCACCAACTGCGGCTGCACTTGCGGAAGAACTGCGACGAGAAGTTTCAGCAAATAAGTATCAAGGTGTGATCGCTGTCGGGGGAGATGGACTTGCTCATCTTGTTTTGCAGGTCTGCGTTCCTGTTCATATTCCCTTTGCAATTGTTCCGGCGGGTACTGGAAATGATTTTGTAAGAACGCTCGGCTGGAATTTGGAGAACGTTGAATCTCTACTAGATCACGTAGTAACTACTGATCCAAGACCAATCGATCTCGGTAATGTAGATTCTGAATGGTTCGGTGCAATTCTCTCGACTGGTTTTGACTCTGTCGTCAACGAAAGAGCGAACGCACTTCCATGGCCCAAAGGACCGCAACGCTACAACCTCGCTATCGCAATGGAACTGCCACGATTTAGACCAATTGAATATGAGATTACCTGCGATGGAAAGAGCTTCACTACTGATGCGATGTTGGTTGCCGTAGGAAACGGCAAATCTTACGGCGGGGGAATGAATATCTGCCCCCAAGCACAATTACATGATGGTTTATTTGATCTCGTGATTCTTGAACCAGTGAGCAAGTTTGAGTTCTTAAAAACTTTCCCAAAGGTGTACTCCGGTTCTCACCTTTCACATCCAAAGGTCAAGACGATGCGCGGTAGCAAGGTCACCATTACTGCTCAAGCGGTTGCATATGCGGATGGCGAAAGAATCGGACCGACACCTATATCTGCTGAATGCGTAAAGGATGCGGGCCTCACATGGATGCTGTAGCAAGCCCAGCAGAACGTTACGCCGCAGCTAAGAAACGGTCTTCTCATCCACTCACTCTAGAATTCATTTCACAGTTCGATTTTGGTTTTGATGACTTTCAAATAGCCGCCTGCCACGCGGTTGAAGAGGGGAGAGGGGTACTCGTTGCAGCGCCTACCGGTGCCGGTAAGACTGTTGTGGGCGAGTTTGCTGCATTCAGCTCACTTGCCCGCGGCAAGAAGTGCTTCTACACAACACCTATCAAAGCGCTCTCGAATCAGAAATATCACGAGTTTGTAGAGCGCTTCGGCGAAGATCGCGTGGGACTTCTCACCGGCGATACCAATATCAACTCTGATGCAGAGATTATGGTGATGACAACCGAAGTCCTGCGCAACATGTTGTATGCCAATTCATCAACTTTGCTCAATCTTGGTGCTGTTGTGATGGACGAGGTTCACTACCTCGCTGATAAGTTCCGTGGCGCAGTCTGGGAAGAAGTTCTCATCCACTTAATGGAGAGCGTCCAAGTAATTTCTCTCTCTGCCACAGTCAGCAACGCTGAAGAGTTTGGTGAATGGCTCGGGGAAGTTCGCGGTCAGACTGACGTTATCGTGAGCGAGATTCGTCCGATCCCGCTCTATCAACATGTCTTAATCGGTAATCGTTTGATCGATCTCTTCAGCGAGCCAGGTCGAGTCAACCCAGAGATTCTTGGACTCGAACGTCAAGCGATGAAGCGCGTACGCACACCTCGCCATCGTAGAGATCGCTTCGGAAATGATGAAGAACGGCTATCCCGTGATGAGGTGATTGAGAAATTAGCGCGTGAGAACCTTCTGCCCGCAATCACCTTTATCTTTTCTAGAGCAGGATGTGATGCTGCAGTAAAGCAATGCCTCAATGCTGGAATCAAATTAACCAATGCGGAAGAACGCCTTCAGATAATTCAAACCGCAACTCAATACACGCAGAATATTGCCGAAGAAGATTTAGAAGTGCTGGGATACCGCGAATGGTTATTGGCACTTGAGCGTGGAATTGCCGCCCACCATGCGGGGTTGTTACCAAGTTTCAAGGGCGCCGTGGAAGATCTCTTCCAACGTGGATTGGTGAAGGCAGTCTTTGCAACCGAAACACTCGCGCTTGGTATCAATATGCCGGCACGTACCGTCGTGCTTGAGAAATTAACAAAGTGGAATGGCGAAGGCCACGTTTCGATCACGCCAGGGGAGTACACCCAATTAACTGGACGAGCTGGCCGTCGAGGCATTGATATCGAAGGCAATGCCGTTGTTCTCTGGTCGCCAACAGTTGATTCAGCAACTGCGGCTGGCCTTGCATCGACCCGTACCTATCCCTTGCGCTCTTCATTCACGCCTTCCTACAACATGTCTATCAATTTGATTGCACGTTTTGGAAGAGAACGCGCGCGTACTAGTTTGGAATCCTCTTTCGCGCAATTTCAAGCAGATAGAGCTGTTGTCGGACTTGTTAAGCAGATTCGCAAGAACGATTTAGCTGCTACAGAGCAATTAGAGTCTGCTGTGTGCCATCTAGGTGACTTTAATGAATATGCGGCCATTCGCATGGAGATCAAAGATACAGAGAGACTCTTAAGCAAGCGCGATGGTCGTAGAACGTTTGATAATCGACAGCGTCAACATATGGAGAACGAACTCGACAAGTTGCGACGACAGTTGCGTCAACATGAATGTCATTCTTGCAATGATCGCGAGACGCATGCTCGTTTTGCTGAAAGAGCGGCTCGTCTGAACCGTGAATCTGCAGGTTTGCGAGAGCGAGTTGAGAATAGAACCCACGTAATCGCAAAGACCTTCGATCGCATTTGCGATGTTCTGAACCACCTTGGCTATATTGAAGGCGAAAAACCTTTGGAGCAGGGAAAGATTTTGGCGAAAATCTATGCCGAATCAGATTTGCTTCTCACCGAGACAATCAAAAACGGTGTTCTCGATAGCTTGTCAGCACCTGAACTCGTATCGGTAGTCTCATCGGTTATCTACGAAAGTCGTGGAAGTGAGAATTACTCACCGAAGATGCCGCACCAAAACGTAGCAAATGCTCTCGCATCCATCACATCCATCTGGGCCCAGCTAGAGGACATTGAAGAAGATTTCGGCGTTCAGACTCAGAAGGAACCTGATTTCGGATTCGCTTTTGCGTCCTATCGTTGGGCCTCCGGCCACTCTCTCTCGAGCGTGCTTAAAGGTAGCGATATGACAGTCGGTGACTTCGTTCGCAATATGAAGCAACTTATCGATTTACTTACTCAAATCTCTGGTGCATCAGATAAGTTACGCCCTCAGTGTAAGGATGCGATTAAGCGCATCGACAGGGGAGTGGTGGCATATATGGTCGGTGAACTATGACGCTAATGCTCCTCGATAGCGCCTCCCTTTGGTACCGCGCGTATTACGGAATGCCAGATACATTGCTCTCTCCAACCGGAATGCCCGTCAATGCCATTCGCGGATATTTGGATATGACGGCGCGATTAATTGGAATGTATTCACCCAATCGAATCGTCGCTTGTATCGAAGGGGATTGGCGACCATCATGGCGAGTAGATCTCTTCCCTGATTACAAAGCTAATCGTTTAGAAGACGATAGCGATGAAGAGGAAGAGCCGGAGACTTTAACTCCGCAGATTCCTGTACTTCTCGATCTCATCGATGCTTTCGGGATTCCGATGGTCGGTGTCGATGATTACGAGGCCGATGACGTGATGGCAACTTTTGCTACCAACGAGAAGGGTCCGATCCGAGTTGTTACTGGCGATCGAGATCTATTTCAATTAGTAGACGATAAACGAGATATCAAAGTTGTGTATTTAGCTCGAGGAATTTCTCAACACGATTTGGTTGACACCAAATGGGTAGCGGATAAATATGGAATTCCTGGCGATCGATACGCACTCTTTGCCATGTTCCGTGGCGATCCATCCGATGGACTTCCAGGTGTTAAAGGAATTGGCGAAAAGGGTGCAGCGCTTATTGCTAATCACTTTAAAGATGTCGATGAAGCTTTTAAAGCAGCCCAAAAAGGTCACGAGGCGCTTCCGCCGGCTCTGGCTAAGAAAATTATTGCAGGGGAGGAGTATCTGAAAATCGCTCCTACCCTCGTGCACTGTGCGCGGGATGTTGCGCTACCAAAAATGGATATTAAACTTCCTACAAAACCTGCTGATTTATCTCAGATCTATCAGATGAAGGAAGAGTATGGATTGGGTGCAAGCGTGGATCGATTGATTGCGGCGTTGGGTTGGTAGCGATGAAACCAGTAATACTCATTCCAACATATAACGAATCCATCGCAATCGTTGAGCTGCTCGAGAAATTATCGACTTTACATGATAAGCGCGATTTCGATGTGATTGTTCTTGATGATAATTCTCCAGATAAGACTGCCGACATTGTCGATAATCTTCGCTTCTCATGGGTATCCATTATTCGCAGGCCAGGCAAAGCAGGATTAGGTGCTGCATATCGAGCAGGTTTTGCGGAAGTCTTAAAGAGCGATAAATACACACATGTAGTGACGATGGATGCAGATGGATCTCATAGAGTTGAAGATTTGCCAGCGATGTTAGATGCCCGACATGAATCTGAATTGTCGATAACTCTCGGCACCCGATGGATTAAGGGCGGTTCAGTCGTCAATTGGCCGATCAGTCGACAATTATTGTCACGCGCAGGTACCGCTTATGCCAGAATCGCCCTGCGAATTCCTTTACATGACCTCACCGGTGGTTTCCGCGTTTATTCAGTTGCCTTGTTAAGAAAGCTCAATCTCACTGAAATGACAGCAACTGGTTACTGTTTTCAAATTGAAATGGCGATGGCAGCAGATCTCGCTGGTGCATCGAAACGAGAAGTTCCCATTACATTTGTAGAACGCGTCAACGGAGTCTCAAAGATGAGCAAGGCGATCGTTGTAGAAGCTCTCTGGCAGACAACCCTCTGGGGCCTTGCTCGTACGCTTCGACCTAATGCCGATAAGTTACATTATGTAAAGTCAGAGTAATCTGACCCACCTCCGCTTAGGCGTAATCAGAAACGGGTGCGCAGGAGCAGACGAGATTTCTATCGCCATGTGCTCCATCGATACGACCAACCGGCGGCCAATACTTCATTCGGGCACCGATGATTTCGCCCGCGATAAAGCCCTCGAGAGGCTTTGGATAGCCCCCCTTCTCACGCGGGTAAGCCCTATCCCACTCGGAAGAGGTCACGGCTAGGGCTGTGTGGGGCGCATGGCGCAACGCTGAAGCCTCAATGGATACCTTTCCATCGATGACCTCTTGAATCTCTGCTCGGATCGCAAGCATGGCCTCGATAAAGCGGTGAATCTCGGCGATATCTTCTGACTCAGTTGGCTCAATCATCAAAGTTCCAGCAACTGGGAATGACATTGTTGGAGCATGGAAACCAAAGTCCATTAAACGCTTTGCGATGTCATCGACAGTGACACCCGATAGCTTGGTGAGTTCACGAATATCCAAAATGCACTCATGTGCCACACGGCCATTAGCACCAGTGTAGAGAACTGGATAAGCGCTCTTGAGGCGATCGGCCATGTAGTTGGCAGAGAGAATCGCTACCTGAGTTGAATGTGTCAGCCCTTCCCCACCAAGCAAACGAATGTATGCCCACGAGATTGGCAAGATTGATGCCGAACCATAAGGCGCAGCTGAGATTGGCCCAGGACCTGTTGTAGGCCCCGCTAATTCATCAAGTGGATGATTCGGCAGGAACGGTGCCAGATGTGCACGAGATATCACAGGACCTACGCCCGGTCCCCCGCCACCATGTGGAATTGCAAATGTCTTATGAAGATTGAGGTGGGAAACATCTGCCCCAAACTTTCCAGGTTGAGCAATACCAACGAGTGCGTTGAGGTTTGCGCCGTCAACATATACCTGTCCCCCAGCGTCATGAACCATCGCACAGATTTCTGAAACGGCGGTTTCAAATACACCGTGAGTAGATGGATAGGTAATCATCAACGCTGCAAGAGCGCCAGCATGTTCAGCAATCTTTGCCTTCAAATCATCGACAGAAACGTTTCCATTCTCATCGCACTCAACCACAACCACTTTCATGCCAGCCATTACAGCAGAGGCTGCATTTGTGCCGTGAGCACTTGATGGAATTAAGCAGATATTGCGAGCCTGATCACCACGGGAATCGTGATAATTGCGAATCGCAAGAAGCCCAGCAAATTCACCTTGGCTACCAGCATTTGGTTGCAATGACACTGCGTCATAACCGGTGATTGCAACTAACCAATCTGAAAGCTGCTTAATTAACTTGCGGGAACCAATAGTTTGATCTGCGGGTGCGAAAGGATGAAGCGATGAAAATTCCGGCCAGGTGACCGCTTCCATCTCGGTCACTGAATTGAGTTTCATCGTGCAAGAACCAAGTGGAATCATTGTGCGATCCAAAGCGAGATCGCGATCTGCAAGGTTGCGTAGGTAACGCATCATTCCCGTCTCGGAATGATTGGTATTGAAGACAGGATGAGTCAGAAAAGAACTTGTACGCTTGAATTCTGATGCAATTTCTTTGGGTGATGCATCGGCAACACCAAGAATTGCTAGGACATCAGCGAAAAGGCTCTCAGTTGTCTCTTCGTCGAAAGAGATACGAACCTCGGTAGCACTGATATGGGCAAAGTTAATTCCCTTATCTGCCGCGTTCTTATGAATCTCAGAGGCAACCTTCACATCAACGGTAACTGTGTCGAAGACATTTCCATTTCTAGATCCAGTTGCAACCTGTAGGCGGGATGCAAAACCGTGAACTCGCTCTGCAATTTCACGAAGACCTGCTGGTCCATGCCACATCGCATAGAAGGCGCTCATATTGGCAAGAAGGACTTGCGCGGTACAGATATTTGAGGTTGCCTTGTCGCGACGGATATGTTGCTCACGAGTTTGTAGCGCTAAGCGGAAAGCTGGCTTACCGGTGGAATCAATACTCTGACCTACAAGGCGTCCTGGCATCGAACGCTCAAGACCATTTCGAACTGCCAAGAAGCCGGCGTGTGGTCCACCAAATCCCATGGGAACACCGAAACGTTGTGAAGTGCCGACAGCGATATCTGCGCCCCACTCCCCTGGCGCTTTGATCAAGGTCAACGCCAAGAGATCGGTTGCGGCAATTATAAGTGCTCCACGCTCATGCGCATACGCTGCGAACTTTGAATAATCGAGAATCTCGCCCGTTGTATCTGGATACTGCAAGAGCGCTCCGAAGAATTCGCCGTCATAGCCATCGCGCGCAACATGTCCTGCATCGATTTCAACAACTGTAATTCCGAGCGGCTTAGCGCGAGTAAGTACGACAGCCTTCGTCTGTGGATGTACATGCTCTTCCATCAAGAAAACTGCATCATCACTTAACTTAGAAGCGCGACGAGCAAGTGTCATTGCCTCCGCTGCCGCAGTTCCTTCATCCAACATTGATGCATTAGAGATATCAAGGCCGGTGAGTTCGCAGACCATTGTTTGAAATGCAAAGAGCGCTTCAAGGCGGCCTTGCGAAATCTCTGGCTGATATGGCGTGTAAGCGGTGTACCAAGCAGGATTTTCTAAAACATTTCGCTTGACAACTGGCGGCACAATTGTTCCGTAATAACCAGTGCCGATCAGTGAGCGATAAACCTTGTTCTCTGATGCAATCGAGCGAAGCTCAGAGATGACATCTACCTCGCTCCTACCCTCTCCAAGCGCTGACTCGATGACGCCATTGATTGCAATGTTGGAAGGAACAACATCTGCGATAAAGGATGGGAGATCTTTATAGCCAAGTGCTGAGAGCATCGCCTTCTCATCGGAATGTGTTGGACCGATATGGCGATCTTCAAATGAACGACTCACAGGACTCCCCTATTTCTTGGATGTACTCCACGAACTAGGGTGCAATTTACTGGTTATGAAGTGATTAAGCGCCTTTAGCCTTGCGTCGCAGCGAGAGTTCATCGTTACCTTCGCCACCTACTTGTTCGCCATTAAACTCTCCAGCCAAGGTTGAGAGTGAACCCTCAACTTCATGCCAGACTTTTCCGACAGCGATTCCAAAGACACCTTGACCACCTGCAAGCAGGTCAACAATCTCATCGGCACTTGCACACTCATAAATGGAAGAGCCATCGCTCATAAGAGTGATGCGTTCGAGCTCGGTAACGCCGCGATTGCGAAGATGATCTACTGCGGTACGAATGTTTTGAAGTGAGACACCTGCATCGAGAAGGCGCTTAACAATTTTAAGAACGAGAATGTCGCGAAATCCGTAGAGACGAGCAGAGCCAGAGCCATGTGCAGTGCGAATCGATGGTTCAACGAGACCGGTACGTGCCCAATAATCGAGTTGGCGGTATGTAATTCCTGCAGCCGAGCAGGCAGTAGCGCCACGGTAACCGATCTGAAGTTCTTGCTCTGTCACGAGAGGGGGCTCGCTTTCCTATAAATTCCCCAGGGGATGGAGGAATGCCTAAGGGTAGATTCTTGAAGCCTTGATGGACGGGAGCGACACGCTCGAAACCTCTACTTGAGGTTGAAGGTTCTCCGCTTGTTAGGCGAAATCTTCGGGGTTGATGTGGTCGAGGAATTCACGGAAGGCCTCCACCTCATCCTCGCTCTCGCCCGCCCCAGGAGCGGGAATCTGGATACCGGCGCTCGCCAAGAGATCCTGATTGACCAGGATATTAGTCTTGGTGCGAAGGGCAATCGCAATCGCATCCGATGGTCGAGCAGAGACCGGCGCGATTGGACCATCTTCATTACGTAATTGGAGCTCAGCGAAGAAGATGCCATCTTTCATATCGGTGATGTGAACGGCGGTCAGACTGACGCCAGCATTTTCCAGCAGATCGACGATCAAATCATGGGTTAGTGGTCGCTGCGGCCTTAAATCTTGCTGAGCGAATGCAATTGCGGTCGCTTCAACCGATCCCACCCAAATCGGAAGGAAGGTTGTTCCCTCCATCTCCTTCAATAAAACGATGGGTTGATTGGATGGCATCTCGATGCGAACACCGACAACTTCCACCAAGGTATACATCGCAAATTTTTCAGTATTTAGCGTGGACGGTTAAGACCGCTACGAACGAGCGATGCATGAAGTCGCACTGACAGAGCTGCGATCTCCTTCTGAACTTCTTCGGCGCGCGCCTTCGACTCAGTCGACTTCTGACGTGTGTAAGGCGTAATTACTTGTTCAATCAAACCGATTTCACGATCCGCTGCAGTTTTAAATGAACGCAGGTGTCGAGCTTCAATTCCGAATGAAGCCATCTCAGCCACAGCCTTCGCAACCGAAAGAGCATCAGCATCGTAATGACGACCACGTAGAACGATGAGCCCAAATGACTCAAGCTCTACCAACTGCGAATCTTCTAATCCAGAGGCACCTAGGAGCTCATCGCGAGAAAGGCGCATCTCTGACTGCTCGCCAAATGTCGATGGTGCAATCTCGCCATCGACAGTTGCTAAACCAAGAGTTGGACGAGGAACAGCAGTGCCTTGTGGAGTTGGAACAAGTCCACGATCGAGAGCATCAAGGTTCTCCTTGATGACCTTCAGCGGAAGGTACTGATCACGCTGAGCAAGAAGAACATAGCGAAGTCGATCGAGATCATTGCTTGTAAATTTACGGTAGCCAGATGGTGTGCGCTGTGGCTCGATCAAGCCTTCTGACTCGAGAAAACGAATCTTTGAAATAGTGATGTCAGGGAAATCTCCACGCAACTTTGTTAATACTTCGCCGATACTTAAATAGGCACGTGCTGGAACGCTCACTTATTTCTCCCCTGATTGCGATGCTGCTCCGATAAAGAGCATATGAAATTTACCGATTTGAATCTCATCACCTGTTACCAAGTTGTGAGAAGAGGTTTGTTGATTGTTGATGTAGGAACCGTTGAGGCTCCCCGCATCTGTGAAGATGAAGCTGCTTCCTTTGCGCTTAATTGCTGCGTGTGAACGTGAAACAGTGACATCATCGAGGAAGATATCGCTCGATGGAGCACGGCCGATAGTTGCACCCGCTGAAGTAATAAGGAATCGAGCGCCACGTGATGGACCACGATGGATAAAGACCATCGCATTTTCGCCATTGCCGCGCATGACCTCTTGAAGTACAACCTGCTCCTCCGCTGTTGATTCAGCGATGAGCTTTTCAATCAGAGCCACTGGGGAAGAGTCGGCTACTGATCGCACTCCAAGATGGAGGGTGGTGGTGAGTTCATGGGATGGGACTGGCTTTTCCATGAGCACTCCCCTCTTTGCCTTAATGAAGCCGCTGCCCGCGTAAACGGGCTCACCTTCAACTTGAGGCTGACACTAGAGAGTTACTGGAATTTTTTCAAGCTGGCGTATCAGCCAGTGATTTCGCCGTACTGCGCTGCAGTAAGTAGGCCTGATGGCTCTCCACTTACTGAGATTTCCGCCAACCAGCCTGCGCCATAAGGATCTGAATTAACGAGTTCTGGAGCGCTGGTGAGTGCATCATTGATTGCAACAACTGTTCCAGTTACCGGAGAGAAAATTTCTGAGACCGATTTAGTTGATTCAACTTCGCCACAAACTTTATCCGCAACAACAGCTTCGCCAACCTTTGGCATCTGCACATAAACGATGTCACCTAGAGCACCTTGTGCGAAGTCAGTGATGCCCATGCGAATAGTTCCAGTGGTTGCTGTTGGTGCAACCCACTCATGCTCTTTTGTGTAGTGAAGCTCTGCTGGAATCTGTGACATGGTCGCCCTTTTCGTTTCGAGTTAGTCGATTTCAATAATGCGATTCGATGGCTGCACTCTAATGGCTTTCAATGCGCTCCGGAAATAGGAAACACCGGTGAAGGTGTAGAGAGCCACTCCCCAGATTGCAAAAGCCCAGCCGAAGATAAATGCGATAGTGCCGACCGCTGAATCGTTAAGAGCAAGTAGCAAAAGCGGAAATGCGTAGAGCAGATTGAAGGTCGCAGCCTTTCCGATATAGGTAACCTGAAGTGGAGGTAGACCTTTACGGGTGAGCGCGATAGTTACTAAGGTCAATATGAAATCTCTACCTAAGAGAATAACTATCAGCCAGAGCGGCAGCGCATCGCGGAGATAGAGAACGATAAGAGTTGCCAGAATATAGACGCGGTCGATTGCAGGATCGGCCAATTCACCGAAGCGAGAGGTCTGATTCCACATTCTCGCCAGCTTGCCATCGAGATAGTCCGTCAATCCACCGATAGCGAGAACGAAGACCGCCCATCCATCGGCCTGCTTATCCAGGGCAAGCCAGATAAAGAGCGGAACTCCCAACCCTCGTAACGCTGTGAGGGCGTTGGGAATGGTCAGGTACTGCTTCACTCTTTCTCGCGCTCCTTGACTCGGATTGCTACCTGGACTGGAGTGCCCGGGAATCCGAACTCCTCGCGTAGGCGACGCTCAATAAAGCGGCGATAGGAGGCTTCGATCCAGCCAGATGAGAAGACTACAAACTTAGGCGGAGCGATGCCTGCTTGGGTGGCGTAATAGACCTTCGGCTGCTTTCCGCCGCGAACCGGTGGTGGCGTTGCGCCAATGAGCGCACCGAGGAATGAGTTGAGCTTGGAGGTAGGAACGCGCTTCTCCCAGGAAGAGAGCGCAGTTCGAAGTGCTGGCGCCAAACGATCACGGTGCCAACCGGTCTTAGCTGCAACGTTAACTCTCTGAACCCACTCGATATGACCGAGGTGGCGATCAAGTTCCTTCTCTAATTGGTCGCGACGATCTTCGTCGACGAGGTCCCACTTATTGAGTACGAGGACCATCGCCTTACCAGATTCTTCAACCATCGAGATGATGCGCAAATCTTGTTCCGAGATGGGAACCGAAGCATCTAATACAAGTGCAACGCACTCTGAACGCTCGAGCGCAGTTTGAGTGCGCAGCGTTGCGTAGTAATCAGTTCCGCTTGCTTGGTTAGCACGCTTTTTAATTCCTGCCGTATCAACGAATCGCCAAATCTGACCACCGATTTCAATCAATGAGTCGACTGGGTCACGAGTAGTGCCTGCAACATCATCGACGATAGAACGGTTTTCTCCCGCAAGTGCATTGAGCAAACTTGATTTTCCTACGTTAGGGCGACCGATAAGAGCAATTCGGCGATAGCCATCTTGAGTTTGCGCACGTCCAACTTCAGGAAGTGACTTCACAATCGTGTCGAGCAAATCTCCTGAACCCCGACCATGTAGACCAGAAACAAAATGTGGTTCGCCAAGCCCCAAATTCCATAAGGCATGTGCATCTGCTTCATCATGATCGCCATCAACTTTATTTGCAATCAAAATTGTTGGTTTCTTCGCCTTGCGAAGTTCTTGCACCATCACGTCATCTTCATCGAGTGCGCCAACTTGAGCATCGACAACAAAAGCGAGAATGTCAGCCTCTTCCATTGCAAGTTCTGCTCCGGCAGAGATAGCAACTGAAATTCCATCAGGACGAGATTCCCATCCTCCGGTATCCATCACAATAAAACGACGACCGCCCCATTCGCACTCGTATTGCACGCGATCGCGAGTAACGCCAGGTGTATCTTCAACAATTGCTTCGCGTCGACCGATAAAGCGATTGATTAGCGTTGACTTACCAACATTTGGTCGACCAAGAATTGCTACGATTGGTAATCCAAGGAGCGAACGCTCTACTAGAAGCTCCCATACGCGTTCAATAGTTTCTTCTAAATTCAACTCAGTACTATCAATATGCACAGCATCGGATGCCATCGCTAAAGGGCTAGTTTTACGGGATGAATCAAGCTCATCGCGGGATGTAAGCGATTGTGCAACAGTCTCAGTTGACACTGAAGTATCTGCAATTTCACTCTCTCGACGAGATGTGCGAGCATCAATATCTGCAGTGAGGTAGACCTTTAGGGCGGCGTCAGGACAGACAACCGTTCCGATGTCACGACCTTCTACAACGATTCCACGTTCAGCTTTTTCAATGATAGATCTTTGAAGCTTGAGAAGCTCTGCTCGAATCTCCGGATCTGCTGCAACAAGTGAAACTTTGTTTGTTACGTTCAAAGTGCGAATCTCTTCAGAGATATTGCGCTCCCCCAGAAAAATCTCTGGTGATTTAGGATCTGCGCTAAAAGAAATCCTATTAATCGCTATGTGTGACAAAATATCTTTTGCCTCATCGCTCTTAATCTCAAGCGCAACAAGTGCAACTGCGCGATAGAGCGCACCGGTATCGAGATAATTCCATCCCGCACGGATTGCAATTCCTTTTGAGGTCGACGACTTCCCAGCTCCGCTTGGGCCATCAAGTGCAACAACAATCATGTTCAACCCAAACCTCTCTATGTACAAGTCGACTTATTTATATGCGCTTATTATCGCGCACTAATTGCAGATATCTCGCCACTTAGCGAGGTGAATGAGCGCTCCAACCGCGCGAGAGAAGATGTGAATGCAATTTCTCGGCATCGCTCTGTGAAAGTGCGAGAGTGATAAGTCCGGTGTATTGCTCTGGAGAGTGCTCAATAGATAAATCTTCAACATTCACCTGAGCAGTTGCACATTCATCAAAGAGTGCAGCAAGTTGCCCTGGTTTATCTTCAATGACAACCGGAAGATAGGTGTAGTTGCGCGCAGCACCACCATGTTTTCCAGGGATCATTGCGCGCCCGCGATTTCCACTCTTAATGAAATCTTCGACGACATGTGGATCGCGTAACTTTCGAGCTAAATCTTGAAGATCTTCAATTGCTTTATCGATCAACGGTTGGAGCGCTGCTTGATTGGCGCTGATGATCTCTCGCCAGAGCTGTGGGTTAGAGGCGGCGATTCGCGTCGTATCGCGAAGTCCGCTTCCAGCCAGATCGAGCCACTCCGCTGGAGCGCCTTCAAGCTGGGCAGCAAGGAGCGAGCTAAGGATCTGCGGCAGATGAGAGACCAGGGCAACGGCCTTGTCATGGGTAGGAGCTGACATCTCAATGAAGTGGCCACCACAGAGTTCGATCACTTCACGACCGAGATTAAGTAGGTCGCCATTTACCCCGGTCGGATCAACTATCCAGGGGCGGGCGTTGAAAAGGTCTGCGCGGGCTGACTCTGCTCCCCCAACTTCGCGTCCAGCCATCGGGTGAGTGGGCAGGAAGTTACTCGCATCGAGCTCTGATGATGAAACCTGAAGTAGAGGATTAGTTTTAACAGAGGAAATATCCATAAAGCCACAGTTGAGACCTTGAGATAACTGCTCATCAATGACCTGTGAAATCGTAGAGACCGGTGAGGCGACGATGACGAGATCGACTGGAAGGTCAGAGGCTCTTCCACCCATTAAATCCTGAGCAAGAGCTTGGGCTGCAGGGTCAATATCAGACATCGTGACACCTATCCCTTGAGCGGTCAGGGCAAGTCCGATGCTCGATCCAATAAGGCCAGATCCAACAATCTTTACATGGCGTAGCGTCATGGGTCGCTCTTACTGAGCAATATCTCTGCGTAGAGCCTTCGCTCCACCGAGGTAGATATGAGAGATTTCGGCGCTTGAAAGCTCGGTTTCAACGGTAAACATTGCTCGAACTACGCGAGGCAGGGCTCCCTGGACATCTATTTCAACGGCGCAGAGCAAAGGGGTGGCCTCGAAGCCAACCTCTCGTGCTGCGGCAGCAGGAAAGGCAGCGTTGAGATCTGGGGTTGCGGTAAGAAGGACAGAGATCACGCTCTCGATTGGCAGGTGGTTCGCCCTGAGGATCTCAGAGAGGAGCTCTTGAGTTCCAGCGGAGATCGCCTCGGGGGTATTGGCCTCAACTTGCACCGCTCCACGGATCGCACGTACTGACATAGCGCCAATCATAGCGTTCTCCTCTCCTCTTGCTTATATATTTAAAACACTTTATCTATAAAACTGTTTAAGCGTATTTCGAAATATGAGCTTCCCTTTCGAGGCGGTCTAGAAATCAGATCACCACCGACCAATGAATATTATCGATATATCTATTCTGTGAAGACTTATCTGAGCGCGTCAATATCGATAAAACTATATTCATTGAGACCGCATTTATAAAATCGATAAATGGTTATATAGTTTTGTTCACCTAGTATCGATTTATTACTTTAAATCTAAAGCACTTTGCAGGCTTATTAATTCACCGTCATTGAGATCGCGCCATCTTCCTTCGAGGGTTTCACCCAAAGAGATAGGCCCAAACTTCGTTCTGATCAGACGGAGTACCTCTACCCCAATCGCCTCCATCAGGCGGCGAATGATGTGATAGCGACCTTCGTGAATAGTCACCTCGAGCCAGGTCGGAGAGAGCTGCTTGTAGTCGAGTACTCGAGCCATTCCATCTTCCAGCTCAACACCATTTTTAAGGGTCTTTTCAATCCCAGCTGGAAGCTTGCCATCAAACTCAATTATGTAGGTCTTTTCCAGCCCGTATGAAGGGTGAGTCGCTCTGAAAGTCAGATCACCATCATTGGTGAGGAGAATCAGCCCCTCGGAATCCTTATCGAGGCGGCCAACGTGAAAGAGGCGCTCTGTCCGGAGATCGATAAAATCTGCCAGAGATGGGCGCCCTTCTGGGTCATACATGGTTGACAGAACACCGCGAGGTTTATGAAGCGCTAGATAAGTCTTAGTCAATTGTTGTGTGATTGTCTCACCATCAACTTCGACTTGAACCTTTTCGGGGTCATATTTAGCGCCAAGCTCTCGAACAACTCGGCCATCGACCATAACTCGGCCAGAGATGATGAGATCGTCCGCTCCCCTACGAGAGGTAACTCCTGCATCGGCGATGATCTTATTGAGGCGTGTATCTGCCATGAGATTCTTCCATTCTGCGGCTATCCATTAACGACAGTCAGCGTAAGAGACCTGAGCTATCCAGGTCGATGGAAGGAGTGTAGCTGAAGGGTTAGTCGGTAAGCGAATCGAGGATCTCGTCGAGACCGTCGATATCTGGTAGATGAGGCGCAAGAGGCGGTAGATCCTCAAGGCGATTGAGGCCAAGGCGCTCCAAGAAGTAGCTGGTTGTCTTGTAGAGAATCGCACCAGTTTCATTCTCGACGCCATATTCGTCGACCAAACCACGGGTGATGAGGGTCTTCATGACCGCCTCAACATTGACGCCACGGATGGCAGAGACGCGGGCGCGTGAGACCGGCTGGCGGTAAGCGATGACGGCGAGTGTCTCGAGAGCTGCCTGGGTCAGGCGATTCTGCTGGCCATCGAGGACGAATTTTTCGACAACTGAGCTGAATTCTGGCGAGCTATAGAAGCGCCATCCCCCGTTGATCGCCTTCAGGGTAAAGCCACGATCCTCATAGGAGCTCTGTAGGCGCTCAAGGGCATCGACAATCTGATCGACAGTAACCTCAAGGACTGAGGCGAGGGTCAATTCAGTAACTGGCTCATCGACGACCATCAAGATAGCCTCGATTGAGCGACCGAGCGTTGCCTCATCGTAGACATGTGAAAGCTGGCCCTCTGAAGGCTCAGTTACCGCCTCGATATTCTCAACCTCAACCGAGTTCTGCTCACTCATCGCCCTGCTCCTCATCCTCATCCACGCTTGAATTCTCAACTTCTACTTGAGGGTTTTCGCCAGCTAAACCCTCAACCTCTGCTTCAGGGTACTGCTCAGCGACCGGGATATCGAACTCGGAAGAGGCGAGAACCTCGCCTTCATCAGAGCCGACCCAGCTAATTTGAAGCTCACCAAGGGCTACAACCTGCTCAAATCGGAGGGCGCCCTGTCGATAGAGGTCTAACAGGGCGAGGAAGCGAGCCACAACAACGAGCGTTGAATCAGCCTCAGAGACGAGCGAGCGGAAGCTGACCGTACGCCCCTTTCGTAGGGCCTCGACGACCAATTTTGACTCTTCAGCCACGCTCACAAGGGCAGAATGGAGGTGCTCTACAGCGACCACAGGCGCAACCTTCGGAGTGAGAACTCGATCGGCGATAGCGGCAAAGCGCTCAGGGCCAACGCCGATAAGGACTTCAGGCAGGAGATTAGCCAAGGCAGGATCGAGGGCCACCACGCGTGGGAATGACTTATCGGCGGTGGCGATCGCCTCTTGGAAGTTCGCTGCAATCTCTTTAAAGGCGCGATATTGAAGCAGGCGGGCAAAGAGGATATCTCGAGCCTCAAGGAGTGCGAGATCTTCCTCATCCTCAATCTCACCGCTCGGCAGGAGACGGGCAGCCTTGAGGTCGAGCAAGGTCGCGGCAATAACAAGGAACTCGGTCGCCTGATCCAGGCGCCAACCCTCTCCGGATGCCTCAAGGGCGCGGATAAAGGCGATAAATTCATCGGTGACGATGCTTAGGGAGACCTCGGTGATATCGAGCTTATGGCGGGAGATCAGCTGGAGCAGCAGGTCGAAAGGGCCATCGAAGTTATCGAGATGGACGCTAAAAGCTCCATCTTTTACCGGCTCAACGGCGGGCTCTGCGCTCGGCGCAAGCTCAGTCGGAGCGGTCTCAACGATATCCACGCGCGAACCTTACTTGGTTTAGTTGCATCGACGCACATATCCCGCGTAGAGTCGCGCCAATTGAGAAAGAGGTTTGACGCTTGAACGCTAAATCGACATTTGAAGATGATGTAGTTACCGCTACATCTCTCTTCGGGGGTACACCCCAGAACTTCCCCCTTCCTGCTCCGATTACCGATCATGGTCAGGCGAAGGTCATCTCCATCTTCAATCAAAAGGGCGGAGTCGGAAAGACAACTACAACGATTAGCCTCGGTGCAGCTCTTGCAGAGCTTGGTCGACGCGTCTTACTCGTCGACTTCGATCCGCAGGGCGGTCTCTCGCTAGGACTCGGTGTTAATGCTCATCGCCTCCCACTTGAGAACACTGTTTATTACGCGCTCCTTGCACCAGATGCAAACATCGATGAGATTGTTCTGAAGTCTTCCGTTGCTAACTTGGATTTCTTACCTGCGAATAAAGATCTCGTTGGTATTGAAATGAAACTTTCTAGCGATATCTCTGGCCATCTCTATTTGAAGAAGGCACTGGCTCCCCTACGCAATGAGTACGACGTTATTTTGATTGACTGCCAGCCAACGATGGGCCGTCTTGCAATCAACGCGCTCGTTGCATCAGATGAAATTATCGTTCCGATGCAATGCGAGAACTTTGCAATGCACGGATTTATCGAGCTTTCAGAGAATATCGGCAAGGTCCGTGAAGTCTATAACCCGAATCTCAACCTCATTGGAATTATTGCGACGATGTTTGAGAAGAAGACCCTTCACAACCGCGAGGTCATTTCTCGCATTATCGAAGGCCATCCAGGTCTCGTCTTCGACACCTTGATTTCCAAGTCAATTCGTTTCTCTGAGGCAACTGTTGCCGGAGAACCAATCACGGCTTATGCAACATCATCTGCAGGTGCGCAGTCCTATCGTCGACTAGCGCGAGAACTAATTTCACGAGGAGGCGCACGATGACACGTAGAGCTAGCTTGCCGGGAGCAGATGAACTCTTCCGCAATAACGCACCTTCACTCTCAGCAGTTCGCGAAGTTGTAGCGGAACCAACAGTTGCTCCAGCACAAAGTGCCGCACCTGTTACCTCCTCTGCTCCACGTGCAAAGAAGGGTGTCCGCTCAATTCCTCGACGTCGTGTGACTCAGGCAGATAAGTCTCCTTCAGGTCGCGAGCGTCATGATGAGAAAATTACCGTCTACCTCTCCCCTGATGAGCTCTTTGATCTTGATCAAGCACGACTTATGTTGCGTGGAGATCTTGGTCTTGCAGTCGATCGCGGTCGCATTGTTCGTGAATCAATTGCAGTGATCATCGCTGACCTTGAATCAAAGGGAGAACAGAGCATTCTCGCTCGCCGTCTACGCGGCCTATAAAGCTATAAATTACTTAGATCGAGGGTGCGCGAGAGAATAACTTTCGCGCACCTTATCTATTGTTACCAATGTATAAATTTGTGTTGTTGTCACTGATGCGTGGCCTAATAACTCTTGCACCACTCGAATATCCGCGCCACCATCGAGCAAATGCGTCGCATAACTATGCCGAAACACGTGTGGCGAAACCCTTCCCGCCAATCCAACTGCTTCAGCTGCATTCAGGACAGTGGTCCATGCTGATTGACGTGAGAGCCTGGTCCCCCGTGCATTGAGAAAGAGCGCTCGTTCGTTATGAGAATTCTTAGTGACAAGTGCCGGGCGTAGGCGCACTAAATAGTTATCGAGCGCTTCAAGGGCATATCGACCGATAGGAACAACTCTCTCTTTCGACCCTTTACCGCGTAACTTAATAATCGTGATTTCCTCACCGTCAAAATCGTCTTTACTGATGTCATTGATATCCAAACCAACAAGTTCAGCAACTCGCGCACCAGTACCGTAGAGGATTTCTAAAATCGCGCGATCACGCAGCTTCGTCGGATCTGCCGGATTATTTGTGGACTCAATCAATCGAGAGACTTCGTCAACTGAGAGCGCCTTAGGAAGCTTTCGGGCCAACTTAAATTGGTTGATATCCACCATTGGATTGGCAACCTGATACTCAAGTGCACAGTACTTGTAGAAACCTTTAAGGGTCGAGAGGAAGCGATTGATGGAACTTGGCGATAGCCCTTGAATCGAAAGTTCGCCTATGAAGGTCGAAATATCGCTCTCCGTAACTTTGTCGTAGCTCAATCCCTTTTCCGATAAAAGTGATTGATACTTATCCAGGTCTCTCGCGTAACTCGAGATGGAATTAGCTGAGAGTCCTCGTTCTATGCGAAGGTGATCAAGGTAGGTTGCTATTGCAACGTTACATTGAATAGCCATGGGCTACCGCAACCGCCTCATAGCAAACCTTGCCTGCATGAACATTGAGACCCTTAGCAAGTGCAGAATCTTTAGCAATTGCAGCTTCCCAACCGTTATTGGCAAGTGACAAAGCGTAAGGAAGAGTTGCATTGGTAAGCGCATATGTGGATGCAACTGGAACCGCACCCGGCATATTTGCTACGCAATAGAAGATTGCATCGTGAACCTTAAATGTAGGCTCTGCATGCGTTGTAGCACGTGAATCTTCAAAGCAGCCACCTTGATCAATCGCAATATCAACAAGAACAGCACCAGGCTTCATTCCCTTTACTTGCTCGTTAGTGACGAGCTTTGGCGCCTTTGCTCCATGAACAAGAACGGCACCAACAACAAGATCAGCGGACTTAACCTCACGATCAATAGCGCCATAGGTCGATGCAAGCGTCTTGATGCGACCTTGATACAAAGTGTCGATATAGGCAAGGCGTGGAAGGGAGCGATCTAGAACAGTGACATCTGCACCCATTCCCATTGCAATTACTGCTGCATTGAGTCCAGCTACGCCACCACCAATAACAACAACCTTTCCAGGAGCAACACCTGGAACTCCCCCAAGAAGAACTCCACGACCACCATTTGGCTTCTGCAGTGCAGTCGCACCCACCTGTGTTGCTAGTCGACCAGCAACCTCAGACATTGGAGCCAAAAGCGGAAGGGTTCCGTTAAGTTCAACAGTTTCGTATGCAATTGCAGTCGTACCGCTTGCGATAAGTGCATCAGTACATGGCTTGCTTGCTGCGAGGTGGAGATAAGTGAAGAGGATCTGTCCCGCACGAAGACGTGGATATTCAGCTTCGATTGGCTCTTTCACCTTAAGAATCATCTCAGCATCGCACCAAATCTTTTCCACGTCAGCCTCGATTGTTGCGCCAGCTGCAATGTACTGATCATCTGTAATTGCAGATCCAAGACCTGCGCCCTTTTCAACAACAACCTTATGGCCAGCGCGAATGAACTCTGATGCGCCTTCCGGAGTAAGAGCTACGCGAGCTTCTAGAACTTTGATTTCTTTAGGTACACCGACGAGCATGGCTAGCCTTTCTTGGCAATAGCAGCTGCAATCAGACCGCTAAAGAGAGGATGTGGGCGGGTTGGACGTGAGCGAAGCTCTGGATGAGCCTGCGTTCCTACATAGTATGGATGAACCTCGCGAGGAAGTTCAACAAATTCCACCAAGTTTTTCTCTGCGTAAATGCCGGAGAAGTTGATTCCCGCTGCTGCAATCTGATCGCGATACTTGTTATTGACTTCATAGCGATGGCGATGGCGTTCAGAAATCTCAGTTGCACCATAGACCTCAGCAACGATAGAGCCAGGAGTTAACTGCGCTTGATAGAGACCAAGGCGCATTGTTCCGCCCATATCTGCCTCGCCGGCAACGATATCCATCTGCTCTGCCATAGTAGCGATGACATGAGTTCCGCCTTCAGGAGTGAATTCAGCAGAGCTTGCATCTTTAATCCCAGCAAGATTTCTCGCCGCTTCAATCACCATACATTGCAGACCTAAACAAAGCCCCAAAGTTGGAATCTTATTTTCACGGGCAAACTTCAACGCACCAAGTTTTCCTTCAATACCTCGAATGCCGAATCCACCTGGCACGCATATTGCATCGAGTGAGCCGAGTTCGTTCTTTGCACCTTCTGGAGTTTCGCAGTTATCACTTGGAATCCAGACCAGTTCAACCTTTGCATTGTTGGCAAAGCCACCAGCGCGTAGCGCTTCAGAGACAGAGAGATATGCATCTGGAAGATCAATGTACTTTCCGACAAGTCCTACGCGAACATGATGCTTAGGGTTGTGAACCTTTTCCAGGAGCGCATCCCACTCAGACCATTCAACATCATGTCCACCGAGACCGAGTCGACGCACGATATAAGAGTCGAGACCTTCGCGGTTGAGCACCTTTGGAATGTCATAGATTGATGGCGCATCAACAGCTGCAACGACTGCTTCGATATCTACATCGCACATCAACGAAATCTTCTTCTTGATGCCCTCTGGAATTGGACGGTCGCAGCGAAGCACAATTCCGTCAGGAGCAATACCGATGCTGCGAAGCGCGGCAATACTGTGCTGAGTTGGCTTGGTCTTGAGTTCACCCGAAGGACCTATATATGGAACGAGAGAAATATGGAGATAGAAGACATTGTCGCGCCCAACTTCTTGGCGAATCTGTCGTGCTGCTTCAAGGAATGGCTGTGATTCGATATCACCGACAGTTCCACCGATTTCAGTGATCACCACATCTATATCCGGTGAATCATTTCCAAGCATTCGAGATTTAATCTCATTGGTGATGTGAGGAATTACCTGAACAGTTTCACCCAAATACTCTCCGCGACGCTCTCGGGCAATTACGCGTGAATAGACCTGGCCGGTTGTTACATTCGCTGAGCCTTCGAGATTGCGGTCAAGAAAACGCTCGTAGTGTCCGATATCGAGGTCGGTCTCAGCGCCATCATCGGTAACAAATACTTCGCCATGCTGAAAGGGGTTCATTGTTCCCGGATCAACGTTGAGATACGGGTCGAGCTTCTGCATTGTCACGCGGATGCCACGCGCTACTAGAAGGCGACCGAGGCTCGATGCGGTAAGACCTTTGCCTAGACTGGAGGCGACTCCACCGGTAACGAAGATGTGTTTGGTGACGTGTCCATGGCTACTGTCTTTTTGGCTCATGGAAGTCGAACCTATCATCGATTAAGCGCTTGACCTCGCATCGAAAGGAGTTCGGCGGCGTGTTCTAGGGCACTTGAAGACTCCTCCAGGCCGGCGAGCATTCGGGCGATCTCCTCCACCCGCTGCTCATCCCCCAGCTTCTCCACCCCAGAATCGACAATCAAGCCATCGCTGCGCTTTTCTACTCGGAAATGTGTATCTGCCCATGCAGCTACCTGCGGCAGATGGGTGACAACAATGACCTGCGATGTCTGAGCCAAGAGATGGAGTCGGCGACCAACTTCAATCGCCGCCTTTCCACCGACACCGGCATCAACTTCATCAAAGATATATGTTCCAACTGGATGAGTCTTTGCAATAACGACTTCAAGCGCCAACATGATGCGAGACATCTCTCCACCAGAGGCGCCCTTGCCAATCGGAACTTTGGTAGCTGTTGGATGGGCCTTAATAGAAATAGAAATCTCATCGCAACCGCTATTTGTAAAATCGCTCTCTTTCAGTGCGCCAGCAAAGTCTGGGGTCTCAATTTCAATGACCAGCTCAGTATGCGGCATCGAGAGATGAGTAAGTTCTTCAGAGACAGCCTTGGATAATTCATGCGCTGCCGATTGTCGAGCAGAACTCAACTTCTTTGCACGATTGATTAACTCTTTCTTGATTGCTGCTAGTTCGGCTTCGAGTTCTGAGATTCGCTCATCGCCACCTTTGAGATCAGCAATACTTTCGCGACCACTCTTGGCGCGGGCGGCAAGTTCGACCATTACCTCATCAGGATCTGAACCACTTCCCCACTTCTTTACAAATGCCGTCAATGCGGCTTTGCGTTCTTGCAAGAAATTAAGGCGATCTGGATCTGCTTCCAGTGAAGACAGGTACGAAGATAAATCTCTAGCGGCCTCATCGAGAATGTAGAAGCTCTCGGAAATCTGCTCAGTGATCGCATCGAGTCGGGAGTCTCTCCCCTTTCCATTCTCAAGAAATCTCTTGGCGGCACCTAAAGCTGTCAGCGCTCCAGATTCTTCATCGGAGATAGCTTCGCTTCCACCAGCTGCTGCGATGCGAAGATCTTCAACACTTGAAAGTCGCGATATCTCATCTGTCGTGGCCGCAAACTCACCACGAGTTGCCTTGAGCTTGCTCCAACTCTGTAGGAACTCTTCAAGCTCAGCGATCTCTTTATCGCGCATTGAGGACGCGGATTTCATGGAGGCGATGCGCGCCTTTAAATCTAAATAGGATTGGTATGACTCGAGATACGAATTCAGAGCCGTCGAAATCGAACTTCCACCAAATCTATCGAGCAGTTCTCGCTGTCGGGATGCCTTTACCAATTGAGTGTTGGCGGATTGCCCATGAATCTCAATCAGGTACTGCGACAAGTCACTTAATACACTTGCCGGAACAGTTGTTCCGTTGCAGAGCGCCTTGCTCTTACCTTCGGAAGTAACCGAACGCGAGAAGATAATGCGTTCCTCTTCAACCGCGGCATCGTTCTCATCAAGTGCCGCTTGAAGATCTGCATCGATTTTTGTTGCAACCGAAAATGTAGCGGCAGCGGTCAGGCGATCTGATCCATGTCGAACAAGAGCGCTATCGGACTTTCCACCAAGGACAAGATTGAGCGCCGTAAGAATCATGGTCTTACCTGCACCAGTTTCACCGGTAAGAACATTTAAGCCAGTGCTGAGTTCTAAATGAGACTCTTCAATAATTCCGAGATTGCGGATTGAGATCTCTTCTAGAAATGTCCGATCACTCACCACGCCATCCTTCGACAGGGAGCTTGAACTTCGCCACCAGGCGATCGGTAAAGAGTGTTGGACTCACGTGTGCCAACTTAATTGTGTGTGGATTACGAGTGATGACAACGCGATCGCCTTCAACGAGAGGCAATTTGCGCAACGCATCTGCAGAGAGGAGCGCAACCGAGGATTCGATTGTTACGACAATCTCTGATTTAGTTGAGACCACCATAGGACGCGAGAAGAGCGCATGAGCGGAGATAGGAAGGAGAACGAGTGCGTCAATCTCTGGCCAGAGAACAGGTCCGCCAGCGCTAAATGCATAGGCAGTGGAACCAGTTGGAGTTGAACAGATGAGTCCGTCGCAACCCCAATGTGAAAGTGGTCGACGGTCAATTTCAACAAATAGTTCGACCATGGTGGTGCTATCTCGCTCGACTGTGATTTCGTTAAGCGCCCATCCTTGAGAAATTTCTTTACCATCGCGGATAACGGAATAGCCAAGCACCATTCGATTTTCATATACATAACTCTTATTAATGATGCTGGTGGCAATATCTTCAATAGAAGGTTTGCTTACCTCTGCCAAGAAACCAACATGGCCTAAGTTGATACCAAGAAGTGGGATATCGCGCAGCAGGGTAACTTCAGCACCACGCAAGATGGTGCCATCTCCCCCAAGAACGATTGCAACCTCAACGTCACCAATTTCATCTGCAGCAACTTGAGCGATGTTCGAAATCTTGACCTCAGTTGGCGAAACTAAATCGAAGCCTTTATTAATAAGGATTGTCGCCAGTTCGGCAGAAGCGCTCATCGCTTCACTTCGTGAAGGGTTGATGAAAACTACGGCGCGACGGTTACTCATGCTGGACCATCAGCAATTGCGCGATCGAGGTCTGCCTCATTGATAGCTGGAGCTCCACGTCGCAACCATAGGAAGTACTCAACATTTCCAGCAGGTCCTGGAAGCGGGCTTGCCGCAATTCCCATTGTTCCTAGCCCGACATCGTAGGCAGAGTCAGCGACATCAAGGACGGCAGCCTTGCGAAGTTCTGGGTCGCGCACAACGCCACCTGCTCCCAACTTTTCGCGTCCAACTTCAAATTGAGGCTTCACCATCAAGACAAAATCTGCATCTGAACGCGATACCGCTGCAAGCGCTGGAAGAACGAGTGAAAGCGAGATGAAGGAGAGGTCCGCAACAACAAGTGCAATCTCCTCACCAACTTGATCACCGGTGAGGTGACGAATATTGGTGCGGTCGAGAACTTTCACTCTCTCATCGGTGCGAAGCTCCCACGCTAGCTGCCCGTAACCCACGTCGACTGCAACTACCTTCTTTGCGCCACGACGCAGTAGTACATCGGTAAAACCACCAGTGGAGGCACCTGCATCGAGACAAATTTTTCCTTCGACAACAACGTCGGTGAAGACATCGAGCGCGCCAGCTAGCTTGTGGCCACCACGAGATACAAAATCATCGCGATCGCCTTGGATCACAATCGAGGTCTCTGCATCAACTTGTGTAGCAGGCTTAGTGGCCGGAATCCCGTTAACGAGAACAGAGCGAGACTCAATTAAATCTGCAGCCTGCTCGCGCGAACGTGCGAGTTCGCGGCGAACTAGTTCTGCATCAAGGCGAGTCTTCATAATTACCTATAAAGACTTAGAGGCCATCGATTGAGTTGAGGGATTCCTGCAACTTCTTATGTAGCGCATCGAAACGAGCAGAGTGCTCACTGAGATCAGAGGAATCAATCTCTTCTAGCTCACGGCGAACACCGTCGACGATTGATTCTTCGCTGACAGCAGTTGTGTTTTCATTATTGAACTCTTCGCTCATTTACTTACTCGCCTTCTTCGCTGGTGCTTTCTTTGCAATTTTCTTCGCTGCCTTTACCGGAGCCTTCTTCGAGACCTTCTTAGCGGTAGCGCCCTTTTCTAGAGAGTTCACTCGCGCTACAAGCTTTTCGTACTCATCACGCTTGATAAAGCCCATCTTGGAAACAGTTGTCTCAACTTCCTCAGCGATCTTTGCCTTTACGGATTCGGCGCTCTCTCGAGCCCAATCATTGAGAGCAGAGGCAACTTCGGTGGGTGTTCGCTCACCTTCGGTCAGCTGATTGAAATAGCTCTTGAGGGTAGTAAAGAGTTCACCAGCCGGAGTCTTTGCCATAGTGCAAGAGTAACGGGTTGGTACGACGATGCGCCTATCGGGGGCTAGCTATAGGCGTGTGATGCTCTCTGCCTCAATCTGCCAACGACTTGCAAGGCCTGCCGGACCTTGCCAGAAACGGCGTCGAACTGAGCCGGCAATCTCCACCCACTCCCCGGCTTTCAGCGAGAGCGCAGTACGGCGACTCTTTCCGCTCCATGCTGCAATATCGAGAGTATCTACACCTTCTCGTTCAGTGCGAGAAACAATAAGTCGGAATTCAACAACGTGCTCGCCACTTGGCAGTTCTCGATCTGTCGCAAGGGCGGAGACTCTTCCGCGAAGCAAGCAATCATTGAGTGAATAATCGAGTTCTTCTTCTGCAACTTTCTTTGCCATTTCAACCTCCAATAGATGAAGGCGTGATTCTGCAATTAAAGGTGTGGGGCTACGAAATATTTATCGAACGGTGTGGATGAAATTAAGCTTCAGCGCGTTCTGCAGCATCGGTCTCTTCATCGAGATCGAGAGCTGCGCACTTGCTAAACCATTCACGCGCTTCTTCTTTTCGACCGGCCGCTTCAAGTGCATCAGCATATGCATATCGAATACGAAGCGACCATGGTTCGCGATCATTGTGAAGTTCACGGCATTGCAATGTCACAACTGCTGCATCGAATTCACCGAGGTCACGACGAGCTCCCGCAGCGACAATTCGCATCTCAATTTCCTCTGCCTTGCCTAAACGTGAAACCTCTGGAGAACCAGCCATTTTCAGTGCTTTTAGAGGGTTTCCAAGGCCGCGTTCACAGTCAGCCATGACCGGCCAAGATGTAACGTCCCCAGAAATTCGATTTGCTGCGCGTAGCTCTTTCAGCGCAATTTCATAATGTCCTGCGCGATATGCGGCATAACCTGCAGTCTCGCGAACAACCGCTAAACGACCTGCGTGATAAGCGGCAGCCGTCGCATGCTTATGCGCTAACTCTGGATCGATATCCATATAGAGATTGACGCAGACCATATGTCGCGCAACAACCTTTGCATTCTCGGCAGAGAGACTTAAAAGCTCTGCGCGAACACTCTTCTCTAGCTCTTCACCAGTAACGTGCTCTGGGATATCTGGTTCGAAGATTCGTGGACGTACTCGCGATGGGTCGCGCTCCATCGGTGCTGGGCGAAAGCCACGTGGATCACTGACAGAGCGACCATCTGAAACATTACGAGTTGCACCTGCGCGATCATCGCGACCGCCACGACCGGGCTTGCGAACTTCATTGCGATCACCGGGACGTGATGGGCGATCACCGGGACGTGATGGGCGATCACCGGGA